>JAEEGL010286526.1_pt1 | contig 16311 bp, 15 predicted proteins | sample 9134231 | NCBI WGS metagenome assembly JAEEGL01 (sample SAMN16246548, study PRJNA631951) | gut metagenome | biome: gut microbiome; feature: rumen; material: fiber-attached | host: Bos | place: Iran: Karaj | collected 2018-10
GGTGAGGCGCCGCACCTCCATATAAGCGTCCATATTGAGGTCCTTCACCAGCAAGCCGTCGCAGCGGAGCATCTCCCGGACGGTAATCACATCCGGATGCACCTTACCCCAGGAGAGGGGTTCTACGGCCACATCCAGATAATCTGCGCCGGCACGGGCCACTTCCAGCATGGAGGCCGGAGAGAAGCCGGGGCCGGTGTGGCCGTGGTACTGCACCTTGATGTGGGGGTATTTCTTCTTGATATCGGCCACCAGCTCTCCCAGCAGATTGGGACGGCCGATGCCCGCCATATCCTTGAGGCAAATCTCGTCTGCTCCGTACTCTACCACCTTGTCCACGATGTCCATATAGTAGGCAACGGTGTGCACGGGGGAATAAGTGATGGACAGGGCCACCTGGGAAATCATTCCTCCCTTCTTGGCACCGATCACGGAGCCCTTCAGGTTGCGGTGGTCATTGAGGCCGCAGAAGGAACGGGCTATATCCGTGCCCTGTTTCTTCTTCACCTTGAACATCAGTTCACGGACATCCAGCGGCACGGGGTTCATCCGGAGAGCGTTCAGGCCACGTTCCAGCATATGGGTCTGGATACCGGCCTTGTGGAAAGGGGCCGTCCAGGCACGGACAGCCTTGTTGGGGTTTTCTCCGAACAGCAGGTTCACCTGCTCGAAGGCGCCGCCGTTGGTTTCCACCCGGTCGAAGCAGCCCATATCGATAATGGCCGGAGCCACCTCTACCAGCTGGTCCACGCGGGGCACGTACTTCCCCGAGCTCTGCCACATATCCCTGTATACCAGGGAGAACTTGATTTCTCTTTTTGCCATATGGTCCTATGTACAATTTGTCGTATCTACAAAGATAACAATTTTTCGGCGATTCCCCGCTTCCCTGTCCAGTTCTTAACCCGGTTTTCGCCCGTATTGTGGTTAAGATCCCGTCCCGTCCTGCTCTTAACCCGGTTTTGGCTCGTATTGTGGCGAAGAGCGGGAGGTGAACCATAACAAAAGTCCCTCCCCTGAGGGGAGGGATTTAGGGAGGGGGTAACGTTAAGCGGAGTCGCGAAGCGTTAGCCCTGTGCGTTAGTGCAACTTCGGGTGGATGATGGGGCTCGAACCCACGACACTCGGAACCACAATCCGATGCTCTACCAGCTGAACTACATCCACCATTTTGGGACTGCAAATGTAAGGATTATTTTCGTAAAACCAAAATAATTTGCAGGGGCCCCGTAGAAATCGTTAGCGAAGGTCTATGATTTGTTCTTCAATCACTTCTTCGCCGGTGCTGTCCGTGGTGACCACATTCATGACCAGAGTGACCCAGGTGAAGTTCGGAATGTCCTTGATCGGAATGCAGTAGACGCGTCCTTCGGTGGAGAGTTCCACATCCGGCATGTGGACCGGATCTTCACCATTGCCTTCGTGCTCCACGTAGATGGTGAGGTGTTCCTGCTCACTCTTGTAGTGGAAACGGAAGATATGGGCGCTGTTGGAAGCCGGGTCTTTGGTGATGTTGAAACCGAGGTTCAGATAGCCGCCGCTGAATCCCTGCAGGGAGAACTCCACGGGGTCTTTGGCGTAGTCGTCCGGATTGTATTCGTCGGTGGCTTCCACGATGTTAGCGCGCAGAACATCTTTCAGGCGGATGTCCAGGCTGCGGTTGAGGATATCGAACAGGGCGTAGTAGCGGGCGCCTTCCACTTTCCATTTCTTGGCATCCACGGCATCTTCCACCACATTGAGGGTGTATCCGTTGTCATTGACCAGCTGGTCTCCCACCACCGTTACCATATCCTGGACGTTGGTCTGGGTGTACGTGTCTTTCATGTTGCAGGACCAGCAGGCAAACAGGCTGGCCACCAGCAGAGGAATCAGTTTTTTCATTCGCTTTTGCTTTTGCTTTTTGTAGGATGTGCAATGAGTTGGATATCAATATCCTCTACCGTATATCCCTTGAACTTGCGCCGGCGCAGGTGGGAAGCGACCAGCATACTCAGCTCTTCGTCTATGATGTCCCGGTACGTATGGTTGTCCCGGTCGTAGAGGTGGATGTGGCGCACCACGTTCACGTCGAAGAACATCTTGCTGGTGGCCGACAGCCGACGTCCGTAGATGCGGTTGTCTGCCAGCTGGGAGAGGATGTTGTAAACAGAGGCTACGGTAACGTGCGTTCCCATCTGGGAAAGCTGGTCGCAGACCATATCGGCCGATGCGTGTCCGAGACCCATCATGACCTCGTGCACGGCCAGACGCTGCCGCGTGGCCTTGAGGTTGTGCCGCCGCAGCTGCGTGCGGAATTCGTCCATTGTAGGAATGGGGAGATTGATTTGGGGCATTTGTTAAGTAGTTAAAAGAGCTTCGGCGTTGGCGATGGCGGCAGGCGTAATGGTGGAGCCGGAAAGCATCCGGGCCAGTTCCTGCACCCTTCCTTCGTGGCCGAGGCATTGAATGGTTGTTTGGTTGTCGTTTTTGGATACCAGGTAATGGGCATGGCCCTTGGCCGCCACCTGGGGAAGGTGGGTAATGGCGAATACCTGCATATCGGCCCCCATCTGACACACGAGGGAGCCCATTTTGTCGGCGGCCGATCCCGACACGCCGGTGTCTATTTCGTCAAATACGAGGGTGGGCATCTGGGTGAGCCGCGCCATCACGGACTTGAGGCTGAGCATGATGCGGGAGAGTTCACCGCCCGATGCCGCTTTGGCCACATCTGTGGGATGGCTTCCGGTGGAGGAGAAGAGAAAACGGACGGCGTCTTCTTCTACGGCTACCTCGAAGACCGCCTTGTCCAGCTCCAGGTACCGCAGCTGCTTTTCGATGGCTGCGGCAAAGGGGCCGGCCGCCTGGCGACGCTGCGAAAGCAGCTCTTCGTGGAGGGCCTCGAAAGCCTGCCGGGTTTCCCTGACGCGGGCTTCCAGGGTGGCTTCTTCCTCCTCAAGGGAAGAGAGATCCTGCACCAGGGCACCCAGGCGTTCCCTTTCCTCGATAAGTTCTTCGACAGAAGTGGCGCCGTACTTTTGCATGAGCTCGTACAGGAGGGAGATCCTCTCTTCCACTTCCTGGAGCCTTTCCGGGGAAACCTCCGTCCGGGAGCCCAGCTTCTCCACCTCCTCGTGGATATCTTCCAGTTCCACCCGGGCGCTTTCCATCCGGGCCGACAGCTCCTGCAGGGAAGGAATGAACCTGGCTCCCTTGTCCAGCATGCGGGTGGCCTCTTTCAGCTGGAGCTGCTCCAGGGCGTCTTGAACGCCAAAGAGAATCTCCTTGAGTTCTTCTGCATGGGCCAGCTGTTTCTGTTCGGCATCCAGGGTCTCCAGTTCTCCCGGGGTGAGGCGGGCGTCCTGCAGCCGCTGCCAGCGACTGCGGTTGTATTCCTGATCCCTCAGGGCCAGGGCCTTTTTCTCCCGGAGAGCCTCCAGCGCATGCACCGTCGCCTGCCAGCTCCGCTGGGCCGACAGGGTCTGTTCCCGAAGCTGCGAACAGCCTGCAAACAGATCCAGCGCATCGATGCGGAACTTCTCGTCGGCCAGACGGAGGGTCTGGTGCTGGGAGTGGATGTCCACCAGCTCGCGGGCCAGATCCTGCAGGACGGGCAGGGTGACGGGCTCGTCGTTCGCGAAGCTCCTCGAGCGCCCGCTCTGGCCCACCGTCCTTCGAAGGATGAGGCGGTCTCCCTCGTCGGGCAGATCGGCCTCCTTGAGAATCCTTCTCACGGAAGGGGTGATGCCGAATTCGGCCTCCACTATGCAGTTCTCTCCGGCAGGGCCCACCATGGAGGCATCGGCCTTGGCGCCCAGCACCAGTGAAAGTGCACCCAGCAGGATGGACTTACCGGCGCCGGTCTCTCCGGATATAATGATCAGACCCTCCGGAAATGTAGTATCCAGAGAGCCTATCAAAATGTAGTTGGAGACCGAGAGGCTGTACAGCATGGCTTATTTGCCGCTCTCGATGTCGATAGGGTTTTCGTTCTGGGCCTTGCGGTAGAAGAGTTCTCCGTTCTCGAATTCTGCGATGGCCGTCAGGTCCGGTTTGGGCTGACGCTCGTAGTACTTGGAGATTTCAATCTGCTCCTTGTTTTCGAACACTTCTTCCATGGTGTCGCGGTCTCCGCGGAACTCGTCCAGCTTTTTCATCAGTTCCTTCTTTTCGGCCACGGCGATCTGGTTGGCACGTTTGTAAAGGATGACGACGGATTCATAAATGTTTCCGGTGGGGGCGGCGAGGTTCTTGATGTCGCGCGTTACCGTGTTTACGGGTACTTTTTTCTTGCTTTCCATTATCTAAATTTTCCTTATTCTATATTAATGTACCGCAGCAGCGGGGCCGGAGTTTCAAAAATTTTTTACTTGGCCGCTGCTTCCGGCGTTTCGCCGCTTCGGCCCAGGAACTTCTGCACCTGGCGGTACAGGCGGTCCATCTCCGTGCGATGTTTGGACTCCGGATACTCTCCCACAAAATTGAGGTAGTCGTCCACGAAAGTGAGATAACGCTCTTTCTGTTTGGCGGCTACGCTGAGGCGGGCGTAATGGTAGGAAGACATGGCCGTGTAGTAGAGCACATCTTCCCGGAAGATATTCTCGGAATTGGTTTTCAGAACGTTCTGGAGCTTGATGCGGGCGGCCGGGTAATCCTCCATCCTGTAGTAGAGTTTGCCGGCTTCCAGGTCTTTTTTGTCCAGACGGGTCTGAAGGTCTTCCATCATTTTCTGGCAGGCTTCCATGTGGATATCATCCGGCCTTTCCCTCATGAACTGCTGGATGGTGGCCATGCAGGCGCGCGTGGGCATCTGATCCAGTTCCCAGCGGTAAGTGGCCCTGTACATGCAGTCCAGGCGGTAGAACTGGGCGTCTGCCGCGAAGGGGCTGCGCGGGAAGTTCTCCACGAAGCGGGCAAAATTGGATTCTGCCGTGAAGTAATCCTTGAAACGGTAGTTGGAAAGGCCCCAGTAGTACTGTACGGTGTCGTCCCTTTCCGTTCCGTTGGTAAGGACGGCCATGGATTCGAACAGTTGCGCGGCTTTCTGGTACTTCTTCTGGTTGAAGTAGTTCATGGCCGCATCGTACTTGGCATCCACATCTCCGGAGGCCAGCAGCACCTCATACTGGGATTTGCAGGAAAGGGTGGCCAGCAGGCCCGCCAAAAGAGCTGCAGAAAGTTTCAGATATCTCATCGCAAGTTTCAGTTAGCTTGTTCCAAAAGGAATTTTTCCGCGTCACGGGCGGCCATACAGCCGGATCCGGCGGCCGTAATGGCCTGACGGTACCGGGGGTCCTTTACGTCTCCGGCGGCAAAGACGCCGGGAATGGACGTCTCGCTGGTGCCGGGCCTGGTGACCAGGTATCCGGCGGCATCCCTTTCCAGGTACGGGGCAAAGAGCTCCGACGCGGGGGTGTGGCCGATGGCGAGGAAAAATCCGTCGATGGCAATATCAAAAACGGTGCCGTCCTTTCTGAGGAGGCGGGCTCCCGTTACGCCCATAGCGTCTCCCAGGACTTCCTGGGTATTGCAGTTCCACAGCACCTCGATGTTCTCTGTGGAGAGCACTTTCTGCTGCATAATCTTGGAGGCGCGGAAAACATCCCGGCGCACAATCATATACACCTTCTTGGCAAGACCCGCCAGGTACAGGGCGTCTTCGCAGGCGGTGTCCCCTCCGCCCACCACAGCCACGGTGCGCTTGCGGTAGAAAAAGCCGTCGCAGGTGGCGCAGCCGCTCACGCCGGCGCCCTTGAACTTTTCTTCCGAGGGTAGTCCCAGGTACTTGGCCTGGGCACCGGTGGCGATGATAAGGCTTTCGGCCTCTATCTCGGTTTCGGCATCAATGACCACCTTGAAAGGCCTCTTGGAAAGGTCCACGGAGGTGGCGGTACCCTGGCGGATATCGGCCCCGAAGTTTTTGGCCTGCTGCCTCATGTTCTCCATGAGGGTGTTGGCGTCCACTCCGTCCGGAAAACCGGGGAAGTTCTCGATGACGGTGGTGGTGGTAAGCTGGCCGCCCGGCTGGATTCCCTCATACAGGACGGGGGAGAGGTTGGCGCGGGAGGCATATATGGCAGCGGTGAATCCGGCAGGACCTCCGCCCAAAATCAAACATTTGACTGATTCCATATCTCAGGGGGGATTAATGGAGTAAAACGGTAGTGAAATCCGGCTGGTATATTATGCGCCGGATGGCGATGTTGTGCCGGCAGTCGTTCTCATCGGCCTCGAAGAGGAAGTCCGTGTGCAGGCCGCGGCTGCGCTCCAGGCTCATCTTGTTCATCCAGTGGTTGCCGTAGCGGGCCACCATCTTCACAAAATAAGTGGCGGTGTCGTAGCCCTGGAAGGCGAACTGGGTGGGTTCCGTGCGGAAGAGGGCGCGGTAGGCCTGCACGAAGCTGTCTACCCGGGGACTTCCGTAATTCACATGATAGGCGGTGCTGATGTGGGAAGATACGGCGTGGAGGGCGCTGCCGTCGATGGAATCGAAGCCACGCACCTTGGAAGGGGCGTACATCACAATGTCATAGCCCTTGCCCAGCATGATGCCCAGGTTGCGAACCACATCTCCTACGAAGGGCTCACTCTCGGAGGCTACCACCACGCGGTTCACTCCGCCCTTTTTCACCAGGGTGCGGGAGAGGGAATCTGGAACGGCGCGGCCGTCGGCGAGGGCGTAGCTGAGAATCTGGTACTCAATCCCGCGACGGGCCAGGGCGGTGCGGATGTTCACGGGAGCCTGAACATTGCTGGCATTCTTCTCGCTCACAAACAGAACCTTGTCCGAGTCTGCCAAATCGTCCTGGATCCACTGGGCCAGGTCTTCGTACTGGTTCTCCGTTCCGGCGGGAGCCTGGATGAAGCTGCTGTACAGGGTGCTCAGGGAGGCGGCCTTCTGGTCCAGAGGGGAGATCAGCGGAACCCGTCCCTCGATCATCTGCAGCATCACCTCCACATCCCGGGTGGCCACGGGACCCAGCACAAAGTCTCCCTTGCAGAGGGCCTCCACATCCGGCATGCCGGAATAAAGATCCTGAACGTGCATGTTTACCTTGAGGCCGTCGGCCTCCAGATCCCGGAGGGCCATCAGCACGCCGGAATAAAAGTCCATATTGGCTTCCGTTGCCGTGTTACCTACTTTGAGGGGAAGGAGCAGGGTAAAATCCACTACATCTTTGGGCCGATCCACAAAGAAGGTGTCTTCCTCTTCCTTCTGGGGCACCACTTCCTCTGCGGGCTGCTCGGGAACGATTTCCTCTGTCACCGTCTCTTCCACCACCACCGGCACCACGGGGGCGACAGCGGGGGCCTTGGCACCCGGATTGGGGATGCGCAGCACCTGACGGGTGGTCAGTTTGCGGGACTTGAGGTTGTTGTAGTCCATAATCTCCTGGACGGACATGTTGTAGCGGCGGGCAATGTCCTCCAGGTCTTCGTACCAGCGTACCACGTGCTCCCTGTATTCGGCCTGGGGCTCCTGCTCCCGGGGCTTTTCCTGGGCCTGGGCCTGGGGCTGAGGCTGCGGCTGAGGCTGAGCCTGGGCGGCGCGTTCCTTCCGGCTTGCCTTGTCCTCCTCTTTCTGTTTCATGGGGATCAGGAGGATGGTTCCTTTCTGCAGTCCCGTTTCCCTCAGGCTGGGGTTGGCCTCGTACAGGTCATTCTCGGTTACACCGTACGCCTTGGAAATGCTGAAGAGCGTCTGGCGCTCCAGAACGGGGTGGGCGTAATAGACTTTCCCGTTGAATTTCACCTTCTCCGAAGAGATGGTGACGGGCGTAGGTACATACTCCTGTGCCACGGCGGCAGCGCCGGACAGAAGGAGCAGAGAGGCCAGAAGGGCGATGTGACGTTTCATACTGTTGTAGGTTACAGGGTGGCGGCAAAGTCCTGGAGTGCCTCGCAGAAGGCATCCCAGCCCAGCCGTTTCTTCTCCTGCAGAATGGCTGCGTGACAGCTTTCCTGCAGGGAAGGGTCTTCAAAATAGCGCAAAATTTCCTTTCGGATGGCCGGGGCCGATGCTTCCGGTGCGACAATTCCCGTGCCACGGGCGCCGATGGTGCCTTTCAGGCCGCCTACGTCCGTTACCACGAGAGGTACGTCAAAATGGCAGGCGATGGAACTGATGCCGCTCTGGGTGGCGCTGCGATAGGGAAGGACGGCCAGGTCTGCCGCGCTGAAAAAGCGTTTGACTTCCGAGTCCCGGATGTAGTCCGGAAAGACACGGACACGCTCTTTCCCGGGCAGGGAATCTATGAGGGCCTGGTACTTGTCGAAAGAGCCGTAGGGCTCTCCGGCTATCACCAGCTGGTAATCCTCCGGGAGGTCCCGGAAGGCTTCCAACAGGATGTCCAGCCCTTTGTATTCCCGGATGAGGCCGAAGAAAAGGAGGGTTTTACGGGAAGGGTCCAGCCCCAGGGCCTCAATGGCCTCCCGGCGGGGAAGCTTTTCCCCGAAATGGGTATACAGGGGATGGGGCCGAAGGATGTGCGGCGCTCCGGGCCGAAGGCTCAGGAGGTCTTTTCCCACGCTCTCGGACATAGCCACAAAACCGCTGCATCCGTTCAGGAAGTAGCGGGTAAGGGGCTTGTCGAACCAGTGGGGTTCGTGCGGGATGACGTTGTCCAGGACCACTACGCTTTTGCAGCCGCAGTGGCGGGCTACATACCCGAGAGAGGGGGCGAACCAGCTCATCCAGTACTTCATCACCAGAAGGTCCGGTTTCCAGGCACGGATGGCGCGGGCGGTTTTGATCCAGGTGAAGGGGTTGACCGTGTCCAGAACTGCATCGGCCTGCACAGGCACCGCCTCGTCTTCCGGGGTGACGTACTGCGTCTTGCCGGGGAAGAGGAAATCCGGGTATTGCCTGGAGAAAGTATAGGCCTTTACAATATGACATTTTCCCAGTCCGGCTAACATACTAGCATTGAACTGGGAAATGCCACCCCGCAAGGGGTAAAAACTGGACAGGATCGCTATCCTCATCAATTATTTCTTGGGGGTGTTCTCCTTGGTCTTGATGTAGGCGGCGTTCAGGCCGGCGAGGAGATCTTCGGTGATGTCCAGGCGGGCATCTCCGCACACGACGGGAGTGGAGAGGATGTTACCGGAAGTAGAGAGGATCATGGCGTACTGATGGGTCTGATTGTACTCCTTGACAAACTCTGCGATGGCGTTGGCAATCTGGTTCATCATCACCTGCTGCTCTTCGGCCATTTCCTGCTGCTTGCGCACGGCGTACTCCTGGTACTCCTGCTGCTGCTGCTGAAGCTTCTGGTACTGGGCCTGGGCCACGGAAGTGGTGAGGAGGCCTTTGTCCACCTTGCTCTGGAAATCGTTGGCGTCTTTTTCCAGCTTCTTGCCGCGGCGGTCAATCTCTGCCTGGATACCGCTGGTCTTGGTCTCGAACACGGAGTTGAGGTCGTTGGCCATATCGTAGCTTTCCAGCACTTTGTCCATGTTGAAATAAACGATGCTGCCGGCAACGGCGGTGCTGTCCTGAGCGGGAGCGGCCTGGGTGGCGTTGCCACCGTTCTGGTTGCAAGAAGCGGCGAAAGCCACGGCAGCGGCTACGCCAAGAAGGATGAGAGTCTTTTTCATTGTATTTTTACTTTATATAATTATTCGTTGAATGCCAAGGGCGCAAAGTTAACTATTTTTTGCGGATTTCCGAAAGGTACGCCGCAATAGTTTTTTCGAGGCCCAGATACAGGGCGTCGGAAATGAGGGCGTGGCCGATGGAAACTTCGTCCGTGAAGGGGATGGTGCGGATAAAATACGCCAGGTTTTCCAGGGAAAGGTCGTGGCCGGCGTTGAGGCCGAGGCCGCATTCGCGGGCCCTGAGGGCCGTCTCAAGATACCGGGAGATGGCTTTTTCCGGGCCGAAGGGATACTGCTCGGCATAATCGGCCGTATACAGTTCCACGCGGTCTGCCCCGCAGGCGGCGGCGCCTTCGGCCATCTTCGGATCCGGGTCTATGAAGATGGAGGTGCGGATGCCCCTGCCTTTGAAAGTCCGGCAGAGATCCGTCAGCAGGTCCCTGTTTTTCAGGGTGTCCCATCCGGCGTTGGAGGTGATGGCGTTGTGGCCGTCCGGCACCAGGGTTACCTGGTCCGGGACCACTTCCAGCACCAGGTCCACAAAACTGGGCACGGTGGGGTTCCCTTCTATATTGAATTCCGTGTGCAGAAGAGGCCGGATTTCCCTCACGTCGGCATAGCGGATGTGGCGCTCGTCCGGGCGGGGATGCACGGTGATGCCCTCGGCCCCGAAGCCCTCGATATCCAGGGCGGCCTTGGTGACATCCGGCACGTTCCCACCCCGGGCGTTCCGCAGGGTGGCCACCTTATTTATATTGACGCTGAGTCTGGTCATGGCTTCAAATTGATTTTATATTCCACAAAAATAAGGAAAATTCTCAGAAATATGTTAATTTTGGCGTTTGATTTACTTGAACGTATATGAAAATAGGATACTTCATACTCCGGGAGAACCTCAGGAATGATGCGGGGATGCTGTCCCTGCTGAAAGACCTCCGCCAGGCCACTTTCGAGGTGTACGAGATCCGTACCAAGAGCGACGTCCAACCGGAAACGGACCTGGTCCTCTCGATGGGCGGGGATGGTACGTTCCTTTCGGCCGCGCATGTGGTGGCAGATATCGGCCTGCCCATCCTGGGCGTGAACTTCGGCCGCATCGGCTTCCTGTGCGAAAACCGTCCCGAAGACGTGCGGCGGGCCCTTCTGGAAGGGGATTTCCGCATAGAATACCGCACCGTCCTCAATGCCACCCTCAAGGGACCGGAGGCCCGGAAGACCATCGGCATGCTCCCTTATTCGGTGAACGAAGTGGCCCTGCACCGCAGCGGCTCTTCGGTGCTTGGCATCCACGTCAGCATAGACGGAGAGCCTCTTCCCACTTATTGGGCCGACGGCCTCATCGTAGCCACCTCGTCCGGTTCCACGGCGTATTCCCTTTCCGTGGGAGGCCCCATCTGTATGCCGGATACCAAGGTGCTGGTGGTGGCCCCTATCGCCCCGCACAACCTCAATGTCCGGCCCATCGTGCTGCCGGAAACGGCCAAGGTGGATATCTCTTTCGAGTCCCGGGACGGCCGCGCCACCATGTCCACGGACAACCGTACGGTAGAAATTCAGCCGGATTGGAGCATCCACGTGGAGATGGCACAATTTTCGCTTAAACGTATCCGGCTTGCCCAGTCCGGCTTTGTGAAGGCCCTTACTTCGCGTCTGTTCTGGGGAGAAGACATCAGAAACAATGGATAGCAACAAGAGAATTCCCAAACACGTTTCCATCATCATGGACGGAAACGGCCGGTGGGCCACGGCCCGCGGTATGAGCCGTTCACAGGGCCACGCAGAAGGCGTGGAAAGCATTCGCGCCTGTCTGCAGGCCGCCATTGAAAGCGGGGTGGAGTACCTCTCCCTCTACGCTTTTTCGGAAGAGAACTGGAACCGCTCGGAGCAGGAGGTGATGGGCTTGATGGAACTGTTTTTCACCGGAATGAAGTCCGAACTGCAGCTGTTTCTCGATACCCACGTCCGTTTCCTGATGCTGGGCAACCGTCCCCGCCTCAGCGAAAAACTGAACAAGGCCATCGACGAGATGGAGGAGGCTACCTCCAAGGATTACCAGACCACCCTCATCCTTTTCTTCAGTTATTCGGGCCGATGGGATATTCTCCAGGCCATGAAAAAAGCGGCCCGGGAGCTCACCCCGGAGCAGTTCCAGGCCATGGAGCAGCAGGATTTCGACCGCTTCCTTTCCACCGGAGGCATCCCGGATCCGGACCTCATCATCCGCACCTCCGGAGAACTCCGCATTTCCAATTATCTGCTGTGGCAGGGTGCGTATTCGGAGTTCTATTTCACGGACACCCTTTGGCCGGAATTCCGCCAGAAAGAGTTTAAGCAGGCCCTGGAGGAGTACGCCATGCGGGAACGCCGATATGGAAAGTAGAAGAAAAATGTTTACCTTTGCAAGATAATCAAATAGCTGGAATGACTGTTAGAAGGATACTTTGCACCGCCGCCCTGCTGCTGGCCGTCCACTCTGTCTGGGGCCAGGGGGGGCGCAGCCGCATAGAGGTAGACTACGCCCATCCCAAAAAATACATCGTGGGCGGCGTAGGGATTGAAGGAAACCAGTATTTCAACGAGCATCAGATTCTTCAGCTGGTGGGCATGCAGCCCGGCCAGGAGATCACGGTTCCCGGTGAAGACATCACCGGTATAGTAAAGCGTCTGGTAGCCCAGCGTTACTTCGAGGATGTGGCCGTGGTGGTGGATTCCCTCAGTGCATCGGCCGATACCGCCTGGTTCAAGGTGTGCATCCGGGAGCGGCCCCGCGTTTCCCGCTGGACGTATTCCGGCGTCAAGTCCGGAGAAAAGAAAGACCTCCAGGAGCGTTTGAACCTGCGTCCGGGCCGTGAATATTCAGACTATGTGAAGAATACTTCCGTAGACATTATCAAGCGCTATTATAAGGAAAAGGGATTCCTCAAGGTGGACGTTGACGTCCAGACCATCCGGGATACCATGATCCGCAGCGCCATGCGCGTGAATTTCCACGTGAACAAAGGCCCCAAGGTGCGCATTAAGGACATCAACTTCTCCGGTAACGAGCACGTGAAGGAGTATCGCCTGGCCAAGAACATGAAGGAAACCCACTCCAACAAGTGGTACAATTTCTTCAAGTCCAAGAAGTTCAAGGAAAAAGAATACGAGAACGACCGCAAAACCGTGCTGGAGGCCTTCAACGAGGCCGGCTACCGCGATGCCCGCCTGGTGAGGGACTCTGTGTACTATCTCCCGGACGGCAAGCACCTGGCCATCGACATGCAGTTCGAGGAAGGCCCCAAATACTATTTCCGCAATATCACCTGGACGGGTAACTCGGTGTACGCCACGGAGGTCCTTAACGGCATCCTGCAGGTGAAGAAGGGAGACGTATATGACAAGGTCACCCTGGAAAAGCGTCTGCACGGAGGCGGAAAGGAAAACGAGTACGATGTCTCCAAACTGTATAAGGACAACGGTTACCTCTTCTCCATCATTACGCCCGTGGAGGTGAACATCCAGAACGATTCCGTAGACCTGGAAGTTCGCATTTCCGAAGGCAAGCCCGCCACCATCAACGACGTGGTCATCAACGGCAACGACCTCACCAACGAGAGGGTGGTGCGCCGCCAGGTGATGACGCGTCCGGGATACCTGTTCAGTCAGTCGGACTTCGAGCGTTCCATCCGTGAAATCGCTTCCATGGGTCAGTTCGACCCGGAAGCCATCATGAAGCCGGGCGGCTATGCCATCCTCCCGAATCAGCTGAACAACACGGTGGACGTCGTCTATAATGTAACGGAGAAGCCCTCTTCCCAGCTGGAACCCGCCGGCGGTTGGGGCGGCAACACCTTCGTGCTCACGGCCGGTGTCAGCTTCAACAACTTCTCTACCCGCCGTATGTTCGAGAAGGGCGCCTGGCGTCCGGTTCCTCTGGGAGATGCCCAGAACCTCTCCTTCCGTTTCCAGACCAACGGCCGCTACTACACCTCCCTGAACGCCAGTTTCTCCGAGCCCTGGCTCTTCGGCAAGAAACCTACTTCCCTCAGCATATCCGGTTACTATTCCAGGATGACGGACTCGTACCTGGCCATCGGCATCCTCTCCACGGACAAGATGTTCGAGGTGTTCGGCTTCAACGCCGGTCTGGGTACCCGCCTCAAATGGCCGGACAACTATTTTGTGCTGTACAATGGTCTCAGCTGGCAGACATACAAGCTCACCAACTGGACCAACAGCATGTTCGCCTTCAACAACGGTATTTCCCACAACCTGAGCTATACCATCAACCTGTCCCGTAACTCCTCGGACCAGCAGATTTACCCCCGTACGGGTTCCGAATTCTCGGCCTCGCTGCAGTTTACGCCTCCGTACTCCCTCCTTCGCAAGTATACCTTCAACGAGCTGGGAGAGAAGGTGCCGGTCAAGAGCTGGAAGGACGTGGACTACGATACCTGGACATCGGCCCAGCGTTACAAGTGGATCGAATACCACAAATGGAAATTCAGCGGCACCGTGTACACCAAACTGGTGGGAGACCTGGTGCTGATGACCCGCGCCCAGTTCGGTTACCTGGGCTACTACAACCGCAACTGGGGTTATTCTCCCTTCGAGAACTTCCAGGTGGGCGGCGACGGTATGTCGGGTTATATGACTTACGGAGCAGAAATCATCTCCCTCCGCGGTTACGAGGATTATTCCCTCACCCCGAAGAAGATGACTCCTTACAGCCAGAGCATGGAAAGCTATGCGGGTAATGTCTTTGACAAGTTTACCATCGAGCTCCGTTACCCCGTGATCCTGCAGCCCCAGAGCACCATCTACGCCCTGGCCTTCCTGGAGGGAGGTAACTGCTGGAGCGATATCCGGGAATTCAACCCGTTCCAGATCAAGCGAAGCGCCGGTGTGGGTGTGCGTGTGTTCCTCCCGATGATCGGCCTGCTGGGTGTAGACTGGGGCTATGGTTTCGACGATCCGGTGAACGGAGGAAGCCAGTTCCACTTCGTCCTGGGACAGCAATTCTAACTCTGGTATGATAATTGCCGTGTATAATCCGGTCCTGACAGAAAACAAATAAATTAAATGAATATGAAAAAACTTTTTGTTATCGCCCTTGCGGCCCTTGCAACCCTCACCGCTTCCGCTCAGACCTTCGGTCGCGTGAATTTCCAGGAACTCCTTATGCTGGCTCCCGAGATGGATGCCGCCCGTGAAGCCATCGCCGCTTCCCAGAAAGAGGCCGAGGAAACCTATTCCGCCATGGTGGAAGAGTACCAGGGCAAACTCACCCAGTATCAGCAGAAGCAGGCTACCTGGACCGCCGCCATCCGTGAGTCCAAGGAGCGTGAACTGATGGAAATCCAGAACCGTATCCAGGAATTCAACCAGTCCATCTCCCAGGAACTCCAGCAGCAGCAGAACCAGCTCACCGCTCCCATCCAGGAGAAAGTGAGCAAGGCCATCACCGATATCGCCAAGGCCAAGGGCCTCACCGCTGTCTTTGATCTCTCCCAGGCCTTGTACCTGGACGAGACCAAGGTGATTGACCTCACCCCCGATGCCCGCAAGGCCCTGAACATCCCGGCCGACCGCACCATCGAAAGCCTCCAGGCAGAGCTCCAGGCCCAGGCCGAAGCCGCCCAGGCCGCCGCTGCCAAGTAAGCAGAAATTTTACATAAAATTATTGGGAATTCGTTTGGATTTCTTTACATTTGTAAAGGAATTGAAGCGAATTCCATTTTATTTGTAACCATAACACTAAAAGATCGTTTTTGTAATGAAAACAACTGACATCATGGCACGCCTTCAGGCCAAGTATCCCCTGGAAAAGGAATACCTGCAGGCCGTACAGGAAGTTCTGGAGTCTATCGAGGATGTGTACAACCAGCATCCGGAGTTTGAAAAGGCCAAGATTGTGGAAAGGCTGGTAGAGCCGGACCGCATCTTTACTTTCCGCGTAACCTGGATAGACGATAGGGGAGAGGTCCAGACCAATACCGGCTATCGTATCCAGTTCAACAGTGCCATCGGTCCCTATAAGGGAGGTCTTCGCTTCCACAAAGCCGTAACGCCCTCCATGCTCAAGTTCCTGGGCTTTGAACAGACCTTCAAGAACGCCCTCACCACCCTCCCGATGGGCGGAGCCAAGGGCGGCAGTGACTTCGACCCCGTGGGCAAGTCCAACGACGAGATCATGCGTTTCTGTCAGGCCTTCATGCTGGAGCTGTGGAATTGCATCGGCCCGGACCAGGATATCCCTGCCGGTGATGTAGGCGTGGGCGGCCGTGAAATCGGCTACCTCTACGGCATGTACAAGAAGCTGGCCCGTCAGTACAATACCGGCGTCCTCACCGGCAAGGGCGGCACCTGGGGCGGAAGTATCCTCCGTCCGGAAGCCACCGGTTTCGGCGCCCTTTATTTCACCCAGCACCTTCTCCAGAAGGCCGGAAAGGACATCAAGGGCAAGAAAGTGGCCGTTTCCGGCTTCGGTAACGTGGCCTGGGGTGCCTGCATCAAGGCCACCGAGCTGGGCGCCAAGGTAGTGGCCATCTCCGGCCCGGACGGCGTCTGCCACATCCCCGAAGGAATTACCAAGGAAATGATAGACTATATGCTGGTCATGCGTGCTTCCAACCGCAACAAGGTGGAAGACATGGCCACCAAGTTCCCCGGCAAGGCCCAGTTCACCGCCGGCAAGAAGGCCTGGAGCATTCCCGTGGACATCGCCCTCCCTTGCGCTTTCCAGAACGA
>JAEEGL013425641.1_pt1 | contig 16311 bp, 15 predicted proteins | sample 9134231 | NCBI WGS metagenome assembly JAEEGL01 (sample SAMN16246548, study PRJNA631951) | gut metagenome | biome: gut microbiome; feature: rumen; material: fiber-attached | host: Bos | place: Iran: Karaj | collected 2018-10
ACGTCCACCACGGTGCCGTCCTTCAGGGCCACAACGCCGCGCATCTCCAGGGGGATGGTCACCCACTGGTACTTGCGGATGCCGCCGTAGTAATGGGTCTTGAAATAGGCCATCTCGTCGTCCTCATAGAGAGGAGTGGGCTTCAGGTCCAGGCGGGGAGAATCGATGTGGGAGGCGGTGATCTGCACGCCCTCGGCCAGGGACTTGGTGCCGATGACGGCGAACATCACGCTCTTGGCGCGGTTGACGGTGTAGACCTTGTCGCCGGCCTTCAGCTCCATGCCCCGGCGGAAGGGCACGAAGCCCTTGGCCTCAGCCAGAGCCACCGCCTCCTTGACGCACAGACGCTCGGTCTTGCCCTTGTTCAGGAAGTCCTTGTACAGCGTGCAGTAGCGCTCCATGGCCTCGCGCTCGCCGCAGTCCATACGGTCATAGCCGTTCTTGGGGCTGCTGAGCACCTTCTCCTTGCGGGTCTTCATCTCTTCACTCATGGTTGCTTTCCTCCTTGTTATTGTTGATCTCTTGGATCATATGGCAGAAAAAGGCGGTTGCCTTGTTCTCAAATTCAGCGGCGGACGCCGCGTCGTTCATCAGGATATCCGTGCAGTGGGCGCGGTAAAAGTCGTCGCCCTTCTGGGCGGCGATGCGGAGCCGGGCATATTCCTCGCCGATGCCGTCCCGGGCCATGATCCGGCGCAGCCGCACCTCCGGCGGCGCCAGCAGGCCCACGGTACGGTGGCACAGGCGGGCAAGTCCGCTCTCAAAGAGGTTGATGGCGTCGATGCCCACCACGGGTGCGTCGGTGGCGGCGATGCGGCTCTCCACCTCACGGGGAATGTATTCATAGATAATCGCGTTGAGCCGGTCCATGGCGGCGCTGTCGCCGAACACCACGGCACCCAGCTTCTGGCGGTTCAGACCGTTCTCGTCAAACACGTCGCCGAAGGCGTCGGTGATGGCGCGGCGCAGGCACTCGTCGGTGCGCAGCATCTCATGGTAGATGGCGTCGCAGTCCAGAATGAGACCGCCCAGCCGCTGCAGCGCCAGCAGCGCGCTGGTCTTTCCCGCTCCCGTGGGTCCGGTGAGACCGATGACGATGGGATTGCCCACGTTGACAACGTGGAAGCCCGCCGCCTTCTTGAGGCGGTTGCCCACCGCCAGACCCAATCCGGCGTCATCGGGACACTGGGCGTATATGTGGCTCACGTCGCTTGCGTCAAAGGCGCGGAGGGCGTCGAACACGTGCCGGGCCTGAGCCAGGCGGTCGGCAGCAGCGCCCAGCTTGTGCACTATATGGCCTGCAAACTGCGGGGCAAACTCGTCAAAGCAGATGACGCCGTCCCTCTCGCCCAGGTGGGCGCTGATCCAGGCGGCAGAACGGGCGGGATCCCCCGTTACCACCGTCACCGGCGCCTTGGGGGCGTAGTGGCGGTACTTCATGCCGGGAGCCCGGGGTCGCTCCCCCTCCCCCAGCTTCTCCGTCACCGCCTTGTCCACAGCCACCTCGCCCAGCACGGTGCGCAGCTCCTCCAGCGGCAGTCCGCCGGGGCGCAGCAGCCGGGGCGGCGTTACCGTCAGGTCGATGATGGTGCTCTCCACCCCCACCGCGCAGGGGCCGCCGTCCACGATGCCGTCGATCTTGCCGTCCATGTCCTCGAGCATGTGGGCGGCGGTGGTGGGGCTGGGACGACCGGAGGTGTTGCCGCTGGGGGCGGCAACCGGCACGCCGGCGGCCTCGATGATGGCCAGCGTCAGCGGGTGGTTGGGGCAGCGGACGCCCACGGTTTCGAGGCCTCCGGTGGTGCGCAGAGGCACGTTCTCCCGCCGGGGCAGGATCATGGTCAGGGGGCCGGGCCAGAACTGCTCCGCCAGCGTGTAGGCCACGGTTGGCACGTCACGGCAGAACCGCTCCAGCCACGACGCAGACGGCACATGGAGGATCAGGGGGTTGTCCTGGGGCCTCCCCTTGGCCTCGAAGATCCGGGCAACGGCGTCGGCGTTCAATCCGTCGGCGCCAAGGCCGTACACCGTCTCGGTGGGAATGCCCAGAAGACCGCCCCGGCGGAGGATCTCCGCCGCCTCGGATATGGCGTTTTGTTCGGTTTCCGGGTGAAAAACTCTCGTAATCAAAGGATATCGCCCTCTCGTCACATGCCCAGATCCTCGCCCACCAGGATCACCTTGACCCGTCCGGCGGGGCGGCAGCCCCGGGTGGCCACCATGGCGTTGCAGATGCAGTCGGGGCTGACGCAGTCGCCGCACTGACCGGTGACGGAGCAGGGCGTCTGGATGCCGAAGCGCTGGGCGTTCATGGGCGCTGCCACGTGGCGCACACGGCTGTATGCCGCCGCCAGATCCGGCACCACCTTGTTCATGCCCGCCACCACGATGACGGATTTGGGGCCGTAGCACAATGCGGCCACCCGGTTGCCCATGCCGTCGATGTTGAAAAGCTGACCGTCTTCGGTGACGGCGTTGCTGCCCATCAGGAACACGTCGCAGCTCTGGGCGCGGCGCATGATCTCAGCGCGCTCCTCGGCGGGCACGGCGTCCCGGTCCAGCAGAGGCTGGCCCCGGCGGCGCAGGGCGTCCCTGACGCCCAGCTCGTCCACGGTCACGCTGCCGCCCCAGGAAACCTGGGCGCCCTCGGGGATCAGCTCCAGCACCTTGTCCAGCGCCTCCTGGGTCGTGGAGCAGTAATACGCGTCAAAGCGGCGGCGGCGCAGGGCCTCGGCCACGCGGGGACCGGATTTGTCGTACTGCATCTTCTTGGCTTTCAACATGATTCTATTCCTCTCTTTCATCCGATTGCAGACGGGCCGCCTGATCCGCCAGCGTCAGCGCGTCGATCAGACCGTCCAGATCGCCGTTGATAACGGCGGCGATATTGAAATTCTTGTTGTCCCCGGTAAGTCGGTGGTCGGTGACCCGGTTCTGGGGGAAGTTGTAGGTGCGGATCTTGCCGCTGCGATCACCGGTGCCCACCTGGGTCTTGCGTGCCGCGGCAATGGCGGCGTTCTGCTTCTCCCGCTCCGCCTCGTAGAGGCGGGAGCGGAGGATCTTCATAGCCCGGTCCTTGTTCTTATACTGGCTGCGCTCATCCTGGCACTCCACCACCGTGCCGGTGGGCAGGTGGGTGATGCGGATGGCGGACTCCGTCTTGTTGACGTGCTGGCCCCCGGCGCCGGAGGAGCGGTAGGTGTCGATCTGCAGGTCCTTGGGGTCAATGGTGAACTCCACCTCCTCCGCCTCGGGCATCACTGCCACGGTGGCGGCAGAGGTCTGGATGCGGCCGGAGGACTCTGTCTCCGGCACCCGCTGGACCCGGTGGGTGCCCGCCTCGAACTTCAGCCGGGAGTACGCTCCGGCGCCCTCCACAGTGGCCACGACCTCCTTGACGCCGCCCAGCTCCGTCAGATTCTCGCTGACAACGGTGAGAGTGAATCCCTTCCGCTCTGCGTACATGGTGTACATCCGCAGCAGATCGGCGGCGAACAGCGCCCCCTCCTCCCCGCCGATACCGGCGCGGATCTCCAGGATCACGTTTTTGTCGTCGTTGGGGTCCCTGGGCAGCAGCTGTCGCTTCAGCTCCTGCTCCAGCCGCTCCGTCTCCGCCTTGGCGCGGCTCAGCTCCTCCTGGGCCAGCTCACGAAGCTCCGGGTCAGACAGCATGGACTGGGCTTCCTCCCGGTCTTGCCGGGCCTGCCGCAGCTCCCGCCAGGTGTTCACCACCGGCTGCAGCTCCTTCTGCTCACGGCTCAGCTTTGTCAGCTTTTCCCGGTCGGCGTACACCGCCGGATCCGCCAGCTGGGCCTCGATCTCCGTCAGATGCTCTTCGATTTTTGCCAGCTTATCCTCCATAGGTCTGCTCCATATAACGCTTCACGTTTTGAATAAAATCGTCACGCCAGTAGGCGTAGCCCACGTCGTCCACACGGAGGGACACGCCCAGCACGTGTTTGGCGGCGGTGTACTGATCCATCTGATCAAAAACATCCTCATAGCGGCTCTTCCCGGCGCGGGTCAGCACGTAGGCCACACGCTCCAGCTCCAGGCCGCGCCGCTTCAGAAGCCCGCGGGCCGGACTGGAGCAGCGCCCCGCCCAGACGGGGGTGCCAAGGATCACCAGGCGGTATTCGCTCAGCGGCTTCTCCGAATCAAAGGGTTCGATGGGCAGCGTCTTGCGCTGCATGGCGGATTTACCCGCCCGCAGAAATCCGCCCGCGCCGCTGTAATCCTCGCCATCAGTGAATTCCACCAGCTCGGCATCCAGGGCGGCGGCGATCTCCTCCATGGCCATTTTCGTCTTCCCGGTGCGGGAATAGTACAGGCACAGAATATCACTCATCTTTCTGCCTCCTCCATCTGCGTGGATAGATCCTCCCAGCGGGCCATCTCGCTCTCCAGCTTCGCTTCAGTCTCCTGCTTCTGCGCATACAGCTCCGCCAGCTTCTCGGCATCGGCACCGTATCGCTCCATCTCCGCGTCCAGGGCGGCGCATTGCTCCTCCAGCCGGGCAATGGCGCTCTCACAGATGGTCAGCTGCTTCCGGATCGCCTGCTGGGACCGGTTGCCCCGGACGGGCCGGGTGTCGCCGGTTTTTTTCGGTGCGGAAACAGGAACCTGGCGCTTTTCCTCGGCCTTCACAGACCGGTACTCCGCAAAACCCATGGGGTAGTCGTGGATCGTACCCTCCGACAGCTCCCAGATCCGTGTGGCAAAACGGTTGATAAAGTAACGGTCATGGCTGACGAACAACAGCGTGCCGTCAAAGGCCTCCACCGCCTCCTCGATCCACTCCCGGGCGGCGATATCCAGATGGTTGGTGGGCTCGTCCAGGATGAGGAAGTTGATCTCCTCGTCCATCAGCAGGCACAGACGCAGCCGGCTCAGCTCGCCGCCGGACAGAACGCCCACGCTCTTGAACACGTCCTCCCCCTGAAACTGATAGGCCGCCAGGCGGTTCCGGGCGCTCTGTGCCGTCATGTTCCGTTTTTCGTAGATCATGGTATCCACCAGTGACCGCTCCGGGTGGTCGAAGCGGATCATCTGCTCCAGATAGGCTGTGCGCACGGAGGGGCCCAGCCGCACGGAGCCGCCGTCCGGCTTCTCGGCGCCGGTGATGATGTTGAGCAGCGTGGTCTTGCCGGTGCCGTTCTCGCCCAGCAGGGCGATGCGCTCGCCGCCGCCCACCCGCAGATAGATGTCCTCAAACAGGCTGCGCTCGCCAAAGGACTTGCTGAGCCCCCGGATCTGCAGCACCTCGTCGCCCCGGAACTCACGGCTGGCAAAGCGTGCGTCCATTTTCTTGGCCCGGGTAGGCTTGGACACGGTGCGCATCCGCTCAATGCGCTTTTCCATGGAGACGGCACGGCGGAAGGTGTGGTCGTTGCCCTTCAGCGCCCAGATCTTCTGCTGCTCCACGGCCTTTTCCAGCTGCTCGATCTTGGACTGCTCCTTGAGATACTGCTTGAGCTGCTCCTGATAGCGGCGCTCCTTTTCAATGGCATAGAAGCTGTAGTTGCCGCTGTAGAACTCCGCTTTGCCGTTTTCCACCTCAATGATGCGCGTCACGGTGCGGTCGAGAAAATAGCGGTCGTGGGAAATCACCACCACCGTACCGCGGAAACGTGTCAAATACTCCTCCAGCCACTCGGTAGCCTGTAGGTCCAGGTGGTTGGTGGGCTCATCCAAAAGCAGGATGTCCGTGTCCTCCAGGATGAGGCGGCCCAGGTTCACCCGGGTCTTTTCCCCGCCGGACAGGTCGTCAAACAGCCTGGTGCGCATATCGGCGCTGATGGAGAGGCCGTTTGCCACCTTGTTCACCGCCGTCTCGGTATCATAGCCGCCCAGGCCCTCGAACCGGGCGGTGAGATCGCCGTACCGCTTCAACGTGCGCGCGTCGCTGTCACCCTCCGCCATGCGCGCTTCCAGCGCGTCCATCTCATCCTTCAGGGCGGCCATCCGGGCAAAGGCGGACTGCAGCACATCCTCCACCGTATACCCCGCAGGATATACCGGGATCTGGGAGATCAGGCCCAGCCGACGGCCGGGAGCGATCATCACCTCGCCCTCGTCGGCGCGCAGCTCCCCGGTGAGGATACGGAACAGGGTGGTCTTGCCGGCGCCGTTCTTGCCCAGCAGTCCCACACGTTCGCGCGAATCCACCTGGAAGGTCAATCCGTCCAGTATCTTCTTTTCCAAATCAAAGGACTTGACCAGTCCGGTCACACTGATGTCAATCATGTGTCAATCAATTACTTACTGTTTTTCAGTTCCTCTGTGATTTTTTCAAACGCCATGGAGTGAGACGCTTTCACCAGCGCCGCCGTGCCGGGGGTGAACAGACGGTGAAGCGTATCCACAGCCTCTGCCACCGTGGGAAACCACTGTACCTTGGGATTTGTCTCTGACAAGTATTTTGCCTTTTCACCAATTGCTATCACGTCGTCTATCCCCAGTTCGGCCGTCAGCGACCCGATGCGTCGGTGGGCGTCGTCGGAGAGGTCGCCCAGCTCCTTCATATCCCCCAGCACCGCCATGCGGCGGCGGGGCGTAGCGGCCAGAAGACGCAGGGCTGCCGCCATGGACTGGGGGTTGGCGTTGTAGCAGTCATCGATGATGATGCGGTCATCATCCAAACGAATCAGGTTCATCCGTGAGCCCACCGGACGGAAGTCGGCAATGCCCTCCACGATCTCCTCCTCCGTCAGGCCAAGGCGCTCGCCGATGGCCACGGATATGGCCGCCGTATAGATCATGTAGCTGCCGGGTTTCGTGACCCGGACACGGTAGGAATGGCGCGGCGTGGTAATGGTGCAGCGCAGTCCCTCGATGCCCCGCTCCTCCACATCCGTCACCCGGACAGAACAGTTTTCCCCCTGACCGCAGAATATGATATCGTTATTCTGTAAAGTAATATCCCTTAACAGTTTATCGTCCCCGTTGAGGACGGCCACACCGCCGGGCCGCAGGTTTTCAAAAATCTCGCACTTGGCCTTCAATACGCCCAGACGGGTGTTGCCCAGGTTCTCCACGTGGGCGTCGCCCACGTTGGTGATGACGGCAATGTCCGGCTGCACCATTTCGCCCATGTAACGGATCTCGCCGAAGTGGTCCATGCCCGTCTCGATGACGGCGGCCTGGTCCGATGGGGAGATCTCCAGCAGCGTCAGCGGTGTGCCGATCTGGTTGTTGAGGTTGGCGTGGGTCTTGTGGGTGCGGTACCGCCGGCTCAGCACCGCGGCGATCATCTCCTTGGTGGTCGTCTTTCCCACGGAACCGGTGACCTGCACAAAGGGGATCTCGCACCTCTCCCGGTGCCAGGTGGCAAGGGCCTTCAGCGCCGCTGTGGTGTCCTCCACCAGCACATAACCCTTTCCCGGCAGCAGGTTTTTCGGCTGCCGGGCGGTCAGGCACCCCTCTGCCCCGGCGGTCAGGGCCGCGTCCAGATAGTCGTGGCCGTCAAAACGCTCGCCGACCAGAGGGATGAACAGTTGACCCGGCTCCACCTTCCGGCTGTCGGTGGTGACAGACGTCAGCACGCCGGCACAGTCCTGCAGGACTGTGCCGTTTACGGCGTCACAGATCTCATGAAGCGTATAGCGGAACATCAGCGCCCCTCCCTTCTGGCTTTCAGGGACTCATTGACAATGAGCTCGCACAGATCGGCGTAGGAGATGCCCACGGCCGCCGCCTCCTGGGGCACCAGGCTGGTGGGCGTCATACCCGGCAGGGTGTTGACCTCCAGGCACCAGGCAATACCGTTTTCATCCAGCAGGAAATCGGAGCGGGAGTAGACGCTCAGTCCCAGGGCGCGGTGGAGCTTCAGCGCCATCTCGCCCATCTCGTGCCACTGCGCGTCAGTGATGGGGGCAGGGCATACCTCGGTGGCTCCGCCGGCCTGATATTTGGTTTCGTAGTTGAAATACTCCGCATGGGGGATGATCTCCACCGCCGGAAGATAGCGGTCGCCCAGCACGGCTACCGTCAGCTCCCTGCCGTGGATCTTCTTCTCCACCACAACGTGGTCGCCGTAACGCAGGATGCTATGGAGCGCAGCGCGCAGTTCCTCCTTGGTATCGGGCAGTTCAACGCCAATGGAGCTGCCCCCGTTGACGATCTTCACGGCGCAGGGCGTTTCCAGTTCTTCCACCAGGCGGGGAATATCCGCCTCGGAATAGCGGATATCACGCCACGGGGCGGTGCGGATGCCGGCGGCGTCCATAAACCGCTTGGTGATGGATTTGTCCATAGCCATGCCGCTGGATACATAATTGGAGCCGGTATAGGGCACGCATATGAGATCCAGGGCCGCCTGGATGCGTCCATCCTCACCGCAGGCGCCGTGGAGGGCCAGAAAGACCACGTCCGCCATGGCGCACACGCTCAGCACATCCTTGCCCAGCACAGAAGGGCTCTTATCTGCCCGGCTCCGGCGCACGGCATCCAGATCCGGGGCGGTGCGCTCTACCCGGACCTCGCCGCACAACCCGTCAGGCGCGTTAAAGATGTCCTCCAATGCGCCATGGTAATTCTCAAGTCCCAGAAACATATCGACCAGAATGGCCCGGTGCCCCTTTTCCCGCAGAGCCCGGCAGATGCCGGTGCCGCTGACCAGGGACACATGGCGCTCCGTGCTGAGGCCGCCGGCCAAAACAACAATTTTCATACGCTGATCCTCTCATCATCCGGGCAGTCGCCTACCCATACTCTACCTAATTATACCATGACAGTATATCATAGTTTTCCGGCAAATACAACCGCCAGACCGCCTCCCGGTGCCGAAATTAATTGCAGGAGCGTTGTCCATTTACCCCTTGACTTGGTAGGTTGATCGTGGTACACTCGATATGCCGACCAGTTTGGTGGGTTATTTGAGCCGTCACAAGGGAGGTCATGACAAATGCACATTTACGCGGACAACGCGGCAACGACAAAAATGAGCCGGACGGCAATCGAGGCCATGCTGCCCTATATGGACAAAATCTATGGGAACCCCTCCAGCCTGTACACCATTGGTCAGGAGGCCAAGGAAGCGCTGGAGAGCGCCCGGGAGCGGATCGCGGTCTGCCTGGGCTGCACGCCCCGGGAGATCACCTTCACCTTCGGCGGCAGCGAGGCGGACAACCAGGCCCTCCTCTCCGCCGCAGCCATCGGCGCGCGGAAGGGCAAAAAACACATCATCTCCACCGCCTTTGAGCATCACGCCATCCTCCACACGCTGAAAAAGCTGGAGAAGCAGGGCTTCGATGTGGAGCTTCTGGACGTGCATAAAAACGGGCTGGTGACGCCGGAGCAGGTAGCAAATGCCATCCGGGAGGATACCTGTCTGGTAACCATCATGTACGCCAACAACGAGATCGGCACCGTTCAGCCCATCGCGGAGATCGGCGCCGTGTGCCGGGAAAAGGGCGTCCTCTTCCACACGGACGCCGTGCAGGCCGCCGGACATCTGCCCATCGACGTGGTCGCCCAGAATATCGACATGCTCTCCCTCTCCGCCCACAAGTTCCACGGCCCCAAGGGCTGCGGCGTGCTGTACGCCAGACGCGGCATTGCGCTGACCAACGTCATTGAGGGCGGCGCACAGGAGCGGGGCAAGCGGGCGGGCACGGAGAACGTGCCCGCCATTATGGGCATGGCGGCCGCTCTCGAGGAGAGCTGCGACAATATGGACTCTGACAACTTCCGGCTCGCCGCTCTGCGGGACAGGCTCATCGAGGGCCTGGATCAGATCCCCTACTCCGAGCTCAACGGCGACCGGGAACACCGGCTGCCCACCAACGTCAACTTCTGCTTTGAGGGAATCGAGGGCGAGTCCCTTCTGCTGCTGCTGGACGACAAGGGCATCTCCGCCTCCTCCGGCTCCGCCTGCACCTCTGGCTCTCTGGATCCCAGCCATGTTCTGCTGGCCATCGGGCGGCCTCACGAGGTGGCCCACGGCTCTCTGCGGCTGACCATCGGCCCGGACTGCGACCAGGAGCAGATCGACTATATCATCCGCTCCGTGAAGGAGGTCGTCACCTATCTGCGGAACATGTCCCCCTTCTGGCGGGATCTGGTAACGGGCAAGCGCCCCCACGTATTTGCAAAATAAGGAGGATACCGATCATGGCATTGTACAGTGAGAAAGTAATGGATCATTTCCGCAACCCCCGGAACGTGGGCGTCATCGAGGACGCCGACGGCGTGGGCGAGGTGGGCAATCCCGTCTGCGGTGACATCATGAAGATCTATATGAAGATTGAAAACGACATTATCACCGATGTGAAGTTCGAGACCTTCGGCTGCGGCAGCGCCATCGCCTCCAGTTCCATGGCCACGGAGCTCATCAAGGGCAAGCCCCTCTCTGAAGCACTGGCTCTGACCAACAAGGCGGTGACGGAGGCGCTGGACGGTCTTCCCGCCCACAAGCTCCACTGCTCCGTGCTGGCAGAGGAGGCCATCAAGTCCGCCGTCAAGGATTACTATGACAAAAACGGCATCGAGTACGACCACAGTCAGTTTCCGGAGGGCGAGAGCTGCCCCCACTGCGGGGAGTGATCTGCCGTGATCATATCGACAAGGGGCCGCTACGCCCTACGGGTGATAATCGATCTGGCGGAGCACAGCGCGTCTGACTACGTGGCCATGCGGGAGATCGCCGGGCGGCAGGAGATCTCCCTGAAATATCTGGAGAAGATCCTGCCGGCGCTGGTGTCCGGCGGACTCATCCAGGGCATACACGGCAAAGGCGGCGGCTACCGCCTGACCCGTCCGCCGGAGGAGATCACCGTGGGGCAGATCCTGCGTCTGACCGAGGGGGACCTCTCCCCTGTCGCTTGTCTCACCTGTGACGCGGACGCCTGCACCCGCACTGCCGATTGCCGCACCCGCCCCATGTGGAGTGAACTGAACAGTCTCATCAATCGCTATCTGGACGGCGTGACCATCGCCAGTCTGATGCATCCCGAATAAGCAATAAAGCACCTCCGGCCGTACACCGGAGGTGCTTTGCTGTATGGGAGCTTCACGACTTTCTCAGCCACTCCGGCAGCGAGCGCTTCCGGATACCGGACACCACGCCCATGGCCGCAAACATGGTCACCAGTGACGAGCCGCCATAGCTGAAAAAGGGCAGCGTCAGGCCGATGACCGGCATGATAAAGAGGCACATACCCACGTTGACCACCGTCTGGAAGATCACCACTGCAGCCATGCCCACGCAGAGATACGTCTCGAATTTCGTCTTGGCGCGGTAGGCCACCACAAGGCAGTGAACCACGATGGCGGTGAGGATCGCCAGGGCTGCCACGCAGCCCACAAGGCCCATCTCCTCGCCGATGGCGGAGAAGATGAAGTCCGTATGGCGGGCCGGCAGGCTCCAGCTGTACGGGCTCTGGGTCTGGGTGCCGTGGAACAGCCCCTGGCCTGTCAGGCCGCCGCTGCCCAGCGCCAAAAGGCTGCGGGTCTGGTGCCAGCCAACGCCCAGAGAGTCCATATCATGGTCGAAAAGCAGCAGGATGCGCTGTTTCATATAGGGGCTGATCTTGTCCTTGATCCACAGCACATAGGTGGCGGCGCCGCCCGCCGCCAGACCAAGGGCAAACCACCGGGCCTTGATCCCGGCCACAAAGGCCATGCACGCGAACATAAAAATGAAGACCAGCGCACTGCCCATATCGCCGGAGATCAGATAGTAGAGGCCCACAAGCGCAAGAATATGGGCTGCAAGAAAGGCCACGGAGCGCAAGCCGTTGAACTTCCACTCCTCCTTCTGCCAGACCAGCTGCTTGGCAAGCACAATGGTGAAGGTCAGCTTGATGATCTCCGCCGGCTGCATGCTCACAGGGAAATGGGGGATGTGGAGCCAGGCACGGTTGCCGGTGCCGTCGTCCACGCCGAGGGGCGTGCGCAGCAGCAGAATGAGCACCACGTTGCCCAGAATCATCCACTTCCAGCCCTTGGACAGCTCGTTTACGTCCACCATGGATATCAGAAGATAGCCTACCACGCCCAAGACTGCCGCCGCAACCTGGACGGCTACATGCTTCCAGGAGCCCATATAGCGGGTGGCGCTGGCGATCTCCAGTATTCCGAAGGCCGTTGCGGCGCAGCAAAGCGCCAGCAGGACCATATCGGCCTGCCGGAATACGTCCATTATGAAATCACGAACCCGCTGGATCATACTGCCTCCTGTGCATTCAGGGAATCTGTCCTATTATTGTATCACAAGAAGTTTTCCCTGTAAACGCTGCCTTTTCCCTTTTCAAGAGAAAGTTGTTGTGCTATAATGAAGTGAATTATTTGGAAAAGGGGTGATGTGCTGTGACCTGTATCTCCCGCAGCGTAGCGGAGACGGAGCAGATCGGCCTGGAGCTGGGACAGCGTCTGGGTCCGGGAACCGTGGTGGCTTACCGCGGCGGTCTGGGCATGGGCAAAACCGCCTTCACCCGCGGGCTGGCAAAGGGTCTCGGCTGTCGGGACCGGGTCACCAGCCCCACCTTTACCATCGTCAACGAATACCAGGGACGCCTTCCCCTGTTCCACTTTGACATGTACCGCCTCAGCGACAGCGACGCGCTCTTCGACATTGGCTGGGAGGACTATCTGGACAGGGGCGGCGTGTGCGCCGTAGAGTGGAGCGAAAACGTGGCCGACGCCATGCCGGAGGACACGGTTTACGTGACCATTCAGCGCCACAACCAGCACGAGGACTGGCGCGTTATCACCATTGAGGGGGGCTTAGAAGCATGAAGATCCTGGCACTGGAGACCTCGGCAAAGAGCGTGTCCGCCGCCGTGACGGAGAACGGCAGGATCCTGGCCTCCGCTTATCAGAATACCGGCATGACCCACAGCGTCACACTGATGCCTCTGGTGGACAGTATGCTGAGGCACAGCGGTCTGACGCCGGAGCAGATGGATCTCATCGCCGTGGCCGCCGGCCCCGGCTCCTTCACCGGTCTGCGCATCGGCGTGTCCGCCGCCAAGGGCCTTGCCTGGGCTCTGGAAAAGCCATGCTGCGGCGTGTCAACGCTGGAGGCCATGGCGGATAATCTGCGCCACATGGACGCCACCGTCGTCTGCGCCATGGATGCAAGGCGCAATCAGATCTACAACGCCGTGTTCACCGCCTGCGGCGGCGAGCTCACACGCCGGACAACCGACCGTGCCATCGGCCTTGCCCAACTGGCGGATGAGTTGAAAAATGACGAAAAACGGAAAATGATAGTTGGAGACGGCGCAAGTCTGTGCTATACTTATCTCTTGGAGAACGGTATCCCCTGCTCCATGGCCCCAGAGCCACTGCGGATGCAGAATGCCGTGGGCGTGGCGCTGACCGCGGAGCGGATGGCTGCCCGGGGCGAGACCGTGTCCGCCCGGGATCTTGCCCCCAATTACCTGCGGCTGTCCCAGGCCGAGCGGGAGCGGCTGGCAAAGGGTCTGAAAATCACACTTGACTGAGCATCCAATAAATGAAATATACGGAGGAATTGCAAGATGTATAGTGAAAAGGTTCACATCATGGATCATCCCCTGGTGGCCCACAAACTGACCATCATGCGGGACAAGAACACCAGCGTCAAGGATTTCCGGGAGCTGGTCTCCGAGATCGGCATGCTCATCACCTATGAGGCCACCCGCGATCTGCCTCTGACCACCAAAACCATCGAGACGCCGCTTTGCCGGGCGGATATGCCCACGCTGGCGGGCAAAAAGTTCGCCGTGGTGCCCATCCTCCGCGCCGGACTGGGGCTGGTGGAGGGCGTGCTGCGCATGGTGCCCTCCGCCCGTGTGGGCCACATCGGCATGTTCCGTGATGAGGAGACGCTGGAGCCTCACCTGTACTTCTGCAAGATGCCCAAGGACATCGCCGAGCGCGACGTCATCATCGTCGATCCCATGCTGGCCACCGGCGGCAGCGCCGACATGGCCATCACGGAGATGAAAAAGCGGGGCTGCAAGAACATCAAGCTCATGGTGCTGGTGGCCGCCCCCGAAGGCGTGGAGTGCATCACCTCCCACCATCCCGACGTGGATATCTACGCCGGCGCGCTGGACGATCACCTGAACGAGAACGGCTACATCGTTCCCGGCCTGGGCGACGCCGGCGACCGCATCTTCGGCACAAAGTAAAAACTCTCTCACCGCAGCGGCGCATCGCGCGCCGCTGCGGCTTTCTTTTTTGTATTTTTTCACAGTTTTCTATTGCTTTCCACCGCTAAAGCGTGTATAATATAACCAACAATTCAAGATTGGTAGCTGTAAGGAAGTGCTTCGCGCACGGGCTGCAACTATCACTCAGCAGTTGCTTGAGTGTTTCAAACCGACCGGTTTGAAACACTTTTTGTTAGTCGGAAACAAGGAAAAGGAGGAATGGATCCATGTATCTTGTCACCAACGGACGGCTCATCACCCGGGATGACACCGGCAAGGGCTACTACGAGCATGGCGCCGTGGCCTTTGAGGGCCCCGCTATCACCGAGGTGGGCGAAGAGGCCGCTCTTCGCGCCAGATATCCGGATGCGGAAATCATCGACGCCCGGGGCGGCGTCATCATGCCTGCCTTTATCAACGCCCATACCCACATCTACTCCGCCCTGGCAAGGGGCCTCTCCATCGTGGGCAACAATCCCACCAATTTCTACGAGGTGCTGGACGGCACCTGGTGGGCCATGGACCGGAAGCTGACACTGGAGGGCAGCCGGGCCAGTGCCGACGCCCTCTACATCGACTGCATCAAGCAGGGCGTCACCACCATCTTTGACCACCACGCCGCCTATGCCGAGATCCCCGGCTCCCTGTTCCAGATCGGCGAGAGCGCCAAAAAGTTCGGCATCCGCTCATGCCTCTGCTATGAGGTCAGCGACCGGGACGGCGAGGAGAAATGCCGTCAAGCCATCCAGGAGAATGCCGACTGGATCAGCTACTGCGAAAAGGAGAAGGATCCCATGCTGGCGGCCATGTTCGGCGGACACGCCCTGTTCACCCTGTCGGACAAGACCTTTGACCGCATGGTGGCGGCCAACAACGGGCGCACCGGCTACCACATTCACGTCTCCGAGGGCATGAACGACGTGTACGACAGCCTGCAGAACTACGGACGCCGTCCGGTGCAGCGGCTCCACGACCACGGCATCCTGGGCGACAAGACCCTGTTGGGCCACTGCATCCACGTGAATCCCGCCGAGATCGAGCTGATCAAAAACACCCACACCATGGTGGTGAACAACCCGGAGTCCAACATGTCCAACGCCGTGGGCGTATGTCCCGTCCTGCCCCTGAGCCGGGAGGGCATCCTGCTGGGTCTGGGCACCGACGCCTGGACCAACGACATGATCGAGTCCCTGAAGGCGGCCCTGTGCGTCCAGCGGCTCAACGCGTGCCTGCCCAACGTGGCCTGGGGTGAGGTCACAAATATGCTGTTCCGCAACAACGCGAAGATCGCCGCCAAGTATTTCCCCGCGGAGCTGGGCGTGCTGAAATCCGGCGCCGCGGCGGACATCATCGTCATGGACTACAAGCCCTACACCCCCTTCTCCGATGAGAACATCGATGGTCACATCCTCTTCGGCATGACCGGCAAGCTCTGCCGCACCACCATTGCAAACGGCAAGGTGCTGATGCGGGATCGTGAGCTGATCGGCATCGACGAGGAGGCGGAGAACGCACACATTCTGGAGACCGCCAAAAAGCTGTGGGGCGAGCTGAACCACAGGCAGTATTGAAAGGAGTGTTATCCATGTCCGAGAAAATGACTCCCATCCCCTTCCGGTCGCTGATGAACTGGGTGACAACCGAATACGCCGACAGCGGCCGAATGTTCGGCGTCCACAAGGGCTATAAGGCCGCCGGCAAGAGCCTGCCCATTTTCGGCGAGCGGATCGAGACACCCTTCGGACCCGCCGCCGGTCCCAACAGCCAGCTGGCCCAGAACATCATCGCCGCCTACTTCGCCGGCGCCCGGTTCTTCGAGGTCAAGACCGTTCAGAAGATGGACGGCGCGGACCTGGCCGCCTGCGTGCCCCGCCCCTGCATTCTGGCCGACGACGAGGGCTACAACCAGGAGTGGTCCACGGAGCTCACCGTGCCCCAGGCCATGGAGGAGTACATCAAGGCCTGGTGCGCCCTGAAGATCCTCAGCAAGGTCTACGGCCTGGGCGACCCCGACGGCTTCGTGTTCAACATGTCCGTAGGCTATGACCTGGTGGGCATCAAGGGCGAGAAAATCGACGCCTACATTGAAGGCATGAAGGATGCCCGCCATACCGCGATCTGGGGCGAGTGTCTGGGAGTCCTCAAGGACCTGTTCCCCGCTTACGCTGAT
>JAEEGL014454578.1_pt1 | contig 16311 bp, 11 predicted proteins | sample 9134231 | NCBI WGS metagenome assembly JAEEGL01 (sample SAMN16246548, study PRJNA631951) | gut metagenome | biome: gut microbiome; feature: rumen; material: fiber-attached | host: Bos | place: Iran: Karaj | collected 2018-10
TGTGGCGGTACATGGCTTCGGCGCTCTTGGTGATGGTCTCGCGGTAGGGGATGTTGGGAGCTGTGAAGTTGACGGCCAGTTTGTACTGGTTTTCGAAATACCACTTCACGGTGTTGAGGTGGAGCTCACCCTGGCAGCCAAGGATGGTTTGGCGAAGCTCGCGGCTGTTCTCGAGCGAGAGGCTGCGGTCGTAGGTGCTGAGGTCTTTCAGTGCGGCGCCGACTTTCTCGTCGTCGTTGCTGTTGGCAGCCTTCACTGCAACAGTGTAAATAGGAGTCGGGAAGACTATCTCTTCGACGGCATCGTTGGTGTTCTTTGCAGTGGTGAGGGTGTGGTTGATTTTGACATCTTTCAGTTTGATGGTGCAGACGATGTCGCCGGCGCAGGCTTTCTCGACGCGCTGACGGTCTTTGCCGCTGCAAATGAGTATCTGGCTGACACGCTCCTTGCTTTGGTTGCATGCGTTGACAACATCCTGGCTCTCGGCAAGTTCGCCGTCGTAAATACGAAGATAGGTGATTTCACCAAGGTTCTTGTCTTTGGCACTCTTGAAAGCGAAAGCCACGGTTGGGTTGGCGTTGTCGTTCTTCAGCTCTTTGCCGCCTTGGGTCTTTTTGATGTTGGCTACTTCGTTGGGAGCGGGAACATTCTGGCAGATGAATTCGAGCATGCGGTTGACACCGAAGTTCTCCTTGGCGCTGGTGCAGAGGATGGGGAAGAGGTCGCGCTTGTCGATGGCGAGTTTGAGGGCCTTGGTGAGTTCCTCGGCTGTGAGGTCACCGTTCTCGAAGTATTTTTCCATCAGTTCGTCGTCGGCTGCTGCGGCTTCCTCGACGAGTGCTTCGCGCATCTCGGCGGCTTTGTCGGCATATTCGGCAGGGATGTCGGCCTCGGTGTATTTACCGTCGGTAAAGGTGTACATCTTGTTGGCGACGATGTCAACGACCTGATTGAAGCCCAGACCGGCGTTAGTGGGGAACTGAAGGACGGTGCACTTGCCACCGAAGAAATCCTTGAGTTGGTTGACGCTGTCGTCAAAGTTGGCCTTCTCTGCATCGAGATGGTTGACGACAAAAATCATTGGGGTATTGAGTTTGGAAGCGTAGCGGTTGGCAATCTCTGTACCGACCTCGACGCCGCTCTGTGCGTTGACAACGACTACGGCAGCCTCGACAACGTTGAGGGCTGCATCAAGTTCGCCCTGATAGTCGGCGAAACCCGGGACGTCAAGGATGTTGATTTTCTTGCCGCCGAACTCGGTGTACATCAAAGTTGTCTCAACAGAGTATTTGCGGTCAAGTTCGATGTCGCGATAGTCGCTGATGGTGTTTTTGCCGTCAACGGTGCCGCGGCGGTTGATGAGTCCGCCACAGAAAGCCATTGCTTCGGCCATGGATGTTTTGCCCGCTTTGGCACCGCCTACGAGGGCGATGTTGCGGATGTCAGAGGTCTGGTAAATCTTCATTGTTTTTACTATTATTTAATTATTATTATTTTTATCGTATATGACTACAAACCAAATTGTTCGGAGCGTTTTTGCCTCTCCGGACAATATGGTAAGGAATTGCAAAGATACTAAAAAAGATATAATTCGGTCTTTTATAGTAAAATATTTTTTTGCCCCTGCAGGATTGAGAGTGGATACTTGAATAATCTGTGTAGAAGAATTATTGTTGTTTACCATTTTGGTAAACTTCTGCTAATTTCAAAAAAATGTGTCAATATTTTCTATTGTGGCAATAAGTACGACAGAGAAGCGTTATTTGTGAAAAATTCGGATTGTGGGTGTTATAGCGCGACAAAGTATAAAAGGGGCATTGGCCAATTATTTGGGCGTCATTATCGGTGCCATCACCACCTTTTTTGTCCTGACCGACTGCCTCAGCCAGGAGGAGATAGGCCTGACACGCGTAATGGTCGATGCCGCTATGCTTTTCTCGGGGCTTGCCCAACTGGGCACCAACGCTTCCATTATCCGCTTCTTCCCCTTTTTCAAGACCGAAGACGACCGCAATCACGGCATTTTCGGCTGGTCAATACTGATTCCTTTTATCGGATTCAGCCTCTTTGCCCTCTTTTTCTTCGTTTTCAAAGATGACATTGTCGAGGTTTATTCTGTCAAATCGCCACTCATAGTCAACTATGTCTATTACCTGCTGCCGCTGACGTTCTTTGCGCTCTATCTCACAGTGTTTGAGACTAATGCCAGTGTTCTGATGCACATCACTGTCCCTAAGCTGGTACGCGAGGTGTTTGTCAGGGTGTTCAACCTGATATGCTATCTGCTTTATGGACACGGTGTTATTTCGTTCGACCTCTTTGTACTGCTCTTCTGCATGTCGTATGCTGTGGCGATGCTGATAAACTTTTTTTACCTCCTTTCGCTTGGGAAGATTTCGTTCCGCATAGACTGGCATTTCATCAATCGTGAGAGGCTGAAAGAGATAGTTCTATACACGCTTTTCATGACAGCCACAATTCTGGCGGGAAACATACCGCTCATCAATTCGCTCTTCCTTGGAGCAAAGACGGGACTGGAGCTGACGGGAGTCTATACAATTGCGTTCTACATAGCAAACATCGTCGATGTACCCTATCGCTCGCTCGGCGCCATCTCGCGACCTGTGATTTCGCAAGCGGTGCGCGACGACAACTGGGACGAGGTGAATCGTTTGGGACGGCAAGTGTCTCTGCACCAGTATCTTGTTAGTACAATGATTTTCTTCTTCATCTGGATTAACCTCGAGCCGCTCTTCGCCGTCATTCCGCACGGGAACGAATATGTTGATGGCGTGTGGGTGGTCTTTTTCCTCGGTCTTGCCAAGATTGTCAACTCGTCTCTCTCAATCGGGACCGATGTGCTGAACTATTCGCGTCATTATCCTTTTTCGTTGATTTTTATTGCTGTACTCACGTTTTCGGCCATTGTTTTCAATAACCATCTGATACCGCTGTGGAACATCAATGGAGCCGCTTGCGCCACCCTGTTTTCATATGCGCTCTATTTTCTTTTCCTACTCACTTTCCTGAGGATTACTCTCAAGGTGAGTGTATTTTCGCGGAAACATCTGGTCGTGCTGCTTATGATGCTTGTGCTCTTCGGCTTGAACGAGCTGTGGACGTGGGCTTTGACACCAATAATCCGCCCCACCGATTCAATGATTTCATTGCTACTTGACGCAGTGCTGCGGTCAGTGACGTTCCTCGCTGTTGCGGTGTGGGGTGTCAGTCGTTTGCATATTTCAAAAGATATAGACCTGATTATCTCGAAATTGCTCTTCTGGAAAATCAAAAAATAGTCATAGCACAATTTTAATTTGAATTGTGCGTTTTCCCTTTTTAAAGATATTATTTTATGTTAGATAAATTAGAAGCTATATACTCTCGTTATCAGGAAATTGAGCAACAAATGAATGATCCGCAGGTCACTTCGGACATGAAGCGCTATGTGAAGCTCAGCAAGGACTATAAGGACCTGCAGCCCGTAGTGAAAGCCTACCACGAATACAAGAATCTTCTCGACACCATTGCCGAGTGCAAAGAATTGTTGGAGGGTGAGAAAGACCCCGAACTGCGCGAGATGGCTAAGGAAGAACTCAGCGAGAGCCAGTCACGCCGCGAAAAGATGGAAGACGAGATACGCATCCTGCTTATCCCCGCCGACCCCACCGACTCCAAGAACGCCGTTGTCGAAATTCGTGGCGGCACGGGCGGCGACGAGGCATGCATCTTTGCAGGCGACCTTTTCCGAATGTACACCCGTTTCTGTGAGAAGAAACACTGGAAAGTTGAAGTCACTGATTTCAACGAAGGCACTGCAGGCGGCTACAAGGATATCACCTTTACCGTTACGGGCGAAGGTGTATATGGTCTGCTGAAATATGAGAGCGGTGTCCATCGTGTGCAGCGCGTTCCAGCCACTGAGACACAAGGCCGTGTCCATACCTCAGCGGCAGGTGTTGTGGTGTTGCCCGAGGCTGAAGAGTTCGATGTAGAACTCAACATGTCCGATGTCCGCATCGATACTTTCTGTGCCAGCGGTCCCGGAGGACAGTGCGTCAATACCACCTACTCCGCAGTACGACTTACCCACATCCCCACCGGCATCGTCGTCTCCATGCAGGACCAGAAGTCGCAAATCAAGAACAAAGAAAAAGCCATCAGCATCCTGCGCACACGCCTCTACGAGCGTGAGTACAACAAATACATGGAAGAACTTTCCACCAAGCGCAAGACAATGGTGGCCACAGGCGACCGCAGTGAGAAGGTGCGTACATACAACTACCCGCAGAGCCGTGTCACCGACCACCGCATTGGTTGGTCTATGCATAACCTCCCCGATTTTATGGATGGCAATATTGAAGACTGCATCGAAGCCCTTCAGTTGGCCGAGAATGCAGAGAAACTGAAGGCTTCGGTCGGATAAAAACAAATGGATATGAAAATCAAGTATTACAAATTCAAAAACTGGCTGCTTGTGCTTTTAGCCTCCATGTTGGGACTCAATGTGGCATGCGGGCAACCGAAAGAAGCTCCGAAAGGCGCTCTGAAAGAAGAGCCTGTGTCGGAGTACGGCGGTCCAATTGACGAATATCAGGACAAGGCGATTGTTGAAGCGCAACCTCAGCACTCCAATTCGGAATAGTGATATGTTTGATTTTCACATAGTGATATGGAAAACGATTACATCCCCAATCCAACTGAACTGAAGCCTGGCACAACCCTTAACGGCGACACCTATGTCATTGAATGTAAACTCGGCGAGGGTGGTTTCGGAATCACCTACAAGGCCATCCAGAAACGCCTCAATCGCGCCGTCTGCATCAAGGAGTATTTTCTTTCGGGACGTTGTGCCCGCAAGACGCTGAGCAATACAGTGGTGCCTAATCCTACCGATTCGAATCTTTACAACAAATATCGTGAGAGCTTTGCAAGAGAGGCACTGACACTTGCTGAATTGCGTCATCCTGGAATTGTGGAAGTTTTGGATGTCTTCGACGAAAACGGCACCTCCTATATGGTTATGACCTTTATAGAGGGCCAGAGTTTGCAAAGTATCGTCGAACAGCGGGGACCGTTGCCGTATGCCGAAGCAGTAAACTATATAGCCCAGGTCGCCGATGCGGTGTCATACATTCACAAACGTCATATCCTGCACCGCGACATCAAGCCGGAGAATATCATGATTACCGCTGACTACAGGGCTATCCTCATCGATTTCGGTTCGGCTCGCGAATTTGAACACGATAAAACACAGGCACACACGTCGCTGCTCACCCACGGCTACGCTCCTTCAGAGCAATACACCACCACCAGCCGCAAAGGTGCATACACCGATATCTATGCGCTTGGCGCCACTTTCTATTTCATCCTCACCGGTCGCATACCTTTGGCAGCCGCTGCGCGCATCACTGAGCAGATGCCCGAACCAGCACAGTTCAACCCACAGATACCTCCTGCGGCCAATCGTACCATCATGAAGGCTATGCAGTTGCAGCCGCAGGCACGCTACCAGAATGTGGAGGATTTCATGCTTGAACTTCAGAATCAAACTCCTGCTCAAAAGCCATCGACGCAGAAACTGAAGCGCAACAACAAATGGCTTTTATGGCTTCTGGTTGTCCTCGCCATCCTTTCCATACTTACTGCCGTCATAGCCGTTGTTGTCTCAAAGGATGACGGAGGAAAAGGTGTTTCGCGTTCTAAAGACGAGTTCAAGACCGAGATAAAAGACGAGTTTCGCGAACAGGAAAAAGAACCAGAGCCTAATCCAGAACCTCCGCAGGAGTTGGAAACTGTAAAGACTTTCACTGTCAATGGGGTGTCGTTCCACATGCGTCTTGTCGAGGGCGGCACCTTCACTATGGGTGCGAGAACCGACGAGGAAATTTCGCTTGCCTACAAGCAGGAAATGCCTTCTCATAGGGTCCGTCTGGACAGTTATTATATTGGCGAAACGGAGGTTACACAGGAACTGTGGCGTGCCGTTATGGGCTCTGAGCCTTCGCGGAACGGCGGATGGGAATATGAATATGGGCGTGGCGATGACTACCCAGCCTACAGGGTCAGCTATGAGGAGTGTAAGGAGTTCATTCGCCGTCTAAATTCTGCCACGGGACGCAGTTTCCGTCTCCCCACCGAAGCTGAGTGGGAGTTTGCAGCTCGCGGTGGCAATAAGAGTGTTAATTATCTCTACAGTGGAAGCGACAATATATATAGTGTTGCATGGATTAAGGAGAACAGTGACGGTCATGCCCACCCTGTGGCGCAGAAATCTTCCAATGAGTTGGGTCTCTACGATATGAGTGGTAACGTCTATGAGTGGTGCAATGACTGGTACGGGGATTACACAAGTGATTTCCAAGATAACCCTCAAGGCTCATATAGCCACACTTTCCGCGTCCACCGTGGCGGCAGCTGGATGTACGGCTCACGTTATTGCCGAAACTGCTACCGCAGCCGCTTCTCCGCCGACACAGAAAAACAACAATACCTCTACATCGGCCTGCGTTTGGCGCTGTAAATCTTTATTGCTGAACCTTCTGCCCTTGGTATGACCCAGCGGCATCGTAGTATTTTGTCGTTACTGTGCCGGTGTATGTTGTTATAGCTGAGCCGACGAATTTGCCTGACGCATCGTAGTATTTCGTAGTGGTGACGCCCGAATAGGTTTCGGTGTTCGAGGATCCTATTTTTTTCCCACTTCTGTCAAAGTAGGTGGTGCTGTTGCCGTTGATCTGCGAACTTCCTGTCTTACTGCCACTGCGGTCAAAAAAGATAGTACTGCCACCGTCGTTACGTATTGTACCCTGTATGCTGCCGCTTCTGTCATAATATGTGGTGGAGTTTCCGTTGGTTGTCGAGCTGCCCTGTTTGCTTCCGCTGCGGTCATAGTAAACGTTTGACTGCGCCGCCGCGATGCCCGAAACCATTATTGCTACTATTAGGAAAAAGGATGTCTTCATGTCATTATGCTTTTTATATTTGTACGACTTTAGTGTAAAATATTGCAGAGTCAAAGAAGTTTTTCTGGGCTTAAAGGTGAATGTCGTTTATCAATTTTGTGCTCTCCATTCTCAGTGCAAATGATTTCTTCATTATTTCGCCAATTTCATCGATTACTTTTTCTTCTGGGATATAAACTAAAATGTTCATCAAATCATTGTCCGAAACGTTTGGAATTGCGGCTCCTGTGCGGTACATCATCATTTGCTTGAGGAACAGGTCGCTATGCAGATAGTAAAGCAAGTAGTATAAGTTGATTTTGGGATTTCGAAGAACTCGGAAACCGTTTGTGCAGATTACACCTTCATATTCGTTGTTTACCAACGCCGTTGCATGTTTTTTAGTGCCGACTGAATTGCCCGCGATTGCGGTGATAATGTCGTTCCTCTTTAGTTCGAACGAGGCTCTGCTTGGTAATTCATGAACTTGATACTGGGTTGAATTGATTATCTCGAAAGAATTGGAATTGACATCAGAAAGCTCGACATATTCTACAATTGCATTTTTGTTTTTTATTTTAGGACTCTTGGTCTTGACTATTTCAACAATGTCTCCAAGCCTTACGGAATGTTTTGATAGTTTGTCGAGAATTGCTTTGTTGTCAGGTGAATAGAAGTTGTAGTCGAAACGCCCGTTTAATTCATTATAGCATATGGAGAACGAATTGTCGCTATTAATTGCACCTTTGTTCAGGAATTCGCGATATTCAGAAATTACAACGCTGAAATCTTCGTCAAGTACAGGAACACCATCCTTGTAGATGATTTGACCGTAGTTGTTTTTCCTGTATGACGGGGTCCCGTTTTTGTTTCCTGAATAGCCGAGTTTCTTTACTTTTCCAAAAAAGACGTTGTATTGTTGATTTGTGTTGGCGGTCTCTTTTTCCAAGAACAGGAGAGATGTCTTGACACCAGTTCCGTATGGGATGAATGTTTCTTGGGGAAGGTTGACGATTCCTAATATTTTTGCTTTTTGTTTGATGTAATATCGCAGATATTCCAAAGAGGGGTTTTCAAAATGTCCGTTTGGTAATACGATACCCATCCTGCCACCTTCGCGCAACAGTTGGAGACAACGTTCAATGTATAAAATTTCTGCAGGCTGGCCGTTGGAGAGAGATTTTGTTTTCAAAAAGCCATTTCCTGATCTCGCCCATTTGTATCCTAAATCATATTGTGACAATAACTGGTTGTCGGAGATTTTTCCGGCAGTACCAAAAGGAGGATTTGTCAGGAGTACATCAAAACCGCCTTTTACACTCGCATTGTGCTCAGACAAAAGCAATTTAATTGCGTCCAAATCGTCAAGGGAGTTGTGGCGGAAAATGTTGCTTTTGACATTGGCTTCAAGCAGAAGTTTCATTCTCGCTATTTTTGCAATGTCTTTGTTTATATCTATTCCAAACAATTGTTTTGAAATGACTTTACCATTATTCACTCCCTCGCTGTTTTTCATAATGTACTGATATGACGAATAGAGAAATCCTCCGCTACCACAGCATGGATCTATAATTGTCTCGCCCTTCTTTGGAGCAATCAGTTCAACACAGAAGTCCACGACAGGCTCTGGGGTGAAAAACTGTCCTTTCCCATCTTTCTCCCTGTGTGATAAAAACTTCTGAAATGCCAATCCTTTTGCGTCGTTGGAGGAATCTGTCAAGGATATGTTTTGAAGTTTGTTAATGACAAATCCTAGTGAGATGTTGGATAACTTGATCTTTTCGTCTGATTCAAATATATCCGGGTATTCCTCTTTTGTCTTTTCAAACAAAGAATAGACTCTCTGTGAAATGGCAGAATGTTTTTTGTCCCTTTTTATTATCTGGTATTCGTCAGATGATATCTGAAACAGACGCAGTTTGTTGTTTTCGTCAAATATTTTGATGAATAGTATTTTTATGACCTCGTTAAGGGTCTGTTGTGACGATAATCCGTCGTTGGCGTAAATAAAATCGTGAATTTCTTCGAATTTTCGTAAGAGGTTGTCTTCGGGTTTGAGTTCAATATCAAATAATTGCATAATAATTATATGTGGTCATTTAGATGGCAAAGATAACACACATTTGTGTAATATGCAATTTTTTAACGATTATCTAATTGAGTTGTGTCTATTTTTCTTGGCTTCGGTTTTGTTTCGTTGATGCAATCGGATAGATCGTCATACCACGGTTTTAGCAGTTTGTGTCTTTTATAGTTGTCTTTGGCGGTAAGAATATCTATTGTGTAGTTCTGTTGCAAATGGTTTGGAGCTTTGGCTTGGTGGTTCAAGTTTTGGCTGTTTACGAAAACAAATTCATGTTTCCCTGTGCGAATAAAAAGGTCAAGACACAGTATGTTGAATTCAGTTACAAGAGGTCCAGTACTTTTTATTCCCAATTCATCAATTCTTGTCGAAGGCATGTGAGTTTGGATTATTCGTATTGGTGCGGACAAATTCCAATATGATTCCTCGGAGAATTTGGAATTGGGAAAACTGTCAAGCCATTTCTGTATTTCCGCTGTTGATTTCCACAAGCCTGATAAATCAGGTATTCCTGAACCGGGATTTGATTTGGACCATCTGAATGCGGGGTACTTTTTTCCGGGATTTCTCTCATTCCAACTTTGTTGGGCTTTTGTGTATGAATTTAGCCCGGAAAAATAAATGCTATTTACATGCTTATTGCGTTCTACAGAGTGCTTTTTGAGATAGTTAAGGCATGTTTTAGGCCCTGTAAGTCCTAACCTTTTTTCGGCGTTTGATTTTACGCTTTTACACTCGACGACAAACCATTCATCTTTAGTACTTCCTTTTTCTCGAATATAGAAGTCCCCTCGGGCGTCCTCACTTTTTGCGTTGTTCCCTCCCAATGGCTTCTCTTTTATTCTCAACACTTCATATCCTTTGCTTTCAGCGTATTGCTTGAATAATTGTTCCTCAATGGAACCCAACAAATAGCCTTCGGCACTGTGGTTGTTTTTAAGGACTTCAAGAAAAGTCCTTTCGTCAACACCAAATCTGTTCTTGACAAAAGCATTCAATGTTTCCATATCATTGTGATTTAGAAAAACTCTGGATAATACTACCCAACAATCATGCCGGAGGCGACGACGAGATGGGCGTCGTTGTCATAGATTACCCCGTATTGGCCGGCGGCGATGCCTTGTATGCGAGTGTCGCTGGTAATACGATAGACGCTGCCGTACATCGGGTCTTCCACACGTTGAAGGTGGCCCTGGGCGAAGTCGGGCGTGTGGCGTATCTTGAACTTGATGTCAACGTTGTCGAAATCGCCCCAAATATCTTTTGAAAGATATTGAAAACCAATTAGATTTATGATGTTTCCGTATTGTGCCGCAGGGTCGTATCCTTGACTGACATATAGCACGTTTTCTTCGATATCTTTTTTTACAACAAACCATGGTCCGCCACTGAGGAAAAGCCCTTTGCGTTGTCCTATAGTGTGGAACCAGTAGCCTTTATGCGTACCGAGAATCTTGCCAGTCTCGAGTTCAACGATTTTACCTTCCTTCTCGCCCAGGTAGCGACGCAGAAAGTCGTTGTAGTTTATCTTTCCGAGAAAGCAAATTCCTTGACTGTCTTTGCGTTCCGCCGACGGCAGCTTGGCTGTGCGAGCAATCTCTCGCACTTCGCTTTTCATCAGATGGCCTATAGGGAACATTACCTTGGCGATCTGAGGGTAGGTCAGTTGTGCAAGGAAGTCGGTCTGGTCTTTTATAGGGTCTTTTGCGGTGGCAAGGAATGTGGTCCCATCGATTATGTCCGTCGTGGCGTAGTGTCCTGTGGCTATACGGTCGAAGTCCTTTCCCCAGCGTTGTTCAAAAGCACCGAATTTTATGAGTTTGTTGCACATCATGTCTGGGTTTGGGGTCAGTCCTTTTTTTACTGACTCTATAGTGTAGCTAACCACGTTGTCCCAATATTCCTTGTGCAGATTGACCTCCTCAAAACGGCATCCGTATTTTTTTGCTATATAGGATGTTATCTCTATGTCCTCCTCAGCAGGGCAGTCAATATAGCCTTCTTCATCTTCCATTCCTATACGGATATAGAAAATCGTCGGGTCATAGCCCTGTTCTTTCAACAGATGCACTACAACGGAACTGTCCACGCCTCCCGATACCAATGCTGCGATATTCATCACTCTTCGTTTTTTTCTTCTGGTAAGCGGATGCTTTTGAAGCGGCGTTGGCGCTGTTGCCAACGTTCGCGTGCAAATTGCTGCATGTCGGTTACTTCGTCGTTTTCGTCGATGATTTCGAGACCGAATATTGTCTCAATTATGTCCTCGAGGGTAATGATGCCTTGGAAGCCGCCGTACTCATCGATGATTATTGCAATCTGTTCTTTGTGTTTTAGCAGCGAGTCCCAAATCTCACTGACAGACTGTTCTTCGTTGAAGAGCGGAATGTCGCGTTTGATGTCTTTCAGACGTTTGTTGAATTTGTCTTCGGCAAGGTCTTCAAGGGCGTCGCTTCGCAGTATATAGCCTGTTATGTATTCCGGGTCGTCGGCATAGACGGGAATACGGCTGAAATGGCTGTATTCTTCCTCTTTGTAGAATTCTTTGAGGGTCATGGACTCTGGTGCGACAGCGGCAACACTGTGCGGGGTCATCACATCGTAGGCCTTTACGTTGTCGAGCTTTATGACGTTCTGTATTATTTTGTTTTCGTCTTCATCGAGCACTCCTTCATCCTCTCCCACGTCGGCCATCGCTGCCACCTCTTCGCGACTAACGGCGGTTTCTTCTTCCTTGCCTGCAAAGATCTTGGTGACGAGCCCGATAAGAAGTACGAAGGGATACATGAGCACGATGAGTCCACGGATTGTGGTTGCAGTAAAACCCATCAGTCTTTTCCAGTAGGTGGTGCCGATGGTTTTGGGTATAATCTCAGAGAATATGAGAATGAGGATTGTTGTGAGAGCCGACATGATGCCGAACCAGTTGCCGCCGAAGGTTGCAGCCTGGGCTCCGACACCTGCCGCACCAATGGTGTTGGCTATTGTGTTTAGTGAGAGGATTGCGGCAATGGGTTTTCTGTTGTCGGTTTTGTATTCTTTAAACAATGTGGCAAGCTTATAGCCAGAATCTTCACGCATTGTGATATAGCTGAGCGGTGTGGACATCAAGACTGACTCCAGAATAGAGCAAAGAAATGAGATGCTCATGGCACCAAACAGAAATATCAGTAATAAAGCTAAATGTGACATCTATTGTCTTTTATTTTAAAAAATTTATAACGGATTCTTTATTATTTTATTGTGATTTCTTGTTGCTATGTAGTGCAATGATTATTACGGCGCTAAAAATCAGCACTATGCCTATTGCAAGTCTGAATGTGAAAGGCTCGCCGAAAAGGAAGATGCCAATCATTACGGCTGTCATAGGTTCAAGAGCGCCCATTATAGCCGTAGGAGTTGAGCCGATGTATTTTGCCGCATAAACCATCATTACTAACGCTAAAATTGCAGGTACCACAGCAAGCCATCCTACATAAAACCAGCTCATTGCTGTAGCCGGAATCTGCATGCTTTGTCCTGTGCCGAGGGAATAGACGACATTGCCCAGTATGCAGAAAATCAGTACGTAGAAGTTGATTTTAAATGCTGACATGTTGAGTTTTGCCTTGTTCATGATTATTATGTACACAGAATAGCTCAGTGCAGAGAGAAGTACAAGAATAATGCCTATTGTGGACAGTGTTGTCTCTCCATCGCCCCAATAAAGCAAGACAACGCCTATAAATGACAGCAAAATAGATGATATTGTAGTGATGGTTATTTTTTCCTTGAAAAACAGCGCCATGATGCCAGCCGTCATAACTGGATATACAAACAAAATGGTTGATGCCACGCCAACATCCATCATTTGGAAACTAACATATAGTGTCAGACTTGAGATCATGAAAAGTATTCCGAGAATGCTTAGCGAGATGAACTCTTTTCGTGTCACATTGAAACTCTCTTTTCGAAGCAACATCACAACTGTAATTATTAACCATGCCAGTCCAAAACGCCATATTAGTACGTTGCTCGGTGTCATTCCCTCTTCATAGAGACGTGCTCCAAGAGGGTTGGTGCCGTAGCACATTGCCGCTCCAATGCCGCATATGGTTCCGAAAAACTTTTTTCTCGATTTTACTTTCATTTCCATTTTGTCATATAATTGTGTTTTGTAACAAAACATAGGTGAAAAATTCAGCAACGAGAGAGAAAATCATCGGTTCCAATATGTGGAATGACAATATATTGAATTGATTTATTGTGTGTTTCTCCATTGTAATCTATTGTGTTTGGGCTGCAAATTTACATAAATCTGAACAGATAAACGTAAGAATATTTATCTCGACTATTTTAAATATGTAGGAATATATTTACAAATTGGTTTTGGTAAACTTATGTAGAGATATGGTTTTGCCAGAGAGGAGATTTTCTACAATACAATTAAGGCGCCTATGTGGCGCCTTAATCTATATGTGGTTCAAAGATGTATTTTTGCGGGATCAATCGGGGAGGTCGTTGAGGAAACTCATTCCCTTGGTCATTCTGCCGTCGGAGTTGATGACTGTACGGGCGGCATCGCTGACACTGGAGTGTGTCATTTCAAAAATTGGAGTGTTGGTTAGTTGTTCGGTGGTCATTTCCTCGATCATTTTGGGTCCGTCGGGGTTGTTGTGAAGCAGCTCATTCATGCGGCGTATGCGGTCGGCTTTATTAAGGACTTCCATGTCGCCCATGTCGTTGCTTGGGGTGAAGGCTTTGGTGACCTGCTGTTCCACTGCTTTAGGCTGTTCGGCTCTTGCAATAGGTTTTTCGTCATTTGCAAAAACCTCAGTCTGCCAGAAAACAGGGTCAGAATTGTTGTTTTCCACGGACGGAGTTGTTTGCGTGGTGTTGTTGTTTTTCGGATAGACACGTATTTCGTCGAGGTATCTGTTGGCTGTCGTTGCTGCATTCCCAGCAGACATTGTGGCTTGCTTGTTGGTTTCGGCTATTGCGACCTCTTCCATCTCCTCTACGGCAGGGGTTTCGAGCACGAAGACACGGCGTCCATTGGGGTCGGTATTTGCGTTGACGTTGCTAAAGGGGTCGTTGAGGTCGGGAACCTTTACTGCTTCGGGTTTCTGATAATCATTTTGTGCGGTAGGAACTTGTTCTGGTTCCAGACGGTGGATTACCTTCATGCCATTTGCGTCGGCAGGTTCTTCGACAACTTCGTCAACGGGAGTGTTGACTGTGTTGCTTTCCTCAGTCTGAGTTGTCTGTTTGCTGACAGGTTCTTCCACGCTGAGAGTGTGGATCTGCGGACCAGGTTTCTGCTCGAAGCCTGTAGCGATGAGCGTTATTTTGAGTTCATCGTTAAGGCTGTCGTCGTCGCCTGCACCCCAGATAATGTTGGTATCCAGATTGCCAGTCAGCTCAGTGATGTAGTCGGTTACTTCACCAAGCTCGTCCATGGTGATTTGGTGGTCTTTGGAGTAGGAAAAATAAAGCAGTATATTCTTGGCGCCACGGATGTCGTTGTCGTCGAGGAGTACAGACGTTGTTGCGTCCTTGATAGCTTGTTTGGCTCGTTCTTCGCCTCGTCCTTCACCTGCACCCATCAGAGCAGTGCCGCTCTTTTCCATAACGGTGTTGACATCACGGAAGTCGATGTTGACATAAGCAGAGACGGTGATGATTTCGGCGATGCCTTTGGCGGCAGTGAGGAGCACGTCGTCGGCTTGGCTGAAGGCCATGTTCAGTGGCAGGTTGCCAAGATGACGTAGTTTGTCGTTGTTGATGACGAGGATAGCGTCGACATGTTTTCTAAGTTCTTCGATACCTTCAATAGCTTGTTCGCGACGTTTTTTGCCTTCAAATGAGAAAGGCATGGTTACAATAGCCACTACAAGAATATGCGGAACCATTTCGTCTTCGACCTCAATGCTCTTGGCGATTTCGGCAATAACAGGAGCAGCTCCGGTACCTGTGCCACCACCCATACCAGCAGTGATAAACAGCATCTGTGTATCGTTGGAAATAGCCTCTCGGATTTCGTCTTTGTGCTCCAGGGCGAGTTTGCGTGCACGTTCTGGGACGTTGCCGGCTCCAAGTTTGCCGAGCTCTATCTTGAAGGGTACTGGGCTGGCGTCCAAAGCCTTGGCGTCGGTGTTGCATACTATGAAATCCACGCCGTGGATGCCTTGACGGTACATGTGGTTGACTGCATTGCCGCCACCACCGCCGACGCCGATGACTTTAATCTTGGCGGGCTGTTCGTGTACCGGTTCAAATTCCATGGAGAGGTTGTTCAAGGTCTCGTTGTTTGGGCTGAAATCCATATTCATTAAATTTGTGCTATCTTCCATTGTGCTTATTTCTATGCAGATTGTTGTTTTATAATGCTTTATACCTTATGGGTGGTGTATAAAAATATGCGTAAAATTACAGAATCTTATCCATTTTTGAACAAATAGTTGTTAATTGTTATTAACACACTTTTCAACTATGTGCCTAATCAACCTGTTTTTTACTGGGTGGCAGCCCGTAACCGTAACTTTTTGTTAGTTCAGGTCGTCGCCTTCGTTTTTGATGGTGCCGTCGTTAAATACTTTGTTGAAGTAGGCTTCGATTGCAGAGGTGAAGTTTGAACCGAATTTCTTTCTCGCTTTCTTTTGCGGTTTAGGTGTGTCAACTTTCTCGACTTTGCTTTTTTCCACTTCTGTTTCAGGAGCGAAAACCGAATCGTCGGGTATGGGAGGCATGTTGTCGAAAACAGTCGATGAGGCTGGATTTTCAGGATAATCAGAGGCAGTGTCGATGGGTTGGTTGTCGTTTTCGTTGTCGCGTTTGTGGTTTTTTTCCTCTTTCTCAAGACCGTATAGAACAAGTCCGATACCAGTGGAATACATGGTGTTGATTATTTCTGGGTCAGTGTTCTTGTCAAGGTGTTCGTTGGGAAGACCGATGCGTGTGTCTATGCCGGTAATGAATTCGGTAAGTTCTTTTATGTGACGCAGTTGTGCACCACCACCAGTGAGTACTATGCCTGCAATGAGGTGTTTGTCAAGGTGTGTCTTCTTGATTTCGTAGTCCACTTGCTCAAGGATTGTCTCGGTGCGTGCTTTGATGATTTCGGCAAGTGTGCGCATGCTGATTTCGCGTGGCTGCTGACTACGAATTCCGGGGATTGAGATAATGTCGTTCTCACTGACGTTCTGTGGCAGACAGCTTCCGAAACGTGTCTTGAGGGTTTCGGCTTGGTTTTTCATAATCTTGCAACCTTCCTTGATATCGAAGGTTATGGCATTTCCTGCCAAA
>JAEEGL014884688.1_pt1 | contig 16311 bp, 15 predicted proteins | sample 9134231 | NCBI WGS metagenome assembly JAEEGL01 (sample SAMN16246548, study PRJNA631951) | gut metagenome | biome: gut microbiome; feature: rumen; material: fiber-attached | host: Bos | place: Iran: Karaj | collected 2018-10
CCGAATCCCGCATATTGGCTCGCGTCGCACTTGGCAATACTTCGACGGGAATCGGTTGTGTTTGCAACTTCAAGCCTGTTTCAAATGAGGACGTATATGTTGTTGCAAACTACATACTCATCCCTTACGAAGTTTGCCAATCGCTTGCTCGAGCAAGTCTTGCGAATACGTGTATTACAGCAGCCGATTAATAATGATTCATAAGCGGGTGCTTGACGAGCGTCGGTACTTAGGCTCGGTATTATCGAGCCTTATGTACCGCTACGTGAGTCACGCAGCGAGAGCGTGCCCCAGCGTTGAATCATATTAAGTGGCTGCGTGCCAAAGACCCATTCGGTAAAGTATAATTTTTGAATGAAAGCATCGAATATTTTGATTTGACATCAGCCCGTATAGGGTTTAAAATACAGAAAATTTCAAAGGATAACGACAGGAGAAAAAGTTATGAGTGAAAAATTACGAGTTGGAATTTTAGGTGCTACGGGAATGGTAGGACAGCGATTTATCTCCCTTTTGGAGAATCATCCCTGGTTCGAAGTAGTAACGGTGGCTGCAAGCCCGAGAAGTGCCGGAAAAACATATGAAGAAGCAGTCGGCGGAAGATGGAAGATGACCACCCCGATGCCGGAAGCGGTTAAGAAACTGATTGTGAAGGATGTAAACGAAGTGGAAGCCATCAGCAGCGAGGTTGATTTCGTTTTTTCCGCTGTGGATATGACCAAAGACGAGATTCGTGCGATTGAAGAGGCTTATGCAAAGGCTGAAACCCCTGTTGTATCGAATAACTCCGCACACCGCTGGACGCCCGATGTCCCGATGGTGGTTCCCGAAATCAATCCGGATCACATGAAAGTTATTGATTTCCAGAAGAAGCGTCTCGGAACGAACCGCGGATTTATTGCGGTAAAACCGAACTGCTCGATTCAGAGCTATGCTCCCGTATTCACCGCATGGATGGAATTCGAGCCTTATGAAGCCATTGTATCAACTTATCAGGCCATTTCCGGTGCAGGAAAAACGTTTAAAGACTGGCCCGAGATGGAAGGCAATATCATTCCGTATATCGGCGGAGAAGAGGAAAAGAGTGAGAAAGAGCCCTTGCGAATCTGGGGAAAAATCGAAGACGGCGTTATTGTGCCGGCTGACTTTATCAAAATTACCAGCCAGTGCATCCGTGTTCCGGTTTTAAACGGACATACGGCTTCCGTTTTTGTTAAATTTAAGAAAAATCCCACGAAGGAGCAGTTAATCGAAAAACTCGTTACCTTCAAAGGACTTCCTCAGGAGTTAAATCTACCTTCCGCACCGAAGCAGTTTATACAGTATCTGGAAGAGGACAACCGTCCCCAGGTAGCGCTTGATGTGGATTTTGAGCATGGCATGGGTATTTCCGTCGGACGTATTCGTGAAGATTCAATTTATGACTGGAAATTTGTGGGACTTTCCCACAACACCGTCAGAGGTGCGGCCGGAGGTGCCGTACTTTGTGCGGAGCTGTTAAAAGCACAGGGATATATTTCCGCACGTTAACCGGGGTCGTTTCATGCTACAGGGCAGAGGGGAAGAACTAAACAGACTTGCATCTTTTTATGAGAAAAAAGAAAGCAACGCAGTTGTATTATTCGGTGAGCACTTATCCGGAATTCATTCGGTATGGAGAGAGTTTGCCGAAGGAAAAGAAACGGTATTCTTAAAAGCAACACCCGCTTCGGAAAGAGAACAGGCCTATTTGTGGGCCAAAACTCTTTCCTGGTCGGGTGATCTCGATTTTGATTATTCTTTTTTATCGGTTTTTCGCGCGGCGTCGAGTATCACCGACAGCCGGAATCGCGAAAAAAAACTTCTGATTATTTCCGATTTTCATTTGTGTCTGATTTCCGGAACATCCTTTTTGGATGATTTGTTTGCTTTCCTAAAAGAATCTTCCAAAGACAGTCCGGTCATGGTTTTACTGGTTTCCGAAAACTTCCGCTGGGTAAAGACTGACCTGGTCAATACTCTATTGTCAATGAACCGGAAAATACACGGATTCGTTGAAGTAAAGCCGTTTCACTTTATTGACCTCGTATGTTCCTATCCGAATGCGGAATTCGACCAGATGATTTCGTTTTATTCGATTTTAGGCGGATTTTACGATGCCTATGATGCATTTTTGCCGGCGTTATCGCTAAAGCAGAACATCATCGGTGCATTTTTACTTCCGGCCGGGCGCTTCCGTCATTACGGCCTGCATATGCTCGAAGGCGTTTTTCGTGAACCGAGTGTCTATGCGACGATTTTAGCATCCTTAGCCGAAGGACGGAATAAATTAAACGAGCTTTTCGTCCATACCGGTTATTCCCGTGCGAAAATCAGCGTATATTTGAAAAATCTTGCGGCTTTTTCGCTGGTCGAAAAAGTCAGATCCTTTGACACTCCGGGAGCGGAGAATACTAAAAAGGGAATGTACCGAATCAAAAATCCGATTGTCAAATTTTATTTTACGTTTATTTATCCTCATGAGAGCGAGCTTGCTCTTATGACGGAAGAGGAATTCTATAAGGAGTTTATCGAAAAAGAAATCGAAGCCTACTGTATGGACGTATTTCCCGCCATCTGCGAGGAATTTGTCATTCTCGCCAACGAGCGCGGCTTTCTGCCGATTGAAATCGCCAAATACGGGGAATGGGTCGGAAAAGAAGGCAATGTCGATTTGATTGCAAGAGACAACAGCCGGAATTTCCTTTTCGGTTTCTGCAATCCGAACAAAGGTGCCTTCCGCGACGAAACATATCTTAAGCTTATTTCGGTTGCAAAGGAAACCAGAATCACACCCGATTATATTTATTTGTTTTCGCTTGACGGGTTTGAAGACAAACTGCTTGCCAGAGTCGGAGACAAGGAGAATGTATTCCTTTTCGACCGCTCGGATTTGTGTTAGAGGTAATAAATGGCCGACAAATCACTCTTAATCGCCGAAAAGCCTTCCGTGGCAAAAGAATTTGCCAAGGTTTTAGGGGAAAAATTAAATAACAGGGACGGATATTTAGAGGGCGAACACTTCATTGTCACATGGTGCGTCGGCCATCTTGTTTCGATGTCTTATCCCGAAGTATATGATGAAAAATATAAAAAATGGGCTTTTGACACGATTCCGTTTATCCCTGAAGAATACAAATACGAGGTGATTCCGTCCGTCAGCAAGCAGTACGGCATCGTTAGCAGCCTTTTAAACCGCGATGACGTAAAAACAATCTATGTCTGCACCGACTCCGGACGCGAAGGAGAGTATATTTACCGTCTGGTAAGGGCACAGGCCGGCGTCAGCGGAAAAATCGAAAAACGGGTATGGATTGACTCCCAGACAGAAGAAGAGATGAAACGCGGAATCCGTGAGGCGAAAGATTTATCCGCTTATGACAATTTGTCGGACGCGGCTTATCTTCGTGCCAAGGAAGATTATCTGATGGGTATTAATTTTTCCAGGGCGCTTACCTTAAAATACGGCTATCCGGTGAAAAATTACTTAAAAGCCGACAAATGCGTCATTTCCGTCGGTCGGGTCATGACATGTGTTCTCGGAATGATTGTCAAACGTGAGCGTGAAATCCGTGATTTCGTAAAAACTCCGTTTTACCGTGTTTTGATTAAGAATAATCTTTTTGACAATACCGTGGAAGGTGAATTCCGGGCCGTGGAAGGTTCGAAATATTTCCAGTCGCCCCTGCTTTACAAAGAAAACGGATTCAAAAAAGAGGAAGATGCAAAAGCATGCATTTCCTATGTCTCAAAAGGTGAAGCCAAAGAGGATCTTTCTTTTGACGGATTCTCCGTTATCGAGCAGATTGAAAAGAAAAAAGAGAAAAAGAATCCGCCTTTGCTTTATAACCTTGCCGAAATCCAGAATGACTGTTCCAAATATTTTAAAATCAATCCGGACCAGACGCTTTCCATCATTCAGGATTTGTATGAAAAGAAACTCGTAACGTACCCCAGAACCGACGCACGTGTTTTATCGTCCGCCGTTGCCAAAGAAATTCACAAAAATATCGAAGGCATGCGGAACATGCCTTATTTTAAGGACCTGGCCGACGAAGCATTGTCTCTGGGCCTTTATAAAAAAATCGCAAGCACCCGCTATGTCAACGACAAGGCAATCACGGATCATTATGCGATTATTCCGACCGGACAGGGATTTTCGTCTCTTTCTTCCTTAAGTCCCACATCCAAACGCGTTTACGAAATCATAGTAAGACGTTTCTTAAGTATCTTTTTCCCGCCTGCGGTATACGAAAAGTTGTCGCTTGTAACTGCGATGGAAGGGGAGAAATTTTTCACTTCATTTAAGGTATTAAAGGACGAAGGATATTTAAAATGCTGTCATTATTCGTTTGTGAAAGACAAATCCGGTTCCGGTGATGACGTAAAAGCGTCCGGCCCCAATGACGACAAACCGGACAGTGCGAAGAGTGAAAGTGTCTCCGAAAACAGTCCCGAAGGCGGTCAGCCGGATGACAAAGAAAAAGACGAGGATAAAACCGAAGATTTAAAATGCGATGAGGAGTTTTTAAAAAACTTATCCAAAATGAAAAAGGGAGACAAAATTCCCTGTACCGGTTTTGTAATCAAAGAAGGGGAAACATCCCCTCCGAAGCGGTATAATTCCGGATCGCTGATTCTTGCCATGGAAAACGCCGGGCAGTTCATCGAAGACGAAGAACTTCGTGCTCAGATTAAAGGAAGCGGAATCGGAACAAGCGCTACCCGCGCCGGAATTCTAACAAAACTGATTAATAACAAATACCTGGCCCTTAATAAAAAGACGCAGATTATCACGCCGACCCTGCTTGGTGAAATGATTCACGATGTCGTTTTAAACTCCATCAAACCTCTTTTGAATCCTTCCCTTACCGCAAGCTGGGAAAAAGGGCTTACGATGGTTGCCGACGGAGAAATTAAAGAAGACGAGTATATGGCTAAATTAAACGATTTTGTTACGCAGAATACCAACATGGTGAAAAATCTCCGTAACCAGAACGATTTGCTGAAATATTTTAATTATGCATCGAAGTATTATAAGAAATAAACTCAAAAAAATTATTTACGCATTCGTTGTCCTTGCGTTATAATGTGTTTGTTTCATGCTGCTAATGTATAAAAAATCGAAAGGAAGGTACAGCACATGTCCGAAGTATTAATGATTAAGAATCTTTACAATCTCGAAGAAACGTTTGCGGCTGAGATTTTTGAGGGAAAAACCTATCCCTGGGAAGTTCTCCCCGAAATCAAAACTTTTATTATAAAACTCGGCGAGTCCCTGCCGGCAGATGTTTATGAAAGAAGAGAAGATAACATCTGGATTGCAAAAAGCGCGAAGATTTATCCTACCGCAACCATTTTAGGACCCGCCATCATCGGTGAGGAAACCGAAGTAAGACCCGGCGCATTCATCCGTGGCAACGCAATTGTCGGAAACAACTGCGTAGTCGGAAACTCCACCGAATTGAAAAACGTCATTTTATTCAACCGTGTTCAGGTTCCTCATTACAATTATGTCGGCGATTCCGTTTTGGGATACAAATCCCACATGGGTGCCGGTGCCGTAACCAGTAACGTAAAAAGCGACAAGACGCTGGTAGTCGTTAAGAATAAAGATGAGCAGATTGAAACCGGACTTAAGAAATTCGGAGCCATGCTCGGCGACAATGTGGAAGTAGGATGCCACAGCGTATTAAATCCCGGTACGGTTATCGGAAGAAATACAAATATTTATCCGACATCTTCGGTTCGCGGATTCGTACCTTCGAATCATATTTACAAAGATCCGGAGCATGTAGTGGAAAAATACGCTCTGTAAAATTATTAAAATTTTATTTCCTGAATTGTATCCAAACCTATTGACAATACAACATTTTGTATATATTATAAGTTTGTAGTTTTGCGTATCCAATAATTTATTAAATTTTTATGTATAAGGAGAATGAGAGATGAGCAAAAAGGCAGCATTAATTTTAATTCATTGCGGAATCGTAGGATGGTTAATCGGATACCTTGCATATGATAACAAGGCAGAAATCGGTGGAAGAATGTATACCCAGGGTATGATCAATTCGATCATCTGGATGTTATTCGTACCCGGATATATTGTCGGAGCTATCTTTACCATTATGGCAATCGTTAATATCTGCAAGGGTGACGAAGATTATCATCTTCCCGGATTTGTTGGAAACTCCAACTGGTTCAAGAATCTTTAATTTGTATTACGTCCACACGGATGGATGATATGAGCAGGGATTGCCAAAGCCATCCCTGCTCATTGTTTTAATACGATATAATTTTTTCAGAATTCATTGCCGAAACCACAGAAAGGCTTGCAAATGAACAAAAAACATGTAAATCGGGCAGCCGGACTCATCCTTCTTACCGCAGTTTTCGTCATTTTGTGCGTCGGTATGTCCGGCTGCAAGAAGAAAACGAACGGTGAGTATGTAAAAACCGTCAACGATTTTTATAATAAACTCTTAACATATGACACCAACATCAAGCGGATTGATCCGAAAGACCCGGAAGCCTGCGAAGAGCTTCTTTCCCTGCTTGATTTAATGAATAAAGATTTTCAGGATTTTGCCGAAGTGCCCGTGCCGGATAATGTTCCGGAAGCAAGAGAGCACGCGCAGAATGCCGCGGCATTTATGACAAAAGCGGTTTCTTATTACCATAATGCATTGGAAGGCGAAAAAGCAGATGAAACGGCTTTACGTACCGCAGAACTGAATTACGAAAACGCCGTTACGGAAATCAAAAATGTCGGTGTAGCCCTTCAAAACGCCGACCGGTAAACGTTTGAGGAATTAAATAGCCGTTATAAATATCCTATACGAAAGAACAAGGAAAAATGAACGGAGCCGAGTTACTCGTAAAATCCTTACTGGATGAGAAAATTTCATATGTATTCGGATATCCGGGTGTTTCCATCTGCCCGTTTTTCGATGCCCTGATTGAAAGTCCGATTAAGAGCATTCTTTTAAGAAACGAGCAGGACTGCGGTCATGCCGCAAGCGGATATGCCAGAGTGAATAACACAGTCGGTGTATGTGCGGTTTCTTCGGGCCCCGGTGCCACGAATTTAATTACCGCAATTGCAACCGCTTTTGCGGACAGCATTCCTCTTGTATGCATTACGGGACAGGTTCCTACGGAGCATATCGGAAGCGATATGTTTCAGGAAGCGGATATCATCGGATCAGCGGAATCCTTTGTAAAGTATTCTTATCTGGTACGCGATGCTAAAGAACTTCCGCGTATCGTAAAAGAAGCATTTTATATTGCATCCACCGGACGCAAAGGACCAGTTTTAATCGACCTTCCCATCGATATCCAGATGACGGAAGGACTTTCGTATACCCCCGTTCCGGATGTCAGTTTAAGAACCTATAAGCCCACCGTTAAAGGTCATGCGGTTCAGATTAAGAAAGTACTTTCCGTACTGGAAAATGCAAAACGGCCGATTCTCTGTGTCGGCGGAGGAGTTATTTTATCCGGAGCGGAAGAGGAAGTGATTAAGTTTGCCGAAAGCCTTCATATTCCGGTTGTATCCACCATGATGGGAATCGGCGTCATTCCTTCCGATAATCCGTTATACATGGGGATGGTCGGAAAATTCGGAAAAAAATATGCCAACCGTGCCATGAACGAATCCGATGTTCTTATTATGATCGGAGCCAGAGTGGCAGACCGTGCGGTAAGTCAGCCGGATTTAATCACTAAGGACAAAGTCCTGGTTCATATCGATGTGGATCCTGCCGAAATCGGCAAAAATGCCGGGCCGAATATCCCCATTGTAGGAGATGCAAAGGCCGTGTTTGAAGAATTAAATAAATCCCTTCCGGATAAAGATTTTTCCGAATGGCTCGATCAGCTTACCAGGTACAGTAAAACGAGAGAAATGAAAATGCAGGGTACGGCGAAATATGTCGATCCGAACGAATTCGTCCGTATTCTTTCGGAAAAACTTGACGACAATGCCGTATACGTTTCCGATGTCGGACAGAATCAGATTTATTCGTGCAATAATTATATCGTAAAACACGGTAAATTCTTAACTTCCGGCGGCATGGGAACCATGGGATATTCCCTTCCGGCAGCCATCGGTGCATCGGTTGCCGATTTAAACCGTCAGATTGTCTGCGTCATCGGCGACGGTGCCATGCAGATGGTTTTGTCCGAGCTTTCGAGTGCAAAATACTTAAATGCAAACATAAAGATTTTTGTTATGAATAACCGCTGTCTCGGTATGATTCGTGAATTTCAGCATATGCACTACGATAACCGGTACACAATGGTGGATTTACAACACCTTCCGGATTATGAACAGATCGCCAAAGCGTTTGATTTGCAATATGTCCGTATTCGCAAAAATGAAGAAACCGTCAGTGTGCTTGACGGCATTCTTTCCTTAAACGGCCCTGTTTTGACAGAGGTAGATGTGGATGCCGATGCATTTACGGCAAATTAGTCCGATTAATTAATCCGGCCGGAAGGCAAAAGTAAGATTATTTTTGAGTGTAATGAATAGTCGGGGATTAACAGATGAAGAAGATTTATTCCGTATGGGTAGAAAACCGGTTTGGTGTACTAAGCAAGGTTGCCGCGCTTTTTGCACGCAGATCTTATAACATTGACAGTCTGACCGTGGGTGAGACGCAGGATAAAACGGTTTCTTCCATGACCATCGTCAGCTCCGGCACTACCCATACGTTAGAGCAGATCGAAAAACAGCTGAATAAAAAACTGGATGTTATTAAAGTCCGTACTTACGCGGAAGATAAAGCCATATTACGCGAAGTAATACTGATTAAGATCAAATACGTATCCGCCGAGCGAAGGGAACTCATGGAAATTTGTGAATTTCTGAAAGCGGATATTGTGGATACTTCGAATACGCATATGGTCATTACACTTTGCGATACACCGGAGAGAGTCGACAATCTGATTTCCATGCTTCGTAAATTTAATATCGTTGAGCTTACACGTACGGGTACATTAGCCATGCCGAAATGTTCGGAGGCGGACTGAATGAAGAAGGGCGATTTTGTGCTGATGACGGTATTCGGCGTCCTTTTGGTTTTTGTAATCGCAATCTTTGTTTTCAGGCCCAAAGCGGTTAACTGCGTCGTATACGAAAACCGGAACGAAATCGCATCGTTCCCTCTGAACGAAGATGTTGTCTATACGATTCGCACATCCGACGGACACGAAAATGTGTTGCAGATTAAGGACGGAAAGGCAAGCGTCATTTCCGCGGACTGCCCGAATCAGATTTGCGTGCATACCTCACCGATATCAAAAGTCGGAGAGAGCATTCTCTGCCTCCCTCATAAAATCAGTATTGCACTTGAGTCCGCCCGCAAATAGTTATATAAACGTTGAAGAAAAAGAAAACCCTGTTAAAAATCGCATATCTCGGATTGTTTCTGGCTTTTGCCATGATTCTTTCCTACGTGGAAACGCTTCTTCCGGTTTTTCCTTATGCTCCCGGTGTAAAACTCGGACTGGCCAACTGCTTTATTCTGCTGATTTTATATATTTACGGAGTCCGGGAAGCGGCCATTATTAATTTAAGCAGGATTATACTGTGTGCATTGTTATTTACCGGTTTTTACGCCATGCTTTATTCCCTGGCCGGCGGCGTATTTTCTCTTGCGATTATGGCAGTAAGTTACCGTCGGAAAAAGATTTTTTCTCCCATAGGGGTCGGCATGTTAGGCGGTGTTTTTCACCATATCGGACAGGTTCTGGTAGCCTTTTTTACCACGCACAATCCCGTTGTTTTCGGATATCTGCCGGTACTTATTGTTGCGGGACTTTTTACCGGAGCCCTGGTCGGTTTTTTAGTAAAACTGCTTTATCCGAAAATTAAAAAACTGGCAGACCGTGCCGAATCGTAAATACATAATCCGGTTGCTTGCAGAATTGCAAGAATTGTAAAATCACGGAACAGTCCATCATCATTTAATACAATACAAGGAACACAATTTATGTATGCATATTTAAACGGAAAACTGGCGGATATCGAGCCGGACAACCTTGTAATCGACGTAAACGGAGTCGGATATAACGTTCATGTATATAATTCCGACACGCTTTCCCTTCCGGTGATCGGCTCCGATATCAAATTCTATACCTATACCTGCGTAGCCGAAGATAAATTTATCTTATACGGTTTTACGACGAAAGAAGAACTCGATCTTTTCAAGCTGCTCATCAGCGTAAACGGTGTCGGACCGAAAAGCGCACAGGCAATGTTAAGCGTTCTCGGCGTATCGGATATCCGTATCGCGATTGCAACCGAAGATATCAAGACTATCTCAAAAACCCCGGGACTGGGTGCAAAAACCGCAGGCCGACTGATTAACGATTTAAAGGACAAAATGGTTACGGATGTTTCCGCTTTAACAAAAAGCAGTTCAAAAACAGAACCTGCAGCCGCGTTATCAAAGAAACTGTCTCCGGCTGAAGAAGAATGCGTAGATGCGCTTGTTTCGCTCGGATACCAAAGAAGCAATGCCGTAAAAGCGGTTTCCATGCTTGAGGGCAGCGAGGGCATGAGTGCGGATGAAATGATCGGACCGGCTCTTAAGAATATCATGAGATTATAATCCGGCTTCGCAAATCCGAAAAAGAATAAAATAACCAAAAATAAAGAGTAAAAAATGGGAAGAGTAATCGAAACGAAAGTTACAACCGAAGACAAGATTCTTGAAAAATCTCTTCGCCCGCTTCGCTTAAGCGAATATATCGGGCAGGATAAAATCAAAGAATCCTTAAATATAGCCATTAATGCCGCCAAAATGCGCGATGACTGTGTGGATCACATTTTATTCTACGGACCTCCGGGACTTGGAAAAACCACGTTAGCGTCCATTATCGCAAACGAAATGGGTGTAAACATCAAAGTCACTTCCGGACCCGCCATCGACAAACCGGGAGACATTGCTGCCATTTTAAACATGCTTTCCGAGGGTGATGTCCTTTTTATCGATGAAATTCACCGACTGAACCGTCAGGTGGAAGAAGTTTTATATCCCGCCATGGAAGATTACTGCATCGATATTATGATCGGAGACGGTCCGAATGCCAAATCGGTACGTTTGAATCTTCCTCACTTTACCTTAATCGGAGCCACGACGAGAGCCGGCATGCTTACGGCACCGCTTCGTGACCGTTTCGGCTTAATTCACCGCATGGAATTTTATTCTCCGGAGGAATTATCCCGGATTATTTTAAATTCCGCTAAAAAATTAGGAATTGAAACGGATTCCCGGGGCGCCATGGAAATGGCCAGAAGAAGCCGCGGGACACCGCGACTGGCAAACCGTATTTTAAAAAGGGTGCGTGATTATGCCATGGTCTGCAAGGACGGGATTATTACCTTAGAGGTTGCAAACGAAGCGCTTGACATGCTTGATGTTGACAAACTCGGGCTTGATAATATCGACCGAAATCTGCTGCTAACCTTAATCGAGCGTTTTGACGGCGGTCCGGTCGGACTGGACACCCTCGCAGCTACCATCGGAGAGGATTCGGGCACCATCGAAGACGTTTACGAACCCTATCTGTTAAAGAACGGTCTGATTATGCGCACGCCGCGCGGAAGAGTGGCAACAAAGGAAGCCTATATTCATCTTGGTATTGAACCAAAAGAGTAATTTTAGTATAATTTGATGATAAGAACGGTTTAAGCGGAGGAGATTATGTCAGCAAAAATTGATACCGAAGTAATTGTAGGCGGAAAAGTATTTACCATCAGCGGTTATGAAAGCGAAGAATATTTGCAGAAAGTTGCCGCTTACTTAAACGGCAAATTTAATGAATTCAACAAAGAGGACGGATTCCGTCGTCTGACTCTCGATTATCAGAATCTTCTCATTCAGTTTAATATTGCGGATGATTATTTTAAGGCAAAGAATCAGATCTCCCTTTTGGAAGACGAATTAAAGGGACGCGAAGACGATCTTTGCAACATCAAGCACGAACTGATTGCCACCCAGATTAAAATGGATAATCAGGAGAAGAACATTAATACATTAAGAGCGGATTTGGCGGAGAAAGAAAAGAAGATTATCCGTCTTGAAACCGAATTAAAAGAGCGTGAGCGCAAAGAAAATAAATAATTCAATGAAAAAAGCTCCGGAACTTTTATCCCCTGCCGGTGATTTTTCCGCATTCCTTGGCGCAATCAATGCCGGTGCGGATGCCGTATACCTCGGTGGAGACGCATACGGGGCGAGAGCATATGCAAAGAATTTTTCCCGCGAAGAAATCGTGGAAGCGCTTGATTATGCTCATGCACACTCGAAAAAAATATATTTAACGGTCAATACACTGACCAAAAACGATGAAGCCGAAATGCTTTACGATTATCTTAAGCCTTTGTACTTAGCAGGGCTTGACGGGGTAATTGTACAGGATCTCGGCGTTTTTTCGTTTATCGGAAAAGAATTTCCGGATATGGCCCTTCATGTAAGCACCCAGATGGCGGTAAGCAGTGTAAGCGGTGCCGCCATGTTAAAACGAATGGGTGCATCACGCGTTGTTCCGGCAAGAGAGCTTTCGCTTGAGGAAATAAAAGAAATCAACGATCTCGGAATTGAAACCGAGTGTTTCATACACGGTTCGATGTGTTATTCCTATTCGGGAATCTGTCTGTTTTCATCCTTTTTAGGCGGAAGAAGTGGAAACCGCGGTCGTTGTGCGGGGCCCTGCCGTCAGCCGTATCATCCGCTCATAAACGAAAATCCTGCCCGTTCCAAAAACGGCCGGAAAGAAGAGCAGTATCCGCTTTCGTTAAAAGATTTATGCACACTAAATCTGCTTCCCAAACTGATTGATGCCGGAATCAGTTCCTTTAAAATCGAAGGCCGCATGAAAGCTGCGGCTTATGCTGCCGGAACGGCCGCCATATACCGCAAATATATCGATTTGTATTTACAGGGCGATAAACCGTATGTTGTCGATAAAGCTGATTTAGAAGCCTTAAAAGGACTTTATCTCCGGACGGATTTACAGGAAGGTTACTATGAAAAATCGAAATCCGCATCAATGGTAAGCGTTTCTTCCCCGTCATACAATAAAACGAATGATGACTACTGCGCCGAATTAAACAATGCTTACTGCCGGAAGAAAGAACCGGTTCCGCTTAAAGCAGATGTTTCCTTTATTCCGGGAAAGGAAGCTTTGTTAACCGTATATCCTGCCGGCGAAGACACTCTGTTGACGGTATCCGGCGATTCGGTTTTAAAGGCCGAAAAAGCGCCTTTGCAGAAGGAAGATTTGATAAAACGATTCCGGAAAAGTTCGGAAGGCCTGTATTCATTTGATTTACAGAATATCGAATGTGCCGGTGATGCCTTTCTTCCCGTCGGCAGTTTAAATGCACTTCGAAGAAAAGCGGAAGAAGAACTTCTTCTTAGGATGCACCAAAAGAATGAACGCCGTCCCACACTTAATAACGATCCGTCGTTCTGGACGGTTCCGTCACCCGGTTCGACTGCTTCGGCCGGTTCGGACCATTCTTACGCGAAAAACGGCTCTTCGCAGGAATTTAAGCATAAGATTTTTGTATCCACTTCCGAACAGTTAAAAGAAACAATTTGTTTTATAAAAGAAGGGGATGCCATCGTCATTCCGACTGCTTTTGCCGGGCATGTCGATTTAACCGGAAGCAACGTTCCTTTCTATTATTCGCTTCCTTTTGTTTACCGCTCCCCGATGAAGGAAAGTTTAAAACAGATTATCTTTAAAGCAGAAGAGAATTCTTTGTTTGAAGGCTATTACTGTAACCAGACGGACACAGCCGAACTGATGCGTTCTTTCGGTACGAAGAAGAAAATCATCTGCGATTATGCCGTCTTAAGTGCAAATAACGGCAGCATCCGGGCAATCGAAACTTTTGCGGATGCATTTACGGCCGATATCGAGCTTAACAGAGACGAACTTTTAAAACTGAATTTATCCCGTGCGGAAATGTTTGCCTACGGAAAAATCCCTCTGATGCAAAGTGCCAACTGCGTTCTGAACACGTTCGGCAAATGCCGCAAAGGATCGGATGATGCCGGAAAGCCGTTCACCATAAAAGACCGCAGGAATATTTCTTTTACGGTTTTCCCCCATTGCAACGAAAAAGTATGTTATAATACAATTTATAATTCTGTGCCGATTTCCCTGCATAAGCATTATTTCAGCATAAAAGAGCTCGGAATCGGGACTTTGCAGCTTCGTTTCACCGATGAATCCGCGTCGGAAACGAGGCGTGTTTTGGGTATATTTGATCATTTACGAAGCGGAGAGACGGTAGAAAACGTCCCTTATGATTTTACCAACGGTCATTTTATGAAGGGCGTTTTATAGAGTGGAAAAATGGCCAGTTTTATTTCGGAGACTTCCAATTATTCATTTGTTGGAATTATCTTCTTATATGTCATAACCAATATTGTGGTGTTCTTTTTCAAAAATCCGGAAGAGCACCGTCATTTTTATGCATTCCAGTTTATTATCGCTATTTTATTCCACGCAGTCGGATATATAACGCTTTTCATGCGCTCGGAAGACGTCAAATACTTCTTTTTCTTTGCTTTCCAGGAAATTATCATCATAGCCATCGTCATGATTTATTTAACGCTTTACCCGTCCATCAGCCGGCTTTTGTTAAATAACATGATTTTTCTTTTGGACGTCAGTTTCATCATTCTCGGCCGACTGGCCTTTGAAAATGCCTTAAGGCAGTTTTCCATTACCGTTGTGCTTCTCATTATTTCGCTTTTTGTGCCGTTTATTTATATCCGCCACAAAGAATGGAGAAAAATCCCCTACCTTTACTGCGCCGTCGGAATCATCGCTCTCGGAGCCGTATGGCTTACGGGCACTGTAACGCACGGTTCGAAACTGGCCGTAAAACTGTGGGGATTCGCCTTCCAGCCTTCGGAATTCGTTAAAATTTCCATGGTTTTCTTTATGGCAGCCCTGTTTTCGCAAAAAAAGAACAAGCTGCGTTTTCTTTTGGGTTCCCTTTTTATGATGGTTCACATCATGATTTTAGTTTTATCGAAAGATTTGGGAAGTGCCGGAATCTATTTAATCACATTTGTTTTCATGCTTTATCTTGCAACCCGGTCGTTTCTTATTCTTCCTGCCGGAGCCGCACTATCGACTGCGGCCTTCACATTTGCCTATAAAGAATTCTCGCATGTTCGAATCCGTGTTCATACATGGTTGAATCCTTTTGAGGATGTGGAAAATACCGGTTGGCAGCTTTCACAGTCACTTTTTGCCATCGGTACCGGAAGCTGGTTCGGAATGGGACTTTTTCAGGGTTATCCCAAATCGATTCCGTATGTGGAAGAAGACTTTATCTTTTCGGCCATCGGAGAGGAGATGGGGGTACTTTTCTCCGTGCTGCTTATTTTGCTGTATTTATTTACCGCACTGCATATTATCCGGTACAGTTTCCGCGTAAAATCCTCGTTTCATTCCCTTTTATTGTTCGGATTCGCCATCTGTTTTGCCATTCAGGTTTTCGTAACCATTGGAGGCGGCACCAGACTGATTCCCTTAACCGGCGTCACGCTTCCGTTAATCAGTATGGGCGGAAGTTCGCTTTGTGCCACGGTACTTATGTTTTCCATTATCCAGGGTGTGTATGTCAAAGAATTCGATTATAAGAATCTTTCGAAAGAAGCCGTACAGGAACTGGAAGATGAAGAGGACGAAGAGGATGAAGAAGAGGATGGCGGGGACTATACTGATGACGATAGCGAAAGAGCAACCGTTAAGAAGCCAAAGCGTCCTGCCGTAAAAAGTTCAAAGGCAAAAAATTCACCGAAATCTTCCGGCAAAAAAACATCCGGAAAACGAACTAATGCCGGGGATGACAATCCGGATTCCGAAGAAGACAGTCAGGATTACGAAGATGATTATGAAGGCGAATACGGATACGAAGCAGATGATGAATATTCGGATGAAGACGATGATCCGGACGAGGATTTGGTTCCGGCCGGCAGTACAGAAGACGAATCGGTATTTTATACAAAAGAATTCGTAAAGCCTGAGAAATAATTCACTTAGGATTAACAGTTTCATCACAAATACATGGTACGATTTACGCTATGAAAGCTGACAACAACCAAAAAAAGAATAACGGAAAGAATAAAGACAACTACTTTGTGAAGGTCATTACTTCGCCGCAGCTTTGGTCCGGTGTGATTTTAGTCGTCCTTTTCGGCGCACTGATTGCGAATATCTGTTATTTTGTCGCGAACAAAAGTTACGACATCA
>JAEEGL013376096.1_pt1 | contig 16310 bp, 8 predicted proteins | sample 9134231 | NCBI WGS metagenome assembly JAEEGL01 (sample SAMN16246548, study PRJNA631951) | gut metagenome | biome: gut microbiome; feature: rumen; material: fiber-attached | host: Bos | place: Iran: Karaj | collected 2018-10
ATCCGTCCTGCATTTACCCTCGGTGGTACAGGAGGCGGAATTGTAAACAACGAACGTGAACTTGATGAAATTGCCCACAACGGACTTCACCGTTCTCCAATTCATCAGATACTTGTAGAAAAATGTATTAGCGGCTGGAAAGAAGTTGAATTTGAAGTAATGAGGGATAGCACAGGAAATGTAATTACAGTCTGTTCTATGGAAAATTTTGATCCTGTTGGCGTACATACAGGCGATTCAATTGTAATTGCACCAACAGTAACTCTTGCGGATAAAGAATATCAGATGCTTCGAAGTGCCGCACTCAATATAATTTCAGCGCTGGAAATTGAAGGTGGCTGTAACTGTCAGTTTGCATTAAATCCGGATAGTTTTGAATATGCAGTAATAGAAGTAAACCCACGTGTTTCCCGCTCATCTGCACTTGCATCAAAAGCTACCGGTTACCCTATTGCAAAGGTCGCAGCTCTCATTGCAGTTGGTTTTACTCTTGATGAAATTCCAAACTTTGTAACAAAGAAAACAAAGGCCTGCTTTGAGCCGGTTCTTGATTATGTTGTCGTAAAAATGCCTAAGTTTCCTTTTGACAAATTTGTTTATGCTGCCCGTAAACTTGGCACACAGATGAAAGCAACCGGCGAAGTTATGGCAATTGGTCAGAATTTTGAAGAAGCTATTTTAAAGGCATGCCGAGGACTTGAAATTGGTGTAAAAGATTTGAATTTGCCTGCATTTACAAAAGAAACAGATGCAAAAATTTGTGAACGTGTAACACAGTGTACAGATCAAAGAATCTTTGCAATTTATCAGGCCCTCAAACGTAATCTTATGACTGTAGAAGAAATTCACGATATAACAAAAATTGATGAATGGTTTTTGTATAAATTACAGAACATTGTCGCAAAAGATTTATCACACAGATTCGAAATGTCCACAAAATCAAATCCGTGTGACAATATGTTATATCCACCGTGCAGTTTCAAAATGGTTGATACCTGTGCCGGAGAGTTTGATGCAGAAACACCTTACTTCTATTCTACCACTTGTGGTGAAAATGAAGCAGAAATATTTATAAAGGAAAATGAATAAAGGAGAAATTATATGTGTGGATTTGTAGGATGCTTTGATTTAAACAGTGGAAGTCAGCCGATAGCAGAAGGCTTAAAAGAAGAATTACGCGCACAGATTCTGGAAATGAGTAAAAGAATCAGACACCGCGGTCCGGACTGGAGTGGTGTTTATACAGGTAAAAATGCAATTTTGAGTCATGAACGACTTTCAATTGTAGATCCACTTTCCGGCAAACAACCGTTAGTTAGTGACGATGAAAAAATCATTCTTGCAGCAAACGGAGAAATTTATAATCACAAGGAAATACGAGAAAAGTTAGCAGAATCTTACAAATTCCGTACAGGCAGCGACTGTGAAGTCATTATTCCACTTTATAAAAAATACCGGGAATCTGGTGATTTTACAAAAATGATAGAAGAACTTTCCGGCATTTTTGCATTTGCCCTTTATGACAGTGAAAATGATACTTACCTGATTGCACGGGATGAAATTGGTGTTATTCCATTATATCAGGGATGGGATAAAGAAAACCGTTATTATGTTGCAAGTGAATTAAAAGCACTTGAAGGTGATTGTCAGACAATCGAAGAATTTCCGAATGGTCATTATCTGTATTCTGGAAAGATGTCTCATCCGGTTCAATGGTATAAGAGAGATTGGGAGACTTATGAAAATGTAAAAAACTCCCCTCGTGCAACGGACGATAAAGGCGAAGTTATAAATCCAACCGTAATTGAAAAAGTACGTAACGGTCTTGAAGCAGCAGTAAAAGCACAACTTATGAGTGATGTTCCTTACGGAGTTCTTTTAAGTGGAGGCCTGGATTCTTCAATAATCGCTGCAGTTACACAAAAATACAGTAAAAAAAGAATTGAAACCGACAGTAAAGAAGCTGCCTGGTGGCCACAGCTCCACTCTTTTGCAGTTGGGCTTGAAGGTTCTCCAGACCTCGTTGCTGCAAAAAAAGCGGCAGATTATATCGGGACTGTTCATCATGAAGTTCACTTTACAATTCAGGAAGCTCTGGATGCCCTACCGGATGTAATTTATCATATTGAAACTTATGATATTACGACAGTCAGAGCCAGCACTCCAATGTATCTGCTTGCACGCGTAATTAAGTCTATGGGAATTAAAATGGTTTTAAGCGGTGAAGGAAGCGATGAACTTTTTGGAGGCTATCTTTATTTTCATAAGGCACCTGATGCAAAAGAATTTCATGAAGAACTTGTACGTAAAATGAGTAAGCTTCATCTTTATGACTGTTTGCGTGCAAATAAATCTTTAATGGCCTGGGGTGTTGAAGGCCGTGTTCCATTCCTTGACAAAGATTTTATTGATATTGCAATGGGATTAAATCCTTCAGACAAAATGAGTATTAAACTTCCGAACGGTAGTCAGCGTATTGAAAAATGGATTTTAAGAAAAGCATTTGAAGATCTTCTTCCAGAAAATATTGCATGGCGTCAGAAAGAACAGTTTTCTGATGGTGTTGGATATAACTGGATTGATACACTTAAAAAAATTACTGAAGAAAAAGTTAGTGATGCTGAGTTTGCACGTAGAGAAAACCGATTCCCTGTAAATCCTCCAAAAACAAAGGAAGAATATTATTACCGTGAAATTTACAGCCGACTTTTCCCAAGCGACAGTGCGGCTCGTGTAGTTCCTCATGAAGCTGGAGTAGCATGTTCTACAGCAAAGGCTCTTGAATGGGACGCTGCATGGAAAAACATGGATGAACCTAGTGGACGTGCAATTAATGGAGTACATGCAAATGCTTACTGATGAAGAAAAAACTTCAAACAAAAAAATAGTTGTACTCGGTTCAGGACCAATCAGAATTGGACAGGGAATTGAGTTCGACTATGCAAGTGTTCAATGTGTACGAGCTTTGAAAAAACTTGGCTATGAAGTTGCAATAATAAATAATAATCCAGAAACTGTTTCTACAGATTTTGATACCGCAGACCGTTTGTATTTTGAACCTCTTACACCACAGGATGTATTGAATGTTCTAAAGGTTGAAAAACCACTTGGAGTTGTGGTTGCATTCGGTGGTGGAACCGCCATTAAACTTGCAAAATATCTGGATAGTCAGGGAATACGGATTCTTGGAACCAGTGCTGATGCAATTGATCTTGCAGAAGACCGTGAACGTTTTGAAGAATTGTGTGAAAAACTTGGAATAAAAAGGCCTCGTGGACTTACTGTATTTACAGAAGTTGAAGCTCTGGAAGCAGCTGAAAAAATAACCTACCCGGTTTTAATGCGTCCAAGCTATGTTCTTGGCGGACAAAATATGATTATTGCCCGTAATAGTGCGGATGTAAAAGAATATATGAAAATCATTCTGGGAGCAGGAATTGAAAATCCAGTATTGATTGACAAATATATGGAAGGAACCGAACTTGAAGTAGACTGCATCTGTGATGGAAAAAATGTTTTAATTCCGGGAATTATGGAACATATTGAACGTACAGGTATTCATTCCGGAGATTCAATTGCAGTTTATCCTGGAAACTTCAATAAAGAACTTGAAGAAAAAATCGTTAAGCAGTCAACAGATCTTGCTCTTGCGTTAGGTACAAAAGGTCTAGTAAACATTCAATATCTTATATGGCAAAATGATCTTTATATTATCGAAGCTAATCCTCGTTCCAGCAGAACAGTTCCTTATTTAAGCAAAGTAAGTAAAGTTCCAATGATAGAACTTGCAACCAGAGCAATGCTTGGAGAACAGATTTCTGATATGGGATTTGGAACAGGACTTTTTAGAAAACCATCTTATTATGCTGTAAAAGTACCTGTTTTCAGTTTTGAAAAATTGATGGATGTAGATACACATCTGGGTCCAGAAATGAAAAGTACAGGTGAAGTTCTTGGAATTGCAACAACAAGGGAAGAAGCTTTATATAAGGGAATGTGTGCAGCAGGCTGGAGAATGTATAAAGAAGGTGGAATCCTTTTTTCCGTACGACAGTCTGATTTACCAGAACTCCCTGCCCTTGCAAAAAAATTCTATGATTTAGGTTTTACTTTATATGCAACAACAGGAAATGCTGCAACAATAGAAAGAAGTGGTATGCCTGTAATTCATGTTGCTAAGGTTCATGAAAATTACAATGACAATGTAATGACCTTACTTGAAAGCGGAAAAGTTGTATACGTTGTTTCTACTTCTGCAAAGGGACGTGATCCTGTTGCAGAAAGTGTAAAATTGCGCCGACTTGCAGTCGAAAGAGACATAGATTGTCTGACTGCGTTAGATACTGCTAACGCCCTTGCCGACTGTCTTGCAAGTCCTTTCACACTGGATAACACCAGCGTTGTTGATATCAATCACGATTTATAAATTGAATAATTCAGATGGGAGAAAAATATGAGTAAATTCATTTTTGTAACAGGCGGTGTAGTTTCAGGGCTTGGAAAAGGTATTACAGCAGCATCTCTTGGCCGTCTTTTAAAATGTAGAGGACTTAAAGTAGCATCACAAAAACTTGATCCATATATGAATGTAGATCCAGGTACAATGAGTCCTTTTCAGCATGGTGAGGTTTTTGTAACCGATGACGGAGCGGAAACAGACCTTGACCTTGGACACTATGAAAGATTTATTGACGAAAATCTCACTAAATATTCGAACCTTACAAGTGGCCGTGTTTACTGGAACGTTCTTAATAAAGAACGAAACGGAGACTATCTTGGAGAAACAGTTCAGATTATTCCACATGTTACAAATGAGATAAAAGAATTTATCAAAAAAAATGCAGAAGTAAGTGGTGCTGACGTAAGTATTGTCGAAATAGGCGGTACAATCGGAGATATAGAAAGTCAGCCATTTCTTGAAGCAATCCGTCAGCTTGCTTTAGAGGTTGGCCGCAGAAATTGTCTTTTTATTCATGTTTGTTTAGTTCCATATATTTCAGGCTCAGATGAATTTAAATCTAAACCGACACAACACTCCGTAAAAGAATTAATGGCTGTAGGAATTCATCCTGACATTATTGTTGCCCGTTGTGATAAAGAGATTCCTGTTGAAATAAGAAAAAAAATCAGTCTTTTCTGTAATGTTGGAGAAGACTGTGTAATTAATAATACTACCTGCCCCAGCCTTTATGAAGTCCCGCTTATGCTCCATGCACAAAATATGGACGATGTTGTTTGCCGCGATTTAGGTTTTGAATGTAAACCAGACTATCCTGAACTTGCAGAATGGTCAAAAATGGTTGAACGTATTCACGCGCGTAAAGGTGAAATAAAAGTTGCACTGGTTGGAAAATATGTAAAACTTCATGATTCATATTTAAGTATTGTAGAATCCTTAAATCATGCAAGCTTTGCAATCGGTAAAAAAATTACGATTAAATGGGTAGACAGTGACAGCGTAAATGATGAAACTGCAAAAGAGATATTCAATGATGTTTCAGGAATTATTTTACCAGGCGGTTTTGGACATAGAGGTGTTGAAGGTATGATTTGTTCTTGCAGATATGCACGTACACATAAAATGCCTTATTTTGGAATTTGTCTTGGAATGCAGATTGCTGTCATAGAATTTGCACGAAGCGTACTTGGCTATGCAGATGCTAACAGCCGTGAGTTTGACGAAACCTGTGAACATCCTGTTATTGACCTTATGAAAGATCAGCAGGGTGTAATTATGGGCGGTACGATGAGGCTTGGCTCATACCCATGTAAGGTCACAACCGGTACAACTCTTGAAAAAGCCTATGGAACTGATTTTATCAATGAAAGACATCGTCATCGTTATGAATTCAATAATGATTATCGTGAACAGATGAAAAATGCCGGACTTACAATCAGCGGTACAAGCCCAGACGGTTCACTTGTAGAAGCAGTTGAAATACCAGGGCAATTTCATGTAGGTGTTCAATTCCATCCGGAATTTAAGAGCCGTCCAAATGCAGCAGGACCTTTATTTGTAGAATTCTTGAAAGCGTGCGAAAAGTAAGATAAAGTATTAAATAGTTCAGGAGACAAAAACAGATTATGTATACAAAAAACGAAGTTTTAGATTTTATTGAAGAAGAGGATGTAAAATTCATACGTCTAGCATTTTTTGATTTAACAGGAAAACAAAAAAATATTTCAATTATGCCAACAGAACTCGAACGGGCATTTGAAAATGGAATCCCGTTTGATGCTTCTGCAATTGAAGGTTTTGAAGGTCCTCAGAAATCCGAACTTTACCTTTTACCAGATCCCTCTACCCTCGCAATAATTCCATGGCGTCCTGCTACAGGAAAAGTAGTCCGAATGTTTTGTAATATTTTTAATCCGGATGGAACTCCTTATCTTAAAGACAGCAGAACCATTTTACAAAATGCATGTCATAAGCTTAGAGAAGAATGCGGAATAGAAATGATGATAGGTACTGAAGTTGAGTTTTATCTTTTTAAGCTTAATGAAAAAGGTGAACCGACTACTGAACCTTTTGATAAAGCCGGATATATGGATATTGCGCCGGATGACCATGGTGAAAATATTCGCCGTGAAATTTGTTTTACACTGGAACAAATGGGAATCAGCCCAGAAGCAAGTCATCACGAAGAAGGACCTGGTCAAAACGAAATTGATTTCCATTATTCAGATGCACTGACAGCTGCAGACAATGTTGCAACCTTTAAATGGATTGTAAATACTAAAGCCTCAAGTAACGGATTATATGCAGATTTCTCTCCAAAACCAATTGCTGGAGAAGCTGGAAACGGAATGCATATCAATATTTCATACAGAAATATCGAAGGAAAAAATTCTAAATCAGAAAATTTACTCCCATATATTCTTGGTGGAATCTTAAAACGTATTGAAGAAATTACATATTATTTAAATCCAACTGAGAATTCATATAACCGGCTTGGTGCAAGCAAGGCTCCTGAATATATTTCATGGGGTAAGGAAAACCGCTCTACACTAATCCGTTTACCTTCAAGTAAAAATACACAGAGACTCGAACTTCGTTCACCAGATCCTCAGTGTAATCCTTATCTTGTTTTTACACTTCTTATTCATGCCGCAATTGAAGGAATTAAAAATAAAATTGAACCTCCAGCTGCCGTAGAAGAAAATCTTTTTGATGAAGAAATTTCAAAAAAATGTACTCTTAAAGCACTTCCAAAATCACTTTCAGAAGCAAAACATTATGCTCAAAACAGTGAGTTTGTTAAGTCTACATTAGGACTGGTGATTGAATAAAAATGGAAGCAGACAGCCACAGCGTTCTTTTAGTTTCGCATGATATAAAAATTATAAATCAAATCTCTTCGTTTCTGATAGCGCCTCTTTTTGAGCTCACAACAACTACAGATTTCAATGAAGCAAGGCGTCTTGCGACAGAGAGAACATATAATATAATTATTGCAGACTCTGGTGATGGTTATGATACAGATTTTGCCATAAATATCGCAGATTCATATTCTACAATTCTTTTGCTCGTTCCGAATGAACATTTTGATGAGATTTCGTATCGTGTTGAAGGGTATGGAATCCTAACTATTACAAAACCGTTTGAGCCATTCTATTTTTACAATATTATGAAAATCGCAATTGCGGTTCAGTATAAAGTACAGATTCTTTCAAGTCAGACAACCAAGCTTAAAGTTAAGATGGAAGAAATAAAACTTGTAAATCGTGCAAAAATGCTTTTGATGTCTAATCTAAAAATGACAGAACCGGAGGCACACCGCTATCTGGAAAAAGAAGCTATGGACCGTGGGTTAAAACGAATTGCTCTTGCCGAAGAAATAATAAGAACTTACGGATAATAAAAACTTCAGAAAAAAAGCTGAGTAAAGGTATAATCAATATTACCTTGCTCAGCTTTTTTTTTAAGTTGCATTTAATAAACTAAAAATAATTTAAACCGGATAAACTCCGCTAAAGCATCCTTTACAGAATCCTGTATCTCCATTTCCACATGAAGAAAGAGCATTTATCATTCCTTTAAGGCTTATAAATGCGAGACTGTCTGCTCCAATTTCCCGTCGAATTTCTTCGAGTTCATGTGTACTGGAAATCAGCTCTGCTTTACTTGGTGTATCTATTCCAAGATGGCAGGGAAACTTAACAGGTGGTGAGCTTACGCGGAAATGAACTTCTTTCGCTCCGGCGCGGCGGAGGATTTCTACGAGGCGGCGGCTTGTGGTACCGCGAACTATTGAATCATCAATTACGACTACTCTTTTACCTTCAAGATCGCTTTTAATTGCGTTTAATTTTACAAAAACCATAGCTTCACGTTCAGCTTGAGTAGGTGCAATAAATGTACGTCCAATATATTTATTTTTCACGATTCCCGTAACATATGGTATACCACTTTGACGTGAATATCCCATTGCAGCTCCAATACCGCTATCAGGAACTCCTATAACGACATCTGCATCTACTATACTTTCCTGCGCAAGAACTTCACCCATTTTATATCGTGCTTCCTGTACAGCAATGCCGTCTATAATGCTGTCTGGACGTGCAAAATATACATATTCAAAAATGCAGGTTTGTTTTTCCTTTTTAGAATCAGAATGTAAACTATCGTTAGTTAGTATATTTGTAAGTCCATTTTTATTTATTATTATAATTTCACCAGGTTTTACATCCCGAATGAATTGACCATTTACTGCATCAATAGCGCAGGATTCTGAAGCAAGTATATAGCCCTTATCAATTTTACCAAGACATAAAGGCCTGATTCCATTCGGATCTCTAACTCCAATCAGTAAGTCTTCTGTCATTATACAAAGAGCATAAGAGCCTTTTATTTCTTTTACTGCTTGTAATACAGCTTCAATAAAAAGCTGCTCATTTTTATCTGTTTTACCGCTTCCTAACTTTCCACCATTTTCAATAAATTTACGGACAATTAATTTAAGAATAACTTCGGTATCACTTGTACTCGAAAAAGTACTTCCAAAATCTTCAAGCATTGTTCTTAAATCAGAATGATTTACAAGCTGACCGTTATGTGCAAGTGCAATAGAACCAAGTTTAAAAGTATTTAAAAATGGCTGTGCATTAGCTATAGTCCTTCCGCCTGCTGTAGCATATCGAACGTGACCTACAGAAATATTGCCTTTTAAATTCTCAAAATGATTCTGTTTAAATACATCACCAACAAGTCCAATACCTTTATGAAGATTAATTTTATCTCCGTCACTTACAGCAATTCCAGCACTTTCCTGACCTCTGTGCTGAAGACTTGTTAGTGCAAAATAAGTCAAACTTGCTGCATTTTCTGCTCCATATATTCCTACAACGCCACATTCATCATGCAAGCCCATTTTTTATTTCTCCAGTAAAAATGAATCAATTTGTCTGGCACATTCACGACCTTCGGCAATGGCCCATACTACTAAAGACTGACCTCTATGCATATCACCTGCAGTAAAGATTTTGGAAACACTTGTTGCATAACCATTCGGGCTTGCAAGTTCAGGAGTTTCTATTCCAGAGGAAGCAACAGTACCGCGAACACCTAAATCAACTCCAAAAGCCTGTGCAGTATATTCTTCACAACCGGTGAAACCAGCTGCTACAAGCAGCAAATCACAAGGAAGAGTCTTTTCAGTACCGGCACGCTCAACAAGCTGACGTTTACCATCAATTGTCTTAAATTCTACTTCGATTGTCTTTACACCTGTTATATGACCGTTTTCACTAAAAATTTCTTTTACAGTTGTTTCATACACCCGAGGATCTTTTCCAAATTTTTCAATACTTTCTTCAGCCCCATAATCTATCTTTAGTATTTTAGGCCATTCCGGCCATGGATTATCTGATGCACGCTCAACAGGAGGACAAGGCATCATTTCGATTTGAGTAACAGAATTACAGCCAAGGCGAATTGCAGAACCACAACAGTCATTTCCCGTATCACCGCCACCAACGATAATCACATTTTTTCCTTCGACTTCAATTCCGAAATTTTGATTAAGCATCTGGTCAATCTGTTTATTAGCAGGTTTAATACAAATCTGTTCGAGAGCTTCATTTGTTGAAACAACACTTTTTGTTACAGCAGTCAAAAAATCAACTGCAAACATAACACCACCATCAGCACCTTTTTTTCCGATATTTATTTTGTCCAATCCAATTGCAGAAAGTGCACGGGCTTTTTTTGCACCACAACAAAGTGCAACAGCATCAAAATCCTGTAATATTTGAGAGGCTGCAAAAGTTTTTCCTACATCTGCATTAAATATAAATTCAACTCCTTCAGCTTTCATCAATTCAATACGACGATTAACAATTTTTTTATCAAGCTTCATGTTAGGAATGCCATACATCAATAGACCACCGGCTTTATCTTCCCTTTCAAAAACAGTAACGTTGTGGCCTCGTCGATTAAGCCAGTCTGCACATGCAAGTCCACTTGGACCTGAACCAATGACTGCAATTTTTTTTCCGCTGCGGTGACCTGGAATTTCTGGTTTCATATAACCAGTTTCAAAAGCTTTTTCAATAATGAACAGTTCATTATCGTGAACAGTTACTGCCCCCTCTCCCACAACAGGACTTCCACAGTTACATGCTTTTTCACAAAGAGCAGGACAAACGCGTCCGGTAAATTCAGGAAAACTCGAAGTTTTTAAAAGTCGCCAGGCAGCCATATCAAACTGGCCGTTATAAAGCGCATCATTCCATTCAGGAATATAATTATGGAGAGGACACCCTGTAACCATTCCCTTTAATTTTATGGCCGAACCACACATAGGAACTCCACAATTCATACAACGAGCTGCCTGTTCACGTCGTGCCTTTTCATCAAGCTTCGGATGAAATTCTTCAAAATTCTTTATTCGTTCCAAAGCAGGAACATTTCCATTTTCTATTCTTTTATAATCCATGAATCCAGTAGGTTTTGCCATAATTTTTTCCCCTATGCAGAAATCTTTTTAAATGCATTCAAAACTGCAGTATCATGTTCTACACCGCTTTTTTCTTCAGCTGCAATTTCTTTCATAACTTTCAGATAGTCATTTGGAATGATTTTCTTGAAACAATTTTTATAATGTTCCCAGTCATTAAGAATAGCTTTAGCACGTTCACTTCCAGTTTCTTTCGCATGCTGTTCAATCAGTTTGAAAAGTTTTTCTTCATCTGATATTTCACGCAGAGTTGTTGTTTCATCTGTAAGTGCATACATTTTTACAAGCTCATGGTTCATTCGTTTGTAAAGATCATGATTTTCATCTAAAACATAAGCAACTCCACCGCTCATTCCTGCACACAGATTTTTTCCTGTATTACCAAGAATAACCGCAGTGCCGCCAGTCATATATTCAAGACCGTGATCTCCACAACCTTCAGCAACGACATTTGCCCCTGAATTACGTACGCAGAAACGTTCTCCAGCCATACCATTGATGAATGCTGTTCCACTCGTTGCACCAAATAAAGCAACATTTCCAACAATAATATTATCAGCTGCCTGGCCCGTAAAATTTTCAGGCTTCTTGATTACAAGCTTTCCACCGCTTAAGCCTTTACCAAAAGCATCATTTGCATCGCCGGTAAGTTTTAATGTAAGCCCCTTTGGAATAAAAGCTCCAAAACTTTGTCCGGCACCACCTTCAAAATTAACGACAAAGGTATCATCAGAAAGCGAGTTACCATAGCGTTTTTGAATTTCACTTCCAAGAATTGTTCCTACCGTTCGGTCGGTTGACTGGATGTTTATTGAAGGAGAAAGACTTCCCCCTGCCTTTTCAAATTCAGGAAGGAGCTTTTTTACATCAATAGTTCCCTCGAGCTTAAAGTCATAAAGAGAACGATTATTTTTCCATTCTTCTTTAGATTGTGCATTTGCAAGAACCCTGCTCATATCAACCAGGTCTGCGCGTTTAAAGCCCTGCTTATCTTTTAGTTTAAGCAAATCTGTTCGACCGCAAAGTTCTTCAACAGAACGTACACCAAGCTTTGCCATAATCTCACGCATTTCCTGAGCAATGAACTTCATGAAGTTTTCAACATATTCAGGTTTTCCCGGGAACTTTGCGCGAAGCTTCTCATTTTGAGTAGCAACCCCAAAAGGACAAGTATCCAGCTGACAGACTCTCATCATGGAACAGCCCATGGAAATTAGCGGCGCAGTAGCAAATCCAAACTCTTCAGCTCCAAGCAAGGCCGCTATTACAACATCACGGCCACTCATAAGCTTACCATCAGTTTCAATAACAACACGTCCACGCAAGCCGTTCTGAATCAAAGTCTGGTGTGTTTCAGCAAGTCCAAGTTCCCAAGGTAAACCTGCATGATGAATTGAACTTATTGGAGCAGCTCCTGTTCCGCCATCATGACCGGAAATCAAAATAACCTGGGCACCGGCTTTAGCAACTCCGGCTGCTATTGTACCTACCCCCGCCTCACTAACAAGCTTAACGCTTATTCTGGCGTCGCGGTTTGCATTCTTCAAATCATAGATAAGCTGAGCAAGATCTTCGATAGAATAAATATCATGATGAGGCGGTGGCGAGATCAAAGCTACCCCAGGAGTTGCATATCTTGTTTTTGCAATCCATGGATATACCTTTTTACCCGGCAGGTGACCGCCTTCACCAGGTTTAGCACCCTGTGCCATCTTAATCTGAATTTCACGGGCACTCAAAAGATATTCTTCAGTAACACCAAAACGTCCGCTTGCAACCTGTTTAATTGCAGAATTATATTCAGTTCCAAGACGTTCAGGTTTTTCTCCACCTTCACCGGAATTTGATTTTCCGTGCAAATGATTCATTGCAGCAGCCATACATTTATGAGCTTCTTCGCTGATTGAACCATAAGACATTGCCCCGGTCTTAAAACGCTGAACGATTTGTTCTACCGGTTCAACTTCATCAATTGAAATCCCATTACCGGCCTTTTCAAAATCAAAATCAAGCATCGCTCTTAATGTGTGAGGATGTTCATTAGAATCAACTAACGCGGTGTATTCCTTAAAGCGCTTATAATCTCCATTACGGGTTGCCTGCTGTAAAGCAACAATTGTTTCAGGATTATATAAGTGACTTTCTGCCTGCGGACCGCGGCGGAATTTATGTTTACCAACAGAATCAAGATGCTGATTAACCGTAAGGTCTGCAGGATCAAAGCCCTGAGCATGATGGTATCTTACATCTTCTTCAATTTCTTTAAGACCAATTCCACCTACACGGCTTACAGTATTCGTAAAATATTTTTCAATTACATCTGAAGCGATTCCAACAGCTTCAAAAATTTGTGCTGACTGGTAAGATTGAATTGTACTTATTCCCATTTTTGCGGCAATCTTTACAATTCCATTTATAACAGCTTTGTTGTAATCATCTATTGCAGTATGATAATCCTTATCAAGTATTTTCTGATCAATAAGCTCTGCAATAGCTTCATGTGCAAGATACGGATTAATTGCCCGCGCACCATAACCAAGACACATTGCTGCCTGATGGACATCACGAACTTCTGCACTTTCGAGAATTATGGAAATAGCTGTACGTTTTTTTGTCCTGATAAGATACTGTTCAACCGCAGATACTGCAAGAATTGCCGGAATTGCGGCATGAACTTTGTATACACCACGGTCACTAAGAATGATGATGTTATAACCTTCTGAGTACGCAGCATCTATTTGTGCAAAAAGATTATCCAGTGCGGCTTCCAGTTTGCCACACGGATTTGAGACGTCTTTAGTCGTTTCCAATCCGTGTGACAATTCAAACAAGATAGACAATGTTTTAGCTTTCAGTCCCTGCTGGTTTAACGCAGCAATTTTAATAAGATCTGTTCCTGTTAAAATTGGATTATTAATTTCCAGTACACGGCAATTCTGTGCAGTCGGCTGCAACAAATTTCCATCTGTTCCAACATACACTGTAGTATCAGTTACAATCTTTTCCCGCAGGCTGTCAATTGGCGGATTTGTTACCTGTGCAAACAACTGTTTAAAGTAGCTGAATAGACCTGGATGTTTTTCACTCATTACAGCCAGTGGAGTATCAACACCCATACTTGCTGTTGGTTCTACACCATTTTTTGCCATTGGGAGAACCATTTCATTTACATCTTCATAGTTCCATCCGAATGCACGATATAATATATTTCTTTCTTCAAGAGTATGTACAGGAACCTTTTTATTTGGAATTTTCAAATCTGCAAGATGAACAAGATTCATATCTATCCATTCACCATAAGGATAAAGTTTTGAATATGTTTCCTTACATTCTTCATCACTGATAATTTTTTTCTGTACTGTATCGACAAGAAGAATACGTCCAGGCTGAAGCCTTGATTTAATTTTGATGTTTTCTTCTGGAATATCAAGAACTCCAACCTCACTTGACAAAATAAGCATTCCGTCTTTTGTTATATAATAACGGCTTGGACGAAGACCATTGCGGTCCAGTGTTGCTCCAAGTAAATCTCCATCACTAAAGAGGATTGCAGCCGGACCATCCCAGCTTTCCATCATGGTTGCCCAGTAATGATAAAAATCCTTTTTATTTTGTGGCATATTTTCATCATGCTTCCATGGCTCAGGGATACACATCATAACCGCAAGAGGAAGCGGCACGCCATTCATCATTAAAAATTCAAGTGTATTATCAAGCATTGCAGAATCTGAACCACTTGCATCTACAGCCGGAAGAACTTTTGTAAGTTCAGACTTACTAAGTTTGTTAGAACTAACTGTTTCTTCTCTTGCGAGCATACGGTCAACATTTCCACGTATTGTATTTATTTCACCATTGTGTGCAATAAAACGATTCGGATGCGCCCGCTTCCAGCTAGGCTGTGTATTTGTAGAAAAACGGGAATGTACAATTGCCAGAGCAGATTCATATTCAGATGACTGTAAATCGTCGTAAAAAGTTCTAAGTTCATGTACAAGGAACATTCCTTTGTAGACAATTGTTCTGCTGCTTAAAGAACAAATATATGTAGATGAATCATCAGTTTTTTCGAAATCCCTTCTTAGAATATAAAGTTTTCTATCAAAATCAATTCCTTTTTCAACATCCGAAGGTCGTTCAATAAAGGCCTGCCAGATTTGTGGCATACACTCTCGTGCTTTTTTTCCAAGAACTTCAGCATTTACAGGAACTTTTCGCCAGCCAAGAAACTTTAATTTCTCTTCATTACATTTTTCTTCAAATCTTTTCTTTTCTGCATCAGTTGCAGAATTTCCTGTTGAACAAGGAAAGAAAAACTGTCCTATACCATAATCGCGTTCTTCAAGACTTCCTAAAATATCACCTGCAGTTTTCTTAAAAAAACTATGACTAATCTGTACAAGAATACCAACACCATCTCCAGTTTCACCACTGGCATCTTTACCGGCACGGTGTTCAAGTTTTTCAACAATGCTTAAAGCATTATCAACAATTTTATGAGATTTTGTTCCGTCAATATTAACGACTGCACCAATTCCACAGTTATCATGTTCAAAGCATTGTTCATAAAGTGTTTTTGTTGCAGATAAAGTCTTATTCTCTTTCATTTCAATACCATCCCATTGGTCTTATCTAACAAAAAAGCCACATGCACAGAATTATTCTGAACATGCGGCTTCTTTGTCGTCTTGGAGATTATTCAAAAAACAAAAGAGGTCGTAGACAAGACTTCATCATTCAGATGAAATATTATCTACGACCTCTTTGTCGTGTTATTATTTATAGTAATAAAAATGACCTTTTGTGTCAATATTCAATATAAAATTGTAAAAAGAAGATACTTATTTAAATGTTACATATGAACCTGCTATCTTCTTACTTTCGTAAACTGCACTATCTACAAGTTTATAGTTATCTCCAAAATCAGCTGGTTCACCGGATGCAATTATTGTAGCACCAATACTTGCTGTAACTGATGTATCCCCAATTTCAGGAATTTCAATAGTTTTAAGATTTTCAATAAATCGATTTATTATCGATAAAGCAATTTTTTTGTCATGAACTTCAGCTGCATAAGCAGAAAATTCATCTCCTCCTAAGCGGAAGACAATGTCATGTTCCCGGAAGGCAGTTTTCAGACAATTTGCAACATTTATGATTACCTTATCTCCCACTCCATGGCCGTAGGTGTCGTTAAAGTTCTTAAAATGGTCAATATCAAGAAGAATAAATAATCCTCCGTTTCCCTGTTTCAGATTATCTTCAACTTTTAATTCACCGCTTACACGATTCAATAAACCTGTCATTCGGTCAGTTTCAGAAAGAACAATAAGTTTTTGTTTTTCTTTTGCA
>JAEEGL016476361.1_pt1 | contig 16310 bp, 12 predicted proteins | sample 9134231 | NCBI WGS metagenome assembly JAEEGL01 (sample SAMN16246548, study PRJNA631951) | gut metagenome | biome: gut microbiome; feature: rumen; material: fiber-attached | host: Bos | place: Iran: Karaj | collected 2018-10
AGGGTAGAATCTTCAGGGATACCGTCTTCCTTAAGCTTTCTTAGTTTGGCAAGCTTCTCCTCGTAATCCTGATCGTAGTAGTCTGCGATTACCTTATCTGTTCCTGATGGAGTTGCCTTCACATTAATGGTTATGTAACCGTTGGCACTGCTGTAGGAAGAACTGTCAACGATGGTCCTAGCTTTATAACCGGTTAGAGGAATACTTATGAAAGAATCATTCGGGAAGTCTATCTGATAGCTGTAAAGACCATCTGCGTTCTCGTAAATACTATCTGTATCCAGCTTTACAGAGTATTGCTTGCCAATATCAGCATCTTCAATCGCAGAAGCATCCTTATATTCAGCAGCACTGATATCCTTCTTGATCACCGTGCCTGTCACAGCAGCGGCAATACCTGCCACTGCGAGCACAGATGTGATAACGATTACTGTTTTTCTGGTATTCTTCATTGTCACTAATACCCACCATACTTTTGATTACACCATTTTATGACAGAGATGTATTGTTTGTGTATCGAAATAATAATACAAAGACGACTATGGCTTGGTTTATATTTCAAACCTTTTTGTAGTGATATTGAACAGGTTAACGTATTCTTTTTGTTTACAGAGAGTAAATTCTATTGACATAATGAGCATATATAATGAATTCATAAATTATGTTCATATCAATATTTGCAGGAGAGGTATGCATGTCAATTTGCATAAGATGCGGAGCGAAAACTGAAGAATCTCACAAGTTTTGTATGTCTTGTGGCTATCCTGTTCAGCGACCAAATAGAACTACTGCACCCAATTCTTCTGCCAATACAACGAATACACAGACAAGAACGAAAGAAGTACATATACCTGTTTGTATTAGATGTGGATCAAAAATGGAACCTTTCCACAGTTTTTGTATGTCATGTGGATACCCTGTGCAACAAAAGACTCAGACAACAACACAAAGTGGAAGAAATCAAACTAATTCATCTTCTTACCAGACCAATACAGAAACTGCAACATTCCCGGTTTGCAAGAAGTGTGGAGAGAGAATTGAAATAACAGACTTATTCTGCATATCATGTGGATATCCTACTCAACAAAAAACAAAAACATCATCTTCAAATAATGAAGCTTCAGCATATTATTCTTCTCAGCCGATCAGCGAGAGAGAAAAGTGTATTGTTGAATTGAATAAGATGTGTGAACACTTTGGAAAGATGCAATCCGTATACAATGAATATGACAATTGCTACAAAGTGCGAGAAGAGATTAATCAAGAGATTAGAAAAGAGCGAAAAAGCGATGTGAATTTAGGTGCTGTAGCACTTACAATGTGCGTTTTGGGAACTCTTATTTTTATTATTGGTCGAATTATCTGGTCGCTTTCTTCATTTAAAGATGCGTTTTGGTGGTTGTTAGCTGGAATATGTATAGCTCCAGGAGGCGTTTTTCTTATGATAATATATACAAAGCAACGCAACGCTGTACTAAGAGAGTTAAAGAAACGCAACTCACAGCAAGCCTCTTTGGCTACAGAACTAACTAAGCATTATGCCAATTATGGATATTGCATTGTTGGCCCCGAATATACAAATCCTAAGATTCTTGCGAGAATTCGAGAGAATTTAAATTCCGGAAGAGCTGATACTCTGGACAGAGCGATAAAAATGCTTTACCACGATGCTCGAAGAAAAGAATTTATGGTCAAAATAGATTTGAGTTCTGAAATAGAGAATAATAATGCTCAAGGTGCAAATACAGCCTCAGTTTTTATCCCTGCAAGTTTCTTTAAATTATAAGAGAAGATTAACAAATTACTTTTTGTTTTATTCACATAGAGAAAACACAATAGAAATGCGAAACTGATATTATAAATGTATATCAAGGGTGCATTTATAGCTTTTGATATCAAGAACTCTGTTTATTGATCTTGATAAAGCTGAGTTGTCCCCCTAGACATATTGTCAGGAAACAGTGATTTCATACTATCCCTATTTGGAGGAAATATGAGTCTAGCACTTTTTTTATTAGCAAGAGATATTGCAAGCGCTGCTCAAACCGCAGCGTCTGCTGCCCAAATTGCAAGTTCTGTTGCAACTATTAAGAATATAAATAGTATTAACCGCGCTAGAGCTGAAGCAATGGGGGCACAAAGATCGCCTGCTCATTCAAATATAAACACATACGATGTTGACCTTTTTCTTGCCAAAGTAGCTATGCTTGCTTTTATAGCTAAAGCTGATCGTATGATAAGTCCACAAGAAAGATCTGAACTGGAACAGACCTTAGCCGTAGCTGAGAAAGTATACGGACGCGAAGCAACGATAAGAGCCAGACAGATATTTGAAAGAGAAGGATTAAGTTTCTTAGCATTAGAACCATATCTTAGACGCGTGCAAAATCAGGATCTTGATGCATTCATATTCTATTCTGAAGAATATGCAAAAACTGATAATGAGCTGACACGTGAAGAAGAAGCAGCATTGCAAAAACTGCATTCATATATAGATTCCAGAAAGGGAAGGAAGAGCTTTGACAATCTAATTTGCCCGAGTTGTGGAGCTGCCATGCGTCCGGATGCTTATGGATACAAAGCCACGTGTGAACATTGTGGTTATGAAATTGTATTAAATACTGATAATTCTCCTTATAAGTCCTCGTCATTTTCCAGATGCTCAAGCTGTGGAGCTACATATGATAGTTCTGGAAAGGCAAACTTTTGCAGATATTGTGGTGGTAAGATCATCAATTCAGAACCAAATAATGAAGGTGCTGGAGCACGGGTTAATAGTGGATCAAACTTATTTATTTCATATACAACCAATAATGCACGTGTTGGCATGGTGTCTAGGATTGTATCTACCGGAATGAAGAATACTTATAGTAATGGACAGACTCTTGCATTTAATCTGGCACAAGGTCGCCAGACGATCATCATTAAGATTGGGAAAAAGAATTACAGCAGAGAGATCGTTATCCCCCCTAGCAATTCACCGGTAAGGATATATGCTTCTTACGATGGAAGGGGACATATATCTATTGATCAACCGACAATATGATAATTGATATTTTACATACTGGAGGAGGGTAAATGTTCAGAAAAACTCTAATTTAGTTTTACATTCAACCTATAAATATTTCATAGTACAGTCCTAATAATGGAAACTCGTGCAGAGTAAAATCTAAGCAAGCCAAAAAGGAGGACTATAAACTAATGACAAATCTTATTCCTTCGAATGATCACTTTGATACAGATTTTAACTTGATACCAAAGGATCAGTTATCATTAATTCCAGATCCTATTTGTGATTATGAAGATTTTAAATGTCAGTTTGAGTATACTGTTCCTTTTTATGAGAAGACGGATTACATTGTAGCTGCATCTAGTGGAATGCTGACAGCTGCATTGGATCTTTTGTTAGTTGGAAAGAATTCTCTTAAGGAAGCAAACACATGGGGAACTGATCATGTAAACGATTTTGTAATTAAAGCAGCAAATAAAATTGGATACAAAGGAAATGACCTTCAAAAAGCAGTGCAATTTTTAGAAGAAAGATTCCCCTTTGCAGGTGATGTTGTAATGAACTCATTTGGAGGTGGATTACAGCATCATTTACGTGATTTTTCTCATCATCCCACCATTGTCGGTTTGTTTTTCTCGCTGCTTACTCAATTTACTGAAAAAGTATATGGTACTAATGAATTAGGTGTCTTTATTCAGGTTGAAGTTCCCGATGGTATGTATATTGGAAAAACAATTCCTGAAAAAATCATATTTGGCACAGTTTATTGGATGTTCCATATGATAAGTGATATGGCAGGCTCAAGTGGTTCTATTGGCAAAAGAACTAGTGGAACTGGAATTCCGGGTCCAATACTATCTTTTATGAAGGAAGCATCAGCATTGCCATTCTTCCAGTCATTAAAGGATAAAAATGGGGTTAATGAGTTCTCAAAATGGTTATCAAAACTATTTAACGGAACGTCAAATAAGGATGGAATAAGGTTTGATTTGCGAACCGAGTTAGGATTGATATATAACCAAGTGATTCATTCTTTGCCGGTAATAGCTAATGAACTGATTGTTAGAGGATACTTTTTAGTATCCAGATTATGCGTTGAAATACAGAATAAGAACATTAAATCTGTTAAGCAACTTGAGAGGATTGATTTCAACAAGATTATTCCTGTTAAGCAGCGAAAGTTGACGAGAATGCTTACCATATCAACGGGAACATTCTTTGCTATAACAACAAGCGTTACTGTTGCTAGAGGAATAGCTACACAAAACTATGCTGATATATTTATTAATCTGAATTATGCGGGTATAGCTAGATTCGCAATAGCAGTCAAAGAAGATTACAAGTATATTGGCGAAGATATACAGGCGATTAAACGTGAAGCAGAGGAACGACAGTCACAAAGAGATAAATGGTATGCCGAACAGGATCTTGGATTATCGTATTTTACCCTGACAGGTCAACAGGCAAGGATACTTGACTCATTGAAAGAGCGAAAACTTGATTATGATATCAGCAAGTCTAGAGGTAATAGCAAGGCGATAAAGAGCGAATGGAAGAGTGAATGGCTTTCAAAGATAACAAGCCAAACTGGTTACGATAATCTTATTCATGATGAACCTGTTTTATACAATGCATTGCATGATGAAGTAAGAAATAGCAATGATAAAACATGGCTTAATCTTATTGCTTTGGAATTAGCTAGATTTGAACCTTATTTCCCATTTGGAGAAGATGTTGATAAGGACAAGCAATATAAGAAAGCACACTTGAATTCTGACTATGAGAATGATGTATTCACTATTATGCAAAACTATTTAGATCGCATGGAATACAAGAATCTTTCTAAGAGTGTTTATAAACAGGAAAATATCCTTAATGAAACCACTCAAAAACTTGTTTCTGGAATTGCTACTACGGTTGTTATTACAGCCATAAGCGGAGGAGTAGCTTATTTTGCTGCACCTACAATAGCAGTTGCAATTGCAGGTGGATCATTTACTCATTTATCAGGGGCAGCCCTTACCAGTGCTAGTCTTGCTTCGATTGGAGGAGGTGCCCTTTCAGTTGGCGGACTAGGAATGAGTGGCGGCACAATGATTATAACTGGCGGCGGTGCTCTTCTTAGTCTCCTTAGCAGTGGAGGAGCTTCCGCTACTACACTTCAGTTCCTGTCTTCGAAAGGAAATGTCATTAAGGAGTGTTCCGGAATACTTACATATTGTGAGCTTATTCTAGCAGAAAAGGAAGATGGCAGAGATATAGTTAGCAGAATAATCAGCTATATCAAATCATGTAAATCAGAATATGAGTCGGATATAGATCTTATGAAAACATCAGATTCTAAAGAGGCAGACAAGAAATTGATTAAGGCGGCTAAAGCAAATCTAAAGTATATAGAGATGACAATAAAAGAATTAGAGAAAAAGATAGAGAGATAATGATGTGCTAATTAGCAGAGTATAATAGTTTATATAAAGCAATTGGTCATCTCAGTATGAAGAAAACCCTTATGGATACATATGATGTAAAACCTGAAATATACAAAATTAAAAGACGCACTGCGAGAGCTCGTGCACTGAGTTGGGTTGGCACCGGATTCTTTGTATTGGATTTGGTTGTTTTATATCTTCTTGTACCGATTATTCTTAGTCATGAAGTTGATTTCAGGAATTTACTGTACTTTGAAAATCCATTAGATGTCGAAGTGTTCAGAAAATGTATTTTTGCTGCACTGTTTTTCTTTATAGCGGTAATTCTATGGACAGCATCATTCAATGCGCAGCAGGGAACCATAGCTTTTTATAATGAAGAAAAAATAACATGCAGATGCGAAAGAGCATTCATCGATATCCTGCCTGGGCAGGTCACTTCCGTACAACAAGATGGTGATGTTGTTAGGATCATGTATATGAACAGGACACTTACCATTCAGTCTGAAAATGCATCGCAAATTAAAGAAAGGGTTCAGGATTTTATAAGCGCATATAAGTATTCTGGCAATAATACTGTTAACAATTCAATAGACCCTTTGATTAGTGCAGCAAAGATACGAGAGTATAAGGAACTTGTTGATGAGGGAATAATAACGAAAGAACAGTTTGATGCAATTGTTTCAAAAATAACCAAAAGTACTTAATTGAGATTTGTACTGGCTATCTGAAATTCTTTGAGTGTGAGAGGGTACAAAAATGAAGCATTCATTTGGAGACAGGTTTCAATATTGGTTTGATAATCAGATGTCCAAGGGAACCATAGCATTAATCAGATTATTGGCACTGGTTACTGTTGGAGCCATTGCTTTGATAACTATAGCATTAGTTACTTTTGGTTATAGTGATGCTCGATTTGGAGCGGATATTATTTGGGATAGCTTTGCTACAATTATGAATGCCTGGATGCCGTCATACGACGATGGCGAAGGTCGAATGGGATATTTGATTATAATGGCTGTCGGAGCTCTCATTGGCATTCTGATTACCAGCGTGTTAATCGGTATTATATCTACTGCAATGGAGCAGCATATAGATGAGCTCAAAGATGGCAAATCAAAGGTTCTTGAAAAGGATCATATAGTAATTCTCGGTTTTATTCCCGGTGATTACACATTGATCAAACAAGTGATTTTGGCAGCCGGCAGTAAGAAGCGCACTATTGTTATTGGAAGTGATACAAAGTGTGAGGAGATGAGCGAATCAGTTTTAGCGAATGTTAAGCTTCCTAAAAATGTAAAATTGATATTCCGATCGATTGACATATTCGATCCGACTTCATTAGAAAAGTGTTCCTTAGCAACAAGCAGACAAATTATTATCAGCCCAATGGATGATAAGAAAACGATTAAGACACTTTTGGCTGTGTCTTTGCTGATAAATAGCGTTGATAATGATAAGGTCCGTGTCAGTGCTTTGGTTTATAACAATGAATATGCTTTCCCTGATACTGTAGCTGCTAAACATAATGTTACAACTATACAGTTGCGCAATACCATCGCAAAAATGATAGCCCTGTCATGCACCCAAACCGGTTTGTCAGATGCATTCAGAGAGCTCTTCGGTTTTGATGGTAACGAGTTTTACTCTATTACTCTAGAGGAAGCTGTTGGTATGAGTTTCAAAGAGTTGTCGTACCGACTCGACGACGCTGTGCCGGTCGGAATACTGCGTGACGGAAAAGTCATTCTGAATCCTGATAAGGAATCTAAGATTGCTGACGAAGATCAAATAATAGTTTTCTCGGAAGAACATGATCTGGCTACTATAACTAATATTGATTACCACGAAGTGCCTATGAGCCAGTATCACTCTACAGAAACTAATAGAAAAATCGCTATAATCGGATTTAACTATTCCTTTAAGACAATCTTCAAGGAAATGTCAGGTGATATTTCTGAAGTTGTTATTGCCGGAATACCTTCCGGAAATAGAGATAAAGTTATGAAACTGAATACTCTTAATGAACGTGCCTTATCTTTTTATGAAGAAGATATAGATGATGAAGATGAACTGTTGGAGTTGGTTAAACAGACGAGTCATATTGTCGTTCTCAGCGACTATTCTCTCGACGATGAAGATGCAGATATTCAGAGCATTTTCCGAATAATGAGATTAAGAGATCTAAGAACAAGGTACAACCTAAACTATAATATTACGGCCGAATTAAGAAAGAACGCTAATCTTAATCTCATCAGAGAAGAGGGCCACATAGATTATGTGGTTGCTTCCAATATGGCTTCCTTATTCCTGGCTCAATTATCTGAAAACTATGAGCTAAGATCCATGTACAAGGAAATTCTAAGCAACGAAGGTAACGAACTTCATTTAAAGAAAGCCGGAGATTTTGGTTGTGATGGAGTTTATACGACGGTGCAGTTAAGAAATCTGGCTATATCTAATAATTGCGTTTTTCTCGGATATCTTAAAGCTGAAACTTATGAAAGTTTCTTCAATCCAAGCCTGGAAGAGGAGATTCAACTGAATGCGGAAGATAGCTTGATAGTGTTGTCTGAGAACTAATATATCGCTTTCTATAGATCAAGTTTGGCTTTTCAAATTGAATCATGGAGCTTTATGTCTTTGTGACTTAATAAATTGCTTTTCTATTTATTTACATAGAGAAAACATAATAGAAACTTGACCTTGATAATATAAACATATCAAGGGTGTAGTTTATTGCTTTCACAATCAATAGTTCTGTTAATTTGGAACCTGATAGAGCCATGCCATCTTATCCCTAATACAGAAAGAATTGCGGTCAATGAGTTTAATAAATGGAGGGAATGATATATGCCATTTGTCCAGGGAAAATGTGAAAGTTGCGGCGGAATCCTAGCTGTCGATCCCAGTCTTAAGGCTGCGAATTGTCCTTTTTGTGGAACGGCTTATGTTGTGCAAGATTCAATAAATTACTATAACACCACAATAAAAGTCGAATCTATGCATGCGGACGTTGTAAACGTTTCGGATGAGAGTACATCTGAAGGGCGTATAAAGGCTGCTGATGCATATATGAGACTCCACAAATATGAGCAAGCTGAATTGGATTATAAAAAGGCAACTGAATTAACTCCGCAAAATTACAAAGGCTGGTTAGGACTGATCGAGGCACATACACGCAACTACAAAAAGCGAATCAAGTCCAAAAAGGAATTACGTGTACTGGCAGATTATGCAAAGTCCGTTAAAACATTTGCTCCTGATGATATTTGTGCAAATTTGCTTCAGAAATATGAAACATACATAAATGAAGAAACAGATAAAAATAATATAGATATCAATGTTTATAATAATGCGATAGCAGAGCAAAGTGCTGTGTGGAATCAACTGGATACTCAGGAAAAATCTTTGAATGAAAAATCCCAGCAGAACTATGCTAGAATCTGTCAATTAAATATCAAAATCGATCAATACAAGAAGTCGAACGGTTTTAAATTGAAATTGATATGGACTCTTGTTTTACTTGGTTTTGGTGTCGTCTTTTTGGCTTTGTATTTAATTTTAGGAATTATACATATATTGGCTGCCGGAATTCCTGGCTTTCTTTTGATATTTGGAGCAATTAGACAGAGCAGCAGAGAGAAAGAATATAATGATTTATCTTCTGAACAGAATATGATACAAATTGAAATATATGATACGAAAGGGCGAAAGAACTCCGTATACAAAGCAATTCAAGCTAACCAAAGAGAATTATTAGCATACGACTAGTTTAGGGAGGAAGAAAAATGATCGGCAAACAAATGAAAAAACTCATTATTGTATGTGATGAAACAACGATAAAGTATGGTAACTATTTGAGACAGCTTATTACGACTAATGATGATGGTGAAGAAGCTGTTGTCGGTGTTGAGGATGGTACAGTTGATGCTGTTGTATGGGACATCAAACAGTATGCTGATAATGCACCAACACTTTCTGCCTCAAGCTATTTGTTGTTTATTGGTGAAAACAAGGCTAGCAAGTCTGAAATTAGGACAATGCCAATTAAATTCAATCGTTTCGGGATGAAATATGGTTGGAGAGGTAAGCGTGGAGTTGTAATTGTAGACAAGGTTCTTAAAGATCCGGATCTTATTAGCGAGTTCGATCTTTACAATTCTCAGTTTGAAGATAAAGGAATAGAAAAAGAAACAAATACTATTGGTGAAGATCGAACAAAAAAGATTAAGAAAATTGCTGTTATTGGAAGTCACGTGTTGCTTCCAGGTTCAGGAATTCTGGTTGACAAAAAGTTCAAATATGACGAGATGAAAGAAAGACAGTATTATTCTTTGACGGTTTCATTCTATCTCAGTGGCATTAATGAATTCTTGAAGGAATGATATTTTTGGATGATGGTATAGAACGGAGCATCTGTTATGGATGGGTTTGCTGAAGGTTATGAATTCTTTTCTAAAATGTCTGGCAGTTATGTTGGCGGACAACTAGCGGATGGTTATGTCGGAAGAATAAATGAAGAAATAACAAAATTATCAGATGCCCTTAATGGAATGAAGGGTTTTAAAACGCCTATAGATCAGTTGAAAGGAAATGCAGCGGAATATTGGCAAGCTGGAACATATAATATCAAAGCTGCTGTTAACGATTCATCAAATCGTGCAACAGTGCTCGGAAGTAACGAATATGGTTCGGTAGATATAGGCACTTCTTGGGGCGATAAAATCGGAATGAAGTACTATAAGAATGGAGTTGCCAGTGCCAAACAACAAGCAAAGAGCATATTTGAGACATTTAAGGAGTATGAGAGTAAAGGTGGAAAGGATTCCTTTGAGAAATATTGCAAAGACAGAAATATACCTGATGACAGTTTAGTCCATGATCCTGTTTATTCTGGACAAATACGTCTTATTCCATCTGATCAAATAAAAGATGCTACAGCTTGGTTGGAGAAGAAAATAGCCGAGAACGAATTAACTAGACCAGAACAAGTTAAAAGATACAGGGAAACACTCAGTTTGCTTAAAAGCAAAATCGAGGATGGTAAGGGCAATTCATCTATAGAACTAACTACTGAAGAATCAAGGGAGTTAGCAAGACTGGCAGAGGATGGAGATTTTGATCCGTCTAAATGGGGTCTGTCCACGGAAGAACTAATTGGATTTAGAAATGTTATGCAACAAGCTTTCAAGGCTGGCCTAACTTCTGCTATTGTGTCCATGGTTATTAAGACTGCTCCAGAATTAATGAAAGCAATTAAGTATTTAATTGAGACTGGTGAAATAGATGTTGATGAGTACAAACAAATAGGCATTAGTGCTGCTAAAGGTGCTGCTGAAGGTTTCATTTGTGGAGCAATATCTAACTCGCTTGTAACTTGTTGTAAAGCAGGTTTGTTAGGAAATATCGCTATTACAGCTGATCCCACAGTTATAGGAATGGTCTCGGTAGTGGCATTTGATGCCATTAAGAACTCATATAAAGTTGCTAAGGGCGAAATGACTAGATACGCGATGACAAATTATCTTGTTAGAGATCTGTTTGTTGGAACCTGTGGGTTAGCAATGGGAGCAGCAACCCAGTACATTATAAGAATTCCTATGCTTGGGTACATGATTGGTAGTTTTATCGGATCAGCGCTTGGCTCTGTTGCATATCAGGCAGGTTATTCAGCCACTATGTCGTTCTGTATTGATACCGGTTTTACAATGTTTGGTCTAGTCGAACAAAACTACAAGCTCCCCAAAGATGTTATGCAGGAAATAGGCATAGAGGTCTTTGAATATGAAACATATGAATATGAAGACTTCGAACGCCCTGAATTTGAATGTGATAGATTCGAACCTGATAGGTTTGAAGTGGATACTGTTGATATAACATTCATAAGAAGAGGGGTTATTGGTGTATCACAGATTGGATATGTTACAGAATAAGATTATTTCTGCAAACACTTTAGTTCTTAAAACTTATTAGACATTCTCGTATTCTCATTATTCACAATATTTCTATAATAGAACTAATAATCGTACTGTGTTCGCATAAATTAAGCGTTAAAATACTACCAAAGGGCTGATTGCAACTGTACTTTCTTATAAAACATAAATGACAAATATGGAGGTATCGGTATGAACTTTGTAATTTCTCTCAATTCTGATGGTTCTGTTAGCTTTGATAATGATGCCTCTAAACCAAAGCGCGCAAATAAAGGTAATAGCATTATTGCGTTGCCATCATCCTATTGTATGTTAGATTTAGAAACCACTGGTTATTGTCCAGGCTGGGACGATATTATTGAGATTGCCGCAATAAAATATGTTGACGGAAAGGAGGTTTCTCGTTTTCAGACTTTAGTACAACCACCTCATTGTGAGGATGGAGAATATGTCTCATCGTTTATTACTGATCTTACCGGTATAACAAATGAAATGTTGGTTGATGCACCGCAAACAGTTGATGCAATAAAAAGGTTTGATGCCTTTTTAGGCGATTCAATAATTATGGGATATAACGTTAATTTTGATGTTAATTTCCTTTATGATGCTTATGAAGAACATCTCCACAAAGCATTAACAAATGATTTTATTGATTGTCTAAGAATGGCCCGTCGTTTGCATCCCGAAATGGGTCATCATCGTCTTTGCGATATCGCTGAAAAACTCGGAGTAGTTAATGAGAGAGCTCACCGAGCTATGTCTGATGTAGAAGCAACTCAAAAATGTTATCTCTTGCTTGCCCAAGAAGCGTTGGACATATATGGTAGCGAAGAGGATTTTGCTAAGACATGGAAAAGCAAAGGTGGTAGCAAGGGGCTTGCTAAAACCATAGTTGCTTTTGATGACATCAAGATTAATCCGGATAACCCTTTATATGGAAAAGTATGTGTGTTTACCGGCAAGCTCGAAAAGTTTGAACGTAAAGACGCTATGCAAATCGTAGCAAATCTTGGCGGAATTAACGGAGATGGTGTTACAAAGAAAACGAACTTTCTTATTCTGGGTAACAATGATTATTGTTCTACTATTAAAGATGGTAAAAGTAGCAAGCAAAAGAAAGCTGAACAATACAAGTTGGACGGCTATGATATTGAGATAATTCCTGAAACTGTCTTTTATGAAATGATAGGCGCTCTTCTTGAATAAGGGGTATTGATATGGCACAGATTATTTTATTCGAAATAGGTTGGATTGATATTATTAACGGTGTAATCACTGAAATAACTAAGAGCGGAGAGTTGCCTTCGGGTGCATGCAATTTGCGGCGCCGGGCGGTCGTAGATGCGTTGGCGAACGGCCGTTTTGCATTGAAAGCGGCCGCCACCGTTAAGCAACTATATTTTTGGATTAATCAGCACGGTATAGTGTTTCGTAACCCGCTTGGTTATCGCGTTTGAGGATCCTCATCGTTCAATATCATAGAGGCCCAGCCTTGCGGGCTTCGTTGAGAACAAACGATAGTGCGTTTGCAGTCCACACGCTTGTCCAGGATCGAATGCAGAACTTTTAGTTCGCCTTCATCATCAATCGTGTGAAGCAGAAAGTCATCAAGTATAAGCAGATCCAATCTTGTCAGATGCTTGATTTTACGTGTATATTTCTCGTAATTGGATTTCTTCAGCTCAGCCAGATCAGACAACAGATCTTCGCATGTGTGGTATTCAACGCTGAACTGCGGGCACGCCTGGATGCCTATTGCCTTTGCAAGATAAGATTTTCCGCTTGCTGCAGCTCCCAGGATGCATACATTCAAGTGATCACTAATAAAGTTCAAGTTGGATAAATCTAATTAATTATTATTGGTTTCTTTTTAGTCTTATCATCTATCTCTTTCTTTATAGCTTCTTGTATATTGAATAGATTTTTTCCGCAAGGCAGATGCAACTGTTCTAATGGAAGTTCAGTAATATTATGATTCCAATATGAAATGAGATTATGCTTTTCCATAATTTCATAATCTAATTCTTCAGACTTAGTTTTAAATTTGTTATTAGCGTTTCTATGTAAATATACAAATAAATGATGATTCTTATTTGCTTGCAACCAATTAACTAATAATTCTCTCCAAGAAAGATCAGATAATCCCATGGATGCACCGTAAACAAATATAAAATCAGCTTCTTCAATTACACTTTTTGCTTTTTCAATTCTAGATTTATCATATATAGAATTAAAATATGGTTTAATAAAATGTCTTTGTAATCGATCTGTTATATCAAAAGAAACATCGAGTTGTTCAATTTGATCCATGCCTAAAATTGGATCATCGCCTAATAGTCCATGAACATGAATTGGTTTTCTGGGATTTAATAATTCAAATGTTGTCTCTAAAAAGTTATCAAATACTTCAGTGTAATTTAAAGAAATAAAATTAGTATTTTTAATTTGAATTGCACCTCTACTATTCAACATATCATCGATGTTATGTGAAATGCCTAATCCAAGAGTTTTTATAGATTTTTCAAAACACTCAATAGCATTCGTATGATTTGACAGTTTGTTCCATTCATCATAAAAATCATGTTGAACATTGATTAGATAATTATGCATAAATGAATTAAAGTCATCTAAGCATTCAATAAACACATCTTCAGACTCTAAACTCTTAGCATAATTTGCCATTCCAAGTTCAAAATCAGACCAATTCTCTTTATTTTTATTTATAGAAACCTTGAATTCGGATATAACTTCTGACTCAGAAGGCGAACACTTATATTTTTCATATACGTTCGAATAACTTGTTTTTAAGCCACAATTCTTATCAAATCCATTACCAATAATTAATACAGATTTACTCATAATAACATCTCACATATTTTGCAAAGACGGGAATACTCTTTGTATTCCCGTCAGCAAATTAATTCTTTTTCCAACAGTTACCAGGTTTGGAAGTAGGAGGCAGTCGATCGCCTGGATCAATATGAATAACTCGAGGATCATCGACATGACCACCACGCGGACCAACTTCAACATATCTTCCCGGACGCTGATTGTCAGTTCCAGGTTTAATTGGTTGCGACATCTTATAACTCCTTTCTCGGAGTAACTAACACTTGTTAAAAAACATGAATCATAATAATATATGATCACGCATAGTGATTATGTTAGTTACCAACCGGTAATGAATTAGAGACATCTTGGTGGAGATGTCTCTTTTTTGTTATTGTAACACGCATATAACAGAGTGTAAACAAGTGTTTGTCAATGTCCTATTATTGTCCGATTGCTGCCCGAATAGAAAAATACGTTCTGGTCTTTGGTTGAAAACTAAAACGTAAGCACTTAATAACCTGGTGCTACCACTTACTCACCAGAGGTGAGATCATCTTGTTTTTGCGCGTGGTCAATTAATGATGGACTTCGCCATAGTCTGGCAATTCGTACTCCTCGTTACGACAGCCTAGGCTTGAAGAGCCCTATACCGATTCGGCTATGCCGTAATTAGTGATACCAACAGTCAACGGATAACTTAGTTTATCGCAACGTTCAAATGAACGAATACAATCGTTAACAACCTATCTATTTCCATGTCGATTAGACTTTTTGTAGCGAGATAAAGTTCTTATGACTGTTGTTTCTGTCAATACTCCGCTAATACTCACAAGGATAATGATAATCCCCAAATAGTGAAATGAAGAAATATTTTCTCCTGTACTAGGTAATGAACTAAGTGTTTGTGACTTATCTGAAGGTGAAGATGTATTAGGAAAATAACCACTGATAGATTCAGCGTTATTTTGTGCGTAGTTATTAACTCCGATTGAGCTTGAAAAATCAGAATTGCCTATCGATGTATTTGATGAAGTAGTATCTATAGAAACCCATACAAAGTCAGAATACTTATCAGATGTTGCTGTAAATGTTCCATCTTCATTAATTTTATAATCAATCAAGCTATACTCTACAGAACCATTCGATGCTACATGAACTCTAACTAAAACATACTTCTCAGCATTATTGGAACGCTTCTCTTTCATTCCAATCGGCAAATCAAAAGTAAATGTAATTTCGTTTTTTAGCTCAGTGATGTTTCCTATATGTGTTTCGTTCCCATCTTGATCTTTGTAATACATCTCGACTTCTATGTTATAAGCGCCTTCGAATTGAGCATTTAAATCACCAGCGGCTTTTTGCACTTGTCCCCAGTTTTTACTGTTTAAATCAAAGTGCTGTTGTATTGCGACAATATCAGTATGAAAAGTATTTCCATTTGCAATAGCATCAACTATGTCATCTTTGAGATCATTAATATTTTCATAATTTATATCTGTATTATCAAGAGTAGGACTATTACAATTAATTATCTCATCAATAATGTCGCCAGCAGTATTTGTTACTACATTATTATCCTGAGCATCGGAAACATTTGAACTTATAGTGTATATTGTTACTGGAACTGTAGCCGACACATTCCCAATTGTAGCAGTTATAAATGTAGAGCCAGCTCTTACTCCTGTGACATTTCCTTGTTGATCTATTTCAGCTATGCTGTCATCTGCACTTGACCATGTAATAACATCATAATATGCATTTATAGGTGATATTGTCTTTCCGATTGAAACGCCTTTCCCTTGGCATATTATTGGATTGCTTGGAGATAAGGATATAGCTTTGACTGCAGTTTTTTCATTATACGCTACAGAATTTGAATATGATGAGTAGCCACTCTCAATATAGCCGGTTGTAGCACGAAGCTTAACTCTAACGGACACACTTACATCACCGCTTTGTTTACTGTATTGACACGCATCCGAAAGTTTATTGGATATATTTAATTGTGCTTTTCCATTCTTGCCTGCGAATCCGTAAGACTTTGGTGTTCCTCCAAGTTGACCGTTTATATATATATCAACCCATACTTCAGATACTGCTGAT
>JAEEGL011956378.1_pt1 | contig 16309 bp, 11 predicted proteins | sample 9134231 | NCBI WGS metagenome assembly JAEEGL01 (sample SAMN16246548, study PRJNA631951) | gut metagenome | biome: gut microbiome; feature: rumen; material: fiber-attached | host: Bos | place: Iran: Karaj | collected 2018-10
CGCCCCGCGCCGCGCCCCGGCAGCAGCCCCCGCGCCAGCCGCCGAAGCCGCAGCAGCCGCATCCGCCCCGCAGGCGTAAAGCGGCCTTCTTAACTTTTCAACTTTTCAACCTTTCAACCTTTCAATATTTTACGAGGAATTTTACCATGGCAGAAGTCACAATGGATACCATCAAGGAACTGCGCGCTCTCACCAACGCCGGCATGATGGACTGCAAGAAGGCACTTATCGAAACGAATGGCGACATGGAGGAGGCCATCAAGGTGCTCCGCAAGAAGGGCCAGGCCATCCAGGTCAAGCGCGCCGACAAGGAGGCCAAGGAAGGCCTCGTCGCCACGGCCACCTGCCCGGCCTGCGGCGCCGTGTCGCTGGTTGAAGTGAACTGCGAAACCGACTTCGTCGCGAAGACGGACGGCTTCAAGGGATTCGTCGCGAAGGCGGCGGAGAAGGCCGCCGGCGGCGAAGCCGACGTGGCCGCTGCGATGGCCGAGGACCTCGCCGCCCTCGTCGCCTCCACTGGCGAGAACATGAAGATCAGCCGCACCGAGCGCTACACGCTCCAGGGCACCGGCAAGATCGAGGCCTACATCCACATGGGCGGCAAGATCGGCGTGCTCGTCGAAGTCGGCTGCACCAAGGAAGAGACCGTCGCGAAGCCCGAGTTCGCGGAGTTCTCCCGCGACATCGCCCTCCAGGTCGCCGCCCTCGCGCCCCGCTGGCTTGACGAGACCCAGATCCCGGCCGACATCGTCGAGTCCGAGAAGGCCCTCTACCTCCAGCAGCTTGAGGCCGACCCGAAGAACGCGAACAAGCCCGACAAGATCAAGGAAGGCATCATCTCCGGCAAGTTCCGCAAGTTCGCCGCCGAGAACTGCCTCGTTGACCAGGAGTTCGTGAAGATCTCCAAGACGTCGATCAAGCAGCACGCGGCCAACGTCGGCAAGGCGCTGGGCGACACGCTCACGATCCGCCGCTACGTCCGCTTCCAGCTCGGGCAGCACTAATAGGGAACGGGGAACAGGGAACGGGGAACGGAATTTGAGATTTGAAATCTGCAATCTGCAATCTGAAATTTGAGATTTGAGATTTGAAATTTTAAATCTGAGATTTGAAATTTTAGATTTGAGATTCCCCGTTCCAAGCCCCCCACACCCTTGATCAGCAAAAGAGGAATGCCATGAAAAAGCCACTTGGTGTGCAGCTTTACTCCGTCCGCCAGTATGCGGCGGAGGACTTCCCCGCAACGCTGAAGAAAATCGCCGACATCGGCTTCAAGTATGTCGAGCCGGCGGGCTTCTTCAACATTCGCCCCTCCGAGTTCCTGAAGGTCTGCGGCGACCTCGGCCTGAAGGTCTGCTCCTCGCACTCCCCCTGGGCGCGCGACCCGCACTCCCTCGGCGAGGCGATGGACCTTGCCGACGACCTCAACCTCAAGACCATCGTCTGCGGCTGGGGCCCGGACGACTTCAAGGACATGGACGCCATCAAGCGCACCGCCGAGAAGACCTCGCAGATCCAGGAAGTCCTCGCACGCAACGGCTACACGCTCTTCCAGCACAACCACTACTGGGAGTTCGAGCGCATCGACGGCCGGGTGAAATACGAGATCTTCAAGGAACTCTGCCCGAACGTCAAGTATGAGATCGACTGCTTCTGGTCCACCAACAAGGGCCGCGAGGACGCGGTCGAGATGCTCAAGCCCTTCGTGAAGGACACGATCCTCCTCCACATGAAGGATGGCGTCTGCAAGCAGGAAGCGGCCAACGCCGGGATGAAGAACGGCCTTCTCGACATGAAGGTCGACCTTCTCCCGCTCGGCAGCGGCGACCTCCCCATTGCGAAGCTCGTAGAGACGGCAACCGAGGCCCAGGCGGTCATCGTTGAGCTCGACTACTGCGACTCCATGGAGATGCTCGCGGCCCTGAAGAAGAGCTACGACTACATGGTCGGCAACGGGATAGCTGAATAGAAGCCTAGAAAAGCACAAGGAACCATTGAAATGATTATTCCTATCATCATTCCCCGACGTTGGCTGAACAAACTCGGAGAGGACTTCTTCCGCTGGCTGATCTTCGTCGCCCTCGTGGTGGCGTCGGTCGTCTGCGTGACGCCCACCTCGCAGAAGGTGCGGCTTGGCCTCGATCTGGCGGGCGGCATGAGCTTTACCGCGCAGATCGACGAGGCCGCGCTCCGCGCCGACATCAAGGCGTCCGACGACACGCTCGACGACAAGGCCGTCGACCAACAGGTCGAGAATATCATGGCCGGCGCCGACGAGCGCACGGTCGAGGTCATCCGCAACCGCATCGACGGCCTCGGCGTCAACGAGCCGCTGATCGTCCCCGGCAAGGACCACCGCATCATCATCGAGATCCCCGGAGCCGACGAGGAACAGCGCCAGATCGCCGAGCAGCAGATCGGCAGCCGCGCCAAACTCGAGTTCCGTCTCGTCCACGTGAAGGATGCCGAGCTCTCCTCCGCGCTCCTCGCCTCCGGCAAGGCGCCAGAGGGCTACAGGATCGTCGAGGACCCCCAGACGGGCCGCAGCTACTACGCCCGCGAGGCGAACTACAACACGCTCGTCCGCGATCCCGACTACAAGCGGCGTCTCCGCCAGTTCGGCAACCCCGATCCCAACCACTCCTTCATGCTTGAGCGCGAGCGCCTGGACGATGGCCGCGAGGTCTATTCGCCCACCTTCGTGCGCAACCGCGTGGAGATGGAAGGCGACCTCCTCCGGAACGCCAACTTCAACATCGACCCGGGCCGCGGCAGCTATGTCGTGAACCTCCAGTTCACGAGCGAAGGCCGCGACAAGTTCGGCAAGCTCACCAGCGACTACGCCCCGCACGGCCGCCGCAACAACAGCGACCGCGGCCGCCAGTTGGCGATCGTCCTCGACGACACGCTCTACTCGGCGCCTGTCCTGCGTGAGCCGATTCTCGGCGGCAACGCCGAAATCTCCGGCCGCTTCACCCGCGACGACGCGGCCCTTCTGGCCAACGTCCTCAAGGCCGGCTCGCTGCCCGCGCCGATGAAGATCCTCGAAAAGCGCATGATCGACCCGTCGCTCGGCCGTGACGCCATCCAGAGCGGCATCCGCGCCTCTCTCATCGGCGGCGCGCTGGTCATCCTCTTCATGATCATCTACTACCGCCTCCTCGGCTTCGTGGCCGACATCGCCCTCTGCCTCAACCTCGTGCTTCTGCCGCTGGGCGCGATGCTCATCGCCGGCTTCTTCAACGCAGTGCGCGTGACCGAGGCCGCCGCAGGCTCCGGCTCGGCGCTCCAGCTCCCGGTGCTCACGATGCCAGGCATCGCCGGTATCGTCCTCACCATCGGCATGGCCGTCGACGCCAACGTCCTGATCTTCGAGCGCATCCGCGAGGAAATGCGCCAGGGCAAGTCCATGGTCGGCGCAGTCGCCGCCGGCTTCGACCGCGCCTTCTCGGCGATTTTCGACTCGAACATCACGACGCTCCTCACTGGCCTCATCCTCTTCATCTTCGGCTCCGGCCCGATCCGCGGCTTCGCGATCACCCTCTCCGCCGGCATCATCGTCTCGATGTACACGGCGCTCGTGGTCACCCGCATGGTGCTGAAGTTCTGCGTCACCGACAAGACGAAGGCCATCTCCATCGCCGACTGGTTCAAGTTCAAGCCGGTTGACTTCATCGGCAAGGGCCGCATCGCGATGATGGCCTCAGCCGCAATCATCGTCGTGACGCTCGGCATCTTCGCCATCCGCTGCAAGACCTCGCCCCGCGACGTCCTGGCCATCGACTTCACCGGCGGCACCGTCATGACCTACGGCTTCGCCGAGACGCCCTCCGTGGACGCGATGACCAAGGCCCTCAAGGCCGGCGGCGTCTCCGATGCGGTTGTCCGCGTCCAGAAGTCCGCCGACGGCGTCACAGACGCAGTCGAGGTCAAGTCCGGCTGGGATGAGGTGGACGGCGTCGAAGTCGGCAAGGCGATCACGAAGATCCTCACCGACAACTTCGCCTCCAGCGGCCTGGAGAACAAGGGCCAGGAGACCATCGGCTCGCAGATTGGCGACGACCTCAAGCGCGACGCCACCCGCGCCGTCATCTTCGCCCTCATCGGCATGCTGATCTACATCAGCATCCGCTTCGAATTCGGATTCGCCCTCGGCGCCGTCGTTGCCCTTCTGCACGACGTGCTGATCACCCTTGGCCTCTTCACCCTCTTCGGGCGCCAGATCGGCGTGACGGCCATTGCGTGCTTCCTCACCATCGTCGGTTACTCGGTCAACGACACCGTGGTCATCTCCGACCGCATTCGCGAAGATCTGCGCCGGAACCCGAACATGGGCTTCCGCGAACTCTGCAACCGCAGCATCACCATCACCCTTGGTCGCACCATGCTGACCACGCTGACGACGCTGCTGGCGGTTCTGTCGCTCCTCGTATTCGGTGGCGGCGCAATCTTCGACTTCGCCCTCTGCATGACAATCGGCGTCATCGCCGGCACCTATTCGACGATCTTCGTCGCGATGCCCGTGATGTTCGCCTGGTACAAGGGCCACAAGCCCGGAATGGCCAAGGCTGCGCGTTAGCGCGCAGCCTTGGAGGGCATGGGAAAGAAAACATTCCAGACCGCCATCAAGCTGGCCGTAAGCGCCGGGCTGATGGCGGCTCTTTATTCTAAGCTCGATTGGAGCGACATCGCCGCGAAGTTGCGGGGCGCAGACGCCCGCTGGCTCGGCCTCGCCTTCGCGATCATGTTCCTCAACACGGCGGTTTCGGCCGCCAAGTGGCGCATCTTCCTCAAGGCCGACGGCCTTGCCCAGCCAATCTCGACGCTATGGGCGAGCTACATCACGGCCTCCTTCTTCAACCTCTTCCTCCCATCGACCATCGGCGGCGACGCCTACCGCGTGGCCGACATCGGATCGCGCACTGGCCAGCATTCGCGCGTGGCCGCATCCATATTGGCCGACCGTATCACAGGCTTCCTCGCTCTGTCTCTCTACGGCTGCGGGGCGGCCTTTTTCGCGCGCAAGTACGTCGTGGAGTGGCAGCACTGGTTCCCGCTCCCTTCCTTCTGCGCGCTGGCCGCGCTGGCGGCCCTGGCCGTCGCCCTCTGCTCGAAGCGGCTGATGGCAATCGGCCTGCGCCTCGTCCCCGGGGCGGCATTCCGCGCCAAGGTTGCCGGCATCACCGGCAAGGTTGTGGACGCCATGCGCCTCTACGCAGGACGCCCGCGCGTCCTTGCCGGAGCGATAGCAATCTCCTTCCTCTTCCAGTTCGACCTCATCCTGGCCGTCTGGGCCATCACACGGGCAATCGGGCTGGGCATCCCCTTCGCTACGTTCTTCCTCTTCCTCCCAATCAAGACCTTCCTGGAAATGGTGCCGGTCTCCGTCTTTGGGCTTGGCCTCCGCGACCTTGGCTACGCGATCTTCATGGGCGCCATGGGCCTTGGAGGCGAAGCCGCCGCGTGCGCAGCCCTCATCTCCGCCGCCGAAGTCCTGCTGACAGTCGTGTATTCGTCAATTGGCGGCGTGGTGTTTATTTGTAGGAGAGGGAACGGGGAACGGGGAACAGGGAACGGGGAACAGGGAACAGAGGATGAAAATGTGGAAATGTGAAAACAGCCAATACCAATGTTGCCAATTATCAGTGTCCCTACTCGAATTGGGTATTGGGTTTTGGCAATGGCAACATTTTCACATTGGCACATTTCTTTCTATGTCCCGGCGCGGGAGCGCCTGGCTTGGCTAGTTGCTTGCGAAGCTAGGCCGCTGGGTTGAGATTGTCGTTTTTCTGCCGGTGGCCGGATGGACAAAGGCCGCCGAGAACGAATGGAGGCAGATGCCAATCTGCTGCGCGGGCCTTGCGCCGTAGAGTGTGTCTCCCACAATTGGGTGGCCTGCCATTGCCAGCTGCGCCCTGATTTGGTGCGTGACCCCCGTGGCGATTTCAACCTTTAGAAGGGTCTTCCCCTGCGCTGTGCGGATTGGCGTGTAGCGCGTTTCCGCGAAGAGGGGGCGGGTGTTGTGTCGCTCCCCGGCTGAAAGGCTTGAATAGACCACCATGCGGCAGTGGTCGAGATATGGCGCGTGGGCAAGTTCGCATGCGACCGCCCCCGGCTTTGCGACTACGCCCTCGACAAGCGCCAGGTAGGTCTTGGCTACGGCGTGCTCCGCGAAGAGCGAACGCATGGCCGCGAAGACGAAGTTGTTTGCCGCGAAGATGACAAGCCCCGAGGTGACGGCGTCGATGCGGTGGACTGCGCCGGCGGCGAGCGGTTCGTGTCCGACGATTGCGAACTCGGGGCGCATCGCGACGATGCCGCATGCGAGCGCGCCAGTCTCAAGAGGGGAGAGGGGCAGGACTGACATGCCGGCGGGCTTGTCGATTGCGAGCAGGGTGCCGTCGTCATAGACAATGCGTGAGGCGATGATCTCGGCGACGGCCTGGTCGGGTCGAACCCGGTTCTCGTCCTCGGTGAGGAGTCCATCTACGGCGATGGCGTCGCCCTCGCGGACGCGCACTCCCTTGGGGGCCGCGGCGCCGTTGAGAGTGATAGCGCCTATGGCGATCGCCTCGCGGACAAGCCCGCGCGTAGAGTCCGGAGCGTGCGCCAGGACTAGGGCGTCAAGGCGCTGGCCGGCGTCGGCCTGGGTTGCGGTGAATGCGAAGGAGAGAGACAAAGGAGGGGTTGGGAAGTTGAAAAGTTGAGAAGTTGAGAAGTTGGGAAGTTGAAAGGTATCAAATCATTGGTTATTGGCTGTTGGCTGTTTTCACACTTTCACATTTTCACATTTAACATGTAAGAAGCGGGTGCCGAAGGTGCGGATGAGAAAGTCAACGGGGAGTAGCGCCACAATCGCCACTGGCAGGAGAATCGAGGGCGGCAGTAGCGTCGCCGCGAGGATGACGACTCCCAGGTATGCGATGCGGCAGGCGACGATGATGGCGAAGAAGCCGATGAGCCGCGGGATTGCGCCTCGCGTGGAGATGATGGCGCGGCCAGCCATGCGCGCGGCTGTGCCGACTGGTATTCCAAGAAGGAAGACAAGCGGCTCGGCGAAGTGGAAGACTGCGGTGCGGACAGCCTCCACGGCAATGGCGAGCAGCATGGCGCAGGTGAACCAGGGCGTGATTGCGCCGGATTGCGCGAAATCCGACGTTGTGAAGTGGCGGTAGAGAAGCCAGAAGAAGCCGAGGTTGAAGATGACGTCAAGGATGAAGTAGAGGCGCCAGAGGGAGCCGGTGCGGCCAATGGTGCGGCGCCAGAGAAGGGGAAGCTGCTCCTTCGGGAAGAATGTCTTGCCAACGAAAAGCAGACGGCCTTTTGCGGCGATGTAGGAGGTGAGAATGCCGTAGATGAGGATGGTTCCGATCCAGATGTATGAGACATGCGGCTCGAAGAGGGCGGTGACTCCGGCGCGGAGATAGTCGAGGACGGCGGCCATGGCGGCGGCGGGTGTGGCGTTAGGTGGAATGGGGATGGCGGTGGGCGAGGAGCCGGGCCCGGCCATCATGCGCGAGGACGCCATTAGGTTGCAGAGGGCCAGCGAGAGCCAGGCAAGGATGGAGAAGGGGCGGAAGAGGGTGGCGACTACCAGGCGGAAGGATTCGGCGAAGGCGTGGAATGGCGGGTCGATGGCGAGGACGGTGTCGCGCTCGACGGAGGCGACGCGGGCCGCTTCTGCGGACAGCCAAGCGTGGATCAGCTCGGGGACGGTGGACGCGGCGCGCCACTTGTCGCCGTATTCGGCGCGCCAGACGGCGGTGTCGGGGGCGATGTCGCCGGACGCCACTGCGGCGGCAAGGGCCTCGGTGGTTATGGGGCCAACGGTGGCGCCTGCGGCGGTGGCGTAGTGCCAGAGGGCTTGTTCTTCGCTCATTTGTTGAGTGCGGCGCGAATCATGCGCTCGCGTGATTCGATTGACTCGCAGAGGCGGAACTGGACGCGGGCGCGGTTCAGGTTCTGGGCCGGCGACTTGGTCTTGAAATAGACGCTGCCGGCGAGGTAGTCCTGGAAGAAGCGCAGGCCAAGCTCGAAGGTGATGAGGCGGATGGAGTCGAAGAGGTAGGCGCGGTCGGCGTCGGTCAGGAAGTCGCTGCCGTAGTGGAGGTATCCGCGCACGAATGCCTCGAAGAGATCCATGTCGAAGACGACCTTGTTGAGGTTCATCTCCTCTTCGCCTGCGGGGTTGCAGATGGAGCGGATGGCGTCGCCAAAGTCGTAGTGGATAAGGCCGGGGCCGACGGTGTCGAGGTCGATGATCGCCGTCCCCTTGCCGGTGTAGTCGTCGATCATGATGTTGGTGATCTTGGGATCGCCATGCATGACGCGGGTCTTGAGTTCGCCGCGCTTGATGGCGCGTTCGAGAGTGGATGCGAAGTCGCGGCGCTCTTCGATGAACTGCGCGAGGCGGCGGGCCTCGACGGAGGTGGAGAGGCGCGCCTGGGCGGCCTTGTCGGGCGTGGTCTTGTCGTAGAGGGCGAGGTATTTCGGCGTGACGTGGAAGCCGGGGATTGGCTCGGTGAGAAGTCCGGGCTTGATGTCCGCGACGAGGGAGTGGAAGTGCGCAAGAACTGCGCCGCATTCGGCTGCGTGCTCCGGCCCCTGCGTGGTGGGGAAGGTGGTGGCTGAGGAAATCTTGGTGATGACGCGCCAGTAGGAGCCGTCCTCCTCGGAGCGGTAGTAGTCCTTGCCGTCGCGCGTGGGGACGATCTTCGGCAGCTGCCAGACGCGGTCGGAGGTGAGGATCTCCTTCGCGAGCTTGCGGTGGGCGTGCCGCGTGATGAGGTGCATGTTGGCCATGATCAGGTCAGGCTTCGGGAAGACCTTGTCGTTGATGCGCTGGAGAATGACCTGCGTTTCTGAGAAGGCGTTGCGGAAGATGCCCAGGAAGGTGTCGTTGATGTTGCCGCCGCCAATCGGGATGATGGTAATCAGCTGGCCGGGGACGTCGAAGTTGTGGATAAGGACTGAGAGTTCCATGGTTGCTCCTTGTTTTTTTCGATTGCTGTCGATTGCTGTCGATTGCTGTCGGTTGCTGTCGGTTGCTACCGATTGCCATCGACAGCGACTTTAATCACGCACTTGCGGACGCGGTGCATGGTGCCAATGGCGATGCCGGGCATGTGGGCGTCGGAGGGGGCGAAGAAGGCGAATAGCCCCGGCGTGAGCGTGATGCGCGAGAAATCCGGCGGTGTGTTGAGGAAGCGGATGTCGCGGGCTTCGTCGTATGGGATGTTCTCCTTCATCCAGTCGGCGCCGGGGACGACCCCGCACATTTCTTCGCCTTCCAGGAGCATCTGGATGTCGGCGTAGCGGCGGTGCGCCTCGAATACGCCATCTTCAAGGCGCTTGGTGCCGTATGAGGAGATGGATGCGAACACGCGGTCGCCGTCGATTTCGACGCGCCCGTCCGGGAGGGCGGCGACGTCTCCGGCGAGGAAATCGCGGATTGCCTTGAGATTGGGGATTGCGGCGGCGTAAGTGCCGATGTTTTCAATGGTGTCAAGTATCATGGCTTTGGGTAGTAATTCTACCAAAACGGGGCATCCGGCGCAAGGGCGCGGTTTTATTTTGCGGGCGGGAGTGGTAGAATGGTATTGCAATGAAAAACCTGAATATCGTCTTTACGTCGCCCAATGTGGCGGAAGTGATTGAAAAGCCAGTCCCGGCCATCGAGCCTGGCAAAGTCCTGATACGGACGCGGCGCTCCTGCATCTCCAGCGGTACCGAGCGCGCCAACCTCATCGGCGACCCGATGATCGGCACCAACGTGAAGGACGGCGCGGAGGCCGTCTTCCCGCGCCACCTCGGCTACAGCCTCTCCGGCGTAGTGGAGGCCGTGGGCGATGGCGTCAAGTCGGTGAAGCCCGGCGACCGCGTCGCGGCCAGCTGGACGAAACATTCGACATTCAACCTCATGCCCGAGTGCGGCGTCTATCTGCTGCCCGATGGCGTGTCCTTCGAGGAAGGCGCCTGGACGCACATCTCGACCTTCCCGATGGCGGCGCTCCGCAAGTGCCGGTTCGAGTTTGGCGAAAGCGTCCTGGTGATGGGCTTTGGCGTCCTTGGCCAGTTCGCGCTGCTTCTGGCGCGGGCGGCCGGCGCGGCCCCGGTGATTGTGGCCGACCCCGTGGCCGCGAAGCGCGAGCGCGCGCTGGCTCTTGGCGCGGACCTGGCCTTCGACCCATCGGCTCCTGACTTCGCCGAGAAGGTGAAGGCGGCCACCGACGGCGGTGCGCGCGTGGTCGTCGAGGTCACGGGCGTTGACAAGGCGCTGGACACGGCGCTGGACGCGACTGCTCGCTTCGGGCGCGTCGCCCTCCTGGGCTGCACGCGCCACTCGACCTTTGCAATCGACTACTACCGCAAGGTCCACGGGCGCGGCGTGACGCTCGTTGGCGCGCATACGATGGCGCGACCGAGGAGCGACTCCTTCGCGGGCTGGTGGACCGAGCGCGACGACGCCCTGGCCTTCCTGCGCATGCTATCGCTGGGGAGGCTGTCGCTGGCGGGCTTCACAGAGGAAGTCCATGCAGTGGCCGAGGGACCGGAGGTTTACAAGCGCCTTGCCGCCGGTGGCCCATTCCCGAACGTGCAGTTCGATTGGGAGTAGCGGTTGCGCCAAAAACGGCTTTTGGCCCAACTGGCATTTTGTCCTTGACATGGCTCTTGGTTTCTGGCATAATGATTCTGTATTTTTGAATCGTTATTCCAGAAACCATGCCTAACCATAGAAAATCAGGACACCCAACACCGGACGGGCCGCAATGCTGCTGCTCGCCAAGGGAGCGGGTGCTGCGCTGGATTGAGGACGCTATCAAGTCCGGCGAAATCCGCCGGGGCGAGGCCGTGCCGTCATCGCGCGACCTTGCGCGGGATCTAGGCGTGGCGCGCAATACAGCGGCGGCCGCGCTTGAGGAGGCTGAGACGCGCGGCATCCTCGTGCGCCGCGACCCCATGGCGCGCAAGCGCTTCGTCCCTACCGCCGCCGCGACCGCCTCCGTGGCCTGCTCGACGATTTACGTCATGGGGGAACTCGCCCCCGACGGCGAACCGGCACCGCGCTGGACTGACCGCTACCTCTCGGTGGAGGCCTTTTCGCGTCTTTCGGCGACCGGCCGCCACGTCATGGTCCTCAACTCCAACGTGCTCACCGCCGCTGCGGTCGATGACCTCTTCCGTGCGCCGCCGGCGGCCATGCTGATTCTCAGCACCGTGGCCGGGAACGAACATGCCATGCGGGCGCTGGAGTGCTGCCGCAAGGCGGGCGTGCCGGTGGTCGTCCATGGCAACGCCCCCGCGCTGCGCGATTTCGACCGCATCTACACCGACCACCGCGCAACCGGGCGCGACCTCACGCGCTGGCTCATCGCGCACGGGCGCAGGCGCATTGTTCCTTTCTTCCCATACATGCCGGAGCCATATTGGGCGTCCGAGCGCCTTGCGGGGTATGCCGATGCCATGCGGGAGGCCGGGCTGAAGCCGCTTGAGTGCGCCATCTTCGGCACTGAGTTGCCCGATGAAACCCCAGGCGAGGAGCGCTTCCGCGTCCGCAAGGCACTTGCCATCGCGAAACTGCTGGAACTTTGCCGCGGCAACCCCAAACAACTTTTCAACCTTTCAACTTCTCAACCTTTCAACTCCCACGCCAGCGGCGTGGACGCGCTATTCTGCCTCTCCGACAACTGGGCGCGCGTTGCGAATGCGGCCATGCGCGACCTAGGCATCGCCACGCATGGCGAAATCCTCACGACTGGCCACGACAACATCGCCCCCGGCGCGGAGTTCGGCGTATTTGAAAACGACGGGCCGGACGCCACCATCGACAAGCACAACGAGACCAAGGCGGCGGCTCTGGCATCGCTCCTGGCGCAGCGCCTTGCTGGCGAGCTGCCGTCCGGGCCGCAGTGCCGCGTCCATCCGTTTGAGTTGATAGAACCCACTTCTAACAAAGGAACAAAACCATGAAAAACAGCACAATCCTAGCTGCCGCCACCGCGGCGCTCTCGGTCGCAGCCATCGCCGACGACCTCTACCTCAACGACTTCGCCACGCGAACGTCGAAGGAGCCAATCCCCAGATACGGCGTTGTGCAGACCGCGCAGCCGTATCCGACGAAGAACGCCTACCTTCACTGCCGCCCGATGCCCAGCACCGATGGTCCGGTGTACAACTACAGCTCTCTCTCCACCTACTTTGCCTTGGCTACTGATGGTGGCTTTGACGGCCGTCCGGCGATTGACGGATGGTTCATGCCGTATTTCAACGAATACAAGCTCGTGCCGCGCTATCTCGTGGCCTCGAGCTCCGGCGGTCTGGCGGACAACCCGGTCTTCACCTGGTCCTACGGATCGTCGACTGCACGTCACGGGGATATCGTCCATTCGCTTCACAACGAGTTCACGAACGGACAGGTGCGCATTCAGGTTGACATGAAGGCGGCTGTTCAATGGAGCGCCCTTGGCTGCCGCGTCCGCGTCTTCCCCGTTTACAGGAAATACATGGACATCCTCGCCTGGAACAACAATTATGACGAGAAGATTGCCGATGTCTCGCCGGGACGCTTCGGCATCCGTGGCCCAGCCAGCGGATCGACGACATCAACACTGCGCTCTTTCCCAATCTACTCCAACACCGGTACCGTTGCGGGAGAAGCGCTCGGCAACAACGATTCCGGCAGCTTCAGCGATGACGGAAGCGACGGCAAGACGAACTACTGGTTCCGCTTCATCGTCACATACGACCTCGACAACAACACCTTCGGCGGCGACCTCTATCGCTTCTCAAAGGCCAAGGGCCATCCGTCGTTTGACACCGAGCCGAGCGACGCGACCCCCTACAAGACATTCTCCGTCTCGGCGCGGACTGCTCTTTCCGCCGCAACGGGCGGCATTGCGGGACTTGGCATAGGCGCCTACGGCAGTTTCAACGGCTCTGTCGCATCCACCGCGCCCAACAAGTGCTTCGTCGACAACATCCGCGTTTCGTGGAAGGCGCCAGGGGCGTCCGACTTCGAGGTCTTCTACGAAAACGACTTCGAGACGCGTTGGTATAAGACGATCTGCGCGCCAGCCCATGCCACGACGGCGGCCTACGCGCAGTCCACGGCGACGGTGTCGGAGACGGACACCTTCACGGGATACGAAAGTGGCTCCCTCGACAAATACCGGTTTGTCCGTACCGTCACCGGAACCGATACCCAAGTCACCGGACTGGACGGCTGGCGGAGGGCGCCGTTCACCAGCAGCATGCACGGCCGTCCCGGCGTCATCGCCTATGGCGGCACATCGTGTGACAGTGGCGGAACGGGCGGCAATGTCTTTACCTCTGGCGACCAGTCCGGCATCTCCCGCCTTGTCCAGACGCTCGGAACTTCGTTCTCTTCTGGCACCGTCCGCCTCGTCGCCGACTTCCGCCTGCCGGAGGGAACCAGCCTGGTGAAGCAGACAATCGTCCGCCGCCTCGGCCTCGGTCTCGGCTCCGCCGCGCTCTACGACGCCACGCGCGCAACCATATTCAACACCATCGCCGGCGGGTTCGGTTACGAGCGCCTGAACGAGGCCGGCCCCTCTCCTCACCGCCCCTACGCGATTGAGGCTGGCGGATCCGGCAACGAGCCGGCGCGCTTGTATCCCTCGACCTACACCTCCCCCGAAAGCAACTACTGGTACCGCGCCGAAGTTGCGGCGAACCTCGACGAAAAGACCTACACGATCACGGTGACGCCCATCGGCAACGCAAGTGTAACTGCGGACGACGCGGCAACGGGCAGCCCAATCTATTCGTCTGGCGACCTGCCGTTTGCGGCGAACGTTACGGACATCGGCTCGTTCTACCTCACTGCCTACGGGTACGGTGCCGCAGCCTCCGATCAGACCTACATGAACCAGCGCTGCTGCATCGACAACATCCGCATCTATCATGGCACCGACCTCATCTACGACAACGATTTCACGACGCGGACGCGCAATATCCCCGCCGCGACGCGCGAGACTGGCGAGCTCGCCGCCCAGCAATACAACCTCGACGGCGGCCAGGACCATTGGGTGCGCCGCGACTACACGGGTAGCGCTGGCTTCGATGCCCGCGCCTGGGTGCGCGACGACAATGGCAACAAGTTCCTCGCCCTTGGCCGTTCTGCCGAAAATGGCCGCACGATTCTCCTTGGCAACGAGCTTGGCGCCTCAGTGAACAAGCCATTCCGCTTTGAAGCCGACATTCGCCCGCCGTCGCAGTGGTCCGCCGCCAGCGGGTCCGTGACGATTGCACTCGGCGATTCGCAGATGGCGCAGACCGAGACGAAGGAAGCGATCTATGGAGCGCACAGGCTTGTCACCTTCGGTTTCGACGGCACGAACAAGGCCTACCAGGCTGAGTGCCCCTACTACTTCGCCGGTTGCAAGGCGCAGGTTGGCGGCACGACGCTTGACGCCGAGATTGACGAGACGCACTGGTACCGCTTCCGCATCGAGGTGAATCCCGAGACTGGCACATACGACGGCAAGCTCTTCGACATGGGCACCACGCACCCGACAGCGGAGACGAAAGGCGGAACCCACGTCGCGACGGCGACGGGCCTCACCTTCGAAAACGCGCTATCCGCCGACGAGGGCGTCTCGACGATTAACATCGGGGGCGACGGCCTAGCCGGCGCCTACGGCTCTCTGGGCGTCGATCCGGCCCACATCCTCATCGACAACCTCCGCCTCTCGGTGCCAAGCCCGTTCGTCCTCTCGGTACGGTAGCGCCGCCTGATGTTCTCCTGGTATCACTGGCTGATCGTCCTCGTCCCGCTGGTCGCGGTCTGCGCGTTCGCGGTGCACAGCCGCAAATACGTGCGGGGCGTGGCGGACTTCCTGGCGGCCGGCCGCTGCGCCGGCCGCTATCTGCTGCGCTCCGGCGGCATGATGGCCAACACCTCCGCCGTCACGCTCATCTCCTACTCGGAGATCCACTGCGCCAACGGCTGGATGTATGCCTTCTGGAACAGCGTCCTCCTGCCGATCAGCATCATGATGACCTTCTACGGCTGGATCAGCTACCGCTTCCGCGAGACGAAGGCCATGAGCGCCGGGCAGTTCTTCGAGATGCGCTACAGCAGGGGCTTCCGGCGTCTCGCCGCCGCGATGCGCGGCAGCGCCGACCTGCTCGCCAACTGCATCGGCCCGGCCGTCGCCGTGCGCTTTCTGATCTACCTGCTGGGGCTGCCCTTCCGCTTCACCGTCCTCGGCCACACCTTCCGCACATTCCCCGCCCTGCTCGCGGGATGCCTCGCGCTGGCGCTCCTGATGATCCTCGCCGGGGGCCGCGTCTCACTCCTCGTTACCGACTCGATCCAGGGCCTCGTCTCCTACCCGGTCTTCTTCGTCCTGGTGGTCTTCGTGATTTCGCGGTTCTCCTTCTGGGACGAGATCGCGCCCGTCCTCGCAGACCGCGCACCCGGCGAGAGCTTCATCAACCCCTACGACATCCAGAACCTGCGCGACTTCAACTTCTTCGGCCTTGTCGTGGCGCTGATGCACAAGCTCCTCGGCGGCGCCTGGATCGGCAACGGCTACCACACCGTCGCGAAGTCGGCGCACGAGGGGCGGATGGCGAACGTCATCGCCTTCTTCGGCGCGGGGATGTCCGGGCTTCTCCCCGTCGTGCTGGCAATGGCGGTGCTGTGCGTGATGAACCACGAGCGCCATGCCGCTGTGGCGGGCGAAATCCGCCGCGACCTCGCCGCGCGCGTCGCCGACGAACTCGTCGCCGACCCAGGCGCGGCCGCCGCGCTCAACGCCGCCGTGGCCGCAGTGCCGGAGCAGCGCCACCAAATAGGCGTCGATCCGCCGCTCTCGCAAAAGAGCAACCAAGAAACGCCCACGCTGGATGCCGTCCACGGCGCATTGCTCGAAAGCCTCCCGGAAACCGAGGCCAACTCCGCCTACCAGGGCTTCCGCGCCACATACCGCCAGCAGACGCTGCCGCTCGTGCTGCGCCATGTCGCGCCGCCGTGGATCGTCTCGCTCGTCGTGCTGCTGGTCCTGCTGCTGGTTGTCTCGACCGACGACACGCGCATCTTCGACACCACCACCTCATGGATGCAGGACTTCATCCTGCCGTTCTTCCGCCGGCCGCCGTCGGCGCGGCTCCACATCGGCATGTTCAAGGCACTGGCCGTCGCGATCGGGGTATTCTTCTGGTGCGGGTCGTTCATGTTCGCGCAGCTCGACTACATCAGCATGTTCGTGACGATCTTCTCATCCATCTGGGTCGCCGGCGCGGGTGCGGTCGTGACGCTCGGCCTCTACTGGCGGCGCGGCAC
>JAEEGL014758339.1_pt1 | contig 16309 bp, 16 predicted proteins | sample 9134231 | NCBI WGS metagenome assembly JAEEGL01 (sample SAMN16246548, study PRJNA631951) | gut metagenome | biome: gut microbiome; feature: rumen; material: fiber-attached | host: Bos | place: Iran: Karaj | collected 2018-10
CCCGATGTGTAACCTAAACATTCGCCTGTAGTGTCTGCAGCTCTTGAGTAATTCGCCGTCTGGGGAGCTCTCTTAGACGCCTGGATGATGTTCATCTCGAACTGAACCATTTCTATGGAACTCTTGAGTAGTTCCTGGTTCTGTCCGTTTACACGCCTGACATTGTCTGCAACTGTAACGAGCCTATCCCGCTGCACTGCCAGGTTTCTCTGATCCGCTGGTCTCTTTTCCAGGATCTGGATCAGTTCGGTCAGTTTTAATGAATTAACATCCATGTTAAGTACATTTGCAATATCCGTCATTGCTACAACCCGCTGTTTTTCTATCGTCTGGATATCGCCTATAATGCACTGCTCCTCATCCGTGATTTCTGCAAGTGCCTTAAGATCACCTTTGATAATGATAGTGGTCTTTCGGCTAGATAATCCCAGTAATTTTTCATAAAGTGTACATTCCTTATCAAGAACGTCCACCAGTGTTTCAACGAGACTTGCCACTGGAATCATCCTCCTGTTATTTTATTGAATTGATGTGACTCTGGTCTTTAAGCCAGTTCTTCGTATTTTGCCAGTAATTTATCAGCAAAAGCCTCTCCACTCACATCATAAGTACCGTTCTTAATAGCAGCTTTTAACGATGCTACGACATCTTCCCTGACATCGGGAGCAGCGTTTACAGCCTGTTTGGCAACCTGAATATCTTTTCCAATCGAAGAAAATGATACTGTATCTCTCAGATCATTGGTCTTCTTAGCTGCCTGCGGCTTACCTACCTTGCTGTTAGAGTAAATCTGCTGTACCTGACTGTATGCTTCTATTCGCATATCTTTTCCTCCTTCCCTGGAGTATTTTTGAACTTCTATATCATTTATCGGTAGAAGTTACCATTACTTTAGTCTTTTCCTAAAAAATTCCCCCAAACTTTTCAGGACGAGTAGTGGTATAAAAAACTCTCAGGGCAATTATGTAATTAGTTGATAGAATCCGTTAATTCCGGTACGCTTAGTGGGGTTTTCTTACAAACCTATTCGTACCGTCGTAAAATATATCGGATATAAGAATGAAAACTTTAGAGATATTTAATAAATAAATTTGTGAACTTTTTGTGAACAAAATGATGTTGCTCTTCACTAAATGAAATTTGCTGCCTGGGTTGGAAATCCTAAATTCAAATTGTCTCCGCGCTCATATGTGCATTGCTGTATCCGGGGTCTCCTGTCACATCCTTGGAAAACCACTCTGCCGGATGGTACACCAGGGCAATCTCCTCAGAAGGAAACTCCACCTCAGCAAGGATTCTTCCCTCAAATACGCCCTCAAACACATCCAGCTCGATCTTGATGTCTCCGTTTTTTATGGAAGACTTAAGTTCCGGATTGGATTCAAGGATGGCATCATCAAAAGCATCATCATTTAAAGGGATGAGATATCTCTTTTTGCTGATAACATTGCCATCCGCCTTGGAAGCAAGGTGCTCATAAGCTTCTGCTGTCAGCAGCATGTTGTACTCCGTCTGGGCGATGTGGTCAAGGTGCGCTGCGCTTCCAGTTTGTGCTTTCCCTGTATATGCGCTTCCTGTCTGCTCTGCGCCATCACCTGCACTACCGCGAATCCCCTTGTAGGTCATGTAATATATATCGTCCTGCCTGCGCACCCGGATTGCAGGGCTCACGTTAAGGTAAGCCTGCTCAATCTGGTGACAGGGATACTTCTCCAGGTTATCCGGAAGCTCTTTTACCAGAAATTTCCTCTCTATCTCTACGCCCATAAACTCAGCTCCTGTAAACTATCTTCCTGGCCATGTCTTCTGCGGCCCCTGTTCCCTGGAAATGCTCAATTATCGCAAGTCCGAATGGAATTGCTGTTCCCATACCCCGGCTGGTGATGAAGTTTCCGTCTTTAGCGACCTCAGTTGTCTGATAATCAGCCCCTTTAAGGTCTGCCTCACATCCCGGATAGCAGGTAGCTTTTTTGCCCTCAAGCAGCTCCATCCTGCCGTATACTGTGGGAGCCGCGCAGATAGCGGCAAGCATCTTACCTGCAGCATTAAACTCATTTATCTTTTCCTTAAGGACCTCACATGCGTAAAGATTGGTAGTTCCCGGCTGTCCTCCCGGAAGGATTATCATATCTATGTCATCAAAATTAAACCCCGTCAGCACTGTGTCTGCTTCCACGCCGATCCTGTGGGAACCATAAACACTCCTGCCTTCCATTATTGATACCATGGTGATCTCAATGCCTGCGCGGCGAAGCAGGTCAACAACTGTAAGCGCCTCGATCTCTTCAAATCCATCTGCAAGAAAAATAGCGGTCTTTTGCATGTTCGTCTCCTTTGATATGTTATGGTGTAGGTCAACACTACATTTACATTATACATAAAATTAGCTGTGTTTTTGCTCTTCCCATGTGATTTTGGAAGAAAAAACACAGCTAAATATTCAAAACATATCTATTTTATCTGAACCTGGCATTGATTTGACTGTTCACTTATCTGATCAATTTCCCTGTCCATTGCCACTACTACTCTGGCCTGCGTCATTCTGTCCCTGAGGAGCCTGTCCGTTGCCGCCAGGGCCTCCTTGTCCGTTGCCGCCGGGGCCTCCTTGTCCGCCGCCCATGGTGCGGCCCTCATAGTTTGTTGCATTTATAGCATCTGTTGTAAGCTCGCCGCTCTGATCTCCTGCAGTGATTGTGTATGTTTCGCCGCTCTTAAGCTCTGTTGAGGAATACAGGATTGACGCTGAGCTCTTTACAGTTGTAAAGCTGGCAACCACATTACCTTTGGAATCGCTGATAGTGATCTCTGTTCCTGCCTCCACAGACTCATCAAATGCATAAAGAATTGTCTGCTGCATAGAAGTCTCATCAGTGTTTTCCAGCATTTCAGCTGAGCCAAGTCCGGTTACAGTACCTGCGTTAATTACAAATACGCCCTGATTCTCAACGCCGTTATCGTATGCGGAATCTGCAGACATTGCAGGTCCGTCCACGTAGATTGTTCCACCGTTTATCACAAGATCCTTATTGGAATCAATTCCATCACCACTGGAGTTCACGTAGATATTTCCGCCATTCAATGTGATCAGGGCATTTCCGTCCGAAGAAGAAGCATTAAATCCGTCATCAGAAGCCGTAACGCTGATATCTCCGCCATTTACAGTGATTGTAGCGCATTCAATACCTTCGTAGCAGTCGTCGATGGTGATTGTTCCGCCGTCTATAACAAGGTCAGTCTCTGAGTGAAGTCCGTCATCACCTGTTTTTACAATAAACTCACCGTCGCTGACTGTAAGTGTGCCACCTGCATGCACCGCATCATCCGCTGTATCTATGTTAAAAGAGCCTCCGCTGATCGTCATATCTCCTGCAGACTTAAAGCCCTTCTGGCTCACTTTGTTGGAATCTGAATCCAAAGAATCTCCGGAGTCATCCATCATGCCCATTCCGCCCGGGAATCCAGCGCCAGACATTCCATTGCCTGAAGAATCTGCTGCCTGATCCCCACTGTTCATCTGTGGCATATCACTTGGCATTTCCGGCATATCACTTGGCATTTCCGGCATGTCACTTGGCATTTCCGGCATGTCACTTGGCATTTCCGGCATGTCACCGCTTTGCATCTGGCCTCCGCCCGGGAATCCACCTCCGGGGCCCATCTCAGTCTTTTTCTCAACTGATGCAGAACCATCTCCTGTCACCACAGTAAATGTTCCATCTTCTATATTAAGCGTTCCATCCGACTGCACTGCATCTCCCACAGCCAAAAGGTCATACACACCTGATGTGATAGTTACATCTGTTCCGCCCTTAAGGCCATCGTTTGCAGCCACCAGTGTAAGGTTCACATTCTCAAGCGTTAGATTTGTCTTGGACTGGATTCCATTATTTAAGTATCCGTACACATTTAAAGTTCCTGCACCGGAAATAACAAGATCGCACTTTGCCATGATCGTTGCTTTCTGGCTGTTGCTAAGTCCCTCTTCTTCATCGGCACCATCTTCTGATGCTGTACTGTCCGTTGCATCTGCAGCATCGCTACTCTCCTCGTTGGCGTTCTCGCTCTCTGAAGAATTTGCCTCCTGCGTAGCAGCCTTAGCCTCAGCATATGTCTCCTCGGTTCCGCTTGTAAGGCTGTTCTCAGTTCCTTCCATCACATATACCACTGCGCTGTTTGCTTCCTCTATATAGATAGCGTCCTTATCGCTGTTTGTTATTGTCACGCCGTTAAGCACGATCTTTACATCCTGCCCCTGGGCCTCAACCTTTATCCTGCCTTCAGTCAAAGTTCCGGTAAAAGAAAAAGTTCCACCACTGGTGATTATCACGTCACTTCCGTCTATCGTAACTCCTGATCCTACTGCAGCCGAGCCTTCATCAGAAAGTGTTACTGTCGCTGTTATCTCTCCAAGCTCCATGCTGCTGCCAGCAGATGCCTCCAAAGCACTAACATCACTGCTGACACTGCTTGTACTATCACTTGTTCCCAGGCTGGTTCCTACCCCCGAGCATCCTGCCATCACAAGCGCCAGGGCCATTGCCATCGCACAAACTGTTTTTATTTTTGCTCTCATCTTCCTGTTGATCATATTTCCAATCTCCTTTTATTCTTCACTTCATGTATCTTCCAAGCAGCTCTTTTAAAGCACTCAGTAGTTCTTTTCATTAACACGTCTGTTGTTTACAATGCCCATTCTATTTATCCAACCTAAATCCACCCTAAAAAGATATAAAAATAAATCTAAATTTAGCCCAAAAGTAAACATGGCATCAGTTTCCGCCATATGCTAAAATATCATTACGACACAAAAGCCAGTATTCACGGGTTTTTCAAAATATCTTTTTATAGGAAAGGGGATTTTAAAATGGCTAATCTTGAACCAGGAACCAACGAACTTAAGGGAACTGAAACAGAAAAGAACCTCCTTGCTGCATTTGCAGGTGAGTCAGAAGCCAGAAACAAGTACACATACTTTGCTTCCAAGGCCAAAAAAGACGGATATGTCCAGATAAGCAAGATATTTGAAGAGACAGCTGCCAATGAGAAAGAGCACGCCAAGCTCTGGTACAAGATCCTTTCAGGAATCGGAACCACAGTGGAGTGCCTTAATGCCGCAGCAGATGGCGAGGCATATGAGTGGAAAGAGATGTATCCTTCCTTTGCCAAGAAAGCAAGAGAGGAAGGCTTTAACGATATCGCAGAACTCTTTGAGCAGGTTGCTGCAATTGAAAAAGAACACGAAGAGAGATACAGAAAGCTCCTCAAGAATATCGAGGATGGCATCGTATTCTCTGCTGATGGCGACACAATCTGGGAGTGCTCTAACTGCGGCCACGTTGTGGTAGGCCCTAAGGCTCCGGAGGTTTGCCCTGTATGCAACCACCCTCAGGCTTACTTCATAAGGAAGGCTCAGAACTACTAATTTTCTCAAATAGCTCCAAACACCAAAAAACGTATCGGTTTTCAGGCTCATTTGCCCTCTGGCAGACCCTCAAACCGATACGTTTTTATTATTCTATTCAGTTTGTAGAAAAATACAGGTCAAAAACCGATACGTTTTTTCAATATCTAAATTCTTTTGGAAAAAAGAACTTGTACGACTTGTACACCTTTCACTTCAGCGTCCCTTTATCCTTCAGTCCTTGACCTCGATCTTGATGGCCTCTTCCTTCTCAGGGATAGCTTCCTTCTTAGGAAGATTTACAGTAAGAACACCGTTCTTGTACTGAGCGATGATGTCCTCAGGCTTAAGTCCCTCTACGTGGAAGGACCTCTGGAAGGATGAGCTTCTTCTCTCACGGCGGATGTACTTGCCATTATTATCCTTCTCGTCGTTGTTATCAGTATGAGTAGCACTGATCGTCAGTGTATCGTTTTTGAGATCAATGTTGATATCTTCCTTATTGAATCCCGGAAGCTCTGCCTCAAGCTGATAGGAATCATTCTTCTCGATAACGTCGGTCCTCATGAGACCTGATGTGGATTCAAACTGCTGTGCAGCTCTTGGAGTTCTGCAGGTTCCTCCAAAGAATCCGTCATTAAAGAAATTGTCCATCTCGTCAAACAGATCATTATTACTCCATAACATAGGCATCAACATATTTATCACTCCTTTACTAAAAGTTTTTTGTGGTGTAGTGGTTTTTGTTTTTATTAGCACTCGATGTGTTCGGCTGCTAATTTCTTGTTACAAGTATGTTATAGAACAAGTAGAACAATCTGTCAACACCTTCCCGCAGATTATTTTCTAAAAAAAATATAAACACCAACTGCTTTTTGGCGACATGCTGCAAGTATATAAACAAGAAAGAATGTCGCTTGCGACATTCTCGCGCCGAGCGCGGTTGCTGAAGGCAACATATTCCTATCGCGCGAGTGCGCATCCATAGCGGAGCGCTTTTTATGATATAGGATTTTCGGAGAAATATCCTATATCATAAAAAAGCGGAGGACTGATCCTCCGCAAAATTCAACTCACAGATATATTACATCGCCTTCCCTGCCAAGCCTGGCCTCTTCAGTCGAGCACTTATATACTGAATGGAGCGCCTCCTCTATGCTATCGAGGAACTCATCTGTGTGATTTGGCGCATGGTGCACCAAAAGTATCCGGCCCACCTCTGCTGCCCTCATAAGCTCAATCGCCTTCTCGCAGGTTGAGTGCCCAAAGGTCTTGCACCCGGGATATTCCTCCGGAGTATACTGGGCATCATACAGCACCAGATCTGCTTTCCTTGAAAATGAAGTCAGTGCATCAAAGGGACGCGTCCCCATGCTGCCCACAATCCATTCAAGGCTCTCAGGCCCGGGAACATTTTCTTTTTCCACAGCCGCCTTCTTTAAAAAGTCATCCTTCCGGTCTTCGGGTAATTCCTCGTGCTCAAAGTCAGTGGCATAGATCATTCTCTTTCCGCCGCTTTCAAGCTTGTAAATTGTAGACCCACCCGGATGATTGGATGGAATCGCAGTTACCGTAACGCTCCCTGCATCATCTTCCTCTCCAATCATGAATGTAGAACCATACTCATCAACTTCATGGAATGTGATCCTGCACCTGAAATAGTCAAGTCCGATAGGCCACAGCGGCTTTTGGAAAAGAGTATCCAGCTGGCCTCTTATGTTCAGCCCTTCGTGAACTGCTCCGTAAATCGATATCTCTTTTTCTCCTAAAGAAGCAAGGAACGGCGGAAGCCCGATAATGTGATCGATGTGGGAATGGGTGATAAGTATGGACAACTTCCTGTCCCCAAGATCCGGCATGTTAAGGATCCCATTTCCAGCATCCAGGATAACGGCCTGGGTGTCAGTCATATACAGGTAGCAGCTTGTGGCGCATCCGTAGTCATCATGCACAGCTCCTGACACCGGAATTGATCCCCTGCACCCAAGAACCTGAAGAGTTATATTTGAATTGTAACTATTCTTCTCATTTATCATTTTGGTACCTCTAATAAAATTCTATCAAAACAAACCATATAAAATAAAAAAATTTTGCATTATCATAAAAATGGAATATAATAGATTCCAATAGTTTACATTTAAATTTCTTAAGGGAGGAATAGTAATGGCAGCTAAGGTTAATACTAAGATTGAGCTTCAGTTTGGCGACAAGGCAGTTAGCGAGGATCAGCTCGTTGCTCAGGCCAAGAAGGCTTACGGCGGCAAGGATATCAAGAATCTTGACATCTATGTTAAGCCGGAAGAAGGCAAGGCTTACTACGTTGTTAACAACGACGTTACAGGCAGCTTTGATCTTTAATTGAGTTTTAAGATGTATGTGAAAGGCTCCGCAATTACGCGGGGTCTTTTTTTCTTTTCCGGAAAAGAGCTATCGAAAGGCCCTGATCCCACATATTACCCCATTTACCTTCCAACAGCCTTGGCCGCTATGGCACACACCACCGCCAGGATCACAGCGATAATTGCAAAGATCCTCATCCACTTGTAGGTCTCTGCCTCTTCTTCGTTTTCTTTATTGATCTCCCCTATAGTGAAAACCACTACTCCTGCAATAAAAATAAGCGCAGCCATTATTGTCAGCATTGGATTCATAATGTAAAGTCTCCAAAAATACTTGTGGTTGATGAAGCAGTACTTCCTGTGTAAGCCTTAATAAGCGAATTAGCCAGAAGTGAGTTGTTGTTAAGGTCAGACAGCGACGCCGTATCAAACGCGGATGTAACGCTGCTTCCCGATTTTTCCTCATCACTGTTTTCGTTAAACAACGAGCCCTGGATTAGATTAGCTGAAAAATACTGAGACTTTGACAACTCCTGCAGAGCCTCCGCACTAAGTATCCCGCTGTAGGCATCCCTGTTGGTATTGACTGCTGCGCCCGTTGTGGTCTTTACTGCTGATGTACTATTATCTTTAGACGTAACCGCATCTGCAGCTGTAGAAGCATCCACCACGTCCTTAGCCTTATCAGCCATCGCTGCTGCATCCACTTTCCCGGCGCTTCGTATCTCCTCAAATGCCCCGCTTATCTGCTCAAAGGTATTGTCGATAGAGCTTACAGCCTGCTTTATCTGTGTCTCAACCGTATCCTGCACCTGGCTGCCAATATCAGGCATATTTACCTGATCCCGCATCCTGCTCTCGATGTTCTGCCGGATCGCGCTGGACAGCTCAGCGGAAAACAAAGTCCTTGAGGCAATCTCTTCCTGTGAGCGCTTTGCAGCACTGCTTATTTCCGATATTGAATTAAGGTATCTGTTGACGGCACTTGTCAGTCTGGAAATATCAAAAGACATCTGCTTTTACTTACCCCCCGGCACATTGCCACCATCGAAGCAATATGCTATTACTATACTAGATATACGTATTTTTCTCTTTTATTATACTATATATTACATTTACATGATACAGTAGCGCTTGTGCTTTCAAACTATTATACTTAAATTTATGAACAAGATTAACTTTTCCTTCGATTTTCTGCGGGTCAGGTTCCGCTACAACTTAAAACAGCTTATAGAATTTGAAATGGATGAGGCCATCAGGAAGCAAAAATTCAGGACATCCATGATCCTGTTTGCTCTATTCATCATCTATGCCGCAGTGACTATTATCCCCTGTGTAAAAAGAGGCTACTATCACGGCGTAGTCATCAACATCGCTATTATTATACTGTTTGCCCTCGCCATGCTTCATCTTACACTCTATCGCAATCACGTAAATACCGTCATCCTGGGCTCCTACGAAATGTGCCTGATTCTGTTCTTTCACTTCATCACAGAAACAGACTGGACCATCGGAATGGATGCCTTCTGGCTTTTCATACTGGTCATGCCCTTTATCACCGACTACATGGTGGGAGCTTTTCACGGAACCATCGCGGCCTGCAGCGGTCTTATCCTTAGTATCATCTGTTTCCACACCACGATGCTTAACTACCTGCAGCCCTATGGCAGCAACATGATCAACTGGTTCACCCCTATCTATGTTGTTGTGATGATGGCTTCTGCTGTCATTGAGTATGAGCTGACAGCATATCAGATTGACAAAAAGATCTCCGAAGAAAAGATCTCTTTTTACCAGAAAGAGCGCAACACCAGGCTCCAGAAAGTACTTGAGATCTATGAGAGCAACGAGCAGACCATCCGCAAGTACAAGCACGACATAAGGCACTACAACCGCGTGCTGGCAAGGATGATCCAGAACCAAGAGTATGACAGTGCCGCCAAATACCTTGAAGACTTTGACTCCATGCTTGAGAGCGTGACCGCAGTTAGCTTTTGCGACAACACCATAGTCAATGAGCTCTTGTCAATATATGCAAACCGATGCCAGAAAATGGGCTTCAAACCCAGGTTTAAGGTAATCGTCCCACAGCGTTTTCCAATAGAAGACACCGACCTTACAAGTCTTGTGGCCAATGCACTGGAAAACGCCTGCGAGGCCCTTAGCCTTCTTCCCGAGGAAAAGAGAGCCCTTCAGTTTGAGCTTGTCTACGACGGCCGAAAGCTCAAGCTCTTTTCAAAAAATCCCTGCGCCGTAGAAACCACCTTTGACGAAAAAGGGCTTCCCGTCAGCACCAGAGAGGTCCAGAGCGGTGTAGGCACTGCACAGATAAAGGCCATCGCCGAAAAATACAGCGGCGTAGCCAGCTTCCAGCAGGTTGATGACATCTTCACCGTCAAGGCTGTGATGACCTGCATGTAAATCATAAACAAAGAGCACATCATCATGCGATGTGCTCTTTTATCTTGTCCTTAATTCTGTTTTCAACAAGGCCTGCTATCTCCTGGCTCCTCATACCTTTATATTCCTCATAGCTAATGGGATCAAGGAAATAAACATAGGTGGTCACAGGACCCTTGTGGGGGCTGTTGTAGACCTTGTAGGAATCAACAAGCGCCACGGGAACAATGGGGCATTTTGCCATCATGGCAGCCTTAAAGCTCCCGGCCTTAAAGGGCTCAACGATATTGCGGTTGTCCTCCTTGTATCCTCCTTCCGGGAAAAGAATGAACTTGCGCCCATCCTCCTTTATCTCTTTTGCCATCTCCTGGAACACGGTAATTGTCTTCCTGAAATCAGTAAGTCCAAATGCCTTACCCTCAACCAGCCACAAAAACTCAGCCACCAGTACCATGTGAGACTTGGCCTCATCCATTACAAAAGAACAGGGCTTATCATGGGCGCTCATTATCCCCAGCACGTCGTACTTGCCCTGGTGGTTTGGATACATGATGTATCCGCCATCCTTTGGCAGCTTGTCCAGTCCATAAGCGATGGTCTTGTAGCCCATTGACCCGTTCATGTCAGTCACCATCTGTCTGCAAACATCATAGCGTTCCTGCTGACTGTGTTTCTCGGGGTGCCGCATCCAGATCCTGGCCTTCACCACGTAGTAAATGATCCTATGCAGATTTTTAATTATCGTAATTACATAATTACTCATGCAAAAAAATACTTTCCAGTCCAAAAAAGTGTATAACAAAGAACGATTATATCACATTGCATTAAATCATTTCAATGTCAAGCCAGTGCGCTAAAATCACAGCTTTTCCATAAGGGACTTAAAACCATACTCTTTAAACTGCGCCATGGCCTTTTCTTTGTCAAACTTCACCCTGTAGTGCTCAAGCTCCTCTGGCACGGGATAATCTCTGCGGATCATTGCAAGCTCTTTTGACAAAAAAGCCATATCCCTGTATTCCACCAGTGGCTTCATGGGGCTTCTCGATATCCCCAGTTCCTCCTTCCAGCTGCCTGCCAGGGCCTTAAGAGCCTTGTCATCTCCTGCTGCATCTATTGCCTCGTAGATTCCCTCCACTGTTCCGTATTTTGCCAAAAGAGGTATCGCCGCGCTGCTGACTCCCTTAACTCCCGGAATATTGTCGCTGGTATCTCCCTGAATGCCTTTAAGATCAGGTATCTGCTCCGGACGTACGCCGTATTCCTTAAGGCAAAGGTCAGGTGTCACCTCAAATGCCTTGTCGGGAAGGTTTACAAGTTTCTTGTTCCATCCGTACTCTGCGCCATATTTATTCTGAAGCTCCTCTGCTGTCTCCTGTTTGGTCTGAACGAGCCAGACCCTGGTGTAGTCTGAAACCAGCTGCAGATAATCGTGGTCCTTGGTAATGACATAGGATGGTATCTGCTTTTCAAATCTTGATACCACACTGCCCACGATGTCATCAGCCTCAAAGCTGTTGTCGTACATCACAACAAAGCCCAGCTCTTTTAACATGTTCTCCATGTTCTCGAACTGCTCTTTTAAAGGCTCCGGAGTATCCCCTCTGTTGCCCTTATAGTCCGGATACTTCTCTCGCCTGAAGGTATCCCTGGTCTGGTCAAATGCAAACATCATGTGGGTGGGCTTCTGCTCCGCCATGATCTTCAAGATCGTGCGCATCATGCCGTACATGGCGTTGGTATACTGACCCTTGTCGTTATGCATGATCTGATTATAGAGCGCCACCTTCTTGTCAGGATCCTTCTCAAACAAAAGAGCTTTTGGAAGGTTTCCGTAATAGTTGGTGACCAGCATTGAGCTGCCGTCTATTAAAACGAATCTGTCTGACATAATATCTCCCGGGGATTTAGCTTCTGCAGGCCGCAGAAACAACATTTGTGTAGAATTAGTCCACCATGAAATTTTAACATTTTAAGTGTTTTTATGCAAAATGTATACTCATTGTTTTCCAGGGAAAAGAACTATCAAAACCATTGTATAATTCTTCGAGAAAAAAATAACGTTAATATGTTAAGTTTATCTGAAATTTTGTTATAATATTATTGCATTAAGCCGATAATTATTTTGACGAATATTTTTAAAATAAGACAGGAGGAAATGCAATGAAGAAGGGTATTTCTGTTAAGGTCAGAATTCTTTCTTTTACCGTTATTCCCGCAGTAGCTATAACAATCGCTCTGCTTATTACAGGGATTAATTTCATGAAAAACGGTATGGAGGAGGAGGTTCTAAAAGGTCTTATGTCCTCTGCCTATACCTATAAGGATATAGGCGTAAATGTAACCTACCGTGAGGCAGGAGACAACGAGATCGAGTCCGCACTCAAACAGGACACAGGCTATGACTTCACCTGGTTTGACGGAGATTCCAGAAAGAATTCTTCCCTTGGAAGCAGCGTTATCGGCACAAAAGCAGCTGATGCGGTTATCAAAGCTGTAATCAATGGCGGAAATTCATTCTCTTCCACCAACACCCAGGTTGCAGGAAAGCCTTACTTCGTTGCATATGTTCCTGTTAAAGATGATTCCGGAAAAGTTGTAGCTATGGCTTTCACCGGTATGTCCAGGGAGTCCGTAAATGCCCAGATTTCAAAATCTATAACTATAATGGTAATCATCGCTGCCATAGTCCTTGTGATATCTGTTCTTGTGGCAATTTACCTGGCTACCGGAATGGCTAACGTTATTGCTGAGATCAACACAAGTGTTGAGCATCTCTCAAACGGTGAATTTGTCAAAGCCGAGAAATATCTTGATAGAAACGATGAACTTGGCCTTACATTAAATAATACCAATAAGCTTATCGATACTCTTTCAACCATTGTGGAAAACATCAGAGAATCCGCAAGAACAGTAAATACCTCCTCCGCGGAGCTCTCCGATATGGCAGATCAGATCTCCCATACCGCCGAAGACGTTTCAAATGCCGTTCAGGAGATCGCATCCGGCGCAACCCAGCAGGCTGACGAGATCCAGAATGCAGCTACTAACGTTGGCTACATCGGCGAAGCAGTTGGCAATGTCCAGACTTCAACAGGAGAACTGGATGAGCTGGCAGGCAAGATGAAAGAGGCATCAGAAGTATCTAGTCACTCCCTTGAATCCCTTAAGAATTCTTCAAGCGAGATGACTGCCAAGATCGACGAGATCTCCACAACCATCCAGAGAACCCAGGATGCAGTTAATAATATTTCTTCCAAAGTTGAAGGCATCACATCCATTGCTACCCAGACAAACCTTCTGTCACTGAATGCTTCCATCGAGGCTGCAAGAGCAGGCGAAGCAGGAAAAGGCTTTGCAGTTGTTGCGGAAGAGATTGGTAAGCTTGCTGAAGATTCAAGGCTCATGGCCGATGAGATCAAGAAAGAGATGGAGATCCTCCTTGAAGAAGCCAACAACGCTGTTAGCGCTGCGGACGATGTAAGACAGGGCAATTTCGATCAGCAGGATGCTCTTGAAGGAACCATCACCTCAATCAACGGAATGCTTGAAGATATCAACTCCACGGTTGGCGGCGTCAAGTCAATCAGCGAAGGTGCTGACCAGTGTGAGACAAGTAAGAATGCGGTTGTTGACACAATGAGTGCTCTTTCCGCTATTTCAGAGGAAAATGCTGCATCCTCACAGGAAACCGGCGCTTCCATGCAGGAGCTTTCCGCAACAGTCACAACTCTTGCAGGAAATGCAAACAACCTCAAGGACGTTGCAGAGGAACTGGAAAAGGACCTGGAATTCTTCAAGTAAATTGTTGGCTTCCGACCCGTTTTTCCACAGTGCGTGTTTTTTAGACAAACGTATCAGTTTTCTATAGTATTTTTTCAAATCAATGTCATATAAAAGAAAAACGTATCAGTTTTGGGACTCTACATAGTGTTAAAAGAGCCAAAAACTGATACGTTTCTTTATTTTTTGATTATATTGCGAAAAAAGACCTTTCTCAGTCGAAAATATCTTCCCCGAAGCGCACCTTGCAGTGGGCCTTGATGGCCTCTACACACTTTTCAAAGCCAAGCTTACTGGAATCAAGGCACAGGTCGTAGTTCATGGCGTCTGTCCACTTCTGGCCTGTGTGGTGCTCGTAGTATGCTGCACGGTACTTATCTTCTTTGGCCATGAACTTCTCAAGCTCATCCTTTGGAAGACTCTTTACCTTGGCCGCCTGCTCCACAAGGAAGTCATGGGGGGCATGGACAAAAACGCTAAGAACGTTGTCATAGTCCTTAAGGACAAAGTCCGCTGCTCTTCCAACGATAACTCCGCTGGTGGTCTCTGCAAGCTTTCTTATAGTCCTGGCCTGGAATGCAAACAGGTTGTCCTCTGAGGTAAAGTCCTTACTCTCAGGTCCAATGATATCTCCGTTATAAACCTTCACAGGAACCCTGAAAAAGAGATTGTTCCTCATCCTCTCATCGTTCTCAAGGAAAAGACTTTCACTGATGCCACTGTCCTCAGAAGCCAGCTTGATAAGCTCGTTATTGTAATAGTGGATCCCAAGGTCATTGGCCAGCATTTCGCCAACTGTCCTTCCGCCACTGCCATACTGTCTTGCTATTGTGATGACTATGTTACGCTTCATATGATGTGCGCCTCCATCCGTCTAAATAATTATTGATATGATTCGCTGCATACCGGCAGTATGCAATATGTCTGTGCCACCACTGCACATCTATTCTTACTCTCCAAGGTAAGCCTTGCGGATTGCTTCGTCATTGAGCAGCTCTTTTGCATCGCCCTCTTTTGCAATGGATCCTGTCTCCAGAACGTAAGCCCTGTTTGCAATTGACAGAGCCTTCTTGGCGTTCTGCTCAACCAAAAGAACTGTCACACCGTCCTTGTTTACGTCCTCAATGATGCTGAAGATCTCATTAACGAAAATAGGAGAAAGTCCCATGGAAGGTTCATCCATCAGTATCAGGTCAGGATGTGACATCAGCGCCCTTCCCATGGCCAGCATCTGCTGCTCACCGCCTGAAAGAGTTCCGGCAAGCTGGTTCTTACGTTCCTCAAGCCTTGGAAAACGCTTGTAGATGGTAGCCAGAGTTGCCTCCATTTCAGCCTTGTCACTTCTGGTGTACGCTCCCATCTTAAGGTTCTGAAGGACAGTCATCTGGGCAAACACACGCCTTCCCTCAGGCACCTGGGCCATTCCAAAGGTTACGATCTGATGGCTTGGGAGCTTGGTAAGCTCATGTCCCTTGTAATTAATTGTACCACCATCAGCATTAATAAGTCCTGATAAAGTATGAAGAGTTGTAGTCTTTCCTGCCCCGTTGGCTCCGATGAGAGCCACGATCTCTCCCTTGTCTACGTGAAAAGAAATCCCCTTAAGGGCCTGGATTACGCCATAATATACACTTAAGTCTTTGACTTCCAAAATTGAACTCATAGGTTACTCCCCTAAATACGCTGTAATAACTTCCGGATTAGCCAGTACCTCTTTTGTCTCACCCTGGCAAAGTACACGGCCGAAGTTTAGAACCGTCAGCTTCTCGCAGATTCCTGAAACCAGCTTCATGTCATGCTCGATAAGAAGGATCGTCATGTCGAACTCTCTCCTTACCAGTGCAATGGTATCCATCAGCTCTTTTGTCTCATTGGGGTTCATGCCCGCAGCAGGCTCGTCCAGAAGAAGAAGCTTTGGCCCTGTAGCCATGGCTCTTGCAATTTCAAGCTTACGCTGTTTTCCGTATGGAAGATTGGCAGCAAGAGTGTCCCTCTCGGCGTCCAGATCAAATACCTTTAAAAGGCGCATTGCCTCGGCATCCATCTCTTTTTCCACCTTGGAATATCTGCCAAGATGAAGGATCCCCTCAAGGGCGCTGTACTTAAAGTGCTCTGACAGTCCCACCTTAACGTTGTCAATAACACTCATATTCTTGAACAGCCTGATGTTCTGGAAGGTTCTGGCTATTCCTGCATGGTTGATCTCAATGGTGCTCTTTCTTGTAATGTCCTCTCCGTCAAGTCTTATGATTCCCTCATTTGGCTTGTACACTCCGGTTAGAAGATTAAATACTGTTGTCTTGCCTGCGCCGTTTGGTCCGATAAGGCCATACAGCTCGCCCTTTTCAATGGATATATTGAAGTTATCAACGGCCCTGAGTCCGCC
>JAEEGL015903743.1_pt1 | contig 16309 bp, 11 predicted proteins | sample 9134231 | NCBI WGS metagenome assembly JAEEGL01 (sample SAMN16246548, study PRJNA631951) | gut metagenome | biome: gut microbiome; feature: rumen; material: fiber-attached | host: Bos | place: Iran: Karaj | collected 2018-10
AAGTAAAGATGACTTAAATACGATTTGGTCAGGAATTGCTGGAAAATACTTTGTTGAATTAGTAATTCCAGAAAAACCAGAAACTATAAAAAGTACCTGGTATTCTTCTAGAGTAGAAGATGGAATTAATTCAAATGCTCAGGCATTACTGGAAAGAAGTAGTTTTAATGGAAAAGATATTCAGGATACATATTATATGTATTTTGGTCCTAGAAATGAAAAGGATCTTAAACGCTATAATCTTACAGATAAAAATGGATGGAAGATTGGCGGTAAAAAAGTTACAAACTGTTTGCAGTCTAGCGGATGGCTTAACTGGCTTGAAATTATTCTTAAATTTGTAATGGAACAAATTAACAAGCTTATAGCATTATTAGTACGCAATGAAAATGGAAACTGGGGTGTAACAATTATCATTTTAACTATACTTTTAAAGGTTTTGATGTTCCCTCTATCTAAAAATCAGTCTTTAAGTACTCTTAAAATGCAGGAAATCCAGCCAAAAATGCAGTCAATTCAGACAAAATATAAGGATAATCCACAAAAACTTCAGGCAGAAATGCAGAATTTATACAAAGAAGCAGGATACAATCCTGCTAGTGGTTGTTTACCAATGCTTTTCCAATTCTTAGTTTTATTTGCAATGTATAATTTGTTTAATAACTACTTTGAATTTAGAGGTGCAGAATTTATTCCTTACTGGATACCTGATCTTTCTACTGGAGATAGTGTTTATACATTTAATTTTAATCTTCCCTACTTAGGAAATAAATTAAGATTATTACCAGTTATTTATGTTGTTACACAGTTACTATTTGGAAAAATTACACAAAATGGCGGCTTAAACTCTAATTCACAGAATGCTTCTTCTATGAAATTTATGACATATGGTATGCCATTAATTTTCTTCTTCTTGTTCTATAATGCTCCTTCTGGACTTTTATTGTATTGGACAGTAAGTAATCTTTTCCAGATTGGACAGCAGCTTATAATTAACAGAATTATGGAACAAAAAGCTTCTGAAAAAAAAGTTTTAAATGATACACAAAAAAAATTGCCACCAAAGGCTAAAAAAAATAGAAAATAAATATTAGAGGTATAAAATGACATACGAATTTGAAGGAAAAACAGAAAAAGAAGCTATAGAAATAGCAGCTAGTGAATTGAATCTCGAAAGAGATCAATTTGATGTAGAAATTTTAGAAACACAAAAGAATTCTTTGTTCAAAAAAGGCTATGTAAAAATCAGAGTTCATACATTAAATGATGAAGATAAAAAATCTTCTGAAAGAACATCATTTTCTAAAAAGCCTGTAAATTCTGTTTCACAGAACGAATTTGAACAGAAATTATTAGATTTTATTACAAATGTTGTAGAAAAAATGGGTTATGATATTAAAGCTTATATTTCTTACAAAGAAGATTCAAAATTAGGTGTTAGATTAGAATCATCATATTCATCTATTTTGATTGGTAGAAAAGGAAAAAATCTTGATGCATTACAGCTTTTAGCAAATATTTATGCTGGAAGATTAGGTCACGAAGAAATTAAAGTTATTCTTGATACAGAAAACTACAGAATTAGACGTGAAGAAACTTTAGTAAGACTTGCCTACTCTACTGCAGATAAAGTTAGACTTTCTAAAAATTCTATTCTCCTGGAACCTATGAATCCATTTGAAAGAAGATTAATTCATACAACATTAAATGATATTCCAGATGTAGAAACAAAAAGTGAAGGCGATGGAGTATATAAACAGGTAAGAGTATTATACAAAGGTATTCGCTAATGCTAAAGAAAAAAATAGCTTTTCTATTATTAATTAACACATTTTTAGGATTTACTTTTGCAACTGAAGCAGATTTAAAAGCTCTGGTAAATCCTGAATATTATGATGAATTTATTAAAACTGGTTTTGTAGAATTAATAAATACATCTATGGATTATGAATTTAAGCTTGTTCCTCAAAGTGTTTTTAAAGATGTGTGTATTAAAAATAGAGTAGCAAAAAATGAAAAAAACTTTGCATTTACTGCGGAAGATTTATATCTTATCAAAAAACAGGATATTGTTAAAAAATCTAATGCAACCTTAGAAGATTTGGATATTGAAGCTGTTTCAAAGGTTTTTAGAAAGGTTTCTACTATGAAAGGTTTACAATACTTTTCTAAAAATCGAAAAAAGTATGATATATTATACAAAGATGTATACATGGTAGATAATGCAAAAGACAGAAATAAAATTCCAGATAATTATGAAGGTGATATTGATAACAAGACATATTATTTAATTCAAGATGATGTAACTTTTGGAACAGCCTTATACGAGCAGTATTTTATGAAAAGTGGTAATGAAGTATATGGACGTTTTACAAATTTTGATCCAATGGGAATAGCATTTGTAAAAGCTGTTCAACCAAAAGATATGATAATTAACGTAGTTGTTGTTGATGTCAAAGATTCGTTTGTTTTTTATATATCAATTGATACTGATTGTGCTAAAATGATAAATATTCGCAAAACTTTAGAAAACTGTCTTACTTCGAGAATGGAAGCATTAAAAAAGTGGTTTGAAAGTTCTTTCTAAAAAAACTAGGAGCAAGGTAAAAATATGAATAATAAGAAAATAAAAAAAATAATTTTATCTTTAACATTTTTTACTGCGATTGTAAGTGGTGTATCATGTAAAGGTAATAATGCCAGGAGTAAAGCAATGAAAAGTATTGAAGGAAGAGAAGGATTATTTGCAATAATTGAAACTAGTAAAGGTGATATTGCATTAAATTTGTTTTATGATGTTGCACCTTTAACTGTAACAAACTTTGTTGGATTGGCAGAAGGTACATTGGACGCTGCAAAAGGTAAACCTTTTTATGACGGTTTAATTTTTCATCGTGTAATTGCTGATTTTATGATTCAGGGTGGTGATCCTAAAGGTAACGGTACTGGTGGCCCTGGTTATAAATTTGCAGATGAATTTGTAGATGGTTATGTTTTTGATAAACCTGGTAAATTAGCAATGGCCAATTCTGGTGCAAACACAAATGGAAGTCAGTTCTTTATTACACATGTTCCAACAGACTGGTTAAACTATAAACATACAATCTTTGGTGAAGTTGTTGATGAAGAAAGCCAGAAGGTTGTAAATGCTGTAGAACAGAATGATGAAATTAAATCTGTGAAGATTTATCGTCAGGGAGAAGCTGCTAAAAAATTTACAGCTACACAGAAAGATTTTGATGAATTATCTAAAAAAGTAGCTGCTGAAAATGAAGCAAAAAAGAAGAAGGCTTTTGATGATTTAATTAAAGACTGTTCAAAATCTAAGAATGGTGTTTATTTCCAGATTTTAGAAGAAGGAACAGGCAAAGTAACTGGTAAAAAAGCAAATGTAACAGTTGAATATAAAGGATATTTACCAAATGGTACCTTATTTGATGCATCTAAAGGTTTCCATCCTCAGGGACATGAACCATTGTCATTTACAACAGATGGCGGACAGATGATACCTGGTTTTGATCAGATGGTTCAGGAAATGAAAGCTGGTGAAACAAGAAAAATGATTATTCCACCAGAATTAGCTTATGGTGCTTATGGTATTCCACAGGCTGGAATTCCTGGTAATTCTTATATTTGTTTTGATGTTAAATTAGTTAAAAACTAAGCTGAAAAACATCTTAAATTAAATGGAAGAACCACTTATAATTTACTATTACTAGTATTTATAAGTGGTTTTTTTTAGGGTTTTAAAAAAATGATTAAGAAATCAGGTCATGCAGATTTACCATTACATTCAGGAACTGTGCCAAAGTGGCTTGCAGACAGAATGAAACAGATGGGAACTTTAATTTGTGAATCTATTATTCTTAATTATGGACCAGACGAAGTTTTAGTGCGATTAAGTGATCCTTTATGGTTTCAAAGTTTTGGAGCAGCTCTTGGGATGGACTGGCATTCATCTGGGATTACTACAAGTGTAATGTATGCTCTAAAACGTGGGCTTAATGAACGTTTTGACGATTTTGGGCTGTATATTTGTGGAGGAAGGGGTAAATTTTCAAGAAAAACTCCAGAAGAATTACTATATATTGCAGAAAAAACCAGTTTGAATGGCGAAAATCTGGTAAATGAAAGCCGTTTATGTGCAAAAATAGATAATAATGCGGTTCAAGACGGATTTTCACTTTATCAGCATAATTTTATTATATCAAAAAATGGAAACTGGACAGTAGTTCAACAGGGAATGAATACTGATACTAAAACTGCAAGACGTTACCATTGGTGTAATAAAAATTTACGCTCATTCGTAGAAAACCCACATACTGGAGTTGTTGGAAATAATAACGGAAAAATATTAAATCTTACAGATGAAAATGCTAAAAATACACGAAGCAAAATACTTGAGCTTTCTTTAGAAAAGCCTGAAACAACTTTAAACGAAATCCTTAAAATAAATAAACCAGCTTCAGAAATGATTTTATTTAGTGAAGGACAGGTTCAAAAAATTAATAATACTTGTGAAGAAAAAATATTTTATCAGGCTGACTTATTTGAAGAGCAATCAAGAAGTATTATAATGCCTCGACGTCACAATGTACTTGCAGAAGATGTAGATTTACAGCGATTGGGGGGAGTTTTAGCTGCAGCTTATTTAAATCAACCACAAACCTTTGAAAGCTTAATGCTAACAAAGGGGTTAGGCCCAAGGACATTGCAGTCTTTGACTTTGGTTAGTGAACTTATATATGGTACTCCCAGTCGTTTTACAGATCCTGCAAGATTTTCTTTTGCACATGGAGGCAAAGACGGTCAACCCTTCCCTGTTCCAATAAAGATATATGATGAATCTATTAATATTTTACAAGACAGCATAGAAAAATCAAAATTAGGTTATAAAGAAAAATCAGAATGTATAAAGCGCTTACATGAAACTGCTTTAGAAATAGAAAAAAAGTGTAACCCTACAGTTGATTTTGATAAAGCAATACAATATGAGAAAAGTAATTCTCAAGCGTGGGGTGGAAAAACAATCTAAATAAAAGCTGCTGTAGAAGTGCCCAGAACTATATCATTGTCGATTTTTATTATTTCGTAATAGCGAAGCCAATCATCTGTTAAAAGTTCATTCATTTTTTCTTTAATGCTGTCAAATAAACCGTGAGCTTTCCAAAAAGTAGAACCATTACCAACAATGCAAATTGGCAGCTCTTTTTGTTTACCTTTGCCACTTTTCAAAATAGAGGCTGTCAAAATGCACGCTACGATGTCTGCAGTGCGTTTTATGATGGTTTCTAGAATATACTCGAGAATTTCACAATCATCTGAATTATTAATTAAAGAACCAAGTTTAGTAAAACTATCATTTGGGTTATTTAAAAATTCATCTATATCTACTGCCATTACATTATCTAACTGTTTAAAGGTATGAGAAAACTGACTAGAAAATAATTGTTCTTCGCAAGCTTGTTTAATAGCGTAATAAGCTATAGGTCCTAAATAAGCACCAGAACACATTTTTTCTAGTTTTGATGTTCCAGGTCCTGTAGAATTTTTATCTACACTCACGTCAAAATTACTTTGAGGAAGTTTTCCATACATACCACCCTCGCAAACAATAATATGTTCTGAGGAAGAATCTGAAGGTAAAAGCTTTTCTATAGGCTCATTTTCTATGTAAGCATTATTTAAACCAGTGCCAAGAATAAAGCCGATGTAGGAGCTGTATTCTTTTTTACCGTTTGAATAAATTATTCCTGACAAAAGAGAAGCCATTGTATCATTTAGGAGGATAATTTTATTAATATCATTCCAACCATGGTCTTTTAATGCTAGTTTTAATTCGTGACCAACAAGAGTTCCAATAACTTCAGGAGCTTTAATTTCTTTAGAAAATTTTAAAACTTTTCCATCATTATCGGGAGTGATTTCCATTGCATAAGAAAAACAAAAGCCTATATTTGTAGAAAGATTTTTTAGATGTTCCAGATTTTGAGCAATAGCGTCATAAAATTCTTTTTTACTTAATTCAGTTTTTGTGGCTGGCATAGAAGTTTTTTGCAGATGAGATATTTCTATTTGGCCTGCTTCTTTTATTGTAACAAGGCAGGATCTGAAATTTGTTCCGCCAGCATCTATAACGATTGTAGAAGAATTAGATGGTAAAGAATGAGGAATTTTACTGGAAGCAACAAGCATTGGTTCATCAGCAATAGAAGGGTCAGATAAACTTTTTGCTGAAAGGCCATTTTTCATATCTTCTAGAAGGTCTTTTACAAATTTATTGCAATTTATTTGTTCAAACTTATTATTGTGTAAAAAATCAATGACTTTTTGTTTGTTAGCCATAAAAATCCTCAAATTTTTATAAAATTTTAGTTATTTGCTTCGATATTTTTAAAATATTTTACTGTTCCAACTTTAAGCTGATCTGTTGCTGCTTCGTCGGCAATAATGATTGCTTTTTGGTGTAACTGTAAAACTGTAACAGGCCACATCTGAGAAACAGGTTCTTCTATGGCATGCTGTAAAGCTGGAGCTTTTGCAAGACCTGTCATCATTATTAAAACTTCTTTGGCATCTGTAATAGTTCCAATTCCTACAGTAAGTGCTGTTTTTGGAACCTGATTAATATCTCCATCAAAGAAGCGAGAATTTACTTTACGTGTATCTTCTGTAAGAGTTTTTTGGCGGGTTCTAGAAGTTAATGAGGAACCTGGCTCATTAAATGCTATATGGCCATCGTTACCAGTTCCTCCTAAGAATAATTGAATTCCACCAAATTGTTTAATTGTTTCTTCATATTTTTGACATTCAGCTTCTACGTCTTTTGCAGTTCCATCTAAAATATGAATATTTTGTGCAGGGATATCTATGTGTTTAAAGAAGTTTTCATGCATAAAATAGTGATAACTTTGAGGGTGATTGGCATCCAAACCAACATATTCATCCATATTAAAAGTAACCACGTTTTTAAAGGAAATTTCTTTATCGTTATACATTTTTATGAGATTTTTGTAGATTCCTAATGGAGTACTACCAGTTGGTAAACCAATAACAAAAGGTTTATCTGGTGTAGGATTAAATTCTTTTATTTTATTTGCAATGTATTTTGCTGCCCAAAGAGAACAATCCTCGTAAGTATCTTTAATAATTAATCTCATTTTTTAAGCCTCCAATGTATTTTTTACAATTTTTCCATCAATAAGAACCATTTTTATATCATAATTCTTGTTGATTACAATTAAGTCGCTGTCAAAGCTAGGAGAAACAAGTCCCTTATGAGGGTAACGCATGATTCGTGCAGGGTTTGCTGTTGCAAATCTAACAGAATCTGAAAGGGAATATCCAAACGAAACTGTATTTTCTACTGCCTTGATTAAAGTAAGAGAAGAGCCGGCTATTACATCATCCTGTTTTCTATGGAAACAACCGTCTTTGAAAATAACTTCTTCTCCATTAGCAAAAAGATGTTCGCCTTGTTGTTCCGTTGGAGTAAGAGCATCTGTAACAAGAACAATTTGTTCTACAGTTTTTTCTCTAGACAAAAGATTAAACAAAGCAGGATGTACATGAACGCCGTCTGCAATAATTTCACATGTCATTTCTGGATGGGTAAGAATGGCACCTACTGCACCTGGGTTTCGGTGATGTAATTGGCTCATAGCATTAAAAAAATGTGTAGAGTGAAGAATTCCAACTTGAATACCTTCCATCATATTTTCGTATTTAGCGTTTGTATGGCCAGCTTGTAAGATAATGCCTTTGTTAATGCAGTCTAAAGCAAGTTGTCTCATATTTTTTAGTTCAGGAGCTACGGTCATATTTACAATATGTCCTTCTGAAGCTTCCCAAAGTTTATTCATTACATCAATATCTGGAAGTTTAACAGTTTCAGGACGCTGAACACCTAGCTTATCTGGAGAGATAAAAGGGCCTTCTAGATGTATACCCATAATATGGGCACCTTCTTCATGACCCATTGCAGCTACAATTGCTTTGATATTTTTTACCATTTCTTCCAAAGAAGATGGATACATAGTAGGATTAAAAGCTGTTACACCATACTGTGCAAGATCTTTGGACATTTGTAAGATGCCTTCGGTAGTACATTCATCTGTACCATTTCCTTTAAAGCCGTGAATATGAGTATCTATAAGACCAGGAAGAATATAACTTCCATGAACATCGATAGTTTTTACTTCTGGACCAAATTCTTTCTTTAAATAACGTTGTTCTGTAAAAACGTCTACAATTTTATTATTTTCTATGAGAACAGCAGAAGGTTCCTGGCTAAAAGATAACCCATTAACAACAATTCCATTGTGTAAACAACAAATCATTAAAAACCTCCTATATTGTTAACATCACAGGATTTTTGTTTTTAAACTCTCATCCAGTTAATTATAAACTAAATTTTATTTTAAAGTTCCATCATAGAACAAATAATCTAATTTTTTTAATCGTAATTTATGTTCATTAAGACTATTTGAAAAACGGTCAAAGTTTTTATTTTTTTCTGAAAGCCAGAAACCTTCTGAAAGAGCACATAAGCGAGGGAATAAAAGATATTCTGCTACTCTAGAAGAAGGAAGAGCTTCAGACCATAATAAACATTCACCACCTAATACATATTGTTTACAGTCTTTACTCATTTTAGAAGTAATAGGAGTAAAAGAGTAAGATTTTTCTACGGTTGTTGAACCTAAGCGACCTGGTTCTTCTACACTTGCACTATTTTTAAAGTTTAAATAACAATGTGTCTGAGGAGACATAATAATTCTGTTTTTGAGTTTAACAGCTTTTTCTCCACCTTCAACATCGCGCCATGATTGAACAATAAGTTCCTTAGGCAAAGGAATTTTTTCTGTATTATCTAATACTTCATCCCAGCCAATAGGAATTTTGTTATGTTTTAAAACAAGTTCAACCATTTTTTTAGTAGCCCAAGATTGTAGCTGAGATGTATTTTGTAATTTTTCATGTTTGATGCGTTCCTGACATTTAGGACATTTTTCCCAGCGTGTAGAAGGACATTCATCTCCACCTATGTGTAAGTATGGAGATGGGAATAATTCTCCCATTTTTGTAAGAATAGCATCATAGATGGTAAAAATGTCATCATTTCCAAGACAGAGAACATCTGGGAAAATACCCCAGCGGTTTTCTACAGTATAAGGACCCTTAGTACAGCCAAATTGAGGGTATGATGCAAGTAAGGCAGAAACGTGACCAGGGAATTCTACTTCTGGAACCACAGTTATATGACGTTCAGAGCAGTATTTTACTATGTCTTTTATTTCTTCATCTGTATAGTAAGTTCGCTCAAATTTTACTGTATCGTACGCTCCTTCAAAATCTGCAGGAGAATAATGTCCCCAGCGTCTGCTTCCGATTTGAGATAAAAGTGGATATTTTGGGACATTAAAGCGCCAGCCTTGATCATCTGTAAGATGCCAGTGAAAGCGATTTAACTTGTGGAAAGCACAAGCGTCAAGAATCTTTTTGATGAATTTTACAGAGTAAAAAGAACGACAGCAATCTAAAGAAAAACCTCGCCATTCAAATTCTGGTTTATCGTAAATGAATAAACATGGAATTTCTGATTTATTGCTCATTAAAAGTTGTGTTAAAGTTTGAACAGCATAGAAAAATCCTGCTGAAGAAGATGCATATATATTAATTTGCTGAGTTGTAACTTCTAAACAGTATGCTTCATGATTTGTAAGATCATTATTTTGATAACTATCTGAGATTGTTAAATGAATATTTGTAGTTTTATCTGAAGCAGAAGAAGAAATCTTACAACTGAAATCTGCCTTATTTAAAAGTTCTGAAAAAATATTTTGAGAAAGGGAATTATCACAAACAAGGTTTAAAGAATTTTCAGAGATTCTTAAAGAGCCATTTTTTTGTTCTAATACCATTGGATATGGTATGATTGAAATAGTTTTATTTTCCATATAACTAATAATAATCTTTTTTTGTAAGTAAGTCCACAGAAAAAACAAAATATAATAGAATTTTCTTCTATTTTAAGTTGACAAAAGTAAATCTAAAAAATAAAGTTAAAGTATGCATGTAAATAATGATTTTCAAAAAAATTCAAATTTATCAAGTGTTTTTGAAACACTTTGGCGTAATCAGGAATTGAGTCGCGTTGATATTTCTCGGAAGCTTGAGTTATACAGATCTACAGTATCAAATATTATTAATACTCTTTTACAGAATAATTTGATTTTTGAAGGTGAACGAGGTTCTGTAACTGCAAAAGGTGGGCGACGTCCTGTTTTTTTAACTTTAAATGAAAAATTTGGTTATGTAGTTGGTATTGAATTGCAGCCAGATTTTTATACTGTAAGTGCAATTAATTTTGCAGGTGCAGAAATGTATAAGTATTCAGGAGAGACTCCTTCTAATGCTGATATAAAAATTAACCCGGAAGATAATTTTGTTTTTATTTTAGATTCAATCATTAAAGATTTAGTAACACGCACAAGAGAAGCAGAAATGCCTTTACTGGGGCTTTGTGTTGCAATTCCTGGTATTGTAGATATTGATAACGGCATTATTGTGCGTTCAGATTCTTTTGGTCTGGAAAATTACAATTTTGGAAAGACATTTGCAAAACGTTATGGACTTCCAATATTTGTAGAAAATGATGCAAAGTGTTGTGCATGGCTTCAGGGTGCAGTAAATAAAAATGTTGCTCAAAAAGACTTTTTGTGTGTTTTAACACGTCAGCATAATTCAGAAGCAAAGAATCGTTATCCCCAGCAGTATACAAAAGGAATTGGGGTTGGTTTAAGTATTGCATTGAATGGTAGAATTGTGAATGGACATAATTATGCTGTTGGTGAATATATTTCACGTTCATGGACAGAAAATTCAGAAGGTCAGACAGGACTTCCAGAAAGTGTATTAAATAATTTAACAACTTCCGAAGAAGCATATAAAGAATGGCTTATTGATTTATTTGCAACATTAACACAGACAATTGCTTTATTAGAACCTTGTGAAGTATTTTTACATGGTATTCCTTATGATAAAAAAGATTTTATACGTAATGTTATAAAAAATGATGTAAAACAGTTTGAAGCAATTTTGCGAAAATGTGACAGCAGGCTGACTATCATAAATGAAGATGAATATGGAATTTCTAAGGGAGCAGCGTATATGATAATTCAGAAGATGTTTGAAATCCCTTCTATACAGGGGCCTGATTCTTACAGTCGTATTTCTTGGGATAAGTTGTTTGAAATTCAGAAAGAAGGTAACAAACAGTTACATAATCCAATAATATAAAATAAGAGGGCTGTAAAAAGCCCTTTTTTTGTTTGACGATGATTATAAATATTTTTTTAATAATTTTTGGGTGTATTTTTGTAGCCTATGATTTTATTTTAATAGCTTTAAATCCTGGACATTTTTTAGATAATTTAACAAGTTTTACGCATATCTGGATGGCTTTTGGCGGGTATCTTGTATTTTTGGGAATATACAGGCAAAAAACGGGACATAGCTTTTATAAAATATGGAAAAAATGGGTAAAAACTTGCGTAAAATGTGTGCTTTTTGCAAGCGTCATAGTTTGTTTTATAGTTTTTTCTTTTATTTTGCGACCTCAATATTGTGAAAAAGATGCGTTTAGTGCAGATTATTTAGTTTTGTTAGGTGGTGGTATTAGTAAGGATGGTGTTTTACCCGTTTCTGTGAAAAACAGAGTAAAAAAGGCATACGAATATTTAGAAGCTAATCCAAAATGTGAATGTGTTGTTTCTGGCGGAACACTTAAATGGATAGCTTGTGCAGAAGCTCCAGCAATTAAGGCTTTATTAGTAGAAATGGGAATTCCCGAAGAAAGAATTTTAATTGAAGACAAATCTCTAGATACAATTCAAAATTTAATTTTTAGTGCAGAACTTTTATCCAAAGAAAATAAGTGCTCTATTCAAGAGATTTTACAATCAAAGGTGATAATAGTTACCAGCTTTTTTCATCTACGACGTGCACAAATTCTTGCACAAAGATTGGGTTACAGAAATATAAATGGTTATTATGCAAAAACACCTGTATTTTACATTTTGCATTTATATGTAAGAGAAGTTTGTGCTTACATAAAGCTTGCTCTAAGGCTTGTTTTAACAAACGAGCCCAAGGCAATACTTTAATTTTTATAATCAGCTATTAAGGAACGTAAATGATATCTCTAGGTTTACTGCCATTAGCAGGACCTACAATACCACGTTCTTCCATTTGTTCTACAAGGCGGGCTGCACGATTGTAACCGATGCTTAAACGGCGTTGTAAGTAGCTTGCACTAGCCTTTCCAGCCTGTACTACTATTTCCAGGGCCTGATCATATAGAGGGTCATCATCATCTATTGGCTGTCCAAAAAGATCTGTATTACCTTCTACATCATCATCACCGTCGGAAAATATTTCATCATCAATATAATCTGGTTCGCCGTATTCTTTTACAGCATTTACAACATCTTCTACTTCCTGATCGGTTATGAAAGTGCCTTGAATTCGTACTGGAGCAGGATCTACAGCAGAAGAATAAAGCATATCACCACGACCAAGAAGTTTTTCTGCACCAACAGTATCGATAATAATATTAGAGTCAGTGCGGGAAGTAACCATGAAGGCAATTCTACTTGGGATGTTTGCTTTAATTAAACCAGTAATAACGTTTACAGAAGGACGCTGTGTTGCCAGAACAAGATGAATTCCAACTGCACGGCTCATAGCTGTAAGTCGGGCAATAACAGTTTCCAGTTCACGGCCACTTGTTGCCATTAAATCTGCAAATTCATCTATGATAACTACAATGTAAGGAAGTTTTTCCTGCATAATGCCACGTTCTTTAATTCTTTGATTGTAAGAAGAAATTTCTCGTACACCCATATTATCTAACATAGCATAACGACGTTCCATTTCGCATAAACACCACTGTAAAGCCTGCAATGCGCGTTTTGGCTCTGTTATTACAGGTGTAATTAAATGTGGAATATTGTTATAAAGTTTTAATTCTACAACCTTAGGGTCTACAAGAATCATTTTTACGTCGTTAAATGAACGTTTGTATAAGATTGAAAGAATCAAACTGTTAACACATACAGATTTACCAGAACCTGTTGCACCGGCGATGAGCATATGTGGAGTTTTTGCAAGGTCTACAAGCTGAGCTTTACCTAAAATATCTTTACCTAAAATTACAGGGATGGCCATTTTATTCCATTCATCAAGCTGCATTTCTATAATTTCTCTAAAGCCAACAATAGAACGATGTTTGTTAGGCACTTCTATACCAACAGCCTGTTTTCCTGGAATTGGAGCAACAATTCTGACAGATTGAGCGGCAAGACTAAGAGCTATATTATCTTGTAAAGAAACAATTTTACTAAGTTTTACGCCTGCTGCAGGTAAAATTTCAAACATTGTAACTACAGGGCCTTTTTTGATACCTGTAATTTCTGCTTCTATGTTAAATTCTGCAAGAGTCTTTTTTAGATTTATGGCAGAAAGCTTTGTTTCTTCATCTATAATCCAGTAAGGGTCATCTTTATAGGCTGTTAATAAATCTGAAGGAATAGTGTAAGGACCTTTTTTTACAGCTCTATTTGTTTTAGGCTCCTTAGGAGGTATTTCTTTTGTGACAGGTGTGTTTTCTATTGTCTGTGCATTAAAAAAATCTGAAAGTTCATCTTTTGTAAGATTTGTAGCAGTTTTGTTTTCAAAATGGGAACCATCAAAAGAGACAGAAGAATTTTCTGTAGTTTCTGGAGGATTTGTAATAATTTCTTTTTGATTTAAGTTACGTCTTATGTCTTCTTCCATATCTGAGAAAACATCTACTGCAGCAGAAGAAAACAATCTGTGCCCTTCTGGAGTTGAAGTTGTTGATGAATCTGAATTTTCAGGTGGTTCTTCTTGAATATCATCTTGGATCTCTTCTTGTGGAGTTGAAACTTCCTGCGCAGGAGAGTTATCTTCAAAATCAATATCTGCAAAATCGTTATCATCGTCTTCATCATCTGTATCGCCAGTAAAATCATTGTCAGTATCGGAATCCATAACTATAGTTTTTGCAGGTATTACAGGATCTTCGATATTTGCAATTTCATTTGGGAAAGGAAGTGTAACATCATCCTCCTCGGAAAGATCGATTCTTGAAGGATAAATAGATTTTTTTACTGGAGCAGGAGAAGCTTCTTTTTGTTCCACAATTGGCTCTAAATCATCATCTTCTAAACTAATTCCATGAGGATATAAAGGATTTTCTACTACTTTATCTATATATTTAGCTGCAGAATATGGAGATTCTTCTTTTGAATCTAAATTTTCTTCTGAAATAGGATTATCAAAAGCAGAAACTTCTGATTCGGCACCATTTATTGTGTGCAAATGGGCGTCTGGACTTTCAAATTCTATATCATCTTCAATAACATCTTTACTATTGTCTGTATCTTCAGGAATATAGTCTTCATCTGAGTTTGATGCTGTAAAATCCATAAAAGGATTATCTTCTTCTGAAGCATCCTGTTCTGGAGGGAACGATAAATCTTCATCTAAAGAAGGTTCATATTCTGGAGGAAGATCCTGACTTTGAGGAGGCAGATTTGGCCATTCAAGTTCTTCTATTTCTGTAGAATCATTTTGTTCATTATTTGAAAGTTCAACCTGATTGTCCTGTTCATTAAAGGTTGTTAAGGCCTCATATTCTTCTTGAGTAAGTAAAGGAGCAGGAGCTTTTTCTTCTTCTGCTGGTGTAGCCGAAGTATTTAAATTGTCCTGAGAAACAGGTGTTTCTACATTTTCGGGAGATGCTTCGTAGTCTAAAATGTCATCATCATCAACTAAATCCTGATCACGTATTACAATTTCTTCTGCTTTTACGCTATCCAGTGCATCATCAAAAATATCTGTGGAAGGAGAAGCCACTGTATGGAAAGTCGTTGTTGAATTTGATTTTGTATTTGACAGATGTTTTTGTTTTGAAGAATTAAAGGCAAGTTCATTTACTCTGTCTGCAAAAGCTATAGCACCAAGAAGTTCAATAATAATAAGCATTAGGCCTGTAACGGCTGTAATAATTATTTTTACGATGTTAAATTCAGAATCTGACTGAAAATATACAGAACGACAGATTTTTTCTGTTACCACAGCTGTAAAAAATGGAATTAATGCTGTAATTAAAAGCATTGTTTTTTTAGAAGTCCATTTGGTTGCAAAGCATGAAAGACCTGCTAAAAGTAAAAATAATGGAATTAAAAGGCTTGAAAATCCATAAACTGTATAAAGAATGTTACCTAAAAGAAAGAAAATATTTTGACCTGGACCACCTAGTCCAAAGTTTAGAGGCTGTAAAATTAAACAAATTGAAAATAAAGCTGCCAGTGCAAGAAGGACAACGCCAGTTACAAAGCTATAATTATTAGATGTTTTCATATTTGCATTATCGGCTTTAAAAAAATTGAGTTTAGCAAAACAAGAGAAAAATGATAGAATATAGTTATGAAGAAATTTTTGTGTTTGCTGATTTTTTTTACTGTGAGGTTTAGTGTGATGGCGGAACCATTAATGCCTCAGGATTTAAGTATTATTAAAAAGAGTTATTCAGATATAAATATTAAATGCGAATTTGATTCAGTTGTGTATGACTGGAAGATAATAATTAATGAAGGCAGTAAAAAAGAACAGGTTTTATATTGGTGTAAGGGAAGTTTTTTACCAGTAGAAGAGCTAGAAAATAAAGATAATTACTGGAGTATTTTTTATGATTATCCTAAAGAACTGGCAGATCCTTCTAAGATGACAGAAGAACAAAAAAATCGCCTCAAAGAATTTACTTCTGCAGAAAATAGGAAAAATGGTGCAGGAACTCCAATGTTTATTTATGATGCAATTTATGATTCATATAAACGTGGTGAATTAGAAAAGCATATAAAACGTATTAGTTTTTTGGGACATAAAACAAATGTTCATGAAAGAATTATAGAACCACTTATGAAAGTTGAAAAAAATATACTGGAAGCGACAAAGACAGATAAAGAAGTGGATGCCTTTGTTAATAAAATAAAATCTGCAGATGCTTATTACTGGCGTGAAATTGCGGGAACAAAGCGAAAATCTTTTCATTCTCTTGGAATTGCTATGGACATAATGCCTGTTAGAATTACGGGAGAAATTTTCTGGAGCTGGGCTAAAGATAAAAATCCAGACGGATGGATGTTTACTCCTTTGTGGTACAGATGGATGCCTCCTGAAAAAGTTATTACAATTTTTGAAGATGAGGGCTTTATTTGGG
>JAEEGL010830608.1_pt1 | contig 16308 bp, 13 predicted proteins | sample 9134231 | NCBI WGS metagenome assembly JAEEGL01 (sample SAMN16246548, study PRJNA631951) | gut metagenome | biome: gut microbiome; feature: rumen; material: fiber-attached | host: Bos | place: Iran: Karaj | collected 2018-10
GAGTGATCTTCCGCTTAAGGGAGGAGGTAAGCGAGGCGTAGGTCCGGCTTATTTTTTCATTGTCTCCTCCGCGGGACAGAGCGAGGGCCAGGGAGTCGGCGCTGAATATGGCGCAGCTGATGCCCTCAAAAGAGCTCGGACTGATAAATCCGGCCGCTTCGCCGATGAGATACGCGCCGTCTTTACCGGTTATGATATCTCCGGCGCGCCTCGGACTGCAGAGGAGGCAGGCCTCGGTAAGCACAGGCCGTCCGAGCGCAGCTCCGTAGAATTCGCAGAGACGTTTTTTCTGTTTTTCAAAGGCCGCGCGGCATCCGCGTTTCGGGAACGCGCCTCCGAAAATCGTTTTCCCGTCTTTAAGTATCAGCCACGAGCAGCTGTCGCTCGTGACCGGATCGAAAATGCAGGCGTAGGGCGGAAAAACGCCTGAGGCGCCCTCGAAATGCTGCTGTATGGAAACGTATTTCGTGATGCGCCTTTTTTCGGGGAACAGTTTTCTTCGAACGACGGAGCCGCCCCCGTCGGCGCCGACGACGCGGCCGGCGCGCACCGTGCTTTTTACTCCGCCCGACATGAGGATAACGTCAAATCCGTCGCCGGATCTTCTGATGTCTACGCACCGCGCGTCGGCCCTGTCGACCGAGTCGGGTACCATCGAATTCATCCAGTCGTCAAATCTGCGCCGGTCCATATTGAGATACGAGCGCTGATAAAGACGTATGTCGCCGCTTTTTAAATCCGCCGTTTCGACGGCGAAGATCTGCGGATCGGAAAGGACCGGGTTCGGGAGGGTCAGCCCGTATGAGGCGAGGAGCCTCTGCGCGTCGGGGGAGAGAAGTCCCCCGCACGTTTTGCCCCGTCCGAAACTCCCGTCAACGAGAAGCACCGAGCCGTCAAAGCCGTGATCCCTGAGGCGCTTTGCGGCGAAAGCACCTCCCGGCCCGGCGCCGATTATCACAACGTCATAATTGCTTTTCATTGTTTTGCCTGCGCTTCCGCTATGATATCCTGCGGCAGATATTTGTAAAAGTCTATATTTACGGCGCTCGAGGCGATCGCGAAACGGTTGCTGACTGTCTGGATGAACGCGTCGAGATAGCCCTCCGGCATGGTCCAGTTCTTGTCTATGCGGTAGGTCTTTCCGTATCTGCTGTTGTACGCTATTTTGTCAGTGATGAAGCTCTGATTGTTAAGCATGGCGAGACCGTAGCTGTCCGAGAGCACGTCCTGTCCCGAATAGAGCCGCGAATCGAATTCGAAGCCGAAAAGGTTTAAAAGGGTGGGGAGGACGTCGACCGTGCAGCACGGCTTGTCGATCTTTACGGTGTCCATCGCCGAGTTCCAGAGGATCAGCGTGCTCGCGTATCTCTCCATGCGGTCGTATTTCATGCTCGACGCGTTTTTGTATCCGAGAAGCCGGGCGTACTCGGCGTCCGAGAGCCCGTACGGATAATGGTCGGTCGACAGACATATCACGGTCCGGTCGAGCTGCCCGGATTTTTCAAGTTCGCCGATGAGATATCCGAGCATGCGGTCGAGCTCGACGTTGCAGGCGACGTAGGCCTTCGCGTTTTCTTCCATGTCAAGACCGGAAACGACCGATTTGTTCTTGTCTGCAATGTCGTTGACCCCGCCGAATTTGTAGTTGTGGTGACCGCTCACCGACATTATATAAACGAGGAAGCGCTGATTTTTCCCGATAAAATCGGACGAGCATTCCTGCGCGAGGACAAGGTCCGATTCCGGCCAGCCGGTAAGCGCTGGATAGTCTTCTTTTGCCTTGAACGTGTATCCGAGATTCGGATGAGTGAGGTTTCTGCTGTAATACGTTCCTGTGTGGGGATGGTATGCGAGCGTCAGCGCGCCCTGCGCCTTGAACCACGACGCGATGGTCATGTTCATCGTATTGTGATTTTCATAGGTATAGAGGAACGTTCCGTCTTTTTTCGGCTTTGAAAGATCGGGATAAAGCCCCGTGAGGAAAGAGTACTCGCCGTTTGTCGTCACAGACGGATAGCTCGTCCAGTAGTTCGAGAACACGAATCCCGAGTTCGCGAGCTTATACAGCGTCGGGGTCACCGATTCTTCTATTCCCATCGGCGAAAAAGACTCGGCGCATACCATTATCAGGTTGTATCCTTTGAAAAGCCCGGTATATTCGTTCTTTTTCGTCGGGGAAACTGCCGAAAGATATTCGAAGATCTTCCTGAGTTCCTCGGTTTCCGCCGATTTTGAAAGCGCGGCGAAGTCAAGCCCCCGGATGGTGTTGAAGGGATTGTCGTCGACCGGATCCGGTTCGTCACCCGTGACGGTCCCGACGGTGCCCTCCGGCGGCTTTTTTGTGTCCTCTTCCCCTACGGGGATCGATACGACGACGGGGAGATTTCCCTGAGAAGCCGGCTCATCCGCTCCGAAAATCGTTTTTTTCAGGTCGATGAGGGTCGACGACACGACCCCGAGCTTGTTCATTCCGAGCTCAAGGTCCCAGTTGTCGTAGTACAGATCGTACGCGGAATGCGGCGCCTTCCCGCCTATCGGAAGGATGAGGAGGAGAAGGATCTGACATACCGCGAAAACGCATGCCCAGAGCACGCTCTTTTTCCATGCGAACCTGTTCCACGGTTTGAAAAACCTGTGGGCGAAGGGAAGCGCGATGAGCGGCACGGCCATCACGATTATCTTCGGCAGCGACTCGAATATTCCGATGAAGGTCGAGCCGAGGAAGTTCTGAACGACGTTGCCGGCGAGCCCCACGAGACTCCAGGACATAAAGTCTCTGAAAATGTGATGATACACGATCTGCGTGGAAAACAGCACGAATATGAGCGCCGTGATTATATATCTGAGTTTTCTCGCGATATCCTCTCTGAAAAGGTCGCAGACCGTCCCGATGAGGATCGAGAAGGGGGCCGCCATCAGCAGGGTATAGGAAAAATAGCCGTTCTGAAGAACGAGCAGATGGAAAAACAGTTCCGAATATGCCGTTGCCGCGATGAACCAGACCGGGGTGAAAAGGAGGTCGACCAGAGGTTTCTCACGTTTCATCGCGACGGTGTCGGGTCTCAGCCCCGCGTTTCTCGCTTTTCTTGCTTTCGTCTGACTGTCCATTTGATCTCCGCTTATTTTACGTCGGCGGCCTTTATGGTTATCGTCTTTTTATCGGGGTCGGACGGCGACAGGAACATGAAGTCCTTGAGGGTCGCCTCGACGATGGCTCTCAGCCCGCGGGCGCCGGTTTTCAGCTCGAGCGCCTTGTCGGCGATCGCCTCGAGCGCGTCTTTTCTGAACCGGAGCGATATCCCGTCCATTTCAAACAGCTTTTTGTACTGTTTTATGATGGCGTTTTTCGGTTCGGTGAGGATACGGATAAGATCGTCCCTTCCGAGCTCGTCAAGCCCGACGATGACGGGAAGACGTCCGGTGAGCTCGGGTATCATCCCGAACTTGATCACGTCGTGAGGGGTCACGTTGTCGAGCGGGCGTTCTTCCTTTTTGGTTTCGACGTCCCCGCCGAAGCCGATGAACTTCCTGCCGTTCACCCTCTTTTCGATTATTTTGTCGAGACCCTCGAAGGAGCCGCCGCATATGAAGAGGATGTTTTCGGTGTTGACGGGAATGAACTCCTGTCCGGGGTGCTTTCTCCCGCCGTGGGGAGGAACGTTCGAGACAGTCCCTTCAAGGATCTTCAGCAGCGCCTGCTGAACTCCTTCGCCCGATACGTCGCGGGTGATGGAACGGTTTTCGCTCCTTCTCGCAATCTTGTCGATCTCGTCTATGTAAATAATCCCTTTTTCGGCCTTGCGCACGTCGAAATCCGCGGCCTGAACAAGCTTTAAAAGGATGTTTTCGACGTCTTCACCGACGTAGCCCGCCTCGGTAAGCGTTGTCGCGTCGGCTATGGCGAAGGGAACGTCGAGCATTTTCGCGAGCGTCTGCGCGAGGAAGGTCTTTCCCGTGCCCGTCGGACCGATCAAGAGGATGTTGCTTTTCTGTATCTCGACGTTGTCTTTTTCTTCTTTTTTCTGGAGCAGTCTCTTGTAGTGGTTGTAAACCGCCACGCAGAGGGCCTTTTTGGCTTCGTCCTGACCGACGACGTACTCGTCGAGCATCTCCTTCATCCTGACCGGCTTCGGGAGAGTATCAAGCGAAAGACCGCCGTCTGACGTGCCCTCGGCTCCCTCCGGTTCATCGGCGCCGTTTATCGCGAGATATCTCCGGCAGGTATTGACGCAGTCGTCGCATATCCCGAGCGAGACGCCGCCCGCGTCTATCCCCGAAGGAATGAAAACGTTCACGTCGGAAGAGTATCTGCCGCAGAAAACGCACATCTCGACGCTTTCGCGCTTGTCGTTTTTATCTGACATATCTTAAGAAGCCCTTTTCCGGTTTATCTCCTGTCCATGACCTTGTCGATAAGGCCGTACGAAAGCGCCTCTTCCGCCGTCATGAAGTTGTCGCGCTCGGTGTCGGCGCAGATAGTCTCATAGGGCTTCCCGGTGTTTTCGGAAAGGATGCGGTTGAGCTTTTCTCTGATACGGATAATGCGGTCGGCGTGGATCTTTATATCCGTCGCCTGTCCCTGCATTCCTCCGAGGGGCTGATGGATCATGATCTCGCTGTTCGGCAGCGCGATGCGCTTGCCCTTCGCCCCTGCCGAGAGCAGGAAGGCGCCCATGCTCGCCGCCATTCCGACGCAGATCGTCGACACGTCGCACTTGATGTAGTTCATCGTGTCGTAGATGGCCATCCCCGCGGTTATCGAACCGCCGGGGCTGTTTATATAGAGACTGACGTCCTTCTCGGGATCCTGCGATTCGAGATAAAGGAGCTGAGCCACGACGAGCGAGGCCGTGAGATCGTTGACCTCGTCGGACAGGAATATGATCCTGTCGTTCAGAAGCCGTGAATAAATATCGTAAGAGCGCTCAACGTTTCCGCTCTGTTCTATGACGTATGGGATGTAAGGCATTGTCCTGTCTTCTCCTTGTTGTCCTTATAGGTTTTTCAGAAAGCTTTCGAGGCGCGCGGCGATTTTTGCGTTGCCCGCGTCGCTCGGATGAAGCCCGTCCGGCATGAAAAGCTCGCGCTGCCTGTCGATCGCCGGCTGTATTCCCGCCGTGCCGTAAAGGTCGAGAACGGGAAGGGAATACTTTTCCGCCGCCGCCTTTATTGCGTCGACGTATCTCTTAAGGTTTCCGGTATGAAATTTCTTGTTGCCGGCATCGCCGTTCGTACGCTCCTCGTTAAGCCTGTGGAGCGGGGTCATTACGACGATCTCCGCCCGGGGGAACCTTTCGATGAGCCTGCGGAACAGATAGTCGCAGGCGCCGCAGAAGGTGTCCGGAGTGGTGTCTTCGGGCGAGCCGAAGGGGGCGTCGCCGTGACCGTAATCGTTCGTGCCTCCGAAGACGACGACGACGTCGGCGTCGGGGTCCATCTCGTCGGCTCTCTGACAGAAATCCCTGTCAAAGATCGCCCATTCGGACGGGGTTATCTGTCTCGCGAAACGCGTTCCGCCTATCCCGTAGTTTCTCGCTTCGCTCAGTCCGGCGTTTTTCGCGAGGACGTTCAGATAAATGTGCTCGGGAGACGACGTGCCGACCCCTTCGGTTATCGAGTCGCCGAGGAAATTGATCTTTTTACCCCTGAGTTCCATATCATTCCTTCTCTGACTTTTCAGCGGGCTCTTCGGGCTTTTCGGTTATTTTTGCGGATTTTCTGACAAATTCGGACGCCTTTCCGACCTTGAGGTCGTCGGCGACCATCTCGCGCGAGACCTGTCCGCTGACCTCTTCGGGATCCATGTTATAGGCCTCGGCGATCCGCTTGAGTTCGGCGTCGATGTCCTCGTCGGTCACCGTGATGTTCTCGTTCTTCGCTATCTGTTCGAGCGCGAGGCGGGTCTTTACCTGCTGCTCGGCTCTCGGGCGGTACTGAGCTTTCAGGCCGTCGAGATCCGTGTTCAGGTATTTCATGTAGGTCTTGAGATCGAGACCGCTTCCCCTGAGACGGTAATCGAGGTCGCGGACCTGATTTTCCGCTTCGTTTTCAAACATTTCCTCGGGGACGTCCGCCTCGAAGTGATCGTCGTCTATGAGCGCGGTCATTATCTTCTGGGTGACGTCGTTCTCCGCGCGCTTGTCGTAATCCTCGGCGATCTGTTTCTTCACGTCGGCCTTGTATTCGTCGAGCGTGTCGAACTCCGAAACGTCCTTCGCGAACTCGTCGTCGAGCTCGGGGAGCTCGGTCGCCTTGAGCGAATTCAGTCTGACCTTGAATACCGCCGCCTTGCCCTTGAGATTTTCGGCGTGATAATCTTCCGGGAAGGTGACGTTAACGTCGAATTCGTCGCCGACGTTCTTTCCGATGATCTGATCCTCAAATCCCGGGATGAAGGTGCCGGAGCCGATCTTCAGATCGTGGCCTTTCGCCGAGCCGCCGTCAAAAGGAACTCCGTCGACCGAACCGGCGTAGTCGATATTCGCGACGTCGCCTTTTTCGGCCGGTCTGTCTTCGACGTCGATCTCGCGGGAATTGCGCTGACGCGCCTGCTCGATCTTGTCGTTGACTGCCTCCTCGGTGACCTCGCGGATCGTCTTTTCGGCCTCGATACCGACGTAATTCTTTACGGTGACGTCGGGCTTTACGGCGACCGTGACCTTGAGGAGCGCGCCTTCGTCGCCGATCTCGACCACGTCGAACTCGGGTCTTCCGACGGGCTCGATCCCCGATTCCTTCACCGCGTCCCCGTAGTATTCGGGAAGGAGATTATTTATCGCTTCGTCGACGAACGCAGCCGTTCCGTACATTTTCTCGACGAGGGCGCGCGGCGCCTTGCCTTTGCGGAAACCGGGAACGGTTATCTTCGCCGCCTGCTTCTTGTATGCTTCCGTTACCGCCTTGTCAAAGGGCTCCTTCTCGATAAGGAAAGTGAGCTCCGCGGTGTTTGAACTGATTTTTTCGTTGCTTTTGAGACTCATGATATAGTCGTCCTCCAGATGATAGACTGTCAAACAAATATTATACCATTGAGAGACGCGATTGTCAAGTGAAATAACCGATAAGGAATTTCCGCCGCCCGTTCGTATAATAAACGAGAGCGCCCCGCGGCCGTCCCGGAGCGGCAAAGAATTCACGTTCGTTACTGTTGACATCGCGATAAAAGTGTGATATAATTACGAAAACGTGGCGCATCGTGGGAGCAAAGACGATTTTTGATCGAACCGGGCGGACATTCCGGCAAAACGATCGGCAGGCGCCGAAAAAAGACAGGAGCAATTCCGATGGATATATTCGAGTTCGGATACGAAAAGCTGTGTTCCATGGCCGACGAGACCGAAAAGGTCATAGTCGGGAAGAGAAAAGAGATCGAGCTTCTTTTCACGGCTCTGCTTTCGGGCGGGCACGTGCTTATCGAGGATATTCCCGGAACGGGAAAGACGACGCTCGCCGAGGCGCTCTCGAAGGTCTGCGGGCTGAGCTACAACAGGGCTCAGTTCACGCCGGACGTCACGGCCTCCGACATTACGGGCTTCAATATGTATAACAGGCACACCGAAAAGTTCGAGTTCGTCAAAGGGCTCGCGATGTGCAACATTCTCCTCGCCGACGAGATAAACCGCGCGGCTCCGCGCACCCAGTCCGCCCTTCTCGAAGCCATGGAGGAGCGGAAGGTCACGGTCGACGGGACGGCTTATCAGCTTCCCGATCCGTTTTTTGTCATAGCGACGCAGAACCCCTGCGGATTTGTCGGGACGTATCCGCTCCCGGAGGCGCAGCTCGACAGGTTTTCGGTCAGAATGTCGCTCGGATATCCTTCTTTTGAGAATGAAATAAGGCTCGTCGCCGACAGAAAGACGGAAAACCCCCTGTCGTCGGTAAACACGGTGTCGAATGAAGAAGAGATGCGCGCCCTCATACGCGCGGTCTCGCTCCTCAGGATTGACGAAAGAATATACAGGTACATCGTTTCGCTCGTCACGGCGACCCGCTCGGACGGACGGGTCGAGGTCGGCGCGAGTCCGCGCGCCTCGATCGTCGTCTCGAAAATGGCGCAGGCGAGGGCCTTCATGAACGGCCGCCGCCACGTCATCCCCGACGACGTCGCCTCGGTATTCCTCCCGGCCGTGACTCACAGGATAACTGTAAAGCGCGAGTCGCGCCTCGAAGGCGTGACGGCCGCGGCCGTGCTCGGGGACATCCTGAACGCGACGCCCGTCCCGTCTGTAAGAACTGTGCGCTGATCTTCCGCGCCGGATCCCGATGAAAAGCGAAAAAAGCAGGAACGAAAAAAAGAAAAGGAGCGTCCGCTCCGTAAGACTCACCCCCACGGCCTACGCCTGGGTGTGGGTCCTTCTCGTCGTTCTGGCGGCTGTATTCAGCCAGGCGCTCAGAAACCCCGTTTCATATTCCTTCGCCGTGACCGTTCTTTTCATCCCCCCGCTCGAGCTGCTGTATCTCGCCCTGACGGTGCCGTTCATAAAGACCGTCTTTGTGACGGAAGGGAAGACCGTCGTCAAGCTTTCCCCTTTTCACCTCGAGCTGAGAGTGAGGAACCGCTCGTTCCTTCCGGCGCCTTTTATTTCACTGTCATACACGGCGGAAGGCGGGGAGAGCTCGGTCGCCCGCGTGCCGCTCCCGCCCTTCGGCACAGAGACGTTGTCCGCCGAGGTCCGTTTCGGGCTGAGGGGACTGAGACCCTGCCGCCTCGATTATACGTCGGCGGACAGTCTTCTCCGGATGTTCCGCGTGACCGTCCGGTCGTACGGAACGGGAAGCGTTCTTGTCCTCCCGAGGGTGCTTGATATCGATATGCCCGAACCGAGGGAAGTCGTCCGGCTGGATATCCCCGGCATGAATCTGTCGGAAAACGATTCGGACGAGGTCGAGGAGATCACGGAGTACCGCCCCGGGGACAAACTCAAAAATGTACACTGGAAGCTCTCCGGGAAAGCAGACACGCTTCTTGTCAAAAAATACGGCAGCAGAAACTCTTCGGAGTCTCTCATTATACCGGATCTCCGCGTCATGGGCCGCGAAGGTTCCGAATCCGACAGAATTGCCGACCGGGTGACGGAGCTCGCCGTCGCCGCCGCTCTGAACAGATCGGAGCGCGACAGAGCGGTCACCATACGCCTTCCCGAGACTCCGGACGGCGATTTTACCGATTACGGAGTCGGCGACCGCGACGATCTCGACGCCTGTCTGCCCGCCGTCGCCGCGGCTCCGTGCCTTGCGTCTGACGATCCGTACGCCCTTTTCGGGAGGCGCCCGGAGGGCGAGACTGTTTTTATAACGCCGAACTGCGATCCCGGCACGGTCTCGTTTGTAAATGAGCTTTCCGTGGCGTGCCCGCCCGTGACGGTCATTTACTGTCCCGGACAGGGTGCCGTCGCCGGCGGCTGGCGCGGCGCCGCTGAGGTCGATATAAAAACGTTTTCATGGGAGGAACTCTCATGAAGGACCGGAAACTATCCCGCTTCGAGCCGGCGTCGATCCCGGGCTCCCTCTGCCGTCTGACAGTCGCCTATATCGGCGCGCTCGGTCTGGGGCTCGTCATTTCCGACGCGTTCGGTCTCGGTATCCCGGCGCTCACGGCCGTATTCTGCGCCGTGTCTTGCCTCGCCGTATATCTGATCCTCATCGCGTTTGAGATATTCATCCCCGCGTCGTTCGCCGTCGCCGCCGGAGAGGTCGTCCTCGCGTATTACGCGCTGAAACAATACGGTATGCTCGATTTCCGCGAGCTTTTCGTGCGCGGGCCCGCCGCGCTCTGGAACGCCTGCGTCGGGCGTCTTGTCAGTATCGGTTATACCGGGCTTTCGGGTCTCACTTTGCCCGAGGACGGCGATCCCGCCGTCGGCATGGCCGTGCTCTGCCTTCTTGTGAGCGTGATCTTCGTATGCTGCACTTTTTCCGTGCCGCGGCTCCTTCCCGTTATCGTCATAGCGGCGGCCCCGCTGACCGTCGTCTTTATGTATAATCTCCCGAACGACAACACGGGCTTTCTGCTCGTCGTCGCCGCCGGGCTCGGGATACTCACGCTCAAATACTACCGTTCGTTCACGTCGCGGTCAAAAAGCGGGAACGGCGGGGAAAAGAACAAAAAAACGAAACAGCCGTTCCGACGTACCGCAAACGGCGGCTTTGCCGCGCTTACCGTCGCCGCGGCGATCATCCTGACCGGGATGTATCCCGCTCTGAAAATCAGGGAACCGGCGCCCGAGGCGACGATCTTCACGGATTTTCTCGACAAAATGAGAGAGATAACCTATCGGTTCGTCTCGGGAGACAGCTCCGGGTCCTCACAGGGACCGGGCACGGTCTACGGCGATATCTCGGAGCGAAGGGCGATGCCCGAAAGGAAAGACTATAAAAACACCGTCGTCCTGTCAGTGAAAGCAGACACGCCCGTTCCTGTCTATCTGCGGTCGTGGATAGGCGGTTACTGCGAAAACGGCGTCTGGCAGGCGCCCGGCGTTCCCGAGACGAGGGTAAAATTCCCGGACTCCGTGACGGATCTGTTTTATGAAGTGCTCGGAGACGTCGCCGGAGGAAGGGGATTCGACAGAAGCGCCGTCCCGGGCGCGCGAGCGTCCTACGACGAGCGGGGGGCGAAGCTCGGATTCATAAACGAAAGAGTCGGGGTCACGAGCCGGGCGTTTTCGACGTATTTGTCCGTCCCCGTCGCCCCGTCGCTCGTTGACGGGAAACTGTCGGGGGTAGTTGCGCGCGCCACTCTGAAAAGCGGGACCGTCAGGGGCAATATCACGCCCGGAAGCGAATATAATATGCAGTCCTGCGTACCTTATTACGCGGCGGCGGGCTTCAGGACGTATTCCGACGCCGATCTCTTCGGGAATTGCGTCGATTATTTCGACGAGTACGAGCGCTGGGCGCGATCGTCCATGTACGGCGGCTCGCCCTATCTTGACGTGATGCCGATTGTTAAAAGCGATCCGCTTCCGTATCTGCGGATTCGCGAAGAACTCAAAAAAGCGGGGATAAACCTGACGCTCTTGGGCGAACTTCCTCCCGTTCCGGACGACGTTCTTGAGCTCGTCCTTTCGGAGTTCAGGGATCAGATCCCGCAGATGCCGGATTACGAATACATGCCGGTCACGAAGGACGAAATCCTCAAAAAGCTGATAACAATGTCAAGGGCGGATCTTGATCTCATACGCTCCCGGATAGACGACATCAGACAGTACAATCAGCACGCGGAGGGTTATTATACCTCGCTGAACGGAGTGACTCAGGAAGAGCGCAGGGTCCTTTCCGAAACCATAAGAAAATTAGGTCTGCCGGAGCGCTTCGGCATGCCCGAAACCCCGGGCGACGCGATAAATCTTGCTTCAAAAGTCGCGAAAGGACTCGCTTCGATCACGGAATACGACGTATCCCCGAGCGGATACGACGCCTCCTCAAGCGCGCTCGTTCAGTTCCTGTCGACCGTCAGGCGCGGATACTGCGTTCAGTACGCGACGGCGGCCGCGCTCATGCTCCGCATGATGGGCGTCCCAGCGCGGTACTGCGAGGGCTTTATCGCAAAAGATTTCAAAAGCGCCGAGGGCGGATACGTCTCGGAAGTAAAGGATTCCGACGCGCACTCATGGGTCGAGATCTACGTCCGGAACTACGGCTGGATGACCTTTGAGATGACGAAGTCGATAAACGGCGCGTCGGCGAGCCGCGAGATATCGAGGGACGATCCGTCCCTGCCCGGGACGGACACTGTGCCTCCCGACGACACTACCGCCGGGGACGAAACGCGCCCGCCGGTCTCCGACACGACGGACGTCGGAGGGCGCGTCACCGAGCCGCCCGTGACAACGGATGACGTGAGCGGAGAGCGCAGCGGCGGATTCCCGCGCGCCGCCCTGGTTGCCCTCATATTCATCGCCGCTTCGGCCGCGCTCGTCGCCGTTTCCGCCGCGCTCGAGGGGAAACGCAAGAGATTCATATCGTCGCTTTCCGCGGCGGCATCCCGCGCGGGCAAAAACGGAGCGAGGGAACAGGCGGAATACACCGAGTATATCTTCCGCCTGCTCGGATATATCGGTCTTACCCAGGGAGTTTCGGAGCAGCTCTCTGATTTTGCCGAAAGAGCGAGGACGACCGGAGGGATCCCCGCGGGATTCCCGGACGTCACGCTCATAATGCAGCGCCTGACCTTCGGCGGGGAGTCGGATGAAAGGGGCTGCGCCGCCGTCGCGTCGTACGCAATAGCGCTCCGCGCCCACGTCAGCGGGGCGATCGGCGGATGGAGACGATTCTGGCTCCGCGACGTGCTGAAACGCATATGAAAAACGCAGGGAAGGTCATTCCCGCGCCCGGTTTGGCTTTACAAACCGGGCGCTTTGTTGTATAATAATAAAATGACATTATCCGTCCGCAGCGGCGGGGAAAGGATAGTCCGATGGAAACGGCGAAAACGAAAAAAATACTGTTCGACGAGATCTCGCGCTCTCCGTCGGACACGGAGGAGCTCGGTGCACGGATCGGCGGATATTTGCTGACCGTGCCGGCAAACCCGCCCTTCGTCGCCCTGTACGGCGACCTCGGAGCCGGCAAGACCGCCTTTGTGACGGGACTCGCCCGGGTGATCACACCCGGCGCACACGTGAGCTCTCCGACCTACGCCCTTGTGAACGAATACGCCTCGCCGGGGCGGAAACTGTATCATTTCGATATGTACAGGATCACCTCGGACGACGACCTGTTTTCGACGGGCTTTTACGATTTTTCGGGTTATATGGCGGCGGAATGGTGTGAAAACATACCGTTCGCCCTGCCGGACCGCCGTATCGAGGTGCGTATTTCGAGACTTGAAAACGAAAACGAGCGGCGGATAACGGCTTCGCTCGTAAGCGACGGGGAGGACTGAATGCTTATTCTCGGGATCGACTGTTCGGAAAAGACCTGCTCGGCGGCCCTTCTCCTTGACGGGGAGATAATCGGCTCTGCTACGCTCAACTCAGGCCTGACTCACAGCGAAAATCTCATACCGCTGATAAACGGGCTGACGGAGCTGACCGGAAAGAGCTGCGGCGAAATTGACCTGTACGCGGTCGCCGCCGGTCCCGGCTCGTTTACCGGGGTCAGGATAGGAGTATCGACCGTCAAGGGGCTCGCCTTCGCCGGCAACACGCCCTGCATCGGGCTTTCGTCGCTCCTATGCATGGCGTACGGCTTCACGGGGCGCGAAACCGTCGTCTGCCCCGTTATGGACGCGAGGCGCGGACAGGTTTACGGCGCGCTTTTCGGGGTGTCGGGGGATACCGTCAGAAGACTGACGCCCGATTCGGCTCTTCCGGCGGAAGAGCTTGCCGGGCTTATCCCGAGGGAATGCGGCGGAAAGAACGTCATCGTCTGCGGCGGGGGCGCGGGCATAATGCTCGAGGCCTGTCGGGGAATGAAAAACGTCCTGCCTGCTCCGCCGGAGCTGATTTTCGAAAGCGGCGCCTCGGTGGCGCTCGCCGCCCTTGACGCGCTGAGATCCGGCGCCGAAACCTTTCCGGGCGGCGACGGACTCCGACCCGTATATCTCCGTCCGTCTCAGGCGGAGCGCACAAAAACCGAAAGGGAAGCAAAATCATGAAAATATCTATGGGATGCGATCACGGAGCGTACCTTCTCAAAAACCGTATCGCCGAATATCTGAGAGGGAAGGGATACGACGTTAAGGACTACGGGACCTTCGGCCCCGAATCCGTCAATTATCCGGTATACGCCGAAAAGGTCTGCCGCGACGTGACGGGAGGCGAGGCCGATTTCGGCATACTCCTCTGCACGACGGGTATCGGCATGAGCATCGCCGCGAACAAGTTCGACGGCATCCGCGCGGCGCTCTGCGGAAACGAATATCAGGCGCATATGACCCGGCTGCACAACGACGCGAACGTCCTCGTTCTCGGGGCGGCGGTCGTCGGAGAGGGGCTCGCGAAATGCATAACCGACGAGTTCCTGTCGACCGGATTCATGGGCGCGCATCACACCGTGCGCGTCGCGATGATCGAAAACATAGAAAAGACGGGGCACGTATGAAGAGAGTCGTGTGGAAAGGGAGTCCGCTGACCGCCCCGGTGCCCGTCGTGCTCGTCACCTGCGGGGACGCCGAAAATCCCAATATAATAACGGTCGCCTGGACGGGGACGGTATGTTCCGACCCTCCGATGACGTATATCTCGGTAAGACCTGAGCGGTATTCCTACGGTCTCATAAAGGAAAAAGGCGAATTCTGCATCAATTTCGCCCCCGCCGAACTGTTCAAAAAGGTCGACTACTGCGGGATTTTCACCGGCAGGAAGGTGAACAAAGCCGAAAAGTGCGGCTTTTCGCTCGAACCCGCCTCGGCGGTCTCCGTCCCGATAATCGACAGATGCCCGCTCGCTCTCGAATGCAGGGTCAGGGACGTCATACCCCTCGGCTCGCACGATATGTTCCTCGCCGAGATAATCGCGACGGACCTCGATCCCGGGCTGATCGATGAAAACGGCAAGCTCCGTCTCGAAAGAGCGCGCCTTATCTCATATTCGCACGGGGACTACATGAGCCCCGGGAAGCGCCTCGGCAGCTTCGGCTGCTCTTCTGTGAAAAAGAAATCAAAAGGAATCAGAAAAGATGAAAAGAACAACGATTAAGGAAATATTTGACAGCCCGGAGAGCTTCGGCGGGAAAAAAATCACCGTGGCCGGATGGTGCCGGGCGATAAGAGCCAGCAACGCGATAGGATTCATTGATCTGAACGACGGGAGTATGCTCCCTTGCCTTCAGGTCGTCATGGAGGCGGGCTCTCTTGAAAACTTCGCTGAGATAGCAAAGCAGAACGTCGGGGCGGCCGTTTCCGTGACCGGCGTCCTCGCGCTCACTCCCGAAGGAAAGCAGAAATTCGAGCTCAGGGCGGAGGAGATCAACGTCGAGGGCGCTTCGACCCCCGATTATCCCCTTCAGAAAAAGCGCCATTCGGACGAGTTTTTGAGGACTATCGCGCATTTAAGACCGAGGACGAACAAATACGAGTCGGTCTTCCGCGTCCGCTCGGTCGCGGCGTACGCGATACATAAGTTTTTCCAGGAGCACGGATTCGTTTACGTCCACACCCCGATAATAACCGGCTCGGACTGCGAGGGCGCCGGCCTGATGTTCCGCGTGACGACGCTCGATCCCTCGGATCCGCCCCGCGACGAAAACGGGAACGTCGATTTCTCGAAGGACTTTTTCGGGAAGAGCACGAACCTCACGGTATCGGGTCAGCTCAACGTCGAGACCTACGCGATGGCTTTTGCGAAGGTCTATACCTTCGGTCCGACCTTCCGCGCGGAAAACTCCAACACTCCGCGCCACGCCGCAGAGTTCTGGATGATAGAGCCGGAGATCGCCTTCGCCGACCTTTCCGACGATATGGACCTCGCCGAGGAAATGCTCAAATCAGTCGTGTCGTATATCATGGAAAAATGTCCCTACGAGCTCGATCTCTTCAACAGATTCATCGATCCCACGCTGCTTGAAAGACTCGGCAATCTCGTGAACTCGAGCTTTGCCCGAGTGAGCTATACCGAGGCGATCGATATCCTCAAAAAGAGCGGCGTGAAGTTCGAATATCCCATCGACTGGGGCTCCGATCTCCAGACGGAGCACGAGAGATATCTCACCGAGGTCGTTTACGGCAGACCGGTCTTCGTTACCGACTGGCCGCGCGATATCAAGGCGTTCTATATGAAGGTCAACGACGACGGCAAGACCGTCGCGGCGGCCGATCTTCTCGTGCCCGGCGTCGGCGAACTCGTCGGCGGCTCTCAGCGCGAGGAGAAGCTCGACGTCCTGCTTGAGAGCATGAAGAAATTCGGTCTTAAAGAAGAGGACTACGCCTTCTACACCGATCTGAGAAAATACGGCGGGAACAAGCACGCCGGTTTCGGGCTCGGCTTCGAAAGACTCATCATGTACGTCACGGGTATCGGAAACATCCGCGACGTGGAGTCTTTCCCGCGCACGGCGGGCTCGGCGGATTTCTGATTTTCCCGCCCAAGTGGGCGAGAAAAAGCCTTCCCCTCGAGGGGAAGGTGGGCGCGTAGCGATCGGATGAGGTGGAAACAGGCGCTTTAATCCGAGCGAAAGCCTTATGCGTTTCCTTACACCTCATCACCGCCTTCGGCGGAGCTTCCCCTCCAGGGGAAGCCTTGCGGTAACGGGGGGTGAATTATACTATCAAGTGCAACAGCAAAAAAAGAATTGAAGATCATACGGATCTCTGGTAGAATAGAGTCACGACACACCAAGCTACAAAGGAGAGATCCGTATGAACTA
>JAEEGL011722407.1_pt1 | contig 16308 bp, 13 predicted proteins | sample 9134231 | NCBI WGS metagenome assembly JAEEGL01 (sample SAMN16246548, study PRJNA631951) | gut metagenome | biome: gut microbiome; feature: rumen; material: fiber-attached | host: Bos | place: Iran: Karaj | collected 2018-10
AGTGTTCATCGGGTTCAACTGATTAGCGTGATGCCAATCCACATAGTTCATCTGAATCATCACAAAATCCCACTTGTAGGTGTCGTGATTGTCGATCAAATAATCAAATACCTTAATATCACCGTGATACGAAAAGCCGAGATTCTTGATACGACCCGCCTCGCGCTCTTTCATAAGGTAATCGAGCATACCATTATCTAAATATCGCTGCGAAAAAGTTTCCATACCTCCGTTGCCTACTGCGTGAAGATGCAGATAGTCGATATAATCAACTTGTAGTTCTTTCAACGATTTTTGATAAATGGCTTTAGATGCTTCAAATGTCCACTGCTGAGGAGCAAAGTTTGATAATTTGGTGGAAACGAAGTACTTATCACGGGGATAGCGGCTTAGGGCTATACCCATAGCATGTTCCGAAAAGCCACGGCAATATGCAGGCGAAGTGTCAAAAAGGTTGACACCGTGCTCAATGGCGTAGTCGGTAAGTTGGTTTACGGTTTCTTGATCAATTTCGTCGCCACTTTCGCGGGCACTTTGGTTGCTGACGGTGGGGAGTCGCATAAATCCGTAACCGAGTATCGAAATCTTATCGCCTGTTTTGGGATTGGTGCGGTAAGTCATTTTGTCGGTGGGAATATTTTTAGAAACCGACGAAGTGGTGTCGCCAAGCATCTTAGAGTCAACCGCTTTGCCGCATCCCGAAGCTGCCACTGCCGTAACAGCCGCCGAAGCTCCGGCTATTTTTAGAAAATCGCGGCGTGATATATTGTTGTCTGACATTGTTCTAAATAATTACGAATTATGAATTACTAATTGTGAATTATGAATTATGCATTGCTACATATCGCCGTGCACAAGGTTGCCTTCCACATAGATAGCCGAGAACGGACGCACAGGACAGAGATGCTCGCAAGCACCGCATCCAAGGCAGCGTTCAGAATCTACCGAAGGAATTTTAACATCGGGATTGTCGGGCAAAGCTACCATTGTGATAGCACCAGAAGGACAGTGACGTGCGCAGTTGCCGCACTCCACTCCATCGGTTACAGGTAAGCAGTTTTGCTTAATCCACACGGCGTGACCAGCACGGATGGCGGTCTTCTCCTCGCGGGTAATTTTTTCAATAGCACCTGTGGGACAAACCTCCGAACAGCGCGTACATTCGGGTCGGCAATATCCACGCTCGAAACTCATTTCGGGCTGCATAAATGTTTCTAAACGGGTAGAAGGTCGCAACACTCCGTTGGGACACTGAGCCACGCACAACTGACAACCGGTGCAATGGTTTGAAAAATGTTTGTAACCTCTTGCTCCAGCGGGTTTTACAGGAATCTCACGTTCGGGAATCTTTTTATCTTCGATAACGGCAAGTCCTCCGTCAACAGTTTTTTCTTGAGCCTTAACTGTGGATGCTAAAGCAAATAAAGCAGTGGTAGCCAAAGTTTTACGGAGCGAATCGTCTACTGAGTTCTCTGATTTTTGAGCTGGGGCTGCAGAAGCACCTTTGCCAAAAGAAACAGCATCTTTTTTGCAAACGTCAATACAGTTGAAACACGAAACACAGCGCGAATAATCTACTGTATGAGCCTTATAATCAATTGCCTGAGCCTTGCAAGTTTTTTCGCAAAGTGAGCAATTTACACATTTGTTGGCATCAATTTTAATTTTGAAAACCGACTTTGTGGAAATTAATCCCAGCACAGTGCCCACAGGACAAACGGTGTTGCAGTATCCGCGACCCGATTTCCAACTCCAAATGCTTACAACAATGAAAGTTATAACAGCCACCACAAAGGTAACACCGCCCTTGAACCACACGTCAACACTATACAAAGCATACGAATCGTAATGCTCGGCTATGCTGGCTCCGATATTGTGAAACCACAGATACACAGGCTGCAAAAGCGAGTTTACCATTCGTCCGTAAGCACTGTAAGGTGCAATCAACGAGGCTATAGGCATAAAAAAAATAGCCGCCCCAACAAAAACGCCTAATATCACAAGGCGGGTAACACGCTTTTCGGAAGTAAAAACAAAACGGCGTTTCTTAAACTTAGACGCTATTCGGTTGACAAAGTCTTGAAAAACACCCATTGGGCAAATAACAGAGCAATAAACCCTTCCAAAAAGAACGGTTAGAGCGAGAACAAACAGCACAACGCCAATATTTAGCGACAGCACTGCGGGCAAAAGTTGTATTTTTTCCATCCAACTGAGGTAAACGTGAAGACCTCCGGTGAAATCTAAAAATAACAACGTTATGCTAACCCAAAAAACGAGGGCGAGCCAAAAACGAATTTTTTTAAGCATATAAGAACCTTTCAATTAGTGATTAAGATCTGTGATTGTTTGTTTTATAAAATATGTTTGTACAAAAAATATGATTGTGTGCTAAAGTTATTTTGTAAAACTCATACGAGTAGTAAGCGCAAAGCCATCGTCGTCGATTTCGGTAGTAGAAAGTTCCATCTTACTATCTGATAGAGATATAATATTGATATCCTCAGCGGGACGACCACTTATGAGCGTTGAAATAATAGAATCTCCTTTAATACTCCAAGTACCAGAAACACTGTCGTTTGGACTTGCAAGTGTAAAACTTTTGTCGGTGCGAAAAGTAAAGAAGAAATTACCAAAAAGGCTTTCGATGTTATCTTGAATATCAGCACGGATAGAATCTACAGAATACTGCAATTTTTGTTGCAATATCGATGCCTTATGAGCTTCAAGTGTTTCTCGATGCGCATTATCCGCCGATTCAAGCTCCATATCAATAAGTTTAAGTTGCTTATCCAATTCATCAATAGTTTTGTGGCTTTGATATTCGCAAAAACTATCAAGGTCTTCAATTTCAGATTTTTGAAGAGTCCATTTGCCCAAAAGCATTTGTTCGTAACCTTCGGAACAAGCCACAAAAGAAACTACCAAAAACAATGCTGCTATGTATAATAACTTTTTCATTTTCGCTTAGTTAGATACTTTAGTAAAAGTTAATTTTGTAATAATATCAAGATTATCCACCTTTTCAGAAACCACGATAATCATTTTTTGATTGTTGAGTTCTTGCAATTGAACTTGGTCAAATTTGGTATCGCCTTCAGGTTGCATTTTTAGATAATGGCTCGAAGGGTCGTATTCCCAATAACCGCGTTCGGGCGTAGGTGTAAAACCTGTACGAACAAACCTACGGTCGGCAGTAAATTGCAATTGTCCAACGTTAAGCAAATCTTGTATAGCCTGTTGAGCATTAATACTATCTTCGAGAGTAGCACGGAACTGATTATCAACGTATGATGTAATTTTCCAAGTACCAATCAGCGGATTTTCAGAATTGCGGATATTAGCGTTAAGGTCAACGGCGTTGAGACTCTTGTTTTGAGCACCTGGGTCGCTTGATTTTGGTTGCAACATTAATATCGCCAACAAAATAACTACCACAGCACCAAGCATAAAGCAGATATTCTTGTAAAGAGATTCCTTAGAACCATCACCTTTAGCAGATTTGCTAACGGCTGATTTTGAAACATTTGCAGCGCGACGTTGTTTCTTTTGTTCTTTTTCTTTTTTCAAACGCTTGCGGTCGGCAAGATCGCCGTAGTTTTTGGTAAGCAGGTCAATAAGGTCTTCCGAAGCTGACGAAAAAACAGTTTCGCTATTGTCGATCCACACGTGATCGTTAAGGAAATATCGCTGAGTAGCAGTACTATCCATATTAGACGTTACAAAAGGAACAACGGTTACATCTTTATCCTGACAAACGTCTAACACGTTGATAAACGTAGGATTAGTATCAGCCTTGGGCGAAAAAACAGCAATCACCAATTCAGGCAACTCATTATCAGACAACGAGTTTACACCTGTAGTAACGGCAAAATTGTTGCTTTTTAAAACCTGCGCCAATTTTTCTGCGGTAGATTTACCGTCGGGCGCGAATTGAATAAGTATCTTTTCCAATTTTATTTAACTTTTGTATATACAGATTTAGTTTCAACATCACCATCTTTAGCAATTAGCACAAGTTGGTCGGATGTTATTGATTCAATGTTCATTATAGATTTTGAACCAGATTCTTCAATTACGTGCAGTTGCTTTCCGTCGGCAAGAATTGTCCAACGGCCTTTGGTTGTAATCGAATTTACAGTGTTTTCGCATGTAAGGTCGCTGTTGTAAATAGAATAAGAGTTTTTTGCCATTTCGACATAAAATTCTTGAACATCAGGGTTATTAGCCTCGGGACTATTGGTAAAAAGTTCGGTCATCTGCCATTTTCCAACAATTAATTCTTCGGGTTTGGAAGCACACGAACTAACAAATAATAAGATAGTTAGAATAACAAAGTAAAAAATATGATTTTTCTTCATTGTAGTAAATATTTAGTTTTGGTTGTTTGATAAATACAGCGCAAATATGCAAAAAAAAATACAAAGTAATTACTAAATATCACAAAAATACGAAAAAAAAATACTACAAGTCGCCGTCTTCGGGCAAGATGTTTTTGCTAAAAGTAGATGATATATTATATAAAAGTGTGGCAAGGTCGGCAAGGTCGTCGATAAGTTGCATGTGGATTTCGTGAGTGAGCTCCACATTAGGGTTTTCGTCCCAAAGACGCTTGATATGCGACAAACGGAGACTCTCGGCAAGGTCGGCAGTATGGCGAGTTTCGGCAGCCACCACAGCAATTTTTTGAGTATCGCGATTGGTGAGAGCGGATATTATATCTTTAAAATGCTTGGATATTTTGTTGTAATAGAGCTCAATTTCATCATGACCTTCTTTTGAAAACGATTTTGACAAAGTGGTTAACTTATTGTATAAAGGCTTGATACCTCGATGAATAACATCGCCCATACGTTCGGTTTGCTCTAAAATCGAAATCATCGCAAATATCTGCGAGGTAATCAGATTTGAAACCTTACGTTTGCCCACTGCAAAAAGATAGTTACGAATCTGCTCCTCAATATAGTCGAGCTTGTTTTCTTTGATATCTAAATCGGCTATGGTTTTCTGAATCATACGCTTAGAATCAGGATTATCAGGGTTGTACTCCAAAAGTGGTTTCAACGATTTGTCAAACATTCTATCGGTTAGTTTGATAAGCGTTGCGGTTTCTGAAATAGAAAGCTCTATTGCCGACTGCGGCATCACCACCACATTGATGTCGATATATCGCAAGTGAGGCTCGCTGCCTTCGGGCAAAGGACGATCGGGCAAAAATTTTTCTATCAGTTTGGCAATCGACAGAGTAAAAGGCAGCAACACAAAAGCCGATCCAAACATATATAAGGTGTGCACATTGGCAATCTGACGTTCGGGCGAAATACCCCACAAATCGCCAAGCCAATTTAAAAACATCACTAACAAAGGTATCAGAGGCACAAAAATAAATGCAGGAACAATTTTAACAAACAAATGCGCAATCATAGTGCGTTTACTTGCCCGCGACGACCCCATTGCTGCCAACACCACCAAAAGACTTGTGCCTATGCCGCTACCAATTATCAATGGAAAAGCCTCTTCCAAACCCATAACTCCCTCTTTGGCAAACACCATCAAAATACCTGTAAACATACAACTACTTTGCATAATGGCAGTTGCAAGCGTTCCAACAAGCACTCCAATAAATGGATTAGACGCCGACGAAACCATATCAAGAAACTGAGGAAGTTCTTTAAGCACTGATACCGAAATACTTAGCAGTTTCATTCCATAAAAAACCAAACCAAAACCAAGTATAGCACTACCGGCATCACGAAGTTTGTCGTTGAATCCTGCAGTTTTTAATACATAACCTATTATCACAGGAATAATAGCGTAAGCCGTTATATCAAAGGCAATTAACTGACTTGTAAAAGTACTTCCTACATTAGCGCCAAGAATCACGGGGATTGTTTGAAAAAACTGCATAAGACTTGTTTCCACAAAGCTGAGCATCATAATGGTGGTAGCTCCAGTGCTCTGAGTAATTACAGTAAGTAAAATACCCGTTACAAGACTTGCAAAACGGTTTTTGTTTAATTTAGTTAAAATAGTGCGAATATTGCTGCCGAGACTGTTTTTAAGTCCGTTGCTCATCAGCTCCATTCCCAAAAGGAAAAAAACCAACCCGCCGAGAGTTCCTAAAATAACCGAAAACCAATTGATTTCCACGGAAGTATCCATAACACTACCTAATCACAGAAGCAATTTTGTTAAGAAGTTCGATACGGTCGATAGGCTTGGCAATATAATCGGTGCAACCTGTATTTAAAATACGTTCGCGCTCGTCGTCCATACTAAAAGCGGTTTGAGCCACAATAGGAACCGAAGAATCAATTTTAAGAATATCGCGAGCAGCAGCGTAACCATCTTTTACAGGCATCTGCATATCCATGAGAATCAATGCAATATCGCGATTTGCATTAAAAAGCGTTACACATTCTTCACCATTTTGCGCCCAAATAATTTTTGCACCAGTTTTAGAAAGTATTTTTTCTAAAAGTATATAATTGATTCGAGCATCCTCGGCAATGAGAATTTTTTTCCCAGAAAAATTATACTCGGCAGGAACCGATGATTTTTTACCTAAATCATTATGAATCAACATTTTTTGAGGTAAACGAATACGGAAATCCGACCCCACTCCCACTTGCGAGTTAAGTTCAATGGTGCCGTTCATAAGCTCAACAAGGTTTTTGGTGATTGCAAGCCCTAATCCGAGACCATTATTTGATTTTATAGTGCCCACTTGCGTAAAACGACCAAAAATCTTGGTTTGCATATCGTGAGGAATACCAATTCCTGTATCTTTAACCCGCAACACCAAAGCACCATCAGAAAACTCGTAACCAAATGATACACTGCCTTTTTCGGTAAATTTGATGGCATTGCTAATCAAATTGATAAGTATCTGCGAAATACGTTGAGGGTCGCCAGAAACATTACACTTTGGCACCACAAGCTTATTACAAATAAGCTCTATATCGTTGTTTTTTTGTAATTTGGCAAGATAAATGCCACTACGCTGATTAATCTCGTCAAACAAAGCATTGAGGTCAAATTGTGTTTCCTCTATTTGTATCTTATTGTGTTGCAATTTGTTATAATCCGAAAAATCGTCCAACAAATTAAGCAACGACATACAACTATTGCGAATATAAGTCAGGTATTGCGAACGGTCGTCGGCACTAAGATTCTGATCTGTAAGTATATCGCTAAACCCGATAATAGAATTTAGCGGATTTCGCAGTTCGTGAGCCACATTAGAACAAAGGTCATCGTGTTTTTCATCAGATTTAGACGCTTCGTGAACCATCACAAAAACACCTTTCTTTTCAACAATTCTTACAAGAGTAAATTTACAACGTAAAGTTTTAGTATCTCCGTTTGGCATTATTATATCAAAATAATAATCTGCCTTATCGGTAGAATGTTTGAGCACACTTATATATTTACGTTTAATTCTATAATAATCGGCTTTGGAAATAATGTCTATAAGATTGTTTTCCAAAAACTTATAAGTACGACCTGTGATGCGGCGGAGTTCGTTGTTGACATGCACCAACTGTTTTTCATAAAATATAGCAATCCCTGTATCAATAGATTGTATAATCTGATTGAGAATATAATAATTTTCAATCAGTTTATCTTTAACCGTTAAACCGTGGTTAGCAATAGATGTATACATAAGCGAAATTGTTATAAAATTCGAATGTAAAAATAAGCAAAATTATTGGATAAAAACAAACGATTGATAATTTTAATCCAATTTTTTTTTAAAAAGGACGTTATTAATGAAAAAGTTTTTGAAATGATGTTTTACGCAAAAAGATTATTATTAGCCGTATGTATTTGTATGTCAGCAACATTATGTATGGCACAAAGCAACATTAGCGCAGCCCTTACGGGTCTTGGAATAGATTTTGGCGACCGCACCAACGCACCCATCTATCAAATAAAAGCCGATAACGAAGGTAAAATTCAATTAGAACCCGGCATCAGGTTGGGTGGCGAAATCTACGCTTCGGATATCACAAGCATAAAATTTGCTCAAACCATTAAGCTCGACTGCATGAAAAAAGCCGCTTTTAGCACTCAAGTAATGCTGAGATTCAGAGTGTTTAAAATTTACAAACATTCGCTCTCGGTGGGCATTGGTCCGTGCGGTTTTTATCGTCAAACTTGGGAAGAATCAGAAGGTTACGTAGAGGATAATGTATATCACAGCGGAAGTTTTCAAACCAAAATTTGTTGGCTCAGCGGCGAAATTGAATACAACTATTATCTATCCAAAAAGAACGATCTCTCATTTGCCATTACACACTCAAATCCCGAATCTATGGGATTTGCAATTGGCATAAAGCATTGGATATCACGCAAAAGCAGCCATTGCAACACTTGCCCAAGTTTCCACTAAACGCTCTATTTGAGAAGTCCATCGGTATTTTTAAGATTTTTGTAACTTTTTAGTTCACAGCGAATTGAGGCAATTGGCATATCAATTTTGATTTTTAGCGGCACATAGTTGCCATCATTGGTAAACCACGCCTCAAGGTCGTCTTCTTTTTTAAACACCGACTTGTCGCTCAAAACGGGCACAAATTTTAAGCACTCAATCTTGCCAAAATCAGATTTTACGGTTTCGGTTTTTTTGTACTTAAGCGTTACAAGGTAAAGTTTTTCGTTAAACCAAGTGTGAAGGGGCATCGACTCGTTTTTTTCGTACTTTTTGTCAAAAATAAAACGGCGCGAATAAAAAAATGCCGAAATTAAATCAAAAGTATGTGGCGGAACCTCGTGACGACCGCTTTTCATACTGTAAATCACGCTGCTATCTTGACAAAAAATATCCTCGTTGTAGCGTTTGTAGTTGTTTTCGGTAACGTTACGAATAGCCTTTAGCGGGTATCCTGTGCAAATATCAAACAAGCTTTCGTAAATATCGTAAATATGCGCCACCTTGCTTACAACCCCCGTAGAGTAGCATACAGCCTTTACATGAAAATAATAATCGTAGCCCACAGCCTGCAAACCAACATTGATTTTGAGTTCTCCGCCTTTAATAACGCCATATTTGAGTTCATAAATAAGTTCTTCGCCAGGCTGAAATGCCGTGTTCACCTTATATTTATCTTCGATAATCTGCACAGCCTTCGATTTTTGCTCCTGCGCAAAAGATACTCCGCTCACACAAAGCATCATAAATAGCCAAAAAAGTTTCTTCATAACAACAAGATTATAATTTGAGCACAAATGTACGCATAAAAGCGAAAAAAAACTTTGTAAAAATCTTAAATAAATAAAAAAGTGATTATGAAAACGAAAAATTTTATATATTTGTGATTTGCAAAAACACAACAAAACGAATCAAAAAAAACAATTATAAATGCGTAATAAGATGATTGCCGGCGCGCTGGCGTTGGTTTTTTTAGCTACCTTAACCGTGATATCGTGCAATAGCATAGGCGATTTTGGAAAAATACACGAAGGAAGAATTGTATATTCTATCGAATACCCTAAAGACAAAGAGCAGAGCAGTCTGGTTACCCTTTTACCCGAAACTATGGAACTCAAATTTAAGGAAGACAATACTGTAATCAATATCAACGGCTTTTTTGCCATATTCAGCCTAATATATATCAGCGACCACAACACACACACCAACTATTCGCTGCTGAGAGTAATGAATCAGAAAAAAATGTACAAAGCTGATACAATGGAAATTCCGTTTGGCTACGAAAAAATGCATAACATCCAAATCAAGCATACCGACGATACTCTCACTATCTGCGGATACAAATGCAAAAAGGCACTTGCTTACTGTCCCGAGGCAAGCGACAAGCCCTACGAACTATATTATACCAACGAAATAGGAATCCGAAACCCTAACACCAACAACCCATTTAGGCAGTTAGACGGGGTTTTGCTCGGTTTTCAAGTGCGCCTCAGCAATATCAGCATGAATATGAAGGCAATAGAAATACACGAAGAAAAAATTGACGATTCGGTTTTCAAAATTCCCGACGACTACGAAATTGTTTCGCGCGAGCAGTTGGAAGAATTTATAGATTCGTTTACCAAATCAGACGACATACCTACCATCTGACGTTGAAAATCCCATTCTTCTAACTCTTTTTTGATTTCGTAATCGGTGTAATCAATCTTTACCGGGCACACTGATATATATCCGTTGGCAAGTGCATATTCGTCGGTATCAGTGGCTTCGGGTTCGTGATTTATAAATTTTCCACACAGCCAATAATACATTTTGCGATTGTTGGGATGAATGTTTTCTTCGTAATACTCGTCCCACATGGCATGGCTCATGCGTGTAACTTTTACACCCATTATAGGATGCTCCGAGGGATTGGGAATATTTACATTAAGGCACAACGATTGTTTACCTTTGTATTCCAATACTTTAGAGGTTATCAAACGCACATAGTCTGATACATCAGTAAAATCGGCATCCGACGAAAAATTCAAAATCGAAAAACCCACCGAAGGAATATCGTGCAACATACCTTCGAGCGCCGCGCCCATCGTTCCCGAATATAACTGGTTGATACTTGAATTTGAGCCATGGTTGATGCCGCTGAGAATTATATCTGGGCGACGATGCAAAATCTTATACAAACCAATCTTGATACAATCGGCGGGCGAACCTGTACATTTATAAGCAATTACCTCAGGATCAAACGAATGTGAAGGCCGATACCAAAGTGGCAAATCAAGCGTTATGCTATGTCCCTTGCCGCTCTGAGGTTTGTCGGGTGCCACCACAACCACTTGTCCAAGAGATTGAACAGCCTCTACTAAAACTTTTAACCCCCTTGAGAAAATTCCGTCGTCGTTGCTAATTAATATTAAAGGTGCTGAATTGTCTTCCATATAATTATTGTTTAATTTGTGTTAGTGTTACAGCCATTGCTTGTGTCGCGAAATCCTAATTCCAATAAAAGCCATCAAAATTGAGAACACAAGTATCAAAGGCATAGCCCAAACCCAAGTTTCCATACCATTAGGCACATTCATTCCAAAGAAGCTGGCAATCAACGTAGGAATCATCAAGATAATAGAAACCGAGGTCATCTGCTTCATTACCACGTTGAGGTTGTTAGAGATAACGCTTGCAAAAGTATCCATCATACCACTCTGGATATTGCTGTAAATCTGCGCCATCTCAATAGCCTGCTTGGTTTCAATCATGGCATCTTCGATAAGGTCTTCGTTGATTTCGCTAAACATAGTCTTTTTGGAGTTTTTAAACTTTGCAAGAACTAACTCATTGCTTTTTAGCGAAGTAATAAAGAATACCAAACATTTTTCTAATTTCAACAATTTATTGAGTTCCTTATTACGGATAGATTTTTCTATCTCCTTTTCTATCAACGAAGTATGCTGGTTAATCTGACGCAGATAGTACATAAACGAATTGGCACTGCGAATAAAAAGGTTGAGAGTAAAGTTGATACGGTCGTAAACTGGTTGCGACGAATTTCGGTACACCGACGGCTGATCCACAGGCAACACATTATTAGGCACATTACAAATGGTAACGGTATAATCTTCGCCCATAAAAATGCCCAAAGGGTAAGTGGTGTAGTTCATAGAATCGCCCGTGGTTTCAACAGGAATACGCAAGATTATCATACTCCATTCGTCGTCCACTTCGTAACGAGGCCGCTCATCGTTGTCGAGGATGTCTTGAATAACATCCTGCGGAACTTTGAATTTTTCTTGCAAGAGTTCTACTTCCTCGCTGTCGGGTTGTACACAATGTACCCAACAACCATTTTCAAGTTCACTGAACTTTTCAGCGCCCAGGAAACTTCTGTACATCTGAATCATTAATAAACCTCCAAAATTAAATTCCCACGCGAAGGGAGGAGGTTTCAAAAAGAAACGTTCTTACCCCTCAGGGAAAAATTTATAGTTTTCTAAATTATAAGGGTCTTCGTCCATAGGATAAAAACAATTGATTATGCTGCAAATATACTAAAAAAAATAATACCCCGCCAAACACGGGGTATTTTTTTAAACAAAAAATCGTATTAGTCTCCTAATGTTGCCACCATAACGGCTTTGATTGTGTGCAAACGGTTTTCGGCCTCGTCAAACACTATAGATGCGGGCGATTCAAAAACTTCATCGGTAACTTCGATAGAATCAAGTCCAAATTTGTCGTAAATTTCTTTGCCAACTTTTGTGTCCAAATCGTGGAATGCAGGAAGGCAGTGCATAAATTTTACATCAGGATTGCCGGTGAGTTTTAAGCAGTTGCTATCTACACGGTATTTCAAAAGCATATCAATACGCTCTTTCCAAACCTCGGCGGGCTCTCCCATCGATACCCAAACATCGGTGTAAATTACATCGCAACCCTTTACACCTTCTTCAAGATTATCGGTAATGGTAATTTTTGCACCTGAGGTTAATGCTAATGCCTTACATTTTTCTACCAAAACATTATCTGGAAACAATTGCTTAGGACCAACAAGACGGATGTCCATACCTAATTTAGAAGCAATAACCAACAATGAGTTAGCAGTATTGCAGTGCAAATCGCCAAGGAATGCAAATTTCATATCCTTAACATCTTTTTTGAGATGCTCTTTCATAGTAAGCAAATCGGCGAGAGCTTGGGTTGGATGAAACTCATTGGTAAGGCCGTTCCAAACTGGAACTCCCGAAAACTCAGCTAATTGCTCCACTATTTTTTGACCAAAGCCACGATACTCAATGGCATCAAACATACGTCCAAAAACACGAGCCGAGTCTTTGATAGATTCCTTGTGTCCCAACTGGCTTGCCGAAGGTGTAATATACACTGTATGAGCACCTTGATCGGCTGCAGCTACCTCAAAAGCACAACGAGTGCGGGTAGATGTTTTTTCAAATACTAATGCTATATTTTTACCATTAAGGTGCTTAACCTCAGTATGTTGCGATTTGGCTTGTTTCAAATCGGCTGCCAACTGCAATAGATAATTGATTTCATCTGTTGTAAAATCAAGCAATGTCAGCAGACTTCTGTTTTTTAAATTTATGTTGCTCATATAAAAAATGTTTTTACAAAGATAGATATTTATATTTAAAAACTAATTAAGGAAAACACTAAAATTTATTCAGCAGCAGAGTATACCTTAGCAAAAAAATCGCGCAGTTCGTCGTAAGCCGACATCTCAAAAAATGGAGAAGAAATATTTACATCTATTTGATATACAGTTTGTCCATTATCTTCAACAACAGAAAAATCAGCATGAAGCCTCTCGCCTACAGAAGAAAAACTCCGTGGCGTAAAATCAGTAGATAACTGTTGACTGCAAACCACTTTGTAAGTGTAATGCCTCGGTACCACAAAATCTACTGGCACCGTGCGAACAATTTCGCTAAACGGATTGGCGCCCATAAGCAAATTAAACACAGAATGTAAATTATTGCTAACAAATGAAAACGTGGAATCACTAATATGTTTTTCCTCTACAAACAAACCACTTGCATAATGCGTGATTTGACATTTACCGTTGGCCAATTGCGCAATAAGTTGCAGTGTATCAGGGAAACTCTGTTGAAGAGATACAAAAAAGTGATTATCAGTTTCCATTACAAGATATTGATTATTAATATTTTGCTTATTCAACGCACCCAATTGATTGTTGCCATTAGCTGCATCTAATATAAAAGATTGTTGAGTATTATCGTATACAAAAGAAACAAATGCAAGTATATTATTGAATTGCAGTCGATTAACATACAAAGAATCCACCGTTCCATAATCTCTTGTAGCCGACAATACAGGAAGGGCATTGAATCCCGCACGTCGCAAAAGGGCAACAAGCGTAGCATTGATTTCGGCACTATTGCCAACACCTTGTTTCAGAACCATTTCGGGAGTGCGCTCTATATAACTTGAATAAACGCTATCCCATTTTACATTAGAAGTAACATAGCTATATAACTGTTTCACAACAGTAAGAGAATCAACTGCATCGGCATTATCATAAATATCTGATAATTTGTCGTTTAACACAAATGATTTAAGAATAGGTTTCCAAAACGAAGAACTTTTACGAAGCTCTTTGGTAAACCGCGCCCAATTGTTGCTCTCAAACTTAATATAACCGGGATTAACTATCTGATTCCAAACTTCAAATTTCGATAAATATCGGTTGCCGGGCTCATCGTATGCAAAAATAAGCCGCGTAAGCCTACCCCAAACTGCAGTAAGATATTGAGACTGATGAATATCTTCGGTAATACGGGTAGGCCGCATCAAAAGCAAAGCGTCATAATAACGTTTCTGCGGCATAAAGGCTAAAGAAGTATCCACGGGCATAGTATTATGCGCTGTAAACACATTCTGTATAGAAGAAAACCTAAACGTAATCATCTCACCTCGCTCAGAATATGCATTAACAGGACCATTGAGCGACGAAAAATTTTCGGTAATGGTTTGGAAATGATAGTTTGTAGACCTATCCACAGGCAAATAATCTCCTGTTACACAAAAATCATACTCTATAAAATCAGGAAAATCTGTAACTGCCTGCGACACTATGCAAGGGTATTTACAGTGAAAATTCCACGCTTCGGGTTGCGAATAGTTAAACGAAACCTTAGTATACTGCACGTCAACTATATCTCCAGCCTTAATTTCAGGAAAATGGATAACTAAAAAACTACGAAGGCTGTCGCGATTTATCACTTCGATATTCTTATATTTTATCTTATGTTCGTTAACTTTTTGATTTGCAAGACGGTAGATACGAGCTTTGGTGTTAAGCACTTTTTCATAATCATATCTACCACTAAAAGGAACCACTATTTGATTATTATCTAAAAAATTGTCAACCAAGGCTTTATAACGGATATGAAAGGTATTGAAAAACATAACCTGATGTTCGTAGACGTTAAAAGTGCTTACCCGCTGATTTAGAAGCACCACAGCATCGTAAGCACCTGATTTTTCAATCTCCGTAGGGTTGAAATCGTCAGCGGTAATTGAGCCAAAACTCTTAACAACTGTATCTTTCTGAGCAAAAGCGTTTAAACAGAAAATCACTGACAAACAGAATGATAGAATATGTTTCATAAATTCCAAAATTTAAATAATCTCAACAGACAATAATAACAATAATCTATTAATAAAAAAAGGTGTTCCCCAAAAAAGAGAACACCTATCTCAAAAAAAATTTAGAAACTACTAAACATATTTAGACTCGCGGAGAGCCTTGATTTTTTCGTCTTCCATATAGTCTTCAAAATCCATATATTTATCAATCAATCCGTTAGGAGTGATTTCAAGAATACGGTTGCAGACAGTATGAATAAACTCATGGTCGTGCGAAGTCATAATGATATTGCCTGGATAGGTCTTCATATTGTTGTTGAAAGCCTGAATCGACTCCATGTCCAAATGGTTGGTGGGATGGTCGAGCATAATCAAGTTGGGATTTTGAAGCATCATACGGGCAATCATGCAGCGCATTTTTTCGCCTCCCGAAAGCACAGTGCATTTTTTGTTGATGTCGTCGCCAGAAAAGAGCATTTTGCCGAGATAACCACGAAGGAATACCTCAGTAGTGTCGTCGGTAAACTGAGCAAGCCAATCTTTTATCGAAATTTCCTTTTGGAAAAATTCGTTGTTGTCTAACGGAAGATATGCAGTTGTAATGGTTTGACCCCACGCAAAAGTACCCGAAGTGGGCTGAATTTCGCCGTTGATAATACGGAAAAACGCTGTTGTGGCACGTTGGTCGTGCGAAAGAAGTGCAATTTTATCGTTGCGCTCAATATTAAAGGAGATGTTTTTGAAAAGCACCTCGCCATTGAGTTCGTAGCATAGGTCTTTGATTTCCAAAACCTTGTCACCAGCAGGACGTTCGGGTGTGAAAATTATGCCCGGATAGCGGCGAGTAGAGGGTGCAATCTGCTCAATATTAAGCTTTTCGAGCATCTTTTTGCGGCTTGTGGTCTGCTTGCTTTTAGCAACATTGGCACTGAATCGTTGAATAAATTCCAAAAGTTCTTTCTTTTTCTCTTCAGCCTTCTTGTTTTGTGCAGCCTGCTGACGCTGAGCAAGTTGCGAACTCTCGTACCAGAACGAGTAGTTGCCCGAAAACATACGGATTTTATTGAAGTCGATATCAACAATATCGGTGCAGACATTATCTAAGAAGTGTCGGTCGTGCGAAACCACAATCACAGTATTCTGAAAATTAGAAAGATAGTTTTCTAACCAAAGAACGGTATCAAGGTCGAGGTCGTTGGTAGGCGCGTCGAGCAAAAGGTTGTCGGGATTACCAAAAAGAGCCTGAGCAAGAAGCA
>JAEEGL013199701.1_pt1 | contig 16308 bp, 16 predicted proteins | sample 9134231 | NCBI WGS metagenome assembly JAEEGL01 (sample SAMN16246548, study PRJNA631951) | gut metagenome | biome: gut microbiome; feature: rumen; material: fiber-attached | host: Bos | place: Iran: Karaj | collected 2018-10
GGCATATGTGTATGTATCCGGCACCGCTTCGCAGCTATGACGTCCTCGAGCAGCGGTACTAAGCTCATTCTTCGAATTCGCTAAGTGCCGGCCTCGGACACATTGCCGGATTACATAGCACATATGTCGAAATCCTGAATGTGATATGACTTAGATAACATTGTCGTAATAATAGATAGAATACATATAAGTAATCAATTCGAAAGGAAAAGATACATGGAGAATAACAACGAAGCTAAGACAGCCCTCGTAACAGGCGCATCACGCGGTATCGGAAGGGCATGTGCGATCGCACTCGGAAAAGCAGGATACAAAGTAGGTGTCAACTATAATTCCAATGAAGCTGCCGCTCAGGAGGTCGTAAAGATCATTGAGGAAGCAGGCAGCGAGGCTATTGCAATCAAGGCTAACGCGGCAGATCTCAAAGAAGTTCAGGCTATGATGCGTACCTTCGTAAAGACCTTCGGCAAGATCGATCTTCTCGTAAACAATGCAGGTATCGTTAAAGATGAATATGTTATGATGATGAGCGCTGAGACCATAGACAAGTGCCTTGATCTCAACATCAAGGGCTATCTGTACTGCTCACAGCAGGCGGCTGTTAAGATGTTCTCCAAGAAAAAGGGCTGCATCGTAAATGTTTCATCGGTAAGCTCGGTTCTTGCGGTTCCCGGTCAGTCCGTTTACAGCTCGACCAAGGGAGCTGTCAATTCTATGACCGCAACAATGGCAAAGGAACTTGCACCCTATGGCATCAGGGTTAATGCAGTGGCACCCGGCTTTATCGCAACCGAGATGATCGAAGCTATCCCTGAGGAGAAGAGAGAGCAGTATATCAAGGAAATTCCTCTCGGAAGATTTGGAACTGCTGAAGAAGTTGCAAGTGCGGTTGTAATGCTCGCAAGCGATGCATGCTCATATGTCACCGGCCAGGTTCTCGTACTTGACGGAGGACTCAGTTTATAATACCAATGATTGTAGGATTGCGGGAGCTGCATAGCTGCAAAGCAATCCGTGGCATCAACAAGGCAGAGGTGGATATCAATGATGAATATAAATGAAGTACAGAAGAGGATCAAACAGCGTCCCCCTTTCCAGATGATCGAAAAGATCCTCGAGATCAGGGACGGCGAATATGCAAAGGGCATCAAGAATGTTTCAATCAATGAGCCCTATTTCATGGGACATTTTCCTGACACTCCGATAATGCCGGGTGTCCTTCTCATCGAAGCCGCAGCTCAGCTTTGCTCGGTTACGATCGAGAGTCAGGGCACTGACGACAGCCTCATTTACGTTCTCCTTAAAGTTGACGAATTCAAATTCGTAAAGCCCGTTCTCCCCGGAGACGTATGCGAGATCGAAGTAACCAAAACCGGAGGCGGCGGTCCCCTCGTAAAGTTTGATGCGGTCATTTTCGTAGACGGTGCAGTCCGCGCAAAGGGCAAGCTCGCGTTCACATCCATGCCGAAAGAATCGGTTTACGCATAAATAAATAATCATATTTTGCATTTATAATTTATGTCAGAATAATGCAAACAAGAGCTTGAAGGACGGTTTATTACAAATCAACGAGCGACTTATTTCTGATTTCAAGGAAAATGCATGCAGATTCAAGAGTCATGTTCTCTGTGGTGTATTTTCCGGTCTTTTCAGCTAGTGAAAAGCATGAAAAATAAAGAGGTATGTTCTCTGTGGTGTATTTTCTGGTCTTTTCAGCTAGTGAAAAGCATGAAAAATAAAGAGGTATGTCCTTTGTGGTGTATTTTCCGGTCTTTTCAGCTAGTGAAAAGCATGAAGAATTAAGTGTTGTGTTCTCTGTGGGGTATTTTCAATTATTTCAGCTAAGGAAAATGCATGCAGGAACAAAGGGAATGCTCACTGTGGGGCATTTGAACAGATTTTAGAATATTTTTGTAAAAGGAAATAGATTATAAAAAAGAATCAGGAGAAAAAGCATGGGAAAAACAGTTTTCATGTTCCCCGGCCAGGGATCTCAGTATATCGGAATGGCGAAGGATTTCTACGACGCCTACCCCGAATCAAAAGCAGTATTTGAAAAAGCATCCGAGGCAGCGGGATTTTCCGTAGAGCAGCTCTGCTTCGAGGAAAACGAAAAGATCAATATAACCGAATATACCCAGATCTGCATGCTTGCCGCAGAGGCAGCTATCTATGCCGCAGTTGTTAAGGAAGGCATCACCTGCGACTATACCGCAGGCTTAAGCCTCGGTGAGTACGGAGCGCTGATCGCATCCGGTGCGATGTCGATGGAAGATGCTTTCAAGGTGATCAGAAAGCGTGGAATGTACATGCAGGAAGCCGTGCCGCAGGGCGGTGCCATGGCAGCGATTTTAAGCTTAGATCCGGCCATCGTAGCACAGGTTTGTGAGGAGGTACAGGCAGCAGGTCCGGCAGCTGATGCCGGGAGCTATACGCTTCCCTATGTCGTTTCCGTGGCAAATTACAACAGCCCCGCACAGATCGTTATCACAGGCCGTGAGGATGCCGTAAAAAAAGCTTCCGATGTATGTGTGGAGCGCGGAGCAAGAAGAGCCGTTCAGCTTAAAGTCAGCGGACCTTTCCATTCGGCTCTTTTAAAAGGAGCGGGAGAAAAGCTTTCCAAGGTTCTCGACGAAGTAACCATTGGTGACATCAAAGTCCCTTACCTCGCCAATGTAAATGCAGACTATGTGACTGAGCCCGATCAGGTTAAGCCACTTTTGGTATTGCAGGTATCTTCCTCGGTAAGATGGCAGCAGACACTGGAAAGACTTATAGAGGACGGCGCGGATCTCTTTATCGAGATCGGCCCCGGAAGCACGCTCTGCGGTTTTGTTAAGAAGCTTGGAAAAGAAGTAAAGACAGTAAATATTGAAAAAGTTGAAGACTTAAAGAATTATCTTGCTAATTGATTTTTTGATTAATGAGGTGTGCATCTGATTTGTTGATAACAGATACTCGGATGCAAAGAGTTTGAGATGGGAAACAGTGTTGAAACATGCCCCGGCTGCAAAGCCGAGGTGCTTTGGTCAGAGGTAAAGGAAAACCTCTATGTATGTCCCAACTGCGGAAAGCTTTTCCGCGTGTGGACTGACAACAGGATAAAGATGGTTGCCGACGAGGGAACGTTCGAGCAGATGTTTGATGACATTGGTACGAAAAACGTTCTAGGCACTCCGGAATATGAGGAAAAGCTCACGCAGGCTCAGGCGAAGACCGGGCTTTCGGAAGGCGTAACAGTCGGTAAATGCATGATAGGCGGGCACAGAGCCGTGCTCGGAGTCATCGATTCACGTTTCCTTATGGGAAGCATGGGGCACGCGGTCGGAGACCGTATCACAAGTGCAGTTGAGTTTGCCACAAAAGAAAGAATGCCCGTAGTCCTTTTCTGCTGTTCCGGAGGAGCAAGAATGCAGGAGGGTATCATATCTCTCATGCAGATGGAGAAAACCTCCGCAGCTTTAAAGAGACATTCCGAGGCAGGACTTCTCTATATATCGGTTCTTACCGATCCGACAACAGGCGGTGTTACCGCAAGTTTTGCAATGCTCGGGGATATCATTCTCGCCGAGCCCGGTGCCATGATCGGATTTGCGGGACCCAGAGTCATCGAGCAGACCATAGGCGAAAAGCTTCCGGAAGGCTTCCAGAGAGCAGAATTCCAGCTTGAGCACGGATTTGTCGACAGAGTAGTCTACAGAGACGAGCTTCGTCCGACACTTATAAAGCTTCTGGAAATGCACTCTGTAAGGGGCGGATTTGCAGGATTTACAAACCTTGGAGAAAAGGTTTATTACGGGCCTACCGAGATAATGAAAGAGAGAGCCGCAAAAAGCCAGACTCTTTCCGCTTGGGAAAAGGTACAGGAGGCCAGAAAGGTCTCAAGACTTGGAGCAGCTGAATATATCAACGCCATCTTTGATGACTTTATTGAACTCCACGGTGACAGATATTTCCGAGATGATCCTGCGATCATGGGAGGAGTCGCATATCTTGACGGACAGCCCGTGACTGTTATCGGCGTAAACCGCGGAAGGAATTTTGAGGAATGTCGGGAGCATAATTTCGGAATGCCTTCACCGGAGGGCTACAGGAAGGCCTTAAGGCTGATGAAACAGGCCGAGAAATTCGGACGCCCCATCATTACCTTCGTTAATACTTCGGGAGCTTATCCCGGCATGGAGGCCGAGGAGAACGGACAGGGTGAGGCCATCGCAAGAAACCTCTACGAGATGTCCTCAATGCATGTTCCGATCCTTGCTATTATGATCGGAGAAGGCGGAAGCGGCGGCGCCCTGGCACTTGCCGTCGGCAACGAAGTATGGATGACGGAAAATGCCATTTACTCCATCCTTTCACCTGAAGGATTTTCTTCTATTCTCTGGAAGGACGGAAGCCGTAAGATCGAAGCCTCTGAGGTTATGAAGATCACGGCTCAGGATCTTAAAAAACTGAATGTGATCGAAGAGATAATACCTGAGTACGGTGGAGCAGATGAGGCTGCACTTTCGTCTATGGCCAGCGATATGAAGGGAAGAATAAGAAATTTCCTTGCAAAGCAGGACGGTAAAAGCGGAAATACTCTTGCTGACGAAAGGTATGCAAGGTTCAGGAAATACTGATCAAAACGGAAAGCACTTGGAAAAGATCCGGGTGCTTTCTTGCTATTTAGCAAAACTCTGCTATGGATGAGGCTCACGCAGATAGTTTAAAAACAGGAGCTTTATGGCGCTGATACTTGCGGTATCCTTTCTCACCGTCACTATAATACTGATGCTGGTGATCATAGCCTTTGTGTTCTCGGTAATAAGAGCGGGCATGATAAGGAAGATCGAGCCCTACAACATGCTTATCAGGGAGTAAGCAAAGCCTTGTATTTATCGGCTTCAGGCTTTATAATCATATAAGAATTATCTTAAAGGCAGGGTTAATTTATGCGCTGGATGAGGTACAGAATAAAAACCGTTACCGACGCGGAAGACATTATTGTTTCCACACTTTATGACATTGGGCTCGAGGGTGCTCAGATAGAAGACAAGATTCCGCTCACTCCCCTGGAGAAGGAGCAGATGTTTGTTGATATACTCCCCGATGCAGCAGACGACGACGGGGTGGCTTATCTCAATTTCTTTGTTGAGCTGAATGATGAGAATAAGGTGTTCATAGAGGGTGAGGAAACTGATCCGGAGGAATTAAAAAACAGGATCCGGAAAGAACTTGATGAACTTAAGGCTTTTAACCTCGACATCGGCGAGGGCACGATTGAGCTTGAGAGCACTGAGGACATCGACTGGATCAACAACTGGAAGAAATATTTCCACAGCTTTTACATTGATGATATCCTCGTTATTCCGTCATGGGAGGAAGTCGCACCGGAAGATAAGGACAGGATGATCCTTCACATCGATCCCGGCACGGCCTTCGGAACGGGAATGCACGAGACCACTCAGCTCTGTATAAGGCAGATCAGGAAATATGTTACACCGGAAACCGAGCTTCTGGATGTGGGCACCGGAAGCGGTATTCTCGGAATTCTCTCGCTTATGATGGGCGCAAAGCATGTTGTGGGGACCGACCTTGACCCCTGTGCTGAGCCCGCGGTGGCCGATAATCTGAAGAACAACGGCGTGGATGAAAAAGGCTTTGATCTTATCATCGGAAATATCATCACGGAAAAGGACATTCAGGACCGTGTGGGATATGAAAAGTACGACATCGTTGTTGCCAATATTTTAGCTGATGTTCTGGTGCCGCTGACACCTGTTATAGTTGATCAGATGAAGCCGGGAGCCGTATATATCACATCCGGCATTTTAAATGACAATGACAAAGAATTCAGGGTTAAGGATGCCTGCACGGCAGCGGGACTGAGGGTCACAGAGACCACCTATCAGGGTGAATGGGCCAGTGTGACGGCTATAAAAGAGTAGGGATACAAACATTGGAGGTAAAGCAGTATGTTGTATGAGTCTTTCGACGGAACGCCGGGATTTGTCGGCTTTATCGATGGTTCAAATATAGGAATGTTTGACAGATTTATTCTGGGGGATGTAAGAGATGCCATTAAAAGGGGAGAACCCATCGCGGCGTTTGGGTGGACGGTGGAACAAATAGTAGCCGGAGCCCTTTGCGGAACTGTCAGGAACGGAGTTTTTGAAATAGTTTCACTTTATGTGGCACCCTCATACAGAAAAATGGGCGGGGGAAGATTCCTGCTTGAGATGGCTCTCACTATTGCTGAGGACTATGTGAAGGAAGTGAGAATAGATTATCTCGAAGAGGATGAGGAACACACCCTTCTTACGGAATTCCTTGAGCATATGGAGTTTGACTCGGTGGATGACGATATTGAGGCTACCTACGTTACAACCATCAACGATGTTTCCATGGAAAAGCTGTTTAAAAAGGATGATGGTTTTCTCTCAAAGAGTTTTAGCGAAGCTGATCCTCTTGTTTTGAGAAAGGTTGAGAGTGTAGTCAAAAAGTCGCTGGAGCCCATATCCGAGGGAGGATTTTCCTCGGATGAGGTTGACTCCGAAGTCAGCAGATTCATTGGGAACGCTGATAAATATGCATACGCCGTGGTGGAGAAGCTTGGAGACGGATCCATAATGCTCTCCGCGGTTGTTAACGATACGGACAAACCGGAGAATGTTATGCTGCTTCTGGCAGACGCCTTTAAAGCCGCAAGAAGCAGGTATTCGCCGGATACAAAGCTTTATATTTCGGTTATCAACGACATTTCACGCAGACTGGTTGAGAACATTCTTCCTTCCGCAAAACGGATAAACAGAGTATTCGAGAGAACTATCATAGTCTGATTTGATCTTGTTTTCACAACAACCACTTAGGAGGGACAGGTATGGGGCTTGAAGAATTAAATGCGATAAAGCAGAAACAGCAGCAGCTGACTAAAGACGAGTTTGAAAAAGAGCTTGTTAAAAAATCGGTCAGTCTTGTTACCGAACAAACCAATGAAGCTCATGCACAGGTTAATGATGTCAAAACCGCGCAGATGATGCTTAATGATGTGAGAACAAGAATGTATCCTGCCGCTGCCACGGGCGCTGCGGAGGGTGAACCTGTTGTCCTGGAGGCTCAAAAAAAGAAATCCTATAAAGAGCGCAGGGAAGAGAAGAAAAGGATTAAGGAAGAGCAGATAAAAATTCAGGAAGTCCGGGACATAACCGGTCTGAATGATGCGGATATGAAAAGCTATAAGCTTGGACACGAGATTACCCAGTATGGAATTGAGTTGGATAATTCGATCGAACTTCTTCACAACAATCCGGAACTCGAAGCACAATCCAAGAAAAACAAGGCTGATGTAAGAGCTATCAGATCATGGCTTCAGGGATATAAAACCGATAAAAAGGGCAAACCTTTAAATAAAATAGAAGAGGAAAAGAAACAGAAGGATCTGGAATTCATTAGTGATATGGTAAGCGATAGTCTGGAAAAACGACGCAAGCATCTTGACCATATTACAGATACCCTTCTTAATCTCAAAATCAGTGAGGATATGTTTACACCGGAGTATATTGCGAAACATCCAAAGGAGATGAAGAATATCACTGCCCGCATGACATATTTTGAGAATATCTGGAATGATCCCATAAACGCTGACTATTTTAAAAATATGGAGCCTGTCCGCAAGGAGCTTTTAAAGACAAGGATACTTGATAATTATGCAGTCGTTTCCAATAACGTGACAGCGCAGTGTACCCTTATGGGCGTTGATATTAACAATGAGAAATTCTATACGAAGGATCTTTTAATAGAGGTGTATGATAATATTGCATATGCCGGAGAAATGGCGAAGGGAGTGCTAAAGGAAGAACTTGCTGAAACCAGAGCCAAGGAAGCTCAGATTTTCGAGAAGTATCAGGGACAGGTTCTGGCTGCATCTGCCAGGAAAGCACTGCCTGAGAAGATCAAAGAGGGAAAACTCAATCCGGATGCCAGGGACAGTTTTATGGAGGGCTTCAATAAAGGAGTATTAGAAAAGGCGAATAAAAAATTCCTTGAAGGTAAGGCACAAGCCATAGCAGAAGCCAAAGCCGAGGTAGAGGCAAAAGTCAAAGAGGAAGCAAAAAAGAATATACACAGGACAGATTTGGAGATTAAAAAAGAAATAATTGATCTGTACAATAAAAAGATGCTGCTCGTGGACTCTTATGCAAAGCAGGAAATAGGTATTCGTACTGATTCCAATGAAACCGCTAAATTATATAAAGCCTATGGCGGAGATATTATTAAAAGCATGGGCGACGATATGATGGCTGTTTCGGAAAGAATGATTGCGAGTGATATCGATATGTCGATGTTTAAACCGCAAATTCAAAAGATTTCCCTTGCTCCAATGGGTTCCCCGGGATCGGTGATGGCCGGAGGCGGAGTTAATATTATAGCGGATTCTCTCCTGAAGCTGGTGGAAAGCCATTTCAAAAGCGAAGACTGCATTAAGTTTTTTGCGGATGCTTATGTTGCTTTTGGATCAGCAGAGGTTTTTGACGGCAAGCTTGAAAACTGTGTACAGTTCTTTGCACAGAGTATTTTAACCAATGTTACCACCGGTTTGCCCGCTAAGCTTAAAGTAAAATACATGAAAACGGATAAAAAAGATTTTGCAGATAGCATATGCGACGCCGGCACTACTCTGCTTGGTACGGCCGGATTGCTTATGAATATGAATCATCCTTTTGTATTAGATACTTTGGAGAAGAATGAGGATTTAAAGTACGTTTTTGGAGATTATAAAGCTATTATTGACAAAGTTACGGAACTTGTCAGGGAAAAGTTAGGGCCTGCAGCCCCACAGGACGGAGCGGCTCCCGCTGCTAACTAGGAGGTGAGAATATGCCGGAACAGATTTTTTCAAACACACATATCATTTCATGGCTTCAGTATTTTTCCGAGAATACCGATCTTGATCTTGAGCATGTCAAGCTCCTTGACATAACAAAAAAGAATAAGAATATTATTCCGACGGTTGAGGCACACAGATGCGTTCTCGTGTTTACAGAGGCAGGACATAAGGATATCTTCTACCGTATGTACAGTGCCGGACTCGGTGAGTGCACGGTTATCTACAACGAGGGAAGCGAGCCTTCGGGCGAGATCAAGCAGAACAAGGTTTCCGAGATGATAGACCGCGGCATCAATGCTTCCGCGGGAATGCTCATACTCAATCCGAATGCGAGAAGCACTTTCAAATTCGGAATGGACAACTCGGTATTTACTCCGGGCTCCGTAAGATATGTAGGCTCCGAGATCCGCGCGATTATCCTTTCAAAGATGCAGATAGAAGAGGGCAAGAATATCTGTGTTATCTCCGGTGAGTCCATTGTTATCGAAGCCGGGATACTTGACGGTGACGGAACGATCATTGCAGTTGAATACAATGCAAATGACCGCCGTGCGCTTGAGGACAATGTGGATCAGTTCGGACTTCACAATGTCAGAATCGTAGATCACGTGGATGAGAATAATTTCAGGGATCTTCCGGTTCCGGATGTCACGATGCTTGTAGCGAGCGCGAGTATGGAGCAGGAGATGGAGTATATGCTCTCCATCAATCCCGATATGGAGTTTGTGATCTATACCCTTGATTTCGTTACGGCAGCAGGAATGCAGTCATTCTGCCATAAGCTGGGACTTCAGGATCCGGAGATAATTCAGATCAGTGTTTCAAAGCTCGGCAGAAAGAATACCTTCGAAAATCAGCCCGCACCATGGATCATTACCTGCCGCAAGTGATGCATCAGGTGGAGTAACAAATGTATCAGTTTTTTGTAGATCCTGCCCGGATAGACATACCGTCGAAAAGAGTTTATATCACGGGGCAGGATGTTAATCACATAAAGAATGTCCTTCGCATGAAAAAAGGTGAAGAGGTCAGTATCTCAAACGGAGTGGACGGAAAGGAATACAGATGTGCCATTCTTGATACCGAAGGGGATACAGTAAGCCTTGAACTTCGTTTCATAAAAGAGGATGCCGCTGAGCTCCCGGTAGAAGTAACTCTCTATCAGGGGCTTCCTAAGGCTGATAAGATGGAGCTCATCATACAGAAGTGCGTTGAGCTTGGGATTAGCCGTATCGTGCCGGTATCAATGAAGCGCTGTGTGGTAAAGCTTGATGATAAGAAGAGCTCTTCAAAGGTTTCAAGATGGCAGTCAATTGCGGAAGCTGCAGCAAAGCAGAGCAAGCGGGGGATAATACCGAAGATCTCGGATGTTATGAGCTTTGATGAAGCTCTGAAAGACAGCGCCGGTTACGATATAAGGCTCCTGCCTTATGAAATGGCGGACAGTGACGCCATGGATAAGACAAGGGCTGTTTTTGATAATATCAGGCCGGGGCAGAAGATTTCTGTTCTTATAGGGCCGGAAGGCGGATTCGACGAGTCTGAGATAGAAAAAGCCAAAGAAAGCGGTCAGCAGATCATCACTCTCGGGAAGAGGATCCTTCGCACGGAAACGGCCGGAATGACGGTGATGAGCTGGATCATGCTTATGACGGACGGAAAAAACGAGAATTGATACAGAAAAGATGAGGATGAGTATGGCAAAAGAAAACTGGAAACCCGGAAATATGCTCTATCCCGTGCCTGTTGTTATGGTGAGCTGCAAGAGCGGAAGAAAGAAGGCAAATATCATCACAATAGCATGGGCAGGTACAATTGCTTCAGATCCGCCGATGGTATCGATATCCGTGAGAAAGGAAAGATATTCTCACGACATTATCGAAAAGAGCGGGGAGTTCGTGATCAATCTTGTGAACGAGAAGCTTACGAAGGCCTGCGATTGGTGCGGTGTCTGTTCCGGCAGGGATTTCGATAAATTTGCCGAGATGGGACTTACGGAGTATGTATCAGATTTTATTAAAACTCCGGCTATTGCAGAGAGCCCCGTGAATATTTACTGCAAGGTCACGAAAAAAGAGGAGCTGGGCTCACATGACATGTATCTTGCGGAGGTTGTCGGCGTGACGGTGAGTGATGAATACATGGACGATAAGGGAAAATTCGACCTTTCATCGACCGGCCTCATAGCGTACTCGCACGGCGAATATTTTGCTCTCGGAAAGAAACTCGGCAAATTCGGATATTCGGTGAGCAAGGAAAAGACTGCCAGGACGGTAAAGCCTGCTCAGAGGAAAGCAACAGAAGCTCCGAAGAAAAAATCGGTACAGTCAGGCAGAAAAACAGACAGGAAAGTAACTAAGAAAGCAGCAAAAAAGTAAGACATGGAAATATATCTTGATAATTCGGCCACTACGCAGGTCCTTCCGCAGGTAGCGGAGCTTATGACCAAGGTGATGTGCGAGGATTACGGTAATCCTTCCAGCATGCACCACAAAGGTGTGGAGGCGGAAAAGTATATTAAGGGAGCTAAAGAGACCTTTGCAAAGCTTCTTAAATGCGATGAGAAGAACATAATCTTTACTTCCGGAGGTACGGAATCGGACAACCTCGCGATCATTGGGGCCGCAAGGTCAATGCAAAGGCGCGGAACTCACCTTATCACGACTCAGATAGAGCATCCGGCGGTCCTTAATACTATGAAATATCTTGAGACGGAAGGATTCTCCGTAACTTATCTTCCGGTGGATGAAGCGGGCGTTGTAAAGCTTGAAGATCTGGAAAAAGCGATCACTAAAGAGACGATCCTCATCTCAACAATGCATATTAACAATGAAATCGGCAGTATTCAGCCCGTTGCCGAGATTGGAGCGCTGATAAAAAAGAAGTGTCCCGAGGCACTTTATCATGTAGATGCGGTGCAGGGATTCGGAAAGGCTCCCATAAATCCCAGGAAGATGGGAATAGATCTCATCTCGATCAGCAGCCATAAGATTCACGGACCCAAGGGCATGGGAGTTCTCTATATATCCGACAGGGTAAGGCTTAAGCCGATCACCTTCGGCGGCGGACAGCAGGGGGGCCTTCGAAACGGGACTGAGAATGTTCCGGGCATAGCCGGAATGGCACTGGCCGCGGAGCTTTTGTTTGAGAATTATGATGAGAAAAAGGAAAAGCTATACTCACTGAAGGAAAAGCTTATACGAGGAGCTCTTCAGATCGAAGGTGTTGGTGTAAACGGGATTCCGGGATGCGGAAGGATTGCTCCTTCTGCTTTAAACAGTCAGGCAGATGAGACCGACACCGCGAATTTAAGGGACCTTGGAGAAGCAGTCAGAAAGACCGCCCCGCATATTGTTTCCCTTTCATTTCAGGGAGTCAGAGCAGAAGTACTTTTGCACGCGCTTGAAGAGTACGGCATATTTGTATCTGCCGGAAGCGCCTGCTCAACGCATAAACCTGAACCTTCGGCAACCCTTAAGGCGATCGGGCTTGACAGATCTCTTCTGGGAAGTACATTAAGGTTTTCCATGTCGGATCTTACGACTCAGGAGGAGATCGATGAGACACTGAAGGTGCTCGGAGACAAGCTGCCCATTCTTCGCAGATTTACAGCGAGATAGATAAAGACCACAAAAGAATTAAAGATTTAAAACAGGAACAGAGATCAAAAATGGCACGTAATTATAATATTGACAGAAAGTTTTCGGATATAGAGGATCTGATAAACAAGGAGATCTTTACGGATTTCCTGATAAAATACGCGGAGATAGGCATCAAAGGCAGGAACAGGTATGTTTTTGAGGATGCACTTATCGAGAGGATAAAAAGCGCACTGCGTGGGATAGACGGGAAATTCAATGTCTATAAGACACCGGGCAGGATATTTGTTTCCGCTGAGAGCTCATTTGATTTTGATGAGGCCGTTGATACGCTTCAGCATGTTTTCGGGATCGTAGGGATCTGCCCCATCGTCAGACTAGAAAAGGTCTCCCCAGAGGAGCTTAATGACTCGGTAGTTAAATATATGCACGATATGTACGGAGATCTTCTTTGTGCGGAGGGCGAGACCGGGGCAAAGAGCGTGGAGATCCTTAAAGAGAACGGACTTTCCGCAGAGGATCCGAAGGATGCCGTTTCCGCCGGTAATTTCGGAAAGCTTAAATGGCAGAGCCTTCTTCCATCCATCGAGAGAAAAGAGGAGGATTGCATCCGGTTTAAGATTTTTGCCAGACGCGAGAGCAAGAATTATCCCCTGGATTCGATGCAGCTAAATCTCGATGTCGGAGAGGCGGTACTCAATGCCTTTACCGGACTTAAGGTAGATGTTCATCATCCCGAGATGATCGTGTATGTTGAGATAAGAGATCATATCTATCTCTACTCGGAGATCATACCGGGACCGGGAGGAATGCCGGTGGGAACCGGAGGACATGCAATGCTGCTTCTTTCCGGGGGCATCGATTCACCGGTTGCGGGATACATGATCGCAAAGAGGGGCGTAAAGATAGATGCCGTGTATTTCCATGCACCGCCCTATACCTCCGAGAGAGCGCTTGAAAAGGTTGTGGATCTCGGTAAGCAGATATCTAAATATACCGGTCCGATAGATCTTCACGTGATCAATTTCACCGATATTCAGCTTGCGATCTATGAGAAGTGCCCTCATGACGAGCTTACGATAATCATGCGCAGATACATGATGAGGATCGCGGAGAATCTTGCGGAAAAATGCGGAGCCCTGGCTCTTGTGACCGGTGAGAGCGTAGGACAGGTTGCCTCCCAGACCATAGCGTCTCTTTGCTGCACAAATGAAGTCTGCACGCTTCCTGTGCTCAGACCGCTTATAGCCTTTGACAAGCAGGATATAGTGGAGATATCGGAAAAGATCGGAACCTATGAGACCTCAATACTGCCCTATGAGGACTGCTGTACGATATTTGTCGCAAAGCACCCCGTGACAAAGCCCTCAAGAAAGGTTATCGAAAAGCACGAGACAGCCCTATCCGATGTGATAGACGGACTTCTTGAGACGGCCTACGCCACCGACAGAGTAATTGAGATCAGGTAAGAAAAAATGAGTACAAAAAAGAGCACCCTCATAAAGGGTGCTCTGAACTGTTTTTTTAAGGGAAACGAGGAATTAAACCTCGTACTTCTTAAGAACCGCAAGAACCTCTTCAGCGCCGTCCTCGGTGTGGATGTTGAGGTCGATGGGCTTTGACAGGTCAAGAGAGAAGATTCCCATGATTGACTTTGCATCGATTACGTATCTTCCGGATACAAGATCGAAATCATAATCAAACTTGGTAATGTCATTAACAAAGCTCTTTACCTTGTCGATCGAGTTAAGTGAAATCTTAATAGTCTTCATACTATTTACCTCCGTTTACTTTTTTTCTTTGCTACGAGTTCATCTTAATTTAGAAACCGTTTTATGTCAAGAAAAAAAGATATTATAAAAGATACAAAGTTTTGGGAACAAAAGATGAAAAATGTTGCATTTCACAATCTCGGCTGTAAAGTAAATTCTTATGAAATGGAAGTAATGCAGCAGATTGTACAAAAACACGGCTATAATATTGTGCAATTCTCACAAAAAGCAGATGTATATGTTGTGAATACATGCACTGTAACGAATATTGCGGACAGAAAAAGCCGTCAGATGCTCCACAGGGCAAAGCAGCTAAATCCCGATGCGGTCATCGTGGCAGCGGGCTGTTACGCGCAGACCGGAACAGAGGATCTAAAAAAGGATGATGCTGTCGACATCATAATCGGGAACAATCATAAGACTGAGATAGGGGACATTTTAGACAGATATTTTGCCGAAAAAGAGACTGAGCTGACTGTCATCTCAGACCTTTCATCGTATGCGGATTATGAGAATGCAACGATAACCGCAGGGGAGAGCAGGACAAGGGCGGATGTAAAGATCCAGGACGGCTGCAACCAGTTCTGCGCATACTGCGCTATACCTCTTGCAAGAGGGCGCGTGCGCAGCAGAAAACCCGAAGACGTGATTGATGAGATAAGAACGCTCGCGGAAAGCGGACACAGAGAGATCGTCCTGACGGGCATTCATATCTGCTCCTACGGAATAGATTTTGATGACAGGGCATGGGAAAGGGGCGAGGTACTTCCCTCAAGGCACGAGCATAACGAGGAAATGGTATCCGATTATCGAGGAAAGACTAAGCTTTTCGACCTTGTTGAGATGATAGACCGCGAGATAGGACCGGAGCTGATAAGCCGTATCCGTCTGGGCTCTTTGGAACCCCGCGTAATAACGCCTGAAAATGTTGAAAGGCTGGTTAAGATAAGCAGAGTCTGTCCGCATTTTCACCTTTCCCTTCAGAGCGGCTGTGATGCAACTCTTAAGCGGATGAACAGGCATTATACCACGGAAGAATATAAGTCGGGAGTCAAGCTTATACGGGAAATGTACGGGAAAGCCGGAAAAAATGTTGCCGTGACCACGGATGTCATAGTCGGATTCCCCGGCGAGACCGAAGAGGAATTTGAGATAACGCGAAAGTTCCTTGAGGAGCTGGAATTATATGAGATGCATATATTCAAGTATTCAAGGAGAAAGGGAACTGCGGCGGATGAAATGTCCGGTCAGCTTACTGAGAAGGTAAAAAGCGCAAGGAGCGATGTCCTTCTTGAAATGACCGAAAGACACTCCGAAAAATACAGGGAGAGATATATCGGAAAAGAGGCAGAGGTCCTCTTTGAGGAGGAGAAAAACGGTTTTTACACGGGACATACCGCAGATTATGTGAAGGTATCGGTACCGGCGGATTATTTTATAGAAAATCCGACGGGTAAAATAGTTTGCGTGTTTTATAATAATATATTATAATTATTCCAAATGATCTTTTAAGGCTAAGGCCTGTAGAATATACAGAAAAAGAGGTAACAAAATGGCAGATTTGGGGAATACACAGTACTTTGAGGTGCAGACACAGCCGCCCACAGGGGTTAAGGAGGTGCTTGCGCTGGTTTACGAGGCTCTTCAGGAGAAGGGTTACAATCCCGTAAACCAGATAGTCGGATATATCATGAGCGGAGATCCGACATACGTGACCAGCTACAACAATGCGCGCAGCCTTATCATGAAGGTGGAGCGCGACGAGCTCGTTGAGGAGCTTTTAAACAGCTACATCGTAAACCGCGGCTGGGAGCAGTAAGCATGAGGATAATGGGGCTTGATTTCGGCTCAAAGACCATCGGCGTCGCGATCAGTGATCCGCTTTTTATAACCGCACAGGCTCACGAGATAATCCGCCGCGAAAAGGAGAACAAGCTGAGACGTTCTCTAGCAAGGATAGAGGAGCTCTGCGTAGAGTTTGAGATCGAGAAGATCGTTCTGGGACTGCCGCTTCATATGAACGGGGATGAAGGCATCAGAGCGGAGCTGTCCAGGGAGTTTAAGGAAA
>JAEEGL011590494.1_pt1 | contig 16307 bp, 14 predicted proteins | sample 9134231 | NCBI WGS metagenome assembly JAEEGL01 (sample SAMN16246548, study PRJNA631951) | gut metagenome | biome: gut microbiome; feature: rumen; material: fiber-attached | host: Bos | place: Iran: Karaj | collected 2018-10
CATCGGTTCCAATGCCCGGAATATTTAAAGCATATATCAGATTTATTGGACTTATCTTTCTAGAATGCTCTATAGCAGATAACAAATTTTCACAAGATTTTTTACCGTAACCTTCAAGATTTATTATTATATTTTTGTAATCTGAAAGATGATAAATATCTTCAAAATTCTTTATCAATCCCTTGTTAATAAAAGCAAGCAATGATTGTATAGATAAACCGTCTATGTCAGCCCCTTGCTTATTAACAAACCGTGCGAAACGTCTCAAGTGTTTTGCCGGACAATTAATATTTACACAATGCAAAGTTTTAGTGTTGCCACGTGAATTTTCTCTTATTTCCGTTTGCATTCCACAAACAGGGCAAACAGAAGGAATGTCAACTTTCCCTTCCGTTTTAATAACTCCAATGCACTTTGGAATAATCTTATTAGCTTTAATCACTTTTATAACTGTGAGCCGATTAGCCCCAATTCTAAGGCGTTCCATTTCACTTATATTACACAATGATGCACGGGTTACCGTAGTACCTTCTAACTGAACCGGATCAAATACTGCTATTGGTGTGATATTAGAAGCAGAGCAAGACCATTCTATATGATCTAATGTAGTAGTAGCAACAGCATCCTGCCATTTAAATGCTAAGCCCGCTCTAGTAGCATGATGTTCTGTAATACTACCAGTAGCAGCATACTCAGTGTCATCATAACAAAGCACAAGTCCGTCAACAGGAAGATCAATTTTCTTTAATTCCACTTCATTTGTCCATTTTTTAATAACATCCGGCAAGTCTGCTGCAGTTGTCATTTCCCTAGCCACAGTCCGAAACCCAAACTTATCGAGATAATTCATTCTTTTGCCCCAAGAAAGAATAGAATCTTCAATAAAAACTAAAGAAAATGCGATAAAAGTAATACGTCGTTCTTTTACAATATTTATTTTAGTTTTATCTAATCCAAGAGTTCCAGCGGCCAAATTGCGTGGATTAGCATATTTATCTTCATTACTGTTAAGCATATCATTAACATAATCAAAATCAGGGTAAGAAATTATTGCCTCACCCCGTACTACAAGATGGCCTTTATATGAGAGCTTTAGTGGAAAACCCGTGATTGATTCTTTCATATACGTTATGTTAGTTCCTATGCGTCCATCTCCACGGGTAAGTATTTTTGTCAGTACACCTTTATCATATGTTAATACAAGTGTTAGACCATCGAGTTTCCAACTTAGCCAAACATCACGAGTCCCTGCCCATGCTTGCAAATCGAGAACACTCTTAGTTTTTGCAAGTGACAACGCTGGAAATTCGTGTAGCTCTTTATTATCATTTTCTTCAACTCTTGATTGACTTACATGATGAGTGGGGCTATTTGGCAATATATACCCTGATTGACCCTCTAATTCTTGTAGTTCATCAAACATTCTGTCCCACTCATAATTAGACATTATTTCATCAAGTCCACCATAATATGCGTCTGATGCAGCATTTAATTGTTCAACAAGATAATGAATTCTATCAACTGTATCCATGTACTCTCCATTCTCGATACTAAAAAAAGTACTAGTCTAAATATATCAGCTAAACTTCACATCAAAAAAGGTTCGCCCCTTAACACCTATAATACACGCAAACTAATCGACCCATTACGCCCATATTGCAGCTTTTGCTAATGAATTTCGACTGGGTTTCAAAATGCTTAAACAGCCAGCTTGATAGGTTTCTAAAGAAGCTCATTAATTAGTAGAAAAAAATCTGTTCGGCATTTATTATAACATTAATCTCAATAAATTAGATATTCTTATTAACCATAGATTAATGCACCTTAATTTGATCGTTTAATTAATAGCTTCTCCCTCAAACACATTTCGTTTTTTATCAGAATAGTCCTGCTTGTCTTTTAAGCTCCGCGATCTCCTCCTTCGTGAGGAACCGCTTCATCCCCTCTTTCAGCGCCCCAAGCTCAAGGTTCATCAGCCGGATCCGCCGGAGCTCCAGCACACTGTATCCGCAAGCCGCGCACATTCTGCGGATCTGGCGGTTGTAGCCCTGGGTCAGCGTGATAAGAAATGTATATTTTCCCACCTGCTTCGCCTTGCACGGACGGGTCCTGACGGTCGTTCCCACCATTTTCCCGTCCTCCGGGCGCTTTTTCAGGTGGCGGTCATCGTCCAGCACGATCGTGATGCCGCTTCTCATTTTCACGAGAAAATCTTCCGTCACAAATTTATCCACGCGGACGAAGTACTCCTTCTCGTGGTGGTTCACGGCCCTCATGATCCGGTCATTCAGCTCCCCGTCATTGGTGAGGAGCACAAGCCCGGTCGAATCCTTGTCCAGCCTTCCCGCATAGGAAATATAATGCGTAAGCCCCGCATAGTCAATAATGTTTTCCCTGACGCGCCGGTCCCCGGTACAGATGATGCCCTTCGGCTTGTTCAGCATGAGATACAGGTGCTCGTCGTCTGACTTCACCACTTCCCTGCCGGAGACGAAGACCCTGTCCTTCGGGCCTATGCGCCCGCCTATGCCGGCCGTCACGGTTTTTCCCTCCGGATCACCGTACTTCTGCACGGTCACTTTGCCCTCCGCAAGGAGCCTGTCGGCCTCCCGGCGCGAGCAGAAGCCCGCGCTGCTGATAAATTTGTTTAATCGCACTTCTTCATCCATTTTAAATTTACCTTTCTTCCTTAAGCGCCTCAAAGTTATGTCCAAGGTAACAAATACACCAATCTATTTTATCATTTAACTACCTAAAAATCAAACCATAGTAAAAACTTAAGAAAACCTTAACGGATTCGCCCTTTTCTTTACTCATTCAAAGTGATATGATAGGTCCCGGGTTAATTGAACCCATGGGGAGAATAAAGAAATGAATAAAAAGAGGCGTTTTTCTATTTTGAAAGAACGGCGCCGCGAAGCATTGATGCTCATTGGCTTTGCAGCGGCGGCTGTTCTTCTTGTGTATCTTGCAGGCAACCGCAGCAAACCGCCGGACACCGGCCAGACGGTCACGGAGTCCCGCACGGATTCAGCACCGCCGGGCACTCTTGAAAATAAAGACATTAAGCTCGACCCGACCGCCATTCCGAAGAGGCCCGACCTCTCCTTCTGGCAGGTCGACAGCGAAGGATGGCTCTACACCAACACGGACGGCAAAACCTACTCATCCACCTGGGAGACCGTGGACGGGCAGCTCTACTATTTCAAGGAAAACGGCCGCTTCGCGACAGGCTGGAACGTGATCGACGGGGCAACCTACCTCTTCGATCCGGCCGGAAGAATGTTCCGCGACATGTGGACAAGCAGTCCCGACGGCAAGCTTTACCGGCTCTCCGCGGACGGAGCGGCCGTGACCGGCTGGTATACGGAGTCCGACGGCAGGGTCTTCCACATGGCCTCCGACGGTTCCGTGCAGTACGGCTGGCAGGAGATCGACGGGAGCCGCTATTATCTGGGCGGCGACGGCGTTCTCGTAACAGGCTACCGGGAGATCGACGGCAACCACTACTACTTCACCGAAAGCGGGAAAATGCACACCGGCTGGATCGACCTTGCCGACGGCACCCACTATTTCTACGATGACGGCACCATGGCGGTCGGTCTTGTCACCCTCGGGGAGACGATGTACGCATTCACCGCGGACGGAGCCATGCTCCACGGCATGCAGACCTTCGACGGAGCCCACTACTACTTCGGAGACGACGGTGCGCTGGTCACCGGCTGGGTCACCGCCGAGGACGGGCAGCACTATTTCGATGCACCCGGTTCTGAGTACATCGGCTGGCACTACTACAACGACGGCTGGCACTATTTCTCACAGTCAGGCGTTCTCGATGAGTCCAAGCGCTACTCGGATGCGCCGGCAGTCGCCCTCACCTTCGATGACGGCCCCGGAGAATACACCCACGCGATCCTCGATCTTCTGGAGCGCTACCACGTGAAGGCAACATTCTTCATGATCGGCATGGAAGTTGAAAAATACGCTGACGCAGTCAAGCGCGAGCACGACATGGGCATGGAGCAGGGCAACCACACCTGGGACCACAAGACGCTCACCCATCTGACTCCGCCTGACATTGCAAAGGAGATCACCTCGACAAACGATGTGATAAGGTCCATCACCGGCCAGAATCCGACGGTCTTCCGTCCGCCGGGCGGCGGCACCAACGCAAATGTCCAGGCCACCTCCCAGGGCATGCCGCTCATCCTCTGGAATATCGACACGGTCGACTGGGAGACGCGGGACGCGCAGAATACCTACAATATCGTCATGAATGAGGTCGGAGACGGAGATATCATCCTGATGCATGAGATCTACGACTCCTCCTACGATGCGGCGTGCATGATCATTCCGGATCTCCTCCGCCGCGGATACCAGCTCGTAACGGTAAGCGAGCTTGCAAAGCTGAAAGGCGTCGACCTGAAAGCCGGAGGCGTCTACTCCTACTTCTAAGCAGAAAAAACCGGGCAGAACAGCGAATGTTCTGCCCGGTTTCTTTTTTGTGTTTATTATGAGGCCTTAGCCTTCTCCTCCGCATCGGCGGAAGCGGCTTTCTCCTGCACGGAGGCGATCATCTCTGCGATCTCGCCATCCTGCATCAGGGAATCGGCAAGCCCGGTGACCTGGCCGTCGGAGGCGCCCTGAACCATGATTGTAAGCGCTCCGTTTGCATTTCTCTTAAGATAGAGCCAGGAGAGACCGTAGTGCGTCACATACTGCGTCTCATTCTTATAGTCATAGGAGACAAAGGCGATATAGTCCTCTCCGTTTCCGCGCACGCCGTCCCGGAGCAGCACCTTTACGTTCGAGTAGGCCGTGCGGTCATCGCGCACGGAAGCCTTCTCCTCCTCCGTAAGACTGTCGACCATGGAAAGGACAGAGTCAAGATCCTGTCTCCCGACTGCGGCGAAGTAACCGGTCACGAGATTCGAGGCATCCTCCCGGGATTTCTCCGCAGCGGCGGCCCTGCTCTCTTCGGCAGCTTTGCTCTCCTCGGCAGCTTTTTTGCTCTCCTCGGCAGCCTTCTTGCTCTCTTCGGCAGCTTTGCTCTCCTCGGCAGCTTTTTTGCTCTCCTCGGCGGCCTTCTTGCTCTCCTCGGCAGCTTTGCTCTCCTCGGCAGCCTTTTTGCTCTCCTCGGCAGCCTTTTTGCTCTCCTCGGCGGCCGCTGAGGAATCATCCTTCTTCTCAGCCGAAGAAGGCTCGCTCACATCCGCCGCTTTGCTCTGAGAGTCCTGTTTCGCCCTGCTTTCAGCGCTTACGGTGCTCTCCGTGACCGGCCGGTCTCCGGCCGCTTTGCCCGATTCGCCGTCCAGGCTCCTCGTCATCGCGCGGACGCCGAAGAAAAGTGCCGCAAGCACAATAAGGATCGCCGCTATCAGCATAAGATAGCGCAGATTGTCGGAAAGCCATTCCCTGAATGAATCCAATGCCGTAATTTCCTTTCTTTCCTCTGAACCGTCCGCCCCTTTGAAAGCGGCGCGGTTCAGGAATGCATCCTCCAAGGGCCGCCGGTCACTCGGCACTTGAAAAGATGCGGGTCAGTGTTTATTATTGCAGCAGGTCTCTCATGCTGTCAAGACTGAGCAGGATCGTTGAGCTGTTGTGAAGAAGCGCCGACGTTGTCGGCGGGATCACACCGAAAGCCCCAAGCAGGATAAGTCCCAGGTTAAAGCCGATGATAAATCTGTAGTTTCGGTCGATTCTTCTCATGAGGAGCAGCGAGAGCTCTCTCAGCGTGAGGAGCATGGCGAGATCTTCCGACGATACGGTGATATCCGCCACCTCTCTTGCGATGGCAGCCCCCTCGGCGATGGCGATTCCGGCATCCGCCTCGGAAAGTGCAGGCGAATCATTGACGCCGTCTCCGACCATGATGACCTTGCGGCCGGCTTCATGCTCCGCTCTGACAAAAGCGGCCTTGTCCTCCGGCAGCACCTCCGCATGATATTCGTCGACGCCGACACTGTTCGCCACTGCCCTCGCAGTCCGCTCATTGTCACCGGTCATCATGCAGACCTTTGTGATGCCGAGCGCATGAAGTTTCTTCACGACATCGGCCGCCTCGGCTCTGAGCGGATCCTCGATGCAGATGACTGCTGCGAGTCTCCCGCCGATCGCGAGATAGAGGTGCGAGTATTCTGCCGGCAGCGCATCGATATCCGCGTCATCCGGGACAGCGACGCCTTCGTCCTCCAGAACAAAATGACGGCTTCCGATCACCACCTTGTCGCCAGTCACCGTACTTGCGATGCCGTGCGCCACGATATACTCGACCCTGCTGTGCCTCTCCTCATGGACAAGTCCTCTCCTTTGAGCCTCATCCACGACCGCATTCGCCATGGAATGCGGATAGTGCTCCTCCAGGCAGGCAGCCAGGCGGAGCATTTCATTTTCATCGCCGCCGTCAAAAGTGATCACCTTTGCGACCCGCGGGGAAGCGTATGTCAGGGTTCCGGTCTTGTCGAAAATGACCGTATCCGCCGACGCCACCGCCTCCAGGAATTTTCCGCCCTTGACCGTGATGCCGTGCTTGCCGGCTTCCCGCATGGCTGCAAGGAAGGACAGCGGCATCGCCAGCTTAAGCGCGCAGGAGAAATCGACCATCAGGATCGACATCGTCCGCGTGATGTCTCCGGTGAGCAGCCAGGTGAGGACCGTTCCCCCGAAGCTGTAGGGAACCAGTCTGTCTGCCAGATGGGACGCACGGCTCTCGGAAGCTGATTTCAGCTTCTCGGAGACCTCGATCATCTGTGCAATGCGGTCATAACGGCCTGTACCGGAGATTTTTGCGGTCCTTACGCATATCTCGCCCTCATCGACGACCGTTCCGGCATAGATGTAAGCGCCTTCCGTCTTTCTCACCGGCATGGATTCGCCCGTGATCGAGGCCTGGTTGATCATCGCCTCGCCGCTTACCACGACGCCGTCAAGCGGGATCATGCTGCCCATGCGGACGACAAACTCATCCCCGACTTCCATGCTCCTGACAGGGACAAGGACTTCCGTCCCGTCCTTCACGGCCCATACCTTATCGACATTGAGGGACAGTGTGCTTGCAAGGTCCGCCACGGACTTCTTGTGCGTCCACTCCTCCAGGATATCGCCGATCTTAAGCAGGAACATGACCGAGGAGGCCGTATTCACATCGCCCCGCAGCATGGCTGCCGTGATCGCCGCCGCATCGAGGACCGGCACTTCGAGCCTGCCCTTTGCGAGGCATCTCACGCCTTTTCTGACATAGCGGAACGCTCTGATACCCGCCATTACCCTGCGAACGGGGAACGGCACAAGGAATCTTCTGAAAAGTCTCTGGCTGATCACCCAGAACAGCCTGTCCTGGTACTCGTGGTTCAATGCCCGGCTCGTGTGTTCCGGCACCAGGCTTTCATTTTCGGAAAATGAAAACACCGAAAGAGCGGAAAGGAGCTCCTCCCTTCCGCACGTATACCGAATGATCGCGTCGCCCGTCCGCTCAAAGACGCGGACATCAAGGATACCCGGCCTGGATTTCAGATAATATTCCAGAATATCCGCCTCCCCGATGCTTATACGCGGGCGCTCCGCATGCACACGAAGCCTTCCTTTCGCTTCATGCAGGATGCGGAATTTCATTTTGCACCCTCCGGAAGCTCAAGACAGTCGCCGGACTTATCTTCGATGACTTCCGCACACTCCCCGGCAATCTTCTCGTTGATGGCCTTTGCGTCAGCCAGAATGTCATCGGCGTTCTCACGAACCTTATCGACGGTCTCCATGACCTTGTCCTTGCCGCGAAGAGCCGCCGCCGTCACATGCGTATAAGCCTTCTTCGCGTCGCGGCTCGTCAGAACCGAGATGCCTGCCGTGCCGAAAAGCACGCCGCCGGCAAAGAGACCGATTTTTCCCCAGTCAAACTTCATTGTATAAATCCTCCGTAGATATAATAGTAAGAAGCCATACGGCTTCATATTACAATATACTCATCGGAAATATGTTTATCCACTCCGTTCGGACCGGTCATTTCAGGTTTTTTTATATATATCCGAGGAAAAACGGCCTCAAAAAGAAAATGTGCCGGTCTTCTGTTCGACCGGCACTTCCCTCTGTGTCTGACAGGAGTCGAACCCGCGCACCTGGAACCGGAATCCAGTGCTCTATCCACTGAGCTACAGACACATATTCCTTAAAACAGCCTGCCTATAAGGCAGGCTGTCAGGATGGAGATAATGAGATTCGAACTCACGGCCTTTCGGATGCGAACCGAACGCTCTCCCACTGAGCTATATCCCCACGCACAAGAGGTATAATAACGCATCCGAAAGAAATTTGCAAGCCCTTTTTTTAAAATGATAACAACTATTCACCTTAACCGGCGATGACGATCCGGTCCGTCTCTCTCACGTAGCGGTAGATCCTGTTTGAGAGGATGTCGCCCAGCGGAACCTCGCTGTGGTTGATGGCCGCAACCATCTCTGCAAGGTGGTCCGCCGACACATCCGGGCGGTCCGGAAGCAGGATCACCTCATGGATACTGCTCGGGATAACGTAGAGATCAGCGCTAAGAAGCTCGCTTAAGGACCTGATCGGGGTAAGGTCCAGCATGGCCGCAGCCCCGAAGGTCTTCCCCTTTGTCGTCAGGACAAACATCTCGGGCGGAGCCTCCTCCGGGATCTCATCCTTAAGGAAGAAATCCTTCGGGCGGTCGGCCTTCACGGCCATCTCCTCCAGCTCCTGCCTAAGCCCCTTTATCACCTCTCCGATGCCCGAGAGCTCGCCCGGCTCGTATTTTTTCATGTTCGCCTCGGCGTCCGCATAAACCTCGTCGAAGGATCTGCCCCAGGTCTCAAGCTCGCGCTTCCTCACCGGGCAGGTCGCGTTCGGGATCCCGAACCCCTCGACTTCAAGATAAAGGCAGGCGGCCAGGTCCAGATAGTCCCTGTAGGGCATATCAGAGAGCCTCTCGACGTTCATGGCTCTGTTCAGGAGCCTGATCCTGAGCCTGTGCTTTATTTCCTCATATTTTGAGAGGCAGCCCACATCGACCATCCCCGGGACCCGGTAGTCTCTGTAAAACTGAGCAACTTCCTCCGCAATCTCATCCATACTCTTCCCCGCTGTATACTGCTCGTAGAAATCCGTCAGAGGGATCGTGGGGGACAGATTGGTGTCCGGGCTGAACACGGTGAGTCCGTCATAGGTGATCCCGTTTACCTTCACATAGCGCTTTATGGAGATCTCCGAAGCGTCTTTCAGAAGATCCGAAACTTTCTTTTTCAGTGTTTCCTTAAAGATGTCGTATTCCATGATAATTTCCTTTCTTTGCATAAAAATAAAACAGCAAAAAGAAATGCTGCCTGCATGCAAAAAAAGGGAAAAAGGATAAGATACAATCAAAAAATATTAACGCCTCCCCTGCAGGGGAGGCGTATAACATCATACTCTCGAAAGATATTCAGCGGTTCTGGTGTCGATCTTGACCTTGTCGCCGATATTGACAAAGAGCGGAACCTGAATCGTGGCACCCGTCTCAACGGTTGCCGGCTTGGAAGCGCCCTGAGCGGTGTTGCCCGCGAAGCCCGGCTCCGTGTCGGTAACTTCGAGTTCGACAAAGAGCGGCGGCTCGATGGAGAACACGTTGCCGTTGTAGGAGCAGACCTTAACGGTGTCGTTTTCCTTCACGAACTTCATCGCATCACCGATGATGTCCTTGTTGATCATGATCTGCTCATAGTTTTCGGGATCCATGAAATAATAGAGATCTCCGTCATTGTAGAGATACTGCTGGTCCTTGCGGTCGATACGGGCGGCCGGGAACTTTTCGGTCGGACGGAAAGTCTTCTCGACGACGCCGCCGTTGATAACATTTCTCATCTTTGTGCGGACGAACGCAGCACCCTTACCGGGTTTTACGTGCTGAAACTCCACGATCTGCATAACCTGTCCGTCAATCTCAAGCGTTAAGCCGTTTTTAAAATCACCTGCTGAAATCATTGGCATTCCTCCTTAAAAGTGTACGTTCATTTTAATATAAAACCTTCGGATATGCAAGCACATGTTTTACACAAAATCATCCGATCCGGTCTCTTCCAGTATTTTTCCGGCAATTTCCGCCGGACGAAGGCCGTCTGTGGCGACGATCCGGCCCGCGGCCTCCGTATAAGCCGCCCTCCGGACCTCCATGAGCTCGCTGATCCCCTCGACCGAGAACCGGCCGCGGATATTCGGACGTTTCTCGATGCCGCCCTTTAAGCGCTCGTAGATCGTCTCCGGGGAGGCGGTCAGAAGCACGATCGTCCCGAGCCCCCGCATGAGGACCCGGTTGCGCTCTCTTAGCACGGCGCCGCCACCGCAGGAGACAAAGCCGCCTTCTCTCCCGCAGAGCCCGGCCAGGAACTCCGTCTCCATATCCCGGAAGGCCTCCTGCCCGCGCGTCTCAAAGATCCGGCTGATCGGCATGCCCTCAGCCTTCTCGATGCTCTCGTCCATCTCGATGAGCGGGAGATCTCTCATCTTCTTCAGAGCTCTTCCCACGGAGGATTTTCCGGTTCCCATAAAACCGATGAGGAAAATGAACCCCTTTCGCTCCCTCGCCTCATGGATCCTTATAAGCTCTTTTCGCATCTCCCCGGCATCGATCTGGCCCGGAGCGCTCGCGCGCCCCTTAAGGGAGGCAAAGGTCAGGCAGGAGCCGAACACTTCACCGTGCGTCCTCGTGATGCGGCCCTTCTCTCCCATCGCGATCAGGATGAAGGGCACCGAAAGCTCCTTCCCGGCAAGCTCTGCCGCTCTCAGGATCTCGTCGACATCGGATCCGCTCTCCGGCATGAAAGCTCCCTTCGCGATTGCGGCGCCCGCCTTCTCCATCATCCGGAAGCTCTCCGCGATCTCCTCCGCCTTCGGGGTCTTCCTAAAGTCATGCCTCGAAAATACAACCGGGACGCCGGCAGCCCTCGCGCGCTCCGCTATCTCCTTCGCCGTGGTCCTGGCAAATTCGATATCGATAAGATCGATGCAGCCGCTCTTTAGAGCCCGGGCGAGGACTCCCGCATAGACCTCGTCGGTGACCTCAAGGAGGCCGCCCTCCGCGCCTGTCCGCAGCGTAAAGAGGATCGGGCCGTCAAAGGCCCGTCTCACATCGGAGAGGAGCTTTTCAAGGCCGCCCTGAGCCTCCTCCGCGCAGCCGCCTGCTGACAGAAATGCATCGATGCGGAGCTCGATGAGATCAGCCTGGCCTTTTGCGGCCTCCGCATTTCGGACGATCTCCTCCGAATCCGTATCCGTGACAGGCACCGCGATCTTCGGGATCCCTGTGCCGAACGTGACGTTTTTGATGGTTAATGTTTTCATTTTTTTATCCATGTGTTACAATATACCGCAAATTAAAACCTGTTTACCAAAAAGGAGCAGCCATGCAAAATTATTATCTCATCGGCGACCCTGTATCCCACAGCCTTTCGCCGGCCATGCACAACACCGCGTTCTCCCTCCTTGGGATCGACGCTCATTACGGGCTCATCACCGCGGGCGTTCCTGAGCTTAAGGACGCCGTCTCCCGGCTCCTCGCCGAAGGCGCCTCCGGGTGGAACTGCACGATGCCCGTCAAATCCGCGATGTGCGGTCTCTGCGATGAGCTCTCGCTCGAGTCCCGGATCGGAGGCTCGGTCAACACCGTCAAAAATGTCGGCGGAAAGCTGCTCGGGGACACCACCGACGGAAGAGGCTTCCTCGATGCGGCTAAAGAGGCCGGATTCGCCGTGGAAAATGCCTCCCTGGTCCTCCTCGGAACCGGCGGTGCCGCCTCCGCGATCCTCATCGCATCGGCCCTTGCCGGAGCCGCGCACATCTCCGTCTTCTACAACCGCCCGGAATCGGGAAAAAAGGCGGAAGCGCTCACCGAAAAGCTTTCGCCCCACTCCTCGTGCGGGATCGAAATACTTCCCCTGGCCGACCAGGCTCTTCTCAAAGAGAAGATCGCATCCTGCAGCCTCCTTGTCAACGCCTCGAGCGTGGGCATGAAAAAAGGCGGTGCCGAGGACGCCGGCTGTCTTGTGCCGGATATCTCCTTCCTCGCATCCCGCCCGGATGTCATGGACATCATTTATAACCCGCGCAAGACACCGCTTCTTTCGATGGCCGGGTCCGCCGGCTGCCGGACGGAAAACGGTCTTCCCATGCTTCTTCTGCAGGGAGCCGCCTCCTTCCGCATCTGGACCGGCCGGACCATGCCCGTCCCCGAAATCAGGCGTCTTGTTTTTGATGAGCCGCTAAGATAATATCGGCGATCTCCTCGTTTGTCTTCCCCTCGGTCGGGATCGTCATATCGGCGATCCTGACATAAGCGGGTTCCCTCTCCTTCAGCATCTTGAGGACGTGATCCGTAAGATCATCATCCTGCAGCCAGGAGTGCTTGTCATTTTTCGAAATGCGCGCAACCGCCTGAGATGCCGGAATCTTAAGGTAATATACCTTCCCGAGCGCCTTCAGGTATGCATCATTCTGTTCCATGAGTGCGAGGCCGCTTCCCAGAACGATCACCGCGGGCTTTCCCTCCTCAATGAGGTCGTTCAGGGCCACCGTCTCCATCGCACGGTAATAGCTGTCCCCAAACCGGTCGTAGACCTCCACAGGCTTCATTCCAAGCTTGCCGGAGACTTTCTTATCGACATCCACAAGGGGCAGATTCAGCTTCTTTGCGATGATCCTGCCGATTGCGCTCTTTCCCGAGCCCATAAAGCCCTCAAGAATAATATCGTTCATAATTCTCCCTTCCCCATCCGATTAGTTTCATGGTGAGCTCTCAAATGAGCTTCACCGCTTTTGGTCTTTTATCAGGCTTTCCAGAGGCCGTGCAGATTGCAGTACTCATAGGCTGCCACATACTCTTCGCCATCGGCGAGCACAAACTTTGCGATCGGCGCCTCGCCCGGGGCAAGATTCTTTCTCATGACGCCCTTCGTGGTCTCGACCGCGATGAAATTGATATAGTGCTTCTCAAGCATCGGGTGCTCGACTTCGCCGACCTTGACCGTGATCTCGTTCCCGTTCACCGTGACGACCGGAACGTGCTTTTCATTTGCCGCATCGGTCGTGTTCGGGATGAGCTCCTTAAGCGGCTCACCGCAGCACTTCACCGGGCATGTGCCTTTCTGAAGCAGCTCCACCATGTTTCCGCACTTTTCGCAGATAAAGATCTTCATAAAAGCCTCCTTATGAATTACTTGTAAGAGACCCTGTCTCTAATTTCTTCTATCATACTATGAAAATGAAAACTCCGCAACTGTATTTCACTTCGCCGCCTTCCCTGAGCGGAACGGGCGGGCAACCGTCCTGTTGAAGAACTCGATGAGCGGCCCCATGAAGAAGGCCGTCACGATCGTTCCGATGCCGGCCACGGCCCCGGTCAGGACGCCCAGCACCGTGCAGATCACATCCGTCGAGATGCGGGTGATCCTGAAATCCCACTTTTTCTCCCTGGAGAGGACCAGCGCGATCGCATCATAGGTTGAAACCCCCAGATCCCCGGTAAAATAAAGAGCGGAACCGAAGCACATGATGACGATCCCGAGGATAAGAAATACCGCGCGGACAAGGACAGACGGATGCGGGATCAGACGTGCCCAGAGTGCAGAGGAGAAATCCACCACATATCCGAGAAGAAACAGGTTGATGAGCGTTCCGAGCCCGATCTTCGTCCTGTCCATAAAGAAGACGATCACCAGAAGGACCGCGTTCACCAGCGAGTAGAAAAGGCCGTAGGAAAGAGGGACCAGATTGTTCAGCCCGTGGGCGAACACCTGGAAGGGATCCATCCCGAATCCCGAGAAATTGAAGAGCCCCACGCTGAAGCCGGCGACAAGAACCCCCGCCAGCGTCATAAGAAGCCTTCTCCTGCCCTCTTCACTTCTGAAAATATTCATTGCCTTATCCATAAAAACACCTCATCTGCCGATGATCCTGAGGACATCGTTGTACATCACATACACCATGAGAACGATCAGCGCCAGAGCCGCGGCCGACTGGACCGCCATCTCCACTTTCCGGTTGACCGGCTTTCCGGAGATCAGCTCATAGAGCAGGAAGACCAGTCTTCCGCCGTCCAGAGCCGGAATCGGCAGAAGGTTCATCACACCCAGGTTGGCCGAGAGCAGGATGAGCAGGTTGACCATGTTGAGGAAGGTCATGAAGAAGCCCTCCTCCTTCACTTCCTCGTAGGTGGTTCCCACGATATCGACGACGCCGACCGGCCCGGACAGGTCATCCGCTCCGAAGCGCCCCGTGAACATGCCTCCGAGAGACTTGATGACCGTCGTGATCCAGTAGCGGATCTCGATGAAGCTGTACTTGATGACGCCGATCGCGTTTGTCGGCACGCGCCCGAGATTGTAGGAAAAGCCCGTCAGTGCCTGGCGGCTCTCGTAGGGAACAAGTGTTGTCTCAAATGTATTCCCTTCCCGCTCGACCGTGAGCGTGACCTCAGATCCGTCCAGCGGGTGCGCCTCAAAGTAGTCGTGCATGGACTGGGCCGTCGTGATCTCATTTCCGTCGATCGCGGTGATGACGTCGCCGGCCTTAACGCCGGCCTCCGCCAGCTGAGAATTCTCTCCGACCGAATCGACATGGGCCGTCTCGGAGCTCAGTGTGTAGGTGAGGCCCATCATGTAGCGGACATAGACATAAGGCGCAAACGAGGCCTTGTATTTCTGCCCGTCACGGGTGTAGGACACCGTGACCGTATCACTCTCCTTAAGGTCGTGGAAGGTGAACCAGTTCGCCACGTCGCGGCCGATATCGACATGGCCGCCCATGAACTCCGTGATCGTATCCCCGGGCCGGAGGCCTGCCTCGTAGGCGGGCGACTCCTCCGAGACCGCGACCACCTCGGCCGGATCGTAGCCGATCGCGCTCATGATGATCACCGCCCCGACGAAGGCGAGAATGAAATTAAAGAGCGGCCCGGCAAAAATGATGGCGATCCTCTTCCCGATGGATGCGCTCTGGAAGGAGCCCTCCTCCGTGCGTCTTGCCTCGAGGGCATTCGGATCGTCCTCATCGAGGTCGTCGTACATGCCTTTCATTTCACAGGAACCGCCGAAGAGCAGCGCCTTGAAGGAGTACCGGGTTCCGCCCCGGACCGTGGAGAAAATGCGCGGTCCGAAGCCCATGGAGAACTCCACGACGTCGACGCCTGACATCTTTGCGACGATAAAATGTCCGAATTCATGAAACAGAATAAGAATTGAAAAGATCAGAAATGCAATGATCCATTTCATTAACAGCTAAAACCTCCGTTGTCAGACTCTGATCAGCAGAATGGAAAGGAAATAGATGACCGGAGCCGTAAATATAACGCTGTCGAAGCGGTCCAGGATGCCGCCGTGGCCCGGGATCAGGTCCCCGTAGTCCTTGATGCCCTTGTCCCGCTTGATGGCGGAAGCCGCGAGATCCCCGACCATGGAGATCAGCGCGCCGACCGAGCAGATGAGAAAATAGATCCATCCCTGCCGGCCCAGATATGTCCCGTAGGCAAGCCCCAGGAGGCCCGCGCCGAGAACGCCTCCGACCGCTCCCTCGACCGATTTTTTCGGCGAGAGGATCGGCGCCATCTTGTGCCGCCCGAGGAGTCTCCCCACGCAGTAGGCGCAGGTGTCCGCCCCCCAGGAGCTAAGGAAGATCAGCCAGACCAGCACATGCCCGTCATACGCCATGCGGGTCAGATAGATGAAGCCCAGCGTGACCGCCACATAGACCATTCCCGCAAACGCGGCCACCACCTGATCGGCGTGGAACCGCGGAAACGTAAACACATAGACCGCAAGAAGCAGAGTCAGCGTGCCGACGACCCCGAAGAGATAGTAAGGTTTCGGGGCGTAGGCAATCAGAACGAGATAATTGACCGCCCCGACAAGCCCTGCCGCCGCCAGCGCGTTCATGGGCTCCTTCACCTGGTTTTTAAGGGCGTCCGGATCCTTCGCCTCGTATTCCTTGCCGGCAGCCGGCACCTGCGCCTTATTCCGCCGGATCACATTCATGGCCCCGTAGAACTCCAGCATGCCGACGACGGAGATAAATCCGACCATCAGAAGCAGCGGCAGCCCTCCGGGCAGGATCGTGGCAAGCGCCAGTGCGATCAGAATGATCCCGCTGATAAGTCTCGTCTTGAACATAAAAATCCCCTTGCTTAAGATTTGTGAAGAAGTTTTTCTCCGAAGTAGGCGTCGATCTCCTCCTGAACCGTGAAGATCTCGTCAACCGAGGGCTCCGGGATGACCGTATGCCGGTCCATGGCTTCCTCGATCACGTCATAGATGTCCGTAAAATGAATCTCA
>JAEEGL012348420.1_pt1 | contig 16307 bp, 16 predicted proteins | sample 9134231 | NCBI WGS metagenome assembly JAEEGL01 (sample SAMN16246548, study PRJNA631951) | gut metagenome | biome: gut microbiome; feature: rumen; material: fiber-attached | host: Bos | place: Iran: Karaj | collected 2018-10
ATCTTCATCTTTGAATAATTGGTTAGCTATGACAACAACAACTGTTCTAATATTATCGTTTTTATCTTTTACCTTAACAACATCACCAATATTTAATTTTAATCCATTAGGATTAAATAAATATGCCTTACCGTTCTTATTATAGATAATGCCGACAGCTTCGATATCTCCATCATTTGATTCTAGTTTAAATCTATGAGCCTGTGCTTTTCCTCTAATAGATAATTCATATAGCTTCTTGTTACGAGCATTAGCCTTTTTTTCTTTTCTCTCTTCTTCAGTAATTTGAGGCTTCTTAGGCTTTGGTGTATATACATAAGTCTTTTTATTTTTAGCCTCTTCCTCTTCACGCTTTTTACGTACTTTTCCAACGAAGTAAATTATTACTCCAACTGTAACAGCTATTATAACAATCGATGCTAATACAATTAACGCAACTACAACTCCAGGATTCATATTACTACCAATACCTTTCTTCCTTTAGACTTCTTGACATTAACAATGATAATGCTTCCTTTGCATTAACCTCGCCAGATACTAGACGATATGCAGTTGATATAATAGGAAGCTCTATATTATTTTTCTTTCCAATTTCATATGAAGCAATGATCGCTCTTATACCTTCAACTGATTGATTAATTGAACCTACTGCCTCATCAATAGACATTCCACTACCAATCTTTAAACCACATTGGAAGTTTCTTGAATTCATACTTGATGCAGTAACAATTAAATCACCAATTCCAGAAAGACCATAGGCAGTTTCCATTTTTCCACCTAGTGCAACTACAACTGATACAATTTCCTTGATTCCACGTGTAATAAGCATAGCACGAGCATTCTCACCTAAGCCCATACCTGATGCGATACCAGATACTATAGCTATAGCATTCTTAATTGCTCCACCAGCCTCAACACCGATAACATCATCTGTTGTATATACTCTTAAATATTTATCATTTGAGAATAATTTCTGCACCTTCTTAGCGGCAGCCTCATTTTTAGATGCTGAAACTAGGGCAGTTAATTTTCTTAATATTAATTCCTCTGCGTGAGATGGTCCAGATAGCGCAACATATCCTTCAATATATTTACTATCAATAACCTCATCTAATATTTCAGATACTCTTTTTGAGGTATTTGGCTCAATACCCTTACTAACATTAATAAATAATTTTTTATTATTAATGATTTTTGAAATATCAGTTAAAACTATTCTCATAGCCTTAGTAGGTACACAAAGAATAATTACATCACTAAAATTTAAAGCCTCATCTAAAGATAATGTTGCCTTAATTGTTGCTGGTATTTCCAAATCAAAAAATGGATGTAAATGTTCATTATTAATCTTATTTACGAAATCATTATTAATATCTCTTATTAATACCAAATTACCATTATCTGATAGTGCTTGAGCTAAGGTAGTACCCCATGCTCCACCACCAATTATAGAAATATTCATATTAATCCCTCTTTCTAAACTCTAGCTTAATAGGAGTTGCGTAGAAATCAAAATTCTTTCTTAATTGATTTTCTAAATATCTATAGTAAGAAAAGTGTAAATATTTTGGTTCATTTACAAATATTGCAATTGTAGGAGGCTCAACACCTACTTGAGATGCATAATAAATCTTTAACTTACCACCATTAAAATCAGATGGTGGGAACATTAATACTGCATCCTGAATAACATCATTTAATACTGATGTTGAAATTCTTGTATGATATGCATTATATGCTTCTTCAATTGCAGGGAATAATGTATGAACTCTCTTATTCTCAAGTGCTGATAGGAATACTATAGGTGCATAATCTAAATACTTATATGTACCTCTAATATCATCAGTCCACTTTTGCATTGTTTTAGAGTCCTTATCAACTAAATCCCACTTATTAACAACAATGATACATGGTCTATTATATTCTTCAATATATTGACCAACATGTGTATCCTGATCAATAATACCAACACTTGCATCTAATACTAAAAGTACAACATCACTTCTACCAATCGCATCAACTGATCTAATAACAGAATACTTTTCAATATTCTCGTAGATCTTTCCACGCTTTCTTAAACCTGCTGTATCAATAACAACATATTCTTTACCATTTGATTTAAAGCGTGTATCAATTGAATCACGAGTTGTACCTGGAACATCTGATACAATTACTCTATTATCATTAAGAAGTGTATTTGTAAGACTACTCTTACCAACATTAGGTCTACCAATTAAACAGAATTTAATTGCATCATCATCCTTAAGGTTTTCTTTTTTAGGTAAGGCTTCTAATACCTTATCAAGAAGATTACCAACACCAATACCATGGTTAGAGCTTATTGCAATTGGATCTCCCATACCTAATGAATAGAATTCATAAATATTCTCTTTGAACTTTTGATCATCAACCTTATTAACCGCAAGGATTACAGGCTTATTTGTTTTATATAAAATTTTTGCTATATAAGAGTCATCATCTGTAACACCACTACGACAATCAACAACAAAAATGATTACATCAGAATCCTCCATAGCAATTTCTGCTTGGGCCTTAATCTCTGTTAAAAAAGGAGCATCTCCTAGCTCAATGCCCCCTGTATCAATTAAGAAAAACTCTTTTGATAGCCATGATGCTTTAGAATAAATTCTATCTCTTGTAACACCAGGTTGATCATCAGTAATGGATAAGCGTGTGCCAATTATACGATTAAATAATGTAGATTTACCAACATTTGGTCTACCTACTATCGCTACTTTAGGTAACATATTTATTCACCACCAATATAAAATTTTAAATTACTTTGATTCTAGTACGTCCTTGAATCTATCTCCGATTGTTACATCTTCAACATCTTCAGTTAAATGTCCTTCGAAATCTTTTCTTTCTTCCATTCTCTTAAACTTATTAATAGAAAGCTTTAATCTCCATTCACGAGGCTTAAGCTCAGTGATGATTGCCTTACATACATCATCCTTTTGATATTGATCTAATGAGCCTTTTTCATCAGCTGCTTCACTAAATGGAACGATACCATCAACACCTAAAGCTTCAACCTTTAAGCCTTTTTCATTTACTTCTGTAACCTTAACATCAACGATATCGCCAACCTTAGCTTCTACTCTTTCCCAAGGGTTGTCTAAAAGTGGCTTTCTTGATAATGAAATCTTTTCATTTTCAGCATCGATTTTAATGATTGATGCTTCAATTTCATCATTAATCTTTACACAATTTGCAAAATTATCATTTGGATTGTGAGAATATTCAGATTGATGTAATAATCCCTTTACGTTTGGAGCAAGCTCTAAAAGTAAACCGAATTGTAGCTTATTAGTTAATCTACCCTTAACTGTATCAGAAACCTTATGCTCCTTAATGTATAGATTAAATGGTGATTCAATTAATGCCTTTCTTGATAATTCAAGCTTGCCATTTTCCTTCTTAACAACCTTAACTTCAATTTCATCACCAACATGAAGTACCTTTTCAATATCGATATATTCATGTGCTACTTGGTTAGTCTTTAATAAGCCTGTAACATAATTGAACTTAACTAAAGCGCCATACTTTTCAACCTTAGTGATAGTACCCTTTAATACATCACCTTGCTTAATTGAATCGTATTCCTTATCTTTATTCTCCTTAAATTCAATATCAGTAATTGCTCTACGAGAAATAACAAAGTTTCCTCTTTGTGGTTCTCCTTCAATAACCTTTACTTGATATGACTTACCTACAGTAACATCACTTGCTAAGCTCTTTGGTAAGAATAATGAATTAACACCATTATAAGATGCCTTATAACCCTTATCCATTTCTTCTAGGATTTTAACTTCAATAGTTTCATCCTCATCCTTAGCCTTAACTAAGCTTTTTACTGCTTCATCATTTATTTGGTTTAATCTAGAAAGATAAATATTATCCTCACTAACCTTAGTTACTGTACATAACAATTTATCTCCAACCTTAACTAAGCCCTTAAAAGATGTAACGTTCTTGTCCTTAGTGAAGTACTCTAAATGCATAGTACCTTCAGTATAACTGTTGATGTCGATAAAAATTGTCTTATCATTCTTGATTTCAACAACTGTACCCTCAACAACGTCACCTTTTTTTAACTTCTTGTAATCATATAAATCTAAATTTAAATTTTCCACAATATTAACCTCTCATCAATTAAATTTACAATTTTATTACAAACCTCTTCTATACTAAGAGATGTCGTATCAATATTTATTGCATCATCTGCACATTTAAGTGGAGCTATATCTCTAGTTGAGTCTTTATAATCTCTTTTAATGATATCAGCAAGTATTTCATCATAATTTGATTTAATACCAAGTGATTCATTTTGAAGTACTCTTCTTTTAGCTCTTTCTTCAGGGGATGCTGTTAAAAAGATTTTTAAGTTCGCATTAGGAAATACAACTGTACCGATATCTCTACCATCCATTATTATTTTTCCATGCGATTCCTTTTCTATTTCTAAAACTCTATCTCGAACTTTCTTTATCTTTGATACGGCAGATACATTTTTTGAAATGATATCTTCTCTTATTTTATGAGATACATCATTGTCATTTAAAAATACCTTATCCTTATCAAATCTAATTTTTATATCTGATAGAAAATTATATTCATTTTCATTTTCTAGATCGATGTTCTTATCTAAAGCATATAATGTGATTGCTCTAAATATTGCACCTGTGTCGATATGAGTAAATCCACATATCTTAGAAACCATCTTAGAAATTGATGATTTTCCACTTCCAGCAGGTCCATCAATAGCTACTATAAAATCATTCATTTAATAAGCCCCTTAACATTCCTATTATAACATAATATGTTATAAATTACAAACTATATAATTTCTTTACCTCGTGTGGTTTAAGCATTCTATAGCTACCAACTGGCATCTCCTCAATGGATACATTACCAAACGATACTCTTTTTAGCTTTTTAACCTCATAGCCTAAAGATTCAAGCATCTTTTGAACTAATCTATTCTTACTATCAGTAATAGTAATCATAAGTAGGGATGATTCATTCTTCTTATCAATTGATATGATATCAACCTTACTTCTTTTAGTCATAACTCCATCAATTTCAACACCCTTAATAAGTGCTGTAACTGCTCTTTGATCTATAATGCCATTTACTCTTACCTGATATGTTTTTTCTATTTCCTTATGTGATTTAGTTAATCTATAAGATAAATCACCATCATTAGTTAGAATTAAAGCACCTGATATATCGGTTTCTAATATTCCAACAGGGAATATTCTAGTTTTTTTATCCTCGGCTGTTATATAGTCCATAACAGTTCTTCTACCCTTATCATCTCTTACTGTTGTTACACAACCAGATGGCTTATTTAAGACAAAGTAAACATGCTCTTGTCTTTTAATAGGTTTGTTATCAACAAGAATAACATCATTTTTAGATACCTTAGTACCAAGCTCAGTTATAACCTCTCCGTTAACCTTAACTCTGCCTGATTTAATGTATTCCTCTGACTTTCTTCTTGATGCAACGCCTGATGCTGCTAAAACCTTTTGTAATCTTTCCTTATTATCATCCACGACAATCACCACTCATTTCATTTGCTTTCTAGTATACCATATTTAAAGCTAAACAAAAAGGAAAAATGGTACAAAATATAATAATATTTTATTATATAAAAGACAAAAAAATAGTGTATAATAGCTCGTAGGAGGTATTTATATGTATAATAAAAACGCATGGGAAAAGTATGATGAAAAAGAACTTGAAAAATTAATGAGTTTTAACGATGATTATATCGATTTTTTATCTAATTTTAAAACAGAAAGAGAAATCACTAATTTCTCAGTAGAAATACTTGAAAATAATGGTTTTAAGAATCTTGATTCAGTTAAAGAATTAAAAGCTGGAGATAAGGTATATGCCATCAATAGAGAAAAGAATGTAATGGCATTTGTAATTGGTAAAGAGGATGTTTTAAATGGTATTAACATCTTAGGTGCACATATTGATTCACCTAGATTAGACTTAAAGCAAAATCCACTTTATGAATCAAATGAATTTGCATATTTAAATACACACTACTATGGTGGTATCGTTAAATATCAATGGGTTGCAAGACCACTTGCAATACATGGTGTTGTAATTAAAAAGAGTGGAGAAAAGATTATAGTTAATATTGGTGAGGATGATAATGATCCAGTATTCTGTATTACTGATTTATTACCACATTTATCAGCTGATAAGAATCAAAAGAGTGCAAATACAGTTATCGCTGGTGAGGACTTAGATTTAACTATTGGTTCTATTCCTTCAAAGAACGACGAAAAGGAAAAGGTTTTAGCTAATATTAAGTCTATCCTTGTTGAAAAATATAATATTGAGGAAGAGGACTTCGTATCTGCTGAACTTGAAATAGTTCCAGCTGGTAAGGCTAAGAGCTTAGGCTTAGATAGATCTATGGTATTAGGCTATGGTCATGACGATAGAGTTTGTGCTTATACTTCTTTAAAGGCAATTCTTGACTTAGATGAAACTCCAAATAGAACTTCTTGCTGTATTTTAGTTGACAAGGAGGAAGTTGGTTCAATTGGTGCAACAGGTGCTCATTCTAAATTCTTTGAGTATATCTTAGGAAAGCTAATTATGAAGGCTAAGGGTGAATTCAATGATTTAATGCTAATGGAATTAATCACTAATTCATATATGCTTTCATCAGACGTATCTGCAGGATATGATCCACTTTATGCTAGCGTATTTGAAAAGACTAATTCTTCTTTCTTAGGACATGGTTTGACATTCAATAAATATACAGGTGCAAGAGGAAAATCAGGCTGTAATGATGCAAATCCTGAATTCATCGCAAAAATCAGAAAGGTATTAGATGATAATAACGTATATTATCAAACAGCTGAGCTTGGTAGAGTTGACCAAGGCGGAGGCGGTACAATCGCATACATTCTTGCAAATAAGAATATGAATGTAATTGATGCAGGTATCCCTGTTATGTCAATGCATGCTCCAAGTGAGGCAGTATCAAAGGCTGATGTTTATGAAGCATATTTAGGATATATTGCATTCTTAAAATATATCGCTTAATAATTAAAAAAATAAAGCTTTAAAATCAAAAGATTTTAAGGCTTTTTTTATTGTCAAAAAAAAGATGAATCTAACCAGTAGATTCATCTAAATTAGAAAATATCGTTTGTTTCAACAGGAGGATTATATTTATTTCTTTCCATGTAAAGTGATGTAGGATCCTTTGCTGAGCCTACCATTAATATAACCTCAATAATAAATCCAAGTGAGATACCTAAAATCGCAAGCCAATAATAATCAAAATATTGCTCAACAAATCTTGTATTAGTACCTACAATAATTACTCCAGCAAATAATGCTAAATAAAGTAGAGTTTCAACAATTAATCTTGGAACTGAAATATATTTTAAATTCTTCACGAAGAAAATAGTTCTTCTTAGGAAGCTGATTGAGGCTAGTATTAGGAAAGTAATGGAAAAACATACGCTAATATTGCCAAGACCAAAAACAATCATTAATCCGCCACCGATTGCTAGAAAATATAAGCATGAAAAAAATGATAATCCTGCTGAACGATAGTCTAAATATTCTCCATCTGTCATAATATCTGCCTCCTCTCTTGTAAAACAATTATATCACGAAACATTTTTACATTAAAGAAATGTAAAACACAAAAAATATAATTATAAAAACTTTTTATTTCTTTTATGATTTTCATAAATCAATTTTATGAATAACTTTTTGCATATGGTAAACTTTTTACATAATTATTATTAAAAGAATAATAATATTCTAATTCTTCTAGGGTAGTTTGATACTTAAACGCATCATCATATACTTCTTTCATCGATGTTGGAAGTCTTAATGTTTTCATACTTGTATAGCTAAATGCATAGGTACCAATTGTTCTTAATCCTTCATTTAAGGTAACTGATTTTAAGCCCTCACATTTATAAAATGCACTACCAGCTATATTTCTTGAGCCAATCACAATATTATCAAGAGATTCACAATAGCTAAACGCATTTCTTTCGATTTGTCTAACATGAGATAAATCGACAGTTTTTAAATTGTGACACTCTGAAAATGCTAAGCGCTCAATTACCTCAAGCTTATCCTCAAATATTATTTCTTCTAAATTTGAATTTTGATAGAATGCTCTTACACCTATTCCTACTACTGGCTTACCATTAAATTCAGCCTTAACAGTATAGGATTTAGAATTACCATATGATTCAGATACTAAATATCCATCATAATAATCACTATATGTATATACTAATCTTGGCTTTAAATTAAAATATAAAACCATGAACATGATTAAAATAGCTATTACTAAAAGTGGAATTATAGTTCTTAAATTCTTCTTTATTAATAACAATTTAATTCACATCCTTAATTATATCCATTAAATCAGATGGTATTGGGGCAGTAACAGTTATTTTTTCCTTTGTTACCGGATGAATAAATTCAACACTCCATGAATGTAGAGCGCATCTATCAAGCACATTTTTTCCACCATATAGCTTATCACCTAAAAGTGGTGCTTTAAGATGAGAAAAATGCACTCTTATTTGATGAGTTCTTCCTGTTTCTAAATTAACCTTATATGATGAAAAACCATCATATTCACGTATTAGCTCATAATTAGTTTTAGCATATTTACCATTTTTAGTAACTAGATAGTGGTTATTATTATGTCTATCTGAGCCTATTGGAAGTGTTATTGAGCCTTTATGATTAGGCAATTTATTTTCACATAATAAAAAGTATGTTCTTCTTATCTTGTGCTCTTCTATCATATGAGAAAAATAAGATAGTGTTAATATATCCTTACAGTATATAACTACACCTGTTGTATCATAATCAATACGGTGAGCAAATCTTACATTAAGACTAATATTATTATCCTTGTAATACTTAGCAACCATATTAGATAATGAATCAGTATTATCCTTCTCATTATGAATTAGAATATGAGAGGGCTTATTTACAATAAGTAAATAGTCATCCTCATATAATATTTCAGGAATGCTATTAGATTCACGATAATCTACTTCCTCATCATAGGAAATAGATATGATATCACCTGGATTTAATAAATCCGACTCACGCGCTAATTCATCATTTAAATAAATCTTTTTTTCAAAGAATAATTTATATATTTTACTCTTTGATAAATAAAATGATTCTAAATAATCTCTTAATTTAATTTTTTCTTTTATTAAATAATTAATTATCATCTTCAATGAACCTAGTTTCAATTAATCCAATATAACCATTTCTCTTTATTAAGCTATATGGCATAGCTTTTTTTATTATAGATATTTCATCACCCTCGTGAACTGAAATAAATTGGTTAGATGCATCATAACAATAATATTTAGCTGATTCCTCATCCTGATAAACAAATGAGTTATGAACCCACATATGCTGTCCTGTTCTTAAATGGTGAATATAATAGAAGTCTAGGTCCTTATCCTTTATATCTATTTCATTATCACCATATGTGATATTAACCAATGTTTCAGGAATATCATAATTAACATCACGCTTCATTATATATTTTTCATAGTGATCTAAGTATTTATATGAAAATTTCATTGATTCTAAGGATTCTAGGAATACAAAATTAATTTGTCCTCCCTTTACTAGATGGTTACCACCATCTATTGATATTATTTTCTTCTTAAAATCAAATATTGGGTTACAGCATGATATATCATGACGATAATTTCTAGTTGGATAATGTCCTACTATTGTAAGCTTATTTACACCCTTAGATTTTTCATAGAAATTATCATACTTTAAAACTGATAATGAATATTCAGGGATATTATCAATATCATCTAGTCCTCCATGAACTAATACTAAGGTATCATTAATGATAATAATATCATCTAGTGAATCCATAAATTCATATAGATCACTATAATTCCTTTGTACCTTAGACACAAAGTCAGCTACATTCATATCATTAGATAATTTATAATTCATTTCTTCTGCGATATCATTTAGGATTGAATGCTTCTTTATATTTGTATAATATAAAAATCTATCCTCTTGTTCCTTTGGTATTATAAATCTTAATACCTCATCACAGTTTCCACTCATAGGATAAACATTTGGAAGCTTAGATAATTCCATTACATATCTCGTACATTCTAAATTCTTGCCCTCATCACCCTTTTCCATAATATCTCCTATTATGAATAGGTAATCATTAGAATTGAAGCTAATCTCTTCTAATCCCTTTTTAAATGTATCAACATCACCATGAATATCACTTACAAATATCATTCTTCTTGATGTATCAAGTTGTAATCTTTTAACTTTTGTTTTCTTCTTTAGCTCTGTCAATTTGATACATCCTTTCTTGTTTAGAATAAACACATCCACAATAATCCTGACGGTATAGTGAATACTCCTTTGATAGCTCTATAGAATGATTATATCCATCATCCTTTTTAAAATCAGAAAATAAATACTTAACACCATATTTTTCTTCTAATTTATAACCAATTTCATTGATCCAGCGAGTAACCTTATATGGTGAAATAGAAAGTGTTGTTGTGAAAAAATCAAAGCCTAACGCTTTTGCTTTCTCTGCAGTCTTTTCAAGTCTTAGAGTATAGCATTTATAGCATCTTTCTGATTTCTCACCTAGATTTTCTAAGCCTTTAATTGCATCATAAAAATCCTTATCATTATATTCATCATATAAAAGCTTAATATCTTCAGATATTAGTGGTATAAATCTTTTAACCTCATCAAGTCTATTTAGGTACTCTTCCTTAGGATAAATATTATCATTAGAATAAAAAATTGTAATATCAAAATAATCCTTTAATACTAAAAGAGTATGACTTGAGCATGGTGCACAGCACGCATGGAGTAAAAGCTTTGGCTTATTCTCAAATGATTTAATGTATTTTAAGAAATCTTTATAATTATCTATCATTTTCTTCACCACGAATTATTCCGTTTATATTATATAATACTGTCCCAAAAACGCAAGACTCAAAAATTAAATTTTTAAAAGTTGAAAAAATTAGTGAAATTTGCTATAATTAAAGATACAAGGGAAAGAATTCGAATGGAGGTTTTAGGTTGTTTCAAATAGATGATATAGTTATGTATACAATTTACGGAATCTGCAAAATAACTGACATAACTGAATTCTCATTTACTGGCACTCCAATCAAATACTATATTCTAGTTCCACTTTCTGAATCAAAGACACAGCTTACTGTACCTGTAGATAATGAGCTTACTAAAAAGAGGCTACATCATCTTCTATCAGAATCTGAAATAAACGATATAATACACGAAATACCTTTCTTAGATGTCTACTGGATAGATAAGGATAATGATAGAAAAGTAATATTTGGTGATGTAGTAAAATCTGGAGATAGACGAGAAACATTAAGATTAATTAAATCTGTTAAGCAACATATCCTAGATATTAAGGATAAGGGCAGAAAGCTTCACGCAACTGATGAACAAGCCATGAAGGATGCTACTAAATTGATTCTTGATGAATTCTCATATGTACTAAATAAGGATAGAACAGAATTATTCTTAGAGCTTGATTCTGAATTAAGTCCAAAAATTATGTAAAATAAGCACTGATTAATTTTAATAACCAGTGCTTATTTTTATTCTTCATTAACTAAATATTGTTTAATTTCAACTATATACATTTTATGGATATCCTTATTTGGATAGCACTTCTTCTTTATATCATCAGGAAGTGTGTCATATTCAATATCCATACTATGTATTTTTTTACCCTTAAATACATAGCTTGATTCTGAAATATAATATCCATCATAATCAGGATCATAGGCTGCATGTAAGCCAGTTTCCTTAAATTTATCTAAGTCTCTTCCACTTTTTGAGCCAAATAAGGCTTTTTCTTTTTTATATTTATCAGATAAGAATGATAATGTTACTGAATCTGACTTTTCAATAAAATCGTATGTGTATCTTGAATGTCTTACGAAGAGGAAGGCAACCATCTTGTTCCATAATACACCTACACCACCCCAAGATACTGTCATAGCGTTATATCCGATAGTTTTATCACCTGCGGTTAATATTGCAAAATTATCATTAATTTCTTTAAAAAAGTTTAAATCATAATCATAAATATTCTTCTTTATCATAATAATCTCCTTATATAAATAATAAAATTAAAGCTAATACATTATTTAAAAGATGCGCTAAAAATGACATATATACATTTTCTTTTCCAAAATAATAGATAGTACATAATAGCATTGAATCTAAGAAATATGGAACACATAGTAAGAAAAAGTATCCAGCTGAAAAGCTTCCTATTGAAGATAGGGCATGTACTAATGTAAATGCTACACTTGATATTAAAAATCTTACTATAACTGGTGTATTTTTAGTAAATGTAAATATACATTTTCTAAATATTAATTCCTCTATTAGTGGTGCAAATATCAATGTAAGAATAATGATAGGAATACCTAAATTAGACTTAAACATTTCAATTAGACTTTGTTGGTTTAATGCTTCCTGTGGTAATAGTAAATTTAATTGATTTATACCATAGGCAAGACCCACAAAGGCTATTGCAGTAAGACTAAATAATAAATAAAATTTAGGATTATCCTTTACTTTATCAAAATCAATCTTTAATTCATCACGCGTAAATATAACTATTACTACTATCGCAATTAAATAAATAATAATATTAGTTACACATTTAGATAGTAATATCGCGTTATGAGCAAGCTCTCCTATTTCAGATGCTTTTTTATTAATATTATTAAGCAAATAACCATAATCTAGGTTATAGCCTAAAGATACTAAATATAAAATTAAATAAACTAAAATAGAGCCTAATAATGTAAAGCATAATAAATATGTTACTAAAGCTACTATTTTGTTTGGCTTAAATACTTGAGACATTATAAATTCACCTAAGAAAATTATAATAATTTTTAATCAAAAAAAAAAGATGTAGATTTAAAAATCTACATCAATTTTTTATTAGAAGAATACTCCTCTTGCTTGTTGCTTAACTTCTGTAGAAACAGAGTAAGGAATACGAGTAGTATATCCAGCCTTAGCTGCAACAATCATATAAGTAGGCCATATTTGAATTGTACGGTTCCATTGATTAACTGTGTCGTTATAAACTTCACGAGCAGCTGTAATTTCCTTTTGAAGGTAAGAGTTTTGTTGAATAGCATCTTGAATTTCTTGATGTGCTTGTAATTGAGGATAAGCTTCAATTGCAACATTTAATCTAGTATTCATGTTTTCAACTTGAGTACCTTGTAAATTACGTTCATCATCAGTTAATGCCTTACCAGAACGAGCAAGTGCGATGTCCTTGAAAGTTTCCTTATCTAGGTTAACTGCCTTATCAACTAGCTTTGCTAAGTTTTGTAAAATAACAACTCTTTGTTCTAGGTAGTTATCAATTTGAGAAGCATCATGTTGAAGCTTTTGCTCTAATTGACGTAAATATGTACCAGCCTTAATTTTCTTTACTAAGAAGATTAAACCAGGGATGATAAATAATACCCATAAGATAATTTCAAAAACTAATGAACCTGTTCCTACTTTTACAGGAATTTGCTTATGAATGACATTAATGTCACGACCTTCTTCTTTTACTGGGCCTGTCTCTTCGTCTAATGCGTTTGCCATTTTTCTATTCTCCTTTTTTTAATTTATTTTCTATATAGATTTTCTCTATTATAGCCTATTCTTCTGATTCTTCCTCAGTATCTTCGCTGTCATCAGCATTTTCTTCTGCAACAACGTTTACCTTGTCCTCAGCAACTTCTTCTGCCTTTTGATCTTCTAACGCTGATGCTTCAAGTGTACCAGATGATTGAGTCTCGCTATCCATCTTTTCAAGCTCGCGCTCAAATTCCATAACCTTATTAGCAACATCAGTTAAGAAGTCAGTTTCAGGAACAACTTGATTTAATGAGCTTTCAATTGCACTTGAATTAATTGCCATATCTCCTGCTAAAACTGCAGCGAAGATACCACGCTCGAATGTTGTACCGCCTGTCTTGATTATTCTTGATATTGCATTTCTAAATGCATCAGTATTTGCATTTACATTATAATTATATCTTGATAAATCGTTCTTTTCAACAATCATATTAGTATCATTTTGAACTGGAATATATTCAATCCAATAAACTGGAACTTGGTGGTAATGACCATCACGACCAAATTTAGTGATATAAGTTAATCTTCTTAATGCCTTGAATGAATATGCAGTTACTTGAACCTTATCAACCTTACCATCAGAACCTATATAATTTGTCTTATAGATATTACCTGTTGATGAATCCTTATGCTTAAAGAATGATGAATCAAATGAGTTAGCAAGTGCTTCATGCTCATAAGGTGAGAAATTAGCCTTAATTGAATTATTATAAATATAATCAACTGACTTATGTTGTTGATATAGAGGGATTGATAAAAGTGGAGCTAAATCAAAGAAGAATGATTCAAAATACTTTGTATTATAGCTAATGAAATTAGCTCTTGCTCTATCATAATCGTAATCAATGAAGCTTGCTGGGTTAGCATAGTAATTGAATACTTGAGAGTGTCTTGATTGAATCATATTTAATTGATTCTCTTTTACAAATCCGAAATCATCACCATATGGTTCCTTTGACTTGATTAGCTTTAATAAGTTTCTTTGTGCAAGTGGAGTCATTAATAGACGATATTCCATTTCGTTATTTCTATTAGTTCCACCGAATAATACTTCAAATTCGTCATTACCAAGTCTAGTATATACATTACCAGAGCCTGTCTTATTAAATGCAGCTAATGAATCCTTCTCTTTCTTATCTAGATCCTTTAGATGCTTTTGTACATATTTATCTATTTGCTTTTCATTATCATTAATGTCAACAACTGGCATTCTACTAAATGATAATTTAGGTGCAGCATCATTACCATAAATTAGATATGTTACATATCCATATGATGGAGCTGGTGCTGTAATAGATGCAGTTAATGTTTGAGTATGATGTACTGCTACTGTACCATTCTTAGTTGATCTATAAGTTGTCCAATGAATTGTAAGACTACCTGTATATGTCTTTTGAATCATATCCATTCTATAGTCCTTACAAATTAGGAATGGATTTCCTAAAATTGAACCTGATTGAACATAGTATGTAGATACATTGTTATCTTGGTTTACACCAAAACCATACTTATCATGTAAGTATTGATACTTTTCTGCATCAAAATACTTATCCATCTTAATTAGATCAATTGTATTTGTAATTAATGTTGCTGGAATATTCCAGTCATATAAAGCATTTAAGCCTGCCATTTGGCACTTAGCCTCATTGATAAGCTTATCCTTTTCTTCTTCGTGTGATGCTAGATCATTTTTAAGTGCTTTAACCTTCTTATTAATAACAAGTACTAATAATAGGATAAAGGCAATGAAATAGATTCCACCAGCAACTGTAACTAAAATTGGAATTAGCTTATTATCTTTAAAAGCGTTCCAAGTAATTATTGCAGCCGCGAAGAATATTATAAGAACTATGATCATGAAAATCTTTAGTCCTCTAAATTTTCCTAATTTCTTACTTAAATTAGAAATATTTCCAGTTTCTTCGTTGATTTTCTTGATAGTACTTCTATTTTCATCAACATTTACTTGACCCTTTTTAGCAAGCTCATCGAAATATTTTTCAGTATTTTCTTTGAATTTGTCCTTATACTTCGTATTATAGCTTGTTATAGGTTCTAATAAATCTTCATTCATACCTTATCTCCCCTTTTCGTATTTGAAATATTATAACATTCTTTGCATTTTTTAGCAATATATTAGAGTTATAAGGAATAAAAAAAGCTTTAGGATAGACCTAAAGCTAATTTAATTAAGAGAAAGCCTGGCAACGTCCTACTCTCGCACATAGTACTACCATCGGCGTTAAGGAGCTTAACTTCTGTGTTCGGGATGGGAACAGGTGTGACCTCCTTGCCATCGTCACCAGACTATTTCTCTCAAAATTAGATAAAAAGTTGTCAAATTATTATAAGGTTAAGTCCTCGATCTATTAGTACTGGTCAGCTCGAACATGTCACCATGCTTCCACACCCAGCCTATCAACCTCATGGTCTATAAGGGATCTTACTAATTGGGAAATCTCATCTTAGAGGAGGCTTCGCGCTTAGATGCTTTCAGCGTTTATCCTTTCCGTATATAGCTACTCAGCCATGGCCCTGGC
>JAEEGL017054182.1_pt1 | contig 16307 bp, 14 predicted proteins | sample 9134231 | NCBI WGS metagenome assembly JAEEGL01 (sample SAMN16246548, study PRJNA631951) | gut metagenome | biome: gut microbiome; feature: rumen; material: fiber-attached | host: Bos | place: Iran: Karaj | collected 2018-10
GAACGACCGCATCTGGGGCAAGAAGGTGGTAACCAATGCTGGCGACAGCATGGATGTGCAAGCCGGTCAGATTATCACTGCCCGCAAGCTGCGCGACATCAACTCGGCCCTGAAGCGCCGCGACCTCAAGCTCGTGCAAGTGCGCGATGCTGTGCCCGCTACCAGTGAGCAGATTCTGCAAGGTATCACCCGTGCTGCTCTGCAGACCTCAAGCTTCATGAGTGCTGCTTCGTTCCAGGAGACCACCAAGGTGCTCAACGAGGCCGCCATCAATGGCAAGGTCGACCGCCTGGAGGGCATGAAGGAGAACGTGATTTGCGGTCACCTGATTCCCGCCGGTACCGGTCTGCGCGAATACCAGTCACTCCTCGTGGGCGACAAGGAAGAGTTTGCTCGTGCAGGCATCACCACCGATGTTACCGAGGACGAACTCGTCAACCCCTGATAACCATTCGTGGTTATAGTTTGAAAAAGACTTTTGTCAAACACTACACTTTATATCTGTTCAGAGCCGGCTTTCACGCCGGCTCTGTTTGTTTTATATTTAGCAATCCTTGTAGTATATCGTGCAAATGGCGTAAATGTATTTGTTCATTATAATTCTTCCTTTTTATCATTATCTGGATACTCAAAAAATATTTCTTTCATTTTTTGTTGCAGCATTTGTTTGTTGGGCATGCGTAATTGATATTCTGCCACCATTGTTGGCGACAATGACCGACTTAAAGCATATTCTACAACTTCGTTATCCTTATCTTTGCACAAAAGCACGCCAATACTTGGGTTTTCTTTTGGCTTTTTCACGTCTCGGTCTAATGCTTCTAAATAGAAATTTAGTTGACCAAGATGTTCAGGCTTAAATGATTCCATTTTTAGTTCAAATGCCACAAGACATTGTAATTCGCGATGGAAGAATAGTAAATCAATACGGAAGTCACTATTGCCTACTTGCAAGCGATATTCTTTATCAATAAATAGAAAATCTTTTCCAAGTTCCAGGATGAATTTCTTCATTTTGCTCACCAAAGCCGACTTCATAGAGTTTTCATGGTCGAAATGAGTGGCTCCTAAGAACTCCATCACATACTGGTCGCGGAAAACATTTGATGCGGTGGGTGCAATTTCTCTCAACATTGGTGAGAGTTTTGGTTCGCCGAGCATAGATCGTTCAAAGATGGCAGCATCAATCTGGCGGTTTAATTCGCGGTTTGACAGTCGTTCTTGCTTACATAACATAAGATAAAACTCTCGTTCTTCAATGCTTTTAGCGCGACTCATTATAGTGAGATTGTTAGACCAGCTAATTTCTCTCAACAACGTTGAGAGTTTTTCATTGGCATCACAATAAGTTTCATAGAACTGTTTCATGCGCCACAGGTTTTTATCTGAAAAACCCTTAATGTCTGGGATGTTTTTTGAAATGTATTCTGCCAGTTGATGGACCACTCCGTCTCCCCATTCCGATTTGGAAATCTTCACCGATATGTAGCAACCTATTTGCCAATACATATCAATAAGTGCAGTATTTGCAAGTCTAAATGTGCGACTGCGGGTTTCTACAATAAGCTTCACCACCTTGTCAAATTGTCCCATTGGAGATGAGAGGTCAACTTGCGGTTTAGCTTGTGTTGTCAATTTGTTTCCCATAATGCTTAAGTGTTTTACTCTATTTCTCAATTCATCAAGAATGGTGATTATTTTACAAAAATATTGAATTTTCTTCATTTATGCAAACATTTAATAGAAACACAAACTGCGAGAATTATTGTTTTTTTTGTCGTTAACTTTTTTTGCGCAATATGAGAATATTGTGTAATTTTGTGGCAGATTTGGTGCTGAGCCATTTGGCTCAGTGAAAAGGGAATCAGGTGAGAATCCTGAACAGACGGCGCTGCTGTATGTTCCAATCTTGAGCCCTCACCGCTTCACTGCAAGGCATCGCCTTGATGCCTGTGGGAAGGAGCGATGAACGAGAATAAGGGCTGGAACGAGTCAGAAGACCTGCCAAATTGGTAATTGAAACCCGGATATATGCGACATTTTTTGACCTATATTGCAGCACTGTTGTGTGTCGTGGGCGCTTGGGCTCAGGACTCAACCAGCGTGACCCGCAGCCGCCTCGACTCGATGCAGTACCTGAGCAATGTCACCGTGTTTGCCCAGAAGTACTACCGTGAGGTGATTCCGGCACAAACCCTTAACGGCAAGCAGCTTGAGCGGCTCAACAGTCACAGCGTGGCCGATGCCATCCGCTACTTTGCCGGTGTGCAGATCAAAGACTACGGCGGCGTGGGCGGCATCAAGACCATCGACATCCGCTCGATGGGAACCAATCACCTGGGCGTGTTCTACGACGGCATTCAGCTTGGCAACCCTCAGAACGGACAGATCGACCTGGGGCGCTTCTCGCTCGACAACATAGGCGAAATATCGATTTATAACGGGCAGAAGAGCGAGATTTTCCAGCCTGCCCGCGACTATGGCTCGGCAGGCACCGTGTATCTGCGCACTCGCCGCCCGCGATTCGAGGGCGACAAGCGCAATAATCTCAACATCACCATGCGCACCGGCTCGTTTGGCCTTGCCAACCCCTCGTTGCGCTGGGAACATAGGTTCTCGCCCACGGTGAGCATGCTCATTAATGCCGAGTACACCTATGCCACCGGTCAGTATCATTTTCGCTACCGCAAGCGTTTCAGCGATGGGGTAGTGGCCTGGGACACCACGGCAGTGCGCAAGAATGGCGACCTCAACTCATGGCGTGTCGAGGGTGCTATTTTTGGTTATCCCACCAATGGCAAGTGGAACGCCAAATTCTATTACTACGACAGCGAGCGCGGCATTCCTGGCGCCATTGTGAACAATGTGTGGAAGACTGCCCAGCGCCAATGGGACCGCAACTTCTTTGTTCAGGGAAGTTGGCAAAAGAAGCTCTCGGAGCGCTACGAGATGATGCTCAACGGCAAGTATGCGCGCGACTACATGCGCTACCTCAACCCCGACACCACGCTCATGTATATCGACAACACTTTCCATCAAGACGAGATCTATGTCTCCAGCGCCAACAAGTTCACCATCATGCCCGACTGGGATGTGAACATCAGTGTCGATTACAAGTGGAATCATCTCAATTCCAATCTGGTGAACTTTGTCTATCCCATCAGGCACACCGTGCTCGCCGCCCTTGCCACGGCACGCACATGGTGGCGCTTCAAGGGTCAGGCAAGCCTCCTCTACACCTTTGTCAACGACCGCTACTCTTCGCGATTTGGCGAGCAGGTCATTGAGCATCACAGCAAGAAGTTCAACCAGTTCACGCCTTCAGTCTTTCTCAGTTTCCAGCCTTTTGAGCGTCACGACCTGAACCTGCGCGCGTTCTATAAGCGCATCTTCCGCATGCCCACCTTCAACGACCTTTATTACACCGATATAGGCAATGCCCGCCTGCAGCCCGAGTATGCCACGCAGTGGAATGTGGGACTCATGTACCAGCGTTACTACAACACGGGCTACCTGAGCGGTATGAAGTTCACGGCCGATGCCTACTACAATACCGTTCGCGACAAGATTATAGCCGTTCCTAAAGGCACTGGCCAATATCGCTGGATGATGATGAACATAGGCAAGGTGAAAATCGTGGGCATCGATATCACGGCGCGCTTGGCATTCAAGCTGCCTCACGGCATCGTGCTCGATGGCGGACTCAACTACACCTACCAGAAGGCGCGCGACTACACAAACCCCGCCGACACGCTCGACGGCGGCACCTACAAGGGCCAGATTGCCTACATTCCCTGGCATAGCGGCAGTGCCACCCTGCATGTGGCGTGGAGGTCGATCGACTTCAACTACAGTTGCATCTATGTGGGCGAACGCTACCACAACAGCGCCAACATTCTCGCCAACCACGAGGAGCCCTGGTACACCCACGACCTGAGTGCAAGCTACTCGTTTGCGATGGGGGCGGTCAAGGCCAAGGTCACTGGCGAACTCAACAACATCTTCAACCAGCAGTACGATGTGATTCAAAACTATCCCATGCCGGGCCGCAACTTCCGTATTATCTTGAAACTTGACTTATGACAATCAACGCATCACATATCAAGCACAGCATCGTGGCAACGCTCTTTGCGCTGCTCGTCGTGCTTGCCGGCTGCCGAGAAGAGCAGGTCATCTTCATCCCCGAAGAGGTGGAGATTACTGCACCGCAGTTTACCGATGTCCAGGGCTTTTACCTGCTCAACGAGGGCAATATGGGCTCGAACAAGGCCACGCTCGACTACTACAACTTTCGCACGGGCCGCTATTCGCGCAACATCTTTGCCCTGGCCAATCCCTCGGTGCCCAAGGAGATGGGCGATGTGGGCAACGACTTGGGTATCTATGGTTCCAAACTCTATGCCGTGATCAACTGCTCTAACAAGATTGATGTCATCGACAAGAAAACCGTGAAAAAGATAGGCCAGATCGACATTCCCAACTGCCGCTTCATCAAGTTCTATGGTGGTTATGCCTATGTCACCAGCTATGCCGGTCCTGTGGTCATCACCCCCGACTACAAGCAGCGCGGCTATGTGGCCAAGATCGACACCGCCACCCTTCAGGTGGTGGACACCTGCCTGGTGGGCTTCCAGCCCGATGAACTGGACATTGTCAACGGCAAAATCTATGTTGCCAACTCGGGCGGCTACATGGTGCCCAACTACGAGAACACCATCTCGGTCATCGACATTGATTCGTTCACCGAGGTCGACCGCATCGAGATTGAAATCAACTTGCAGTGCTGCAAGGCCGATCCGCGAGGCGTGCTGTGGATCTCGTCGCGTGGCGACTACTACGAGAACAAGAGCCGCCTGTTTGCCTACGACACGCGTCACAGCCGCCTTGTCAAGACCTTCGACACCAACGTGAGCAGCATGTGGATGGACGGTGACTCGCTTTTTGTGATTGGCGTGCAGTTCAGCTATGTCACAATGAAGAACGAGATATCCTACGCCGTTATCAACACGGCCACACTGGAGCAGGTGTCGAATAATTTCATCACCGATGGCACCGATGCCGAAATCGCCATGCCCTACAGTGTGGCTGTCAACCCCATCACAAAGGACATTTATGTGACCGATGCCAAGGATTACATCTCGCCGGGCCGCCTCTATTGCTTCAGCCCGCAGGGCGTGAAGCAGTGGGATGTGCGCACAGGCGACATTCCTGCCCATTTCGCATTTCTCGGAGACAATATTAACGAAAAATAATTACTGATTAACTGAACTACGATATGAAACGAACATTACTAATCTCTTTAGCTCTGATGGCACTTCTGGCAAGTGCTCAGAACAAACCTTACATCACCAAGGTCTATGACCTTGTGCCTGCTCCTGGACAGTTCATCAACACCATGCCCACCTTCAGCTATGTCGTCGGCGAGCCTCGCGACAGTGTCATCGCTCGCGCCGAAAAAGCCATTTGTGGCACCACCAAGATTACCAGCGAAGAAGTGGAAATGCCCGACGGCTCGATTGTCTATGTCAACGACACCACCTACAATGTGAAGCCGGGCCTGATAAGTCTGGGCTCCTATGGCGGCTATGTCATTTTCGGCTTTGACCATCCCGTTGTGAATGTGAAGGACGAGTATGACCTGCAAATCTTTGGCAACGGATTTCAGGCCGAAGGCTCTTCGACCGCAGGAGGCAGCAGCGAGCCTGGCATCGTTATGGTGAGCCGTGACATCAACGGCAACGGCATTCCCGATGACCCCTGGTACGAGCTTGCCGGAAGCGAATACGACAACCCTCGCACGCAGCATCATTTTACAATTACCTATTACAAGCCCGACGAAAACAAGACTCCAGTTCCTGGAACAGGTTCGATTATCGATACCGAGTACATCCGTTGGACTTGCAATAGCGTTGACAGTTTGCAAGAAGGATATGTTTTCAAGAACTCTTTCCATCGTCAAAGCTATTGGCCTCAATGGGTTGATGGTGAGACCTTGACCTTTGAGGGCACCAAGTTGCCATGTAATGCAGCAAACGAGGGTACTGGTACAACTGAATACTGGGTGCAGCGTTTCTATGACTGGGGCTATGTTGACAATCGCACCGATTGGGCCTATGATTATGCCTACAACGACCCTGCTGCATACGAAAAAGCTAACAAGGGCTTCAAAATCGACTGGGCAGTGAATAGCGAAGGCCGTCATGTAAGACTTCATAAGATTGACTTTGTCAAGGTCTATACCGGCATTTTGCAGTATTGCGGCTGGCTTGGCGAGACCTCGACCGAGGTGGCAGGTGCAGTCGACCTGCATCCCCAACAGGCACTCTCGCTCATCAGGGGCGATGTCAATTTCGACGGTACTGTGAATGTGCTTGATATCTCGGCGCTCATCAACATGATTATGGCCTATACCCCCACCGATGCCGAACTGGGCGATGTTAATCGTGACTCGCGTGTGAATGTGAGCGATATCACTGCCCTCATCGATATTATCATGAATTCTTGATTCTTTTATATAGTAACTTAAAATAATTAACAACTATGAAGAAAACATTTACTTTGATCGCTGCCCTGTGCATGGCAGCAAGTGCATGGGCCGCCGACATCGTCCTCGACCTCAGCAATCCTGTTATCCCCGAAACGCTCAACTTCGGTGAGAACGAGTTCATCAACGAAACCTACGACGAAACCTACGAGTGGTTCGAATTCCCTCCTTTCCTGCTCAGCCATCTTCATGGTGATGGCAGCAGCTGGGGTGGTGTCTACTGGGATGGTTTCACCGTTTGCAAGAGCGGCTATAACGCAACCGGCGGACTGGAGCACCAGTGGAGCAGTATAGCCGGCGGTGGCATGAATGCCGATGGCAGTGTGAATCCCGAGCAGCCCTACTTGCTGTGCTATTGGGGAGATTTCTATGGCCCCGAAGGCGCCAAGGTGATGTTTGACGATGGCAACACCTACTTTGTGAAAGGCATGTATGTCAACAACACTGCCTATGCCTATTACTGCTGTGCCGATGAAAACAGCTTTGGACGTCCCTTCAATCAGGAAGGTGACTACTTCAAGCTCATTGCTCATGGTGTAGACGAGACCGGCGCCGAGACCGGCACTGCCGAGATTGAACTCTGTGGTTTCCACAACGGTCAGTTCTCGGGTATCACCGACTGGACGTGGTTTGATATGAGCGCACTGGGCCAGGTGAGTGAAATCTTCTTCACCATGGATTCATCTGACAAGGGTGAGTGGGGCATCAACACTCCCACCTACTTTGTTATGGACAAACTCACAGTTAGCACTTCCATTGCCACCGCTGTGAATGATGTGGATGTTAACAAGCAAGTGGCTGGCGTGAAGTATGTGAACATGGCTGGCATCGAGAGCTGCAAGCCCTTCGATGGCGTTAACATCGTGGTTACCACTTACACCGACGGCACCAAGGCCAGTACAAAAGTTATCAAATAAGTAGTTTCAACCCAATTCGGCCTAATGACCGATTGATGGTCAATTTTTGAATAACTCTCATGAAATAAAAACTCTCGCTCAATCCTGGGCGAGAGTTTTTTCATATTAGTGCGAGTATTAGTGCAAATAATAGTGCAAGTTTTAGTGCGAATATGCGAGTGTGAATGCAAGTATGTGAGGCAAGTATTAGTGCGAGAAACGGGAGTCGTCGAACGGGAAGATGGCCTCTACATTGCGCAGCGTGTAGTTGACCAAGCCCTCGTCGCTCTCATAGCCGTAGCCCTCGATCACGCGCCCCGTCTTCTCGATGTGGATAAATGCCTCTGAAAACAGTTTGTGCTTGTTCTGGTCCCAAATCATGTTGTCGGTGAGGATTTTGTCGCCTTGCGCATTGTTCACGCGCACATTGCCCACCAGGCTCCACACCTTGGCAATCTCGTCGTAGTAGGCCGAGTCGCAAATGATCGACGACTTGGTGCTGTAGTTCTCGTCAAGTTCCTCGGCAACCACCCCATCTGGGAAAATCCAGTGGGGGCGCTTTGCCTCCTCATACATGAGCCACACCTTGGCGTTGATGCGGTAGCGGGTCTTTCCGTCATCGCTGATGAGCGTCTGCACATCGCGTGTCGACATCGTGGGAACCTTCTCGGGGTCGGTTTCTCGGTCCACGACATTCTGCACCTCGTCTTTGCACGAGGCAAGCACGAGGCATAGCAAGGTGATGCTCAATGTGATGAATCGGCTCATCGCGATGTTGATGCTCAAGACGGGTTGACGATTATCTGATTTTGTTTTTCCAGAACCACATCTCGTTGAAGGTGACACTCAAGGTGATGTTGAGGTAGTTCTCCTTGATCAGGTTGGTGGGAGCAGTGTAGCGGTGCTTCCATTCGAGGCCCAGATTGACGAGCGTCTTGTCGACACCCAGCGCGGGGAAGCTGAAACCCAGCGTCACGCCATAGTCGCGCACCTGATTGCCCTGCACATTCTGGTAGTCGTTGTTATAGTAGGCACCCAGGCGATAGGCCACACGCTTCATGTAGCTGCCTCGCGAGTTGGGCACATATTGCACGCCTGCTGCCACTTTCCAGCGGTCGTTAAACTTGATGTCGGCGGGCTCGAAACTCTTCATGGGCACATATTTGGCCTTTGACCAGTCTTGATAGGTGAAGTCGATTTCGCCAAAGAACTTGGTGCCATGCGTGAAGCTGATACCGGCTCCAATGGTGTTAGGCATCTCGTAGCCACCCTTGAGCGAGGTGTATTGCACGGTGTCTTGCTTGGTGGCCTGGGTGTCGTAGTAGGTGCCCCAGGTGTGGCCGTGGAACGATTTCTTGGGCGAGAAGGTGGCACCTATCACGATGCGGTCTTCCTTGCTGAGGTTGATGCCGTATTGTGCACCCACATGCACATTCCAGTCGCGCACCTCTATTGTGCGCTGAAACAGGTTGTCGGTGTTTGAAGTGATATAGGTGTCGTTGGTGATGGTTCCGAACAGGTATGAGAAGTTGGCACCCAGCGAGAAGTTCTTGAAGGGTTGCCAGCCGGCACCCAGATAGAGTTCTGAGAGCGAGCCTTCGCCCATGTGCGTTTCTTTGCCGTTGTCGATCTTCTTGCCGAAACTGTATCCCACCGATGAATAGGGCACAAGGCCAAACGAGGCGCCCAGATGGTTGGCAATGCGGAATGCCGATGTGATGTAGTCAAGTCCGCCACCAAAGCTGTGGCCGGTCTTGCCGGTCGACGGTTCGTTGGACCACGAGTTCGACAGCCCCACGCCAATGTCCCACATGAAGGTGAGCGAGTCGGTCTGTGAATACGAAGCGGGGTTCATGACATTAATCTGTCGTCCGTTCTGTGAGGCGATACCCACTCCACCCATGTGGCGCTGTATGCCAGTGGCATTCTCGCCGAGCATGCCGTAACCGGTGCGTGAATAGGGCGTTGTGGCAATTCCTTGCGCCTGTGCGTCAGCGAGGCCTGCCAGTGCGGTGAGCGCCGTAATCAAAAGTTTATTATAAGCCTTCATTATATCTTAAAATTCTGTATAATCCGTTTGTCAATAAATCGTTTTCCAGCCGTGCTTCGGCCTGCATGTGCTTGGCCAGCAGGGGACCGTCGCCACCGGTGAGGAATATGGTTGCCTGTTCACATCCCAACTTGGCTTTGACGCGCGAGGCGCTTGCCTCGATCTCGGCCACCAGTCCCAAAATGGCACCACTGCGCAGCGCAGTCACCGTGTTGTAGCCCCACTGGGGCGTGTCGCCCTCGGTTTCGACCAGAGGCAGGGCGCTGGTGTAGTGATTCAGCGCCTTGAGCCTTGTGGTGACGCCTGCCACGATGTTGCCGCCGGCAAAGTTGCCTTGGGCATCTACCACATCGATAGTGGCCGCTGTGCCGGCATCCACCACCAGCGACGCTGCATTGGGGTTCAGTTCCCATGCGGCCACTGCTGTGGCAATGCGGTCGCAGCCCAAGGTGTGCGGCGTGGCGTAGTGCAGTCCTATGGGCAGCGGTGTGCTGTGGCTCAACCGCATGTAGCGCTGCAGGTGCTGCTGCAGGTAGTCGTCGATGCTATAGTCGTTGCGCGCTACGCTCGACAAGATACCCTCGTCAATGCCGTGAGCCTCGATAATGGACGCAAGCAGTTCGCGAGTGACCTTGCCAGTGCGCTGCCGGTGTGTCAAGACACCATCGCTGTACACAGCGAGTTTGGTGCTTGAATTGCCCATATCAATTATCAGGCTTCGTTTCATTAACTTGCAAAATTAATAAATCGAGTTGAATTAATCCCGATATTCCACATATTTTAGCATTTTTCAAAGTGCAGGCACTGCAAATTAGAGCATTTTAACCCGATGCGGCCATCAGGATTTGTGTGAAGCAAGAAAAAATCACTCTTTTTCAGCGTTTTTCTCCTCCTTTTTCATCTCATGCTCCACGGCGTAGGTGGCATAGATGTGCAGCACGGCGCCGGCCATGAGGAACGGCAGCCAGTTTTGCCCGCTCACGCCTGGGTAGAGCAGGAAAAAGGCCGACACGCAATAGAAGAGTGCCGAAATCTTGCCCATGCGATACAGACGCTTGATGCGCAGGTTGTTGCCTTGGTAACGCTCGGTGAGTCGCTCGGCAAGCGCCAGCACGGCGCCAAAGGCGAAGATGTATTTTGTGTATTCCCAATGCACATTAAACAGGGGCAATACGGCTGTCACCAGCAGTATGAGCATGGCCACTGTGAGCATGATGTTCTGGATGCGTGATTGTTTTTCTTTCGAAACCATAGTGATGGTGGTAACTTGCTGTTAGGGGATGTTGGTGATATACACCTCTTCGTTCAGGCGTTTCATGCCATAGTTCTCGCGCACCACGCGTTCTTGCGAGGCGAGGTCGGTGTTCAGTTCCTGAACCTTTTTCTCATAGCTCAGGGCCGAGTCTTCGTTGGCCTTGATTTCGGCCTTGAGTGCCTTGATTTCTTTCTTGTATTTGATGATGTTCATGAAATTATACTCCTTGTTGAGAAACAAGAGGCTTGCAATGAACACGATGAAGACAACAAGCGGTATGTTCAGCCACTTGGGCACCCATTTGGGTCGATTGAAGGTTTTGCCGAAGATATTCATAACTCTATGAGATTGCGATGAGGTGATTCTTGTTTTTTTGATTTGGGAGCGTGAAGTTAGCAAGAATATTTCACTTGTGCGAGCAAATGCGCAAACAATAAATTATTTTAACAAATCGGGTCTCAGTTTGCGGGTCCGTTTCAGGGCCTGCTCCATTTTCCACTCCTCGATTTTGGCGAAGTTGCCGCTGAGCAGCACATCGGGCACCTTCCAACCGTTGAACTCGGCAGGGCGGGTATAGACGGGTGCCTCGAGCAGGTTGTCCTGGAACGAGTCGTTGAGCGCACTCTGCTCGTCGCCTATGGCACCTGGAATGAGCCGCACAATGGCGTCGGCAATCACGGCGGCAGGCAGTTCACCACCGGTGAGCACATAGTTGCCAATCGAGATTTCCTTGGTGATCAGGTGCTCGCGAATGCGGAAGTCAACCCCCTTGTAGTGGCCGCATAGGATAATCAGGTTCTGCTTGAGCGAGAGCGCATTGGCCATGGGTTGGTCGAGTAGGTCACCGTCGGGCGAGGTGAAAATCACCTCGTCGTAGTCGCGCTGCGACTTCAGTTCCTCGATGCAGCGGTACACGGGCTCAATCTGCATCACCATGCCGGCTTCGCCGCTAAAGGGGTAGTCGTCAACCTTGCGGTGCTTGCGGGTTGACCAGTCGCGCAGGTTGTGCACATAGATTTCTACCAGGCCCTTGTCTTGTGCGCGTTGCAAAATGGAGCAGTGCAGGGGCGAGTCAAGCGCCTCAGGCATCACGCTCAGTATGTCAATTCTCATTTTTTCGATCATGAGCAGGGGATTTGTGTCTCTTTGAGTATGCAAAATTACGAATAAATTTGATTTTTCACTATCTTTGTGGTGCATTAAGGTGCGAGATGTCATGAAAAAATTTCTACTCTATATGATTTGCAGCCTGTTGCCGTTCATGTCCGTGTCGCAGCAGTGGCCGCGCAATCCCTCTTTCAAGCAGGTGCGTCTTGGCGGCGAGAGCAAGAAACGGGTAGTTATGAGTTACGATTTCCTCAAGCAGGCGGTTCACTCGTTGGCCGATTCGGTCAAGTCGCATCCCGGCGATGCCCACTGTGTGGCCGAGGCAGCACGGGTGGCGCATGCGCTGAGCATCGAGGCTATGGCGCTCGGCGAGCATCCGGCCGAACTCGATTCGCTCATGTCGGGGCTCACCGCCCAGTTCAACGGGCATTGCTATTGGGGCGAGCCAGCGGGGTCGAAACTCGACGAAGGTCAACTGGCTTGTAACGGCTTGCTGCTAAAGGCCTTGTGTGGCTATTACAGGTATCATCGTTCCGACTCGCTGAAGCAGCGCATCAGCCAACTGGCCCATCGCATGTTTGCCCAGAACATCAAGGGGCTCAAGCGCTACACCCTGTCGCCCCGCACCTCGCTGTGGTCTAAACTCAAGTTCTGGGACCGCAAGGGTAGGGGATGGCGTTTCTCGCAGCAGCGCGGTAAACTGCTCGAGGCGATTGGCGGACTGGTGCAGGCCTATGAGGTGCTCAACGACAGTTCGCTCGTGCCGGTTGTTGATGTGCTCGTGCACCGTGCACAAGAGTCGTCGCCCAAGTTGCCTGTGCATTACCTGACGGCTGCGCTGCGAGCCCAGCTGCAGTGGGCCGAGATAACCGCCGACGCGAAGTTGGCGGCATGGGTGCAACAGCGCTATGACCGCTTCGTGCAGGAAAAACTCACGGCAAGTTTTGAGATTGCCGCATGCGACAGCGTGACATCGGTCTCGGCCACTGCCGACGCCTTCATGCTCGCCAACGACCTGTGGCGCTTCAGCGGCGATACCCGATACCTGGAATTGCTCCAGCTCATCTATTGTAATGCCCTCGTCACCATGCAGTCGAGCAACGGCAGTTTGGTGCCTCACAATGTCCCCACTGCCTCCAATCCTTTCTTGCGTGCCAAGCCGCAATCGCCTGTCGAGAGCCTGTCGCAAGGAGCCGAGGCACTGGCAAACTACGACCGCATGTGGGCTGCCATGAGCAACGACACAGTTTACATCAACTACTTCACCACTGCAGTGTCGGGCTTCAGGGGGGCGAAGAGTTTTTCCATGATTCAGTCGTCGACCTATCCGGCCGACGAAAGGTCTATGTCGCTCATGATGCTCAAGGCGCCCGAAGACGAACTCACATGGAGAATCTTCATTCCACACTGGCTCAAGGATGTGAAATTCAAGGTTAGCGAGGAACCCGACAAAGTTGTGAACCCACAGCTCGATGCGGCTGTGGTCGATGCGTCGGGTTATCTCACATTCCGCACGGCGTTTGTCGATTATGGTGTGGTGAACATGGAGTTTGCCGACAGTGCCCATGTCGAGACATTGCCGGCGCTGGCTTGCCGCAGGGCTCTGGCGGGACCGTTGCTGCTCGGACTCCAGGCCGACAGCATTGCGCGTCTGCCCGCCAACATGTCGCTGCAGCAGCAATCAGGCAGGTGGAAGGTGAAGAACTCCGGCCGGACGCTCTCGCCCGTCGTCAACATCATGCCCCGCTCCCTTCGCGACCCCCAAAGCAAACTCCCGCAAGTCCTCTTCCCCCTTCAGTAAAATGCCAGAATACGTCATGTGGCGTTTTTAGGAAATGATATTTTGGGGATAGTATGGAAGCATGAAACTTTTGGGAAAAGCGGGAAATTGTGATACCGTCTAAGGAGTAAAGGAGTTCAAGAGTTCCGTAGTCTCTCACCCCCTGTCAAAATGTGAGAAAAAGTGGCGGGTGTTTTGAGTTTTGCTGGTTTTTGTGTATTTTTGTAGAAATGAATCCATGATTGCAAATCAAATACAAACAGAATATGAAAACCAAATCGTTACTTCTCGCTTTCGTGTGCACCATCTTGTGCGCTTTCAATGCCGTGGCAGCAGAAGGCTACGCGGTCTACACTTCGAGCAACAACACGCTCACCTTCTACTATGGCGAAAAGCCCACGGGGGCTTTTGGTTTGACCACTATGGGCTATCCCGAGTGGTATTTGTCTGGCACCCATGCTGCTGTAACCCGTGTGGTATTTGACCCCTCGTTTGCCCAAGCTAGGCCCAAATGGACTGATTTTTGGTTTTACAAAATGGATAGGCTCACCACTATCACGGGAATGAATTACCTCAACACCAGCGAAGTGACTTCAATGATTGGCATGTTTAATGACTGCTCTAAGATTGAGAGCATTGATGTAAGTCATTTCAACACATCGAAGGTGACTAACATGGCATACATGTTCCAGGGTTGTTACAATCTGACCTCGGTCGATTTGAGCAACTTCAACACATCTAAGGTGGAATCGATGGCTTACATGTTCTTTAGTTGTTCCAAACTGACTAGTCTTGACCTTACCAGTTTCAACACTGTGAATGTAAAGAACATGTTTTCAATGTTCCTTGGTTGTGAAAAGTTACAGAACCTTGACCTGAGCAATTTCAACACATCGAAAGTGACCGATATGAGCTGGATGTTCTATTCGTGCAAGAATCTTAAAACCATAATTGTCGATAAGAATTGGAGCACAACGGCTGTCACTGAATCAACCAACATGTTTGCCATTTGTTCATCACTAGTGGGCGGGGCAGGCACCACCTATGACGATGATCACGTTGATGCTGCCTATGCACACATCGATGGTGGCCCCAGCAATCCTGGATATTTGACTTCAAAATCAGCACAGCGTGGTGATGTGAATGGTGATGGAAAGGTGAATGTGAGTGATGTCACCACCCTTGTTAACATGATTTTGGGCATTGTTCCTAAGGACGTTGTACGTGGCGACCTAAACGGTGACGGACGCGTGAATGTGAGCGATGTCACTACCCTAGTTAATATAATTCTGGGCATCCATTAAGATGATCTCGCTGCGCTCGGGTTGAGCGTTTAGGGTTTAGGGTTGAGAGTTGAGGGTGAGGAAAAGTGCAAGGCTGGCGGTGAGGCCAGCCCTGCACATAGTCTGTCGCCCCGACGGGGCTAATTGTCTTAAAATGCTTTGAAACAGGGGCTCACGCCCCTGCCTATTATCTATCGCCCCTAGCGGGGCTCCTAAACTCCCTTAACTCCGTAGCGAGAAAATTGTCATTAATAAAAATAATTGTCAATTAATAGCCATCAATTGTCTGACTGTCAAATCACCATCGCGTCAGCCACTCCTCAACTCCCTTAACTCCGTAGCGATAGCAAGGGCGGGCAAAAAACTTGATTTGTTTTGGGTTTTGTCGCACTGCAATAATCTTTTTATTATCTTTGCAACTGCTAATTGAATTGCATTCATTTTCATGAACACGATTGAACTAAGAAATACGCTGCCGGCCGTGTTTGCCGGGCGAGAGAAGAACGAAAGCGAAGTGTGGCTCCAGAACCTCACCTTCGAGAAGGGCAAGCACTACCTGATTTCGGCCGAGAGCGGCACCGGCAAGTCGTCGATGTGCAGCTACATCTATGGCTACCGTGTGGACTATTCGGGCCAGTTCCTGTTTGACGGACAGGACATACGCTCGCTCACGGTGCCCCAGTGGTGTGAGGTGCGCAAGCGCCACATCTCCTATCTGCCGCAGGACATGCGCCTGTTTCCCGAACTCACTGCCCTGGAGAACATCCAACTCAAAAACCAGCTCACCCACTTCAAGACCGAGGCTGAGATACTGCCCCTGTTCGAGGCGCTGGGCATCGCCGACAAGGTGAACAGCCCCGTGGCAAAACTCTCGATAGGGCAGCAGCAGCGCGTGGCCATCATTCGCACCCTGTGCCAGCCGTGCGACTTCATCTTGCTCGACGAGCCGGTGAGCCACCTCGACGAGACCAACAACCGCATTGTGGCACAACTGGTACAGGAAGAGGCTCAGCGTCAGGGCGCCGGTATCATAAGCACCTCGGTGGGCAATAATGTGAAGATTAACGTTGATAAAGAATATAAGCTATGAAAGGACTCATGTGGAAACTGCTGCGCAAGCACATCAGCACCTCGCAGCTCATAGGCTTTTCGGTAGCCAATCTCATAGGACTCACCATCGTGATTCTGGCTGTGCAGTTCTATAACGATGTGCTGCCCATCTTCAACGACGAGGAGAGTTTCATACGCAAAGACTATGTCATCATCACCCGCAACATCTCCAGCGCGGGCGCCATCATGGGCACCAGTGCCGAATTCAGCGACGAAGACATTGCCGACATCGAGCAGCAGCCCTGGTGCCGCAAAGTGGGCCGTTTCACCAGCAGCAAATTC
>JAEEGL017160667.1_pt1 | contig 16307 bp, 14 predicted proteins | sample 9134231 | NCBI WGS metagenome assembly JAEEGL01 (sample SAMN16246548, study PRJNA631951) | gut metagenome | biome: gut microbiome; feature: rumen; material: fiber-attached | host: Bos | place: Iran: Karaj | collected 2018-10
ATAAGTTTATTTTCTTTGGTGGATCAGGTTGTTTGGATAAAGAAATAGCTCATGGTAAAATAGTTATTCCTACGGAAGCTTATCGTGATGAAGGAACAAGTTATCATTACGTTAAACCAAGTGATTTTATTGTTATAAAAAATGCACTTAAGGTAGAAGAGTTTATGAAGAGTAAGAACTTACCATATGTTTTAGGGAAGACTTGGACTACGGATGCATTCTATAGGGAAACAGAAAATAATATTTACAAAAGAAAACTAGAAGGATGTATTGCAGTTGAAATGGAATGTTCTGCCTTAGAAGCCGTATGTGATTTTCGTAACTTAGATTTATATTATTTTTTAACTAGTGGCGATTTATTAGATTCCCCTGAATGGGATGAAAGACATGTTGAAGGAGAATATAGAGGAACGCAACACGATACAAGGCATTTTGATCTTGCTATTGAGTTAGCTCTATTTGTTACAAAATAAAAATATATGATTTCTCATATATTATTTTATTTTAATATTTATAGAATCCTTCACCGGCATCTTTACCAGTTTTACCTTCAGCAATATATTGTTCAAGAATTCTTAACATGCCATCATAGTTGTATGGTAGCATCATCTTTTTAAAGATAGGATCAAATAAATTCGGTACTTTTTGATATTGTAAAACAATATTTTTAGCTGTCATTAAGCCAACAGTATCGATAATTCTAAATGGTCCTTTAGGTGCTCCTGTACCTAGCGTCCAAGCTTTATCGATGGTTTCAACATCAGATACACCATTTGCTAGTAAATCCATTGCACATAGTAAGAATGGTACTAACATCGAATTTAAAATATATCCTGATTTTTCTTCATTAGCTGCTAATGGTATCATGTGAATCGCTTCGGCGAATTCTATTACTTCATTAAAGATTTCTTTATTAGTATCTGGTTGGCACATAACTTCAGCAATATTATTTTTCCAAATGGAATTAGCGAAGTGTAATGATAAATATTTATCAGGTCTTCCAGTATACTTAGCTAACTTAGATGGTAATAATGTTGATGAATTAGTGACAATAACAGTTTTTTCATTAAGATAATTACTTAATTCTTTATAAAGAGCTATTTTAACATCCATATTTTCAGTAACTGATTCGATAATTAAATCAGCATCTTTAACTGCATCTTGTTGGTCGGTAACTATTTTAATACTATCTATAACGTTATTAACTTTTTCGATACATCTTTCTTTATCGAAGTTTTCTAAATTGGCGATACCTCTTGCCCAATCACTAGATTTATCATCTCTGATTTGATCCATTTTATTAATGGTTTCAATATAAATATCACGCAAATTTATTAATTTTTCTTTTAAGGTGTTAGGGTCATCTTCTTTACGAATTAAAATGGTTACATCAAAACCACTATATGCTGTTTGGAATGCTATTTGGGAACCCAATACACCTCCACCAGCTATAACTATTTTTCTATATTTCATATAATCCTCCTATAATTATTGTAGCATATTGAAAAAGAATATTATAGTTAATTGTCTTTTTATGATAAAATATTAATCGGGAATTAATTATGGTTACTTTAATAAAACAAGATTATCAAAATAATATATGCCTTTTTAATAAGATAAAAGATTTGTTAAGAAAAGATTTAGATAATAAAATACCTATTGAACATGTTGGTTCGACTGCTATACCTAATATGATTGGTAAGAATATTATTGATATTTTAATAGGAGCAAGTGATAATAAGGAATTTCTTTTTATTAAAAATGTTTTAGAAAAACAAGGCTATTATAGTAGTGAAAGAAAAGATAATTATCAATTTTTTGCTACAAAATGCGAAGAAACTGGAGATGGTGATATTCATATTCATTTAGTAATTAAAGATAGCGAAAGATATCAAGAGTTTCTATTATTAAGAGATTATTTGCTAAGTAATCAAGAGGAAGCTCATAATTATTCGATGTATAAAAAGGAATTAATAGAAAAAGGTTATACAAGTAGAGAAAAATATAAAAAAATGAAGAGTATTTATGTTAATAAATTATTAGAGAAAGTGAGAAAATTAAAATGAAGGTAATATTTGGAACAACTAATCAAAGAAAAATTGATGATTTACAATGCATCATTAATGAAATGCATTATGATATTGAAGTATTAGGTCTTAGTGATATTAAATGGGATCGTGGTGAGATTGAAGAAAATGGGTCTACTATTGAAGAAAATTCTTTAATTAAAGCTAGAGCTATTTACGATTTTTGTCTAGATCATAATATTAGTTATCCAATAATTACAGATGACTCGGGTTTATTTGTTGAAGCATTGGATGGTGCACCAGGAATTTATACAGCAAGATTTGCAGATGATGAATTAGCACTTAATCCTGAGTTACCAAAATATCAATGTGTAATTAAATTATTAAGAAAATTAAATGGGGTATCTAATAGAAAAGCAATGTATCGTTGTTGTGTTACTAATATGATGACGGATGGTACTTACCAACAAATATTTGGTGAAAGTAATGGACGAATTGCAGAAGAGATAATTGGCGAACTTAAAAAACCATATTTTTATTCCATATTTATCCTTGATGGAACAGAGGTTGCTTTTAATAAATTAAGTCAAGATGAGCTTGATAATACCTTTAGATATAAGGCTTTAAGAAAGTCTTTGAATGAGTTAAAAAAAGAACTATAAATACATACTATTATCTAGAAAAGATAATAGTTTTTTGTTATAATAAATATAGTATGATGAGTATATGAAGTATCATGTAGAATTTAACAATTTAGATGACTGTAAAAAAAGAATTCTTAGGCAAAACAGGTCCAACATATAATGAATCTGATTATGGTAAATGGGCAGAGATTATGGATTCTTATGATTATTCATTGTAATAGAAAGGGTTATTATGGAAGGTTTTAGAATATTTTTTCTAATTTTTGGTATTATGATTATTTTATATGGAGTGATTATTTTCTATAGTAAGAATCCATTTATTCCACGTATGTATCATAAACCAAGTAATGATTATAAAAAGTTCGTTGGTGTAACAACAATGATGACAGGTCTTGTACCAATTATTTGTGTACTAGTTAGTTTTGTAACTCAAAGTATGTTAATTATTATGTTAACCTTTGTCATCTTTCTTATTTTAGCTTTTTATCTATCATATAAATTACATAATAAATAGAAACTATGAATAATAGTTTCTTTTTTATGTTATAATAATTTTATCTTTGGAGGGGAAATGGAATATTTACAAGTTTTTGATTCAAATGGTAAAGCTTTGAATGAAAAAGTATCAAGACAAGATAAAATGACTTTACCAGATGATAAGTATTTTATGGTATCAGTAATCTTTATTCAAAATAGTGAAGGGAAATTCCTATTACAAAAAACATCAAAAGATCGTGGTTCTTGTATCGCTACAACAGGTGGACATGTATCACTTGGTGATGATGGACTTAAAACAATTATTAAAGAGTGCTCTGAAGAACTTGGTTTATCGGTGTTAGAAGAAGAATTGATATTTATTAGTTCATCATTATTTAAAAAAGGTATTATAGAAACATATTATTTAAAGAAAGATTTAAATATTAATTCTTTAGTATTACAAAAGTCAGAAGTTGATGGTGTAGATTGGTATTCAATTAATGATATAAATGAATTAATTAAAGAAAATAAATTTCGTGATGGTAATATAAAACCTTTTAATGATGTTATTAATTATTTACAAAAATAAGACTTATTTAAGTCTTTTTTTTATGCTATAATTATAATAGGAGTGTATATGTTAGAAGAGTTGACAGAAAGAGTTAAAAGAATTGGTAATTTAACTGATTTAGAAGATTTAGATACAATTGATCCTAATTATTTATTTATGGCATTAATAAAAGCTAATAGATTAGGATTTATTGGTGATAATATTAAAATTCATTTTGATAAATCAAAATCTTCTAGTGAGTTAATAGAATACATAATAAGTGATTCTGATATTTCTTTTGATTTATATAATTCAGGTTTCCTTTTTAATAAAAAAGATTTATTTAAAATTTATTTATACATGCACAAATATCATTTTAGTGATTATAAATACGGTTATTTCTTTGACTATTTTTTAAGAGATAAGGATCAATTAAATGAATTTCTTCATGATCATCGTAAAATGTTTGCAAGAATTTTAAGAGATGAACATTTTTATATACCATATCCTCTTTCCCATAATAATGAATTTAATCGTATTATTCTAGAGAATGGATATTCTGCTCATATAAGCAATATTCAAGTATATGATGTTACTAATTTAAAGTTACTAGCTGGTTTAGTTAAAAAAGGCCTTGAAGTTGATTATTATTTAGGTAATGGCGAATTCGCAGAATTAATCTTTAAAGAAAAAGATAGCTTAAAAGATGAAGAATTTTATTATTTACTAACACTTTTTAAAGAATCTGTTTGTTATAATAGCAGTCATGGTGTAGAATTTGAAGATTTAGTTAAAGATAATATTGATTATTTAATTAGAGTAACAGAAAGAGTTGGTAAAGTACCTAAATGTTTAGCGGAGTTATCCATATTCCGTGATGAATGTATAAAAAAAGGTAAAATTAATCTTGCTGTTCAGTGCACTTTACCAGATGATATTTTTAAAGATAGTTTATTGGTACAAAAATTTTGTGCGGAATTAAATATTACACGGAAAGAATTTTATACCCGTGGTATGTGGATATTAGATTATTATAAACGTAATCATAATATCTTTAATACATTAATATCAACATGCTTAAAGAGTAATATCTTTAATCTTGGTGAAGAACACTTTGAAAGATTTATTAATGATATGTTTGTCCAAATAAGTCTTAATGAATTAAATAATAAAGAATTAGAATTATTAAAGATAATTATTAGTGGTTATAATTATCAAGAAGCTGATGTTACGTTAATGATTAATAATGTTATTAAAAATATGAAAGATTACAGGGAGCTAGTATCATCACTTGACTTACAAATATTAACTAGTGAAGATATTAAAATGCTTATTAAGATTATGCAATTTCCAAAAAATCCATATGAAATAAAAAATATTATTGATGTTAAAAATTATTATTTAAGAAAAGTAGAACGTTATAGTGAATGTCGTCATCATGATTTACATCTTAGTAAAGATAGTTTGTTAAAGTTATTGTTTAATATTGATTTAAAAGAAGCTTCATTTATTAATTTTCATTTTTGTTATGATCGTAATGGAAAAGTTCTTGAGGAATTATCACGTAGTGAATTGCCAAAAGAAGCTTACAATTATTTAGTAATTATTAACAAAATTGTGGAAAGTAAAAAACAAGAAGAAATTGATGAAATATATGAAACGTATAAGGATCAAAAAATCTATGATAGTGAATTACCACTTGATTGTTATTTAAGAAGTGTTTACGCTAAATTATATGATGATACGTTATACCATGTTGATTCTAAAGAAGCAGTGGAACTTGATTATCAAGGAAAGAAAGTTAAAACTGTTATTCCAAGAGATAATTTTCACTTTATGGTTCACTGTATTGGTTCTTGTTCACTAAGTACTGATGTAATTGATCCGAATTATCAACGTGATTGGGAGAATCGACCACAAATTCAAGATCATTTTGTAGCATGTAGTTTTATTGATGAAAAAGGAATATTCTCCATAAGAAGTGAAGATGCAATTATTATGGGTTTTGATCATTTAGAACCAGGTTCATTATATGGCATGGGTGATACTGATATAGATTCATTTGGTTATTATGCAAAATTATATAGCCCATCAGCAAAATTAGTTCATGGTAATCGTGACCGAGCTCATTATTATATTCCGTCACGTATTGTTGAACGTCTTAAAGAAGGCTATAATGAATTTGTTATTGAAAGAAGAGATGGCAATCCTAGTAGTAACCATTTTAAAAAATGTCCAGATTATATAATCATGATGACGGATACTCTCGATGAAAATACTTTTAAGACAGTCAATCAAGTATTTGATGAATTTTTAACTTTTGTAACAGAAGAAGATAAAGAGTTATTGAAAAAAACTAAGTTTCGTGATGATTTAGTTAAGATTTTTAAAAAGTATCAAACTTATTTTGCAGAACAAAATCTTGATTTTAAAAAGAGTGTTAGACAATTGATTAATATAATTATTCAAGCTCGAAATTATGAAGATTGTCTTAGAGCAGCTAGTGAATTTGATGTTCCATTAGTTGTTATAGATAGGACATATTATTTAACAAGAGTAATTGATCAAAATGGTTATGATCAAGAATCTAAAAATATTATTTTGCAAACTTTTAATGATGCTCCTTTTCATAAAAAAGGATATGTTTATCAAGCTGTTCTTGGAAAAAAATCAGTAGAAGAAATAAGAAATATTGTTTATTCAAGAAGAAGTTTAATTTCGTTATAAAAAGAATCTAAATAGATTCTTTTTTCTTGTATTTAATAATAAATTAATATACTATAAACATGAGGTGATATTATGGATGTTTCAGTATTTATTGATGATGTTAAATTTAACTTTCGGGTAGGATTATTAGTTAAAAAAGAAAATCAAATTTTAATAGAATGTAATCCTAAAGATGAACATGTCACGATCCCTGGTGGTAGAGTTAAAACTTTAGAAAATGGTTGCGAAGCTTTAAGAAGAGAAATCATGGAAGAGATGCATGTTGATATTAAAAATGATAAGTTAAACATGATTGCTTTTTTTGAAAACTTCTTTGAATATGATAATAAAAAATACCATGAATTATATTTGTTGTATAAAATAAATATTAATAAAGATGATGAACGTTTTAATGTAACCACTAATTATGATAATAAGATTAATCATTATAAATGGGTTGATATCGATAATATAGATTCTGTAAAGATTTTACCAGAACCTATTAAAGGAATTGTTAATAGTGATTCTTTTCACCATTTTATGATTAATGATTTGAGGTAACTATGAAAGAAGAATTATTAAAATATCAAGATTTAGATTATGCTAAATTACAAACTACTTTAGTACCTAATATTGATAGTAAAACGATTCTAGGCATTCGTTTTGGTGATCTTCGAAAAATTGCCAAGAATTACCTTAATGATCAAGATTTTCTTAACGATTTACCACATAAATATCTTGAAGAAAATATTATACATACGATCATAATCTCTAATATTAAAGATTATGATACTTGTATAAAGGAAATAAAAAAGTTTTTACCATATATGGATAATTGGGTAGTAACAGATACTATATCACCTAAAATATTTAATAAGAAACAAGATTTGTTAATTGAAGAGATTAAAACGTGGTTAAAAAGTAAGCATCCATATACTATTAGAGTAGCACTTTTATTACTTAAAAAGTTTTATTTAGGAGATGCTTATAACAAAGATTGTTTATTATTAGCATCAAAAGTTAAGCATGATGATTATTATGTAAAAATGATGCTTGCGTGGTTTTATTGTGATGCTTTAATTAAACATTGGGATGATGCAATTACTTATTTGGAAAATAATACATTAGATGTTTGGGTTCATAATAAAACAATTCAAAAAGCAAGAGAAAGTTTTCGAATAAGTGATGAACAAAAAGAATATTTAAAGTCTTTAAAAAGAGTTTAACTCATTATATTATTTTTTATATTAACAAAAAAAGAAGGTTACCTTCTTTTTTATTTATCTTTTAGTAGTAAATTTTGTTATTTCTGAGTTATCAGGCATCGTACTAGTTCTTATTCTTTCTTCCATCTTTTTTCGATCAAATGGTACTAAGACTTCTTCAATTTCATAGCCATCAGTTCGCTCACGAATAATAATATATGATGCCATGTCATCTGGTTCGTTAGGGTCATATGCCATACCAGCAGCACGAATTGTTCGTATTACGGTATCTTTGTCTTTCGATAGCATTCTAAAGTGAACGTGTCCTTGAATTACTTCGTCGTATTGATCAATTTTTTTACCACCAAATAATGGGTCATGGGCAGCAGATACAAATCCTCGGTCATATGAACTACCACTTTGAGCGTGTCTTGCAACTTCTTCTTGTTGTTCTGGGCTATTAGTATAATGAAATTGTCTTGTTGGATTTGGGAAGCCGTATCTTACAGCATCTTGATAACTCCACGTACTATGGGCATCAAAGTCCATTCGTACATCGTTGATAAAATGACATAAAGCTATTTTCTTACCACCAACACTTAAATCGTAACTATGGCGACATACTTGTAGATTTCTTATTTGGCCAGGTGTTAATTGTTCAAATGTCCAATCTCTATTAGCTTGTTTTCGATGAGTAAAGTAACTGAAAAAAGGATCTGTTCCTAGAATAGCGTATTCTTCACTATTACCATTGATTGATAGTACATGGTTTTCTTCTAGTAATTCTAAAACTTCTCTAGGATTAGGACCAACACCTATATTATCACCTAAAGAGTATATTTCTTTAATACCTCGTCTTTTAATATCTCTAATTATCGCTTCTAAGGGTTCTAATAATCCGTGGACATCAGTAAAAACAGCGATTTCTCTACCTGTATACATATATCACTCCTATAATAATTATAATAAATTATCTCTTTTTTAGCAATTATTATAGATACATGTAAAATTAATTTGTAAAATACGTGTAAAAATATATTGTTTTAGTTTACACTATCGAACACTATAATTCGTTGAAATAATTGAATGTTGCAAATGTGTGGTGATATAATGTATATGTAAAATACTAGCGGGCGTATGCTTGGAAGGAGGGAGAACTTATGAGAAGAAGTGTAAAACTAAGACTTAAAAAGCGTAAATCTATGTATAGATTAATGTTTTTACTTATCTTAGCAGCGATATCAACAACAGTTATAGGTTCCTCCCAATTCAAATTTATATCAACGCTTGCTAAGAGTGATAGTATACAAGTTGCTAAATGGGAAGTTGCTATTGATGATAGTGACGTTACTAATAATAGCAATAATATGGATTTAGTTGCTGGTGGAAGTGCTAAGAGTTATAAGATTATTATTAGTAATACTTCAAATGTTGGTGTTAATTATTCGATTAACTTAACTAATTTACCTAATGGTATTTATGTTGGTCTAGATAATAACCCTTTACAATTAGTGACTGATAATAGAATTACTTTTAATGATGTTGGTATTATTAACGCTCAAAATGAAACAACAGAAAATGTTGAACATACAATCATCTTTCAAGTCCCTCTTGAAGTAGATGAAATAGAAGATAATGAAGTAGGAATATCTGTTATCTTTAATCAAATAGTTCCTGAATAAATTATTCCATAAAGAAAGGAGGTATAATTATGAAAAGGAAATCATTAATAACCTTTGTTTTTCTCGTAATGATTCTAACAATTATTATGCCTCTTAGTTATGGTAAGTATTTAGAAAGTAAGAATAGTACTTTAACTTTATCTATTAGAAAACCACATTATACGGTTATTTTTAATAAAAATGGGGCAGATGGTAATGAAGTAATGGATAATCAAGAATTTACTTATGGTACAGGTAATTTAAATCCTAATTTATATACATATACTGATCATGCTTTTGCTGGTTGGACTTTGAATTCGGATGGTAGTGGAACAGTTTACTTAAATGGATCAGCAACTAATACTTTATCAGCTGTAGATGGAGGAATTGTTACTTTATATGCTAAATGGATAGATGAAGATTATGACTTTTATATAGCAGGGCCTTGTGTTTTTGGTGGATCTGGTACAACACATGATAATACATGTTCAAGTGGAAGAACAAATTATATTAATACGGGTATTAAATTGTTTGATGAAACTAACGCATTTAAAGATTTTGAAGTTAAATTTACGATTGATTCTTATGATCCAACCGATCAAGACGCAGATGCTTCATTCTTTAGTAATATGTATGAAAGTGGTAGTCCTTATCAAGGTGTTTCTTTAAGTGCGGATGATAGTACAAAAATAAGTTTGAGAGCAAATGTTAATACTGTTGGTAGTGATATAGGTATTAATTATAATGGTCAAAATCCTATTCAAGTTGTTATTAAAAAAGTAAGTGGTTATGTTTACTATAGTATTGATGGAGGTATAACATTTGCACAAGTAGAAGATCGTGATTATGAAACATTTACAAGTTTCATGAATAATTCAGCGGTTTTTGGAGCTATTATTAAACCTAAAAAAAACAAAGATAATCCTGATCGATTCATAGTCGCCACTTTATCTGATATGAGTATTAAAATAACTGATCCTAAAAAGTATACTGTTACTTATGATAATAATGGTGGTACTGGTACCATGGCTAATCAAGAAATTATGCGTGATCGTGATGCTATATTAACTCTTAGTACATTTACCAAAACTGGTAAAGTCTTCCAAAGTTGGAATACAGAAGCCGATGGTAGTGGTACAACTTATAATGATGGAGCAACAGTTAAGAATATCGCTTCATCTAATCAAATCATTACATTATATGCTCGTTGGGTTGATGAAGGAATCTATTATGTTAACTTTAATGCTAATGGTGGAACTGGTACAATGCCACGTCAAACTGTTAATAGAGATAAAGCGGTAGCTTTAAGTGCTAATCTATTTACTTATGCTAATCATACATTTGCGGGTTGGAATACAGCTCCTGATGGTAGTGGAACACATTACGATGATGAAGAATTTATAACGAATTTAGCTAATATAGACGAAGCGATTGATCTTTATGCTGAATGGGATGAAAACGTTTATTATATTGCCTTTGATCCTAATGGTGGAACAGGTACTATGGTTAATCAAAAATACTTTATTGGCGCTAGCCAACAAATAAGTGCGAATACCTTAACGAATGGTTCTGAAGATTTCCTTGGTTGGAATACACAAGCTGATGGAACAGGTGTTTACTATTCCGATCAACAAAGTGTTCAAAATTTATCAACAACAGTTAATGATGTTGTAACACTATATGCTGTTTGGACAAAAGCAAGTTACGTTCATTCCGCTCCAGTTTCCTTTGATGGAACTAATTATATTAATACTGGTGTTCGTTTATTTGACGCTGATACAATTAATAAAGATTTCCGTATTTCCTTTACTATTGAATCGTTAGCTTCAACAAATAGTCAAGTAAATTCGGCTGTCATTGTTACAGCGATGGATACAAATGGTAATACACCATACCCAGGCTTTGGTCTACATCGAAATAATAAATCGAAAAATTATGTCTTTGAATTAAATAGTATTGATGCAAATAATACTAGTCACACTAATTCTTACAAAGAAACAATAAGTAATAATATGAATGTTGTTATTCAAAGAGTAAATGGTGTTATATCTTATAGTTTAAATGGCGGCACAATGTTTAAACATTCCCTAGATTATAGTAACTTTAATTCAGGAAGCTACTTTAGTCAAACAGTCTTCTTTGGTGGAAGTCCAAATGGTCAAGGTGCCGATAGATTCTTAAAAGGAACTATTAGTAATATATCAGTAGAGAGATTTGATTAATCTCTCTTTTTTTTATAAAAATTGTAATAAAAATTATTACATGGTATAATTTCCTTTGTGGTGAAAAATGATTTTAAATATCATGCGTAATATTGGTGATTTATATTTAAAAACCGGTGTTATTGAAAATTTATTAAAAAATATCTTATTATTAATTGGTATCTTAAAAACAACTTCGGTTGTTTTAGGATTTTTTTGGACGCGAAAATTTAAAAAGGCTAAAAAGAATCATAAGTATGCTATATGTATAGCAGCAAGAAATGAAGAAAAAGTAATTGGTAATTTATTAGAAAGTATTAATATGCAAAAGTATCCAAAAGAGTTGATTACAACTTTTGTTATTGCAGATAATTGTACTGATCATACAAAAGAAGTTGCTGAAAAAAACGGAGCTATTGTATATGAAAGATTTGATGAAATACATAAAACAAAAGGTTTTGCATTACAATATCTTTTTAAGAATATTGAAAAAGATTATGGTACTAAATCCTTTGAAGGATATTTTATCTTTGATGCCGATAATTTATTAAAAGAAGATTATATTGAAAAAATGAATAATGCTTTTGATAGTGGCTGTAAAATAATTACTTCTTATCGTAATTCGAAAAACTTTGATGAAAATGTTATAGCTTCAACCTATGCATTGCATTGGTTAAGATCAATTCGCTTTAATCACCGCGGACGAAGTGTAATGCGACTTGCTACTAATATTCAAGGAACGGGATTCTTGTTCGCGAATGAAATCGTTTCTCATGGTTGGAACTATACTTCATTAACAGAAGATCGTGCTTTAACTGCTGATGCCGTTGCCCAAGGTTATCAAATAACTTATCAAAATGAAGCGATGTTTTATGATGAACAACCAGTTAGTTTAAAAATTGCATTGCGTCAAAGACTACGTTGGTCAAAAGGGCATTTACAAGCTTTTGTCGAAACAGGGCCCTTCTTATTTATTAATATCTTCTTTGGTAAATTATTTGTAAGAACGAAGTGGGTTAAAGAAGAAAAGAAAAAAGAGAAGTTAACAGTAAAAAGATTTTTCCTAGGTCTTGTGGAGTCAATTAGACATCGTATCGCTTCATTTGATACATTAGCACAAGTTACACCAGTAGCTTTTATCTCTTTTATTAAATGGGTAATTATATCTTTAATACTATATGCTATTTATTCATATTATCATGGAATAGTTGGTGTTAACTTATTCATGGGTAATAATATAATTAGTAAAGTATTAAGAAGTATTATTAATATTGATTTAAATCTAGAACCAGGTACGAAAGCAATGTTTGTTGGTTTATTATTATCAATCTGGTTTAGAATTATTTATCGACTTGGTGTTTATTTATCAACAATGTTAATGGCGTTATATGTCTTTATCTTTGAAAATAAAAAGATTAAGAAGATTAAGTTATCAAAAAAGATTCTCTTTATTATAACTTTCCCAATCTTTGATATGATTGGTCGTATAACAACCTTTATTGCTGTCTTTAAGAAAGTTAAATGGGATCCAATTCCTCATGAATCAACAATAACGATTAATGATATAAAAAAAGATTAAGAATTATTCTTAATCTTTTTAAAATAATCAATTTTTAAAGTTAAATCGTTTTTCTTAGCGAGATTATTAACTAGTTCGTTAGTTTGTTCTAGTTTTTCTTTACTAATTTTTGCTTTATTAGTAACAATACCATTTTGCGTATAGGCATTACCATCATACCAAGAATAATCTGGGAAGAAGACAAGACCTTTGTAGTTAGGATCAAGCGCATCTTTACCAATATAATTATTTTCATTATAAGTAAAACCAAATAAGTTTAGAACTGTTGGTAAGATATTTAATTGGGAAGTTACTTCATTAACTTCTTTTTTTGTAATATCGTTGCTCCATATTAACCATGGTGTTTGATTAATTAAATTCGTTTTAGTATCTTTATATCGATCTAGAATAGAGGTATCTTCTATAGTATATAAATAGTGATCTGTAAAGATAACAATAATGGTATTATCAATTAAATCTTTTTCTTTTAAGTTTTCAATTAATAAATTAATCATGTAATCAGTTTCTTTAGCTTGTCTTCTAATACATTCTTCTTCATTCATTTTATTCGTGTTTTGATCTAGGTCTGATAGTAACTTACAAACACTATCTTTATTTGTATTATCGAATGGTAAGTGGCCAGAATAGGCGATTACATAATCAACAAATAAAGTATCTTTAGGCATCATTAATTCATTAAATTTGGTATTTAATATTAATTCACGATCTAACATATAACTATTATCGTTATAGTTTACTTCATCTATTAAACCATAATAGTGATCATAGCCCCAATTTTCATAATTAATCGTTCTTGCATAAAATTCACCGGTATTCATATGAAAAGCATTAACGGAATAGTTTTCCCCTTTAAATAAATGAGCAAGACTATAAGGGAAATAATTTTTATTAAATGAGTAGGCATTCTGATTAAATGATAGTGGGGTAATTAAACCAGTATTAACAGCAAGCTCGGAATTAAAGGTACTACCACCACCGTTATAATAAGAATAATGTTTATTAAAGTTAATTCCTTCGTTCATCAACTTATATATCGTTGGGGTATCATTTTCATTTATTAACCAGTTATCAGTTCCTTCTAATTGAATAAGTATTAAGTTTTTATTTTTAAATAATCCTGTATAATTATTTTTTGTTTTTTCTTTAACTTGATATTCATTATCTAAATAAGTTAAATCATCCTCAGTAACATTCTTTTGACGAAGATATGTTACATAAAAGTTTCTAAAAGTATATTCATATAAACCAGTTATTTTCATACTTTTATTATTGTCATTAAAAGAATTATATATATTTTTAGGATTACGCCAACTAGACCACGTTAATTCTTTATTAGCGAAACCATAAGTAATAGGAATAATAGTATGTAAAATAATAAATGTAATAATTGTTACCCAAAGTAATTTATAATTATTTTTCTTTACCATAGGATATTTTTTTAAACCAATGATGAAGAAAATAATAATAATGATAAATGATAAATAGACTAAAATATTACAATTTTTAAGAGCTACTAAGATATATGGAGATCCTTCAGAAGCTGATTCTAATAAACTAAAATCAAAAAAGTTATTAGTCATAGAATAATAAACATTATTTATTAAATAAAAAGCCATGAATATTAAATTAAAAATAATATATAGTATTTTACCAAGATATTTCTTAAATGATAGTGATATCCCAATAAATAAAATTATCCATGTTAAAGTAAATAATAATGGTGATAAGATAAAATATCTGTAATAACTTATTTTGATAGTAAATAAAAACATTAAAATATCCATTACTAATAAAGGACTTATTATCCAATATATATTTGTTTTATAAATATTAATATTTTTTTTAAAGAAATCTTTAATTTTTTGTTTCATAATCCACCACGAATAATTATATCATATTTACTAATTATTTTTGACATGTAATCTTTTATGTGGCACAATAGTAAGCCATAGGGAGTTTATATGAAAGTTTGTTATTCAGATGAAGTAATAGTTAAGGGTGAACAAAGTATTTTTCTTGCTGGTCCTACACCTCGTGATAAGAATTATCCATCATGGCGTACGGAAGCTTTAAAGTATTTAGAAGAATTAGGTTATGAAGGAATAGTTTATGTTCCTGAAAGACGTGACGATGATTCATCTTTTGATTATATAAATCAAGTATGGTGGGAACGAAGTGGATTGTATAATGCTAATATCGTTGTTTTTTGGGTACCAAGAAGGATGGATATTTTACCAGGTATGACAACTAATGTGGAATTTGGTTATTGGTTAGCTAAAAATAGTGAGAAAGTGTTATACGGTAGACCAATTGATAGTGAAAAGAATCGTTACTTAGATTGGTTATATGAAACGGAAACTGGTAATAAACCATTTAATGATTTAAGATCTTTATTACAAGAATCAGTATCATTAAGTAAAAATATATCAAATGATGTTGATCTTGCGGATTTAAAGATAGTTAAAGTTATCTTAAAGAAGTATCCTGAAATTTTAAAACTAGTTGATGTTGGGCAATTTACACCAGAAGCTTATGGTAAAACTAGTGATACTACTACTTATGGTAATTTATTATTTAAAAATATTGAACCAGATAAATTAAAAGAATTTAATCGTACAATATTAAGTGTTTTATTATTTTATTATATTAAGAATAATCAATATGATAAATTTGTTGAAAAGCAAAAAGGTGATGTTTTATCAGTTGAAACTTTTAAAAGAATTAGAGAATTCTTATTAAAGAATTTTGATACTCCGGAAAAAGAAGAATTACTACTATATTATGTTGTTATTAATGATATTGGTAAGAGTCAAAAAGTAATTGAATCTTTAAAAAGAGAAGGATTAGAATCTGTTGATCATGATTTATTATTGCAATATTTAGTAAGTCATCATATGTTACCATCATTAAATAAATTTAGTACTGAAAGCCAAAATACTTTATTAAATGTTTTGAGTTTCGGTATTAATGTAGGTCAATTTATTCAAGGTGAATGTGTAAGTTTCAGTTTTGATAATATAGATAAATTAAATACTTTTGAAAAGAATTTAATGATGATGGAAGCTCTATTAGATATTGGTGGTGTATTAGGTCACATTGATAATAAACATGGTAGTGTAACTCTTAATGAACCAACAGTTAATAATATATTAACAGGAGCTACTATTTTAAATAATTCACCAAAAGAAGAAGTTTTCGATAAATTTTTAGAAGCTAAAACAGTTGATTTAGATGTTACTGATAATAGTCCTGAATTA
>JAEEGL010558914.1_pt1 | contig 16306 bp, 12 predicted proteins | sample 9134231 | NCBI WGS metagenome assembly JAEEGL01 (sample SAMN16246548, study PRJNA631951) | gut metagenome | biome: gut microbiome; feature: rumen; material: fiber-attached | host: Bos | place: Iran: Karaj | collected 2018-10
GCGGCGATCGCCGATATCACCGTCCGCGACCGAAACGGCAAGCCGCGCAGCGTCGTGCTCGGCTATCCGGATGCGGCGGGTTATGCCGCGGGAAGCTGTTTCATCGGCGCGACCGTCGGAAGATACGCAGGTCGCATCGGCGGCGCCGCGTTCACCCTCGGTGGCAAAGAATTCCGTCTTTCCGCGAACGACGGCAAAAACCACCTCCACGGCGGGTTTTCGAAGCGGTTTTATGAGGTCGAAAAGCTGCCCGACGGGCTGAGGTTCGATCTTGTCAGTCCGGACGGGGACGAAGGCTTCCCCAGCGAGCTTGTTTTCGGGCTGAAAGTCTCCGTTATCGGGAACGTCCTTCGCCTTGAATACAATGCGGAGGCGGACGCGGATACGCCCGTCAATTTCACCAACCATTCCTATTTCAATCTGAATGGCGGCGGCACCGTGCTCGGCCACAGGCTGAAGCTTTTTTCGGATAAATACGCCGAAACGGACGCCGCGCTGATCCCGACGGGGCGGCTGCTGCCCGTTCGCGGCACGGCATACGATTTCATGGAGGGAAAACCGATCTCCGAAATGCTCGCCGCGCTGCCGGACGGCCTCGATACGAGCTTTGTCCTTCCAAGCGGCGGCGGAATGCAAACCGCGGCGGAGCTTTATTCCGAAGAAAGCGGGATCCGCCTTCTTTGCCGCACGACGCAGCCGACCGTCCATATCTATACCGCGGGCGTTCCGGCGCCGCCGTCCGATCCGCCGCTTCGGGGCGATCATCCGCCGCGCTTCGGGGGTATCTGCTTCGAAACGCAGCACCTTCCGGACAGCCCGAACAAGCCGGAGTTCCCCTCCGCGATCCTCAGAAAAGGCGAGCGGTTCTTCGAAGCGACGGAATTCGTATTCGAAGCGCTCTGATCCGCCTCCGATAAGAAACTTTAAAAAATCTAAGCTTTTTATGCGTTTCTGTGTTATAATGTTTTAAACGGCGGCGCCGCTGCCGCAGCAACCAAGCCGAAAAGGAGAAAAACCATGAAAAAGATCATCGCATTACTGCTCAGCGTTCTTTTGATCGCCGCTCTGCCCGCTGCGCTTCTCGCCGAAACGCAGCCCGAGCCCGCGGACGAGCCGATCGCGATCCACGAAGTCTATATCAAGGGCTTCCGCCCCGCCGTCGCAGGCTCCACGCCGGAATTCGCCCATCCGCTCTTCACGGACGAGACGGTTTTCGGCATTTACAACCACGTCTATTCCTACTGGCACGACAACACCGAAGACCACGATATGTTCGATGAACAGACGCCGTTCGTGATCGACCATGAATACAGCGAGGGCTGCATGCTCGCCGCGGGCGAAGGCTATTATTTCGCGGAAGACTGTGTTTTCTATATCAACGGGCACTCGGAATACGTCGATTTCGTAATGCCGCATCAGTATTTCGACGGCTGCGTATACGTTCAGACCATCGCCTTCCCCTGCTATGAGCAGTACGTTCTCGGCGATATCGACGGTACCGGCGGCGTTGAAGTCGGGGATGCTCTGCTCGCCCTGCGCGATGCGATGGGCATTGCCCCGCTCAGCGAGGAGCAGGCCTTCATCGGCGACGTCAACTTCAGCGGCAGCGTGGCCGTTTCGGACGCCGTGATGATCCTCCGCGCCGCGATGGAGCTCGTTGAACTCTGATTCCCCCCTAAACAAAAACAGCGGCCTGCGCCGATCGCAAGCCGCTGTTTTTTAATTTGTTTTTCAGTCCTTTTTGAAGTTCTTCTTATCGAGCCTTGCTCTGCAGAAGGGGCAGCGCAGATCCTCGATGCCGTTAACGGTGGATTCGGGGAACGCAAGCTCCTTGTTGCAGGATTGGCAGGTCCCCTTGACGAAATCGATCGGATCGAATACGGGGATCCCCTCCGTCCTTCCGGGCATGGGGCAATCCGAACGGCTGAAGCCCGCGGCCCTCGTCGGGGCCTCCGCCTGCCTTTCGGCGTTCTTCTTTGCGGCTTCGGCGACCTGCTTGAGGCTCGAAGCGATCTGTTCATTATTCTCCGAGATCCGTGCAAGGCCGAAGAAATGAATCATCAGCAGCACGCCCGCCGAGAGGCAGCCGCCGGCGATGACGCCAAAGGTCAAGGAGTGCCGCTTCAGCGCGATAACAGCGAACGCGGCCGCGCCGAGCGCTCCGAGAACGATTGCGGCGATGCCTGCGATTTTCAGTGTTTTTCCGGGATTCTTCATCGATCATGACCTCCTCGATGCTGATGAGTATATTTTAGCACACTCGTGAGGCAAGTACAATCCTTTTTTCATCGCAGCGATAAAAGATAAAAAACGGATCCCGCGCCGCAGGGCATGGGATCCGTTCTGTTGTTGTTCGTTTGCGTCGGCTGTCGGAGCCGGCGCAGATGGCTTAACCCTTGACTGCACCTGCGGTCACGCCTTCAACATAGTACTTCTGCAGGAACATGAAGAGCGTTACGATCGGGATCGCGACGATCACGCAGCCTGCGGCGAACTGGGTGAAAAGGTTCGTATCCGGGTGCGTACCGAACAGCAGCGAATACAGACCGACCGAAACGGTCCAGTACTTCGGGTTGTCCGCGCCGATGATGACCTTCGCGAAGATGAAGTCCATCCACGGGCCGGTGAAGCTCATCAGGGCCTGATAGATGATGATCGGCTTCGCGAGCGGAAGGATGATCTTCCTGAAGATCTTGAAGTTCGAGCAGCCGTCCAGCTTCGCGGATTCGACGAGCGCGTTCGGGATAACGTCGAAGAAGCCCTTCGCGATCTGGAAGCCGAGGCCGGAGCCCGCGCTGTAGGCAAGGATCAGGCCGATTATCGAATATTCGGGGTGAGCCGGGTTGCCCGTCAGGCCGACGGATTTGAGCAGGAAGTAGATCGCGATCATGCTCATGAAGCTCGGGAACAGACCGATGATCATCGCAATGTTCATGAACGGCTTGCGAAGCTTGAATTTAAGCTTGGACATGCAGTATGCCACCGAAAGAACGAGGAATGTCGAGATCACGCAGTCGATCGCCGCGATGATGAGCGTATTCAGCATCCACCTTGGGAAAGCGTTGGGCACGCCGTAGTAAGTCGCGGAGAACAGATCGGAGAAGTTCTTGAAGCCGTAAGCCTTCGGGAAGAAGTTGCTCGTAACGCGGCCGATGAACGTGCCGTCCGCCTGATACTCGCAGCGGAATGCGGAGAGAACGATCCAGACCAGCGGGATAAGCCAGATGATGCTCAGCACGATCAGGATGGTGTAGGTAATGCCGAGGCTGACCCTCCTGTTTCTGGACTGGCTTTTGATTTTCATTGGGCGAAGATTATTGCTCATTGGAACGTATCCTCCTCATTATAGGCTTTGCTCCGGCGGTAGGTGACCAGCGTTATCGTTGCCGTGATCAGGAAGGTAAAGATACCGATGACCGCGCCCGTGTTATACCAGCCCTGGTCGATCGTGACCTTATACAGCCATGTTACGAGAAGATCGGTACCGCCCGCCGCGTAGCCTTGATAGGCGGGTCCGCCGCCTGTCAAAAGGAATATCGCGTTGAAGGAATTCATGTTCCCGACGAAGCTTGATATCAGATACGGCGTCGTGATGAAGATAACGTACGGCAGCGTGATCTTGAAGAACATCTTCGTTGTCGATGCGCCGTCCACGCGGGCGGCCTCGTAAAGATCCGCCGGGATATTCATCAGGATACCCGTTGTCATGAGCATGGTGTACGGAATGCCGACCCACATGTTCACGAGGATGACCATCACCTTGGCCAGCAGTTCACTGTCCTGAGCGTGCAGGCCAAGGAAGCCGATCGGTTCTTTTATCAAGCCTATACTCTGAAGGACGGTATTGACCGGGCCGTATTCACCGAGAAGGTTGCGGACCGCAAGCAGTGAGATGAACTGCGGGACCGCGATCGTGAGGATGAATATCGTGCGGAAGATCTTTTTGCCCTTCAGACCTTTTTTGTTGATAAGCAGAGCGAGAATGATGCCGCCGAAATAGCAGGTCAGCGTTGCGAAGATCGCCCAGATGAACGTCCAGCCGAGGACCGGCAGGAACCTGTTCTTGATCTCGACGCCCAGCGTGCCTTCGCCCGTGAATACCGAAGCGAAGTTCTTGACGCCGTTCCAGTGGAACAGGTTGGTTCCGAGGTCGTTCATATCCTGGGAGTTGTAGGTCGTGAACGCCAGCGCGATCATGAAGACCGTCGGCAGAACGGTCAGTACCAGCGCCGCGATGCAGGTCGGCGTCAGCATCGTGATATGGAACTTCTGGTCGAACAGCGTTTCGACGTCCTCGCGGAGCGTCGTGGGCTTTTTGCCGACCTTCCTGTCCATATCGGCTTTGTAGGAAGATTCGATATTTTTGTTCCAGATGATGAAGTAGATAACGATCACCGCGATCGTGACGAAGCCGAACAGGATCATCAGCTTGCAGTCGGAGCCGGCGCTGAAGTCGCCGGTCGCGGGATCGAATTCACCGCCCTCACTGACATTCTTCAGCGGCAGGTTCAGAAGCGCCTTATAGCCGTAGGGCGTTCCGTTGATCGTGGGACACAGGATCATAAACGCGAGGATCGCGACCTGCATTATCAGGAACAGCGCTCCTTTCGCATACTGTTTATGATAGAAATTGCCGGCGCCGAATATAAAGTGCGAGAGCTTTGTTCCTATGGACCCGTCGACAAACCTCTTCACGAAATTGGAGAAGAATTTTCCGATCGAGCCGAAGAAACCTCCGCTTTTCGTTTTATTCGGAGCCCCTTTTGATTTGGAAGCCATTATCATCCCCCCATGTCGAGTTTAATAATCGAAAGCGGTTCCTGTCATTAAGCCTTATCCGGCAGGGAAGCCGGGAAATCCTTCGGCGCAACGCCGTGCATCCAGAGATACTCGACCAGGTACAGCGCCTTACGGATGCCTTCGAGAGAGGTCGTTTCCGGAATGATGATGTCGCCGCTGGTCGGGAACGAGGTCTTGTCGACGATCGCTCTGAGGACCGCGGGAGCGTTCTTGGAATAGTAGTAGGTGTTCAGCGTACCGGTTACGAACGGCTGCGGGATTCCCCACTCCGCCATGCTGACCTGCATCGCCGCAAGATTGTACTGGCTTTCGGTGACCTTGCCCTGGTCATAGCACTGCTTTATGAAATCCGCAGCGCCGACATACGCGGGAACGTTCATGCACTCGAGATAGGATGCGTTCTGGACGTCCTTGCTCGACAGGTACATGATCAGCTCCTGCTCCTTGGCATATTTGCTCGCCGCGGAGTACGCGTTGATCATGAAGCACTTGCAGTCCGCAAACGAACCGCCGCGGTAGACCTCGCCCGCGGAAACGCCGCTGAGGCCTTCGACGGATTCGGCAGTCAGGGTGAAGGTCGGGATCAGGGCGATGCCGAGGTTGGTCTCGCCGAGCGCTGCCTTTGCGGTGTTGTAATGCCATGCGCCGCCGATAACGGCAAGAACGCCGAGGTTGCTCTTATCGAGGTCCGCGTCCCAACCGTCGGAAGAAGCCCATTTGAAGCCGTTCGGATCGGCCGCGAAGGCCTGCAGCCAGCGATAGATCGCAACGGTATCGTCGCCCTGGCAGTTGCTTTCGCCCTTGGAGCCGCCGGAAGCGGGATCCGCGCCCTCGTAGATCTTAACGCTCGTGCCGTGGTCGCTGACCCTCTGCGCGAGCAGAGCGAAGGACATGTTGAAGCCGTCGTCGCCGGTCACGGTGATCGCCTTGGTGCCCGCGGCAGCCGCGGCTTCCCTGAGGCCTTCGAAGCTCTTCGCCTGCTCCTCGGTCACCATGGACTTGTTATAGTAGAGGAACAGAGCCTGGGAGATATAGGGAACGCCGTAGAGGTAGGTGGTTCCGTTGAGGTTGGAGTAAATGACCTTACGGAACGACTCGGGGTTGTCCGCAAGGACCTGCGCGATCAGCGTTTCGTCGGTGATCGGCTTGGCGCACTGCGTGGAAGCGAGCTTACCGATATTGTCATGCGCAACGGTGTAGATATCCGCCGCCGCGGTGGGGTCGTTGGTGATGGTGCCGGCGATCGAACCGGTATCCATGCCCTTGACCTCGATCTTATAACCGAATTCGGGGTGCGCTGCAACGTATTCGTCGCAGGTCTTCTGATAGAATTCCGCGGACTCTTCGCCGACCCAGACGCGGATGAGGCCGTCATCCTTCGCGCCCGCATCATTGCCGCCCTCATTGCCGCCTCCGCAGCCGACAAGGGGAACTGCGATCATTGCAATAGCCAGTAAGAATACGATCAACCTTTTCATTTTGATTTCCTCCTAATTATTTATCAATGCCACTGTATGACAGTTTTTCGATTATCATAACGCCGGTCATCATATCGAGTATCGTCTTGTCCTTCCTCGAGCAGAGGATCTCGATCAGCCTCAGCACCGGCACAAGGACGAAAGTCCAGATCCCGGTCAGGAGATACAGCCCGAGCCCGTCGATCAGCAAGACGAACAGGAACCGGAAAAAGATCTGATACCAAAGCGCTTTTCGCTGCCTCCGTTCATGGAACGGCATGATCCCCGCCATCAGCTTTCCGGGCGTTGCGCGATCCGCGTTCAGCAGCGGCGCCGCAAGAAGAACGGGGACCATTGCGAGAAGTCCGGCAAGGCCTTTGAGAAGGTAGCTGTGCAGGTTCGCCGCGAACCGCTCGTTGAGATACTCATAATCGGCGCTCAGCGCTTCGCCGATGGCGGCGGCGTCGCCGTCGAGGGCGGCTGCTGTCTCCTCTTCGATCGCTTTATACTGCCGGTAATGCCAGTTATATGTCCCGGCAAGCGGGCTGCGCAAGACAACGAACATGAACAGCATGAACAGACCGAAGATGAGCACCGTGTCAAAACCGTCGGCGATGAGGCGCTTTGCGAGAAACGGCTTGGAGTTCCGTTCGATCTCGACCGTCTTTCCCTGTACTTCGACCTTCATCTCAACAGATCTTCATGTCGATCCTGGTCGAATAGACGGAAATGTCGCCGCTGTCTATCGCGACCCTGACTTTCTCCGCCGCAAACAGCGGATCCACCTTGATCAGGAACTCCTGCCCGCCTGCTTCAACCTTCGCGAAACGGATGTTGCCGTAGTCGCAGTAGTCGACGACGCGGCAGTCCAGGCCGGGTTCATCCTCCTCCGCGATGCGGACGGCACGGCGGTCGGCCGCGTAACGGTAGGTGAACTTGTAGCAATTGTCGCCGTCGATCGAGTTGATCTTATAGCCCTTCTCCGGCGCTGTTTCGAGAACGTAGTCGCCGATATTGTAGAAGAAGTGCAGCACGCGGTCATGGTTCTCCCTGACTTCCGTCTTGGAGAAGGTGCCGAGCAGGCTGACCTCGTCTTCCACAGGCTTGAGGACTTCCTCGCCGTTGACTTTCAGCTCCAGCTTCTCGTTTTCGAGGGAGAAGCGGTAGATATCGCCCTCGCGGACGTCCTCGCCGACCAGCGCGAACAGATAGCTCTCGCCGTTCTGCAGGTATGCGAGCCTGTCGCTGTCGACCTTTTCGATGCGGGCGACCCTGAGCGCGAAATCATTGCCGGGCACGATCGCGCGGGGAGGAATGCTGAGCTCGAATCGGTCCTCGGAACCGATCGCGGCGCGGAAAGCTTCCGGAAGCTGCACGTTGTTTCCGAGCAGGTTCATCCGTACGCCGTCCGTCATGGCCTCGACCGAGTTGAAGGGCGGGATCTTATCCATCAGCGTGACTTCGGTCTCCGCGTCGAAGAAATGCACCTTTGCGGGATCCGGCTCGGCATAGACGATGTTGCCGACCTCGATATCGCTGCGGTCGATGACCTTCGCAACGATGCCGTTGCCCTCATCCTTCATGGTGAACTCTCCGAGATGGTCGCCGAGCTTGCCGTAAACGATGGATTCGTTGCCTAGGCGCTCGACGTTCGTTACGACGAACATCAGACCGCGACCCTCCTTGTTGAGCCGGATATGCTCCGGACGGATGCCGAAGGTTACGGTCACATCGCCGTTCAGGTAGTGGTTCTGGATCTTCGAAACATTCTCGTAGGGAACGGTCACTTCGCCGCCGTTCGAGAACCTGACGGTGACCGTTTCGTGCTTTCTTTCAAGAGTGACATCGAAGAAATTCATCTGCGGCGTTCCGATGAATCCCGCAACGAATTTGTTGTAGGGCTCGTTGTAAAGGTTCATCGGCGTGTCGATCTGCTGCACATAGCCGAGCTTCATAACAACGATCCTCGTGCCCATGGTCATTGCCTCGACCTGGTCGTGGGTAACGTAGATAAACGTTGTGTTGAGGCTCTTATGCAGCGCGGTGATCTCGGTACGCATGGCTGCGCGCAGCTTCGCATCGAGGTTGGACAGCGGCTCGTCAAGAAGGAAGACCTTCGGGTCTCGGACGAGCGCACGGCCGAGCGCGACGCGCTGACGCTGACCGCCGGACATCGCCTTCGGCTTGCGGTCGAGATAATCCTCGATGTCGAGGATCTTCGCCGCCTTGAGGACGCGCTCCTTGATCTCCGCCTCGGGCATCTTGCGGTTCCTCAAACCGAACGCCATGTTCTCATACACGGTCATGTGCGGATACAGAGCGTAGCTTTGGAACACCATCGCGATATCGCGGTCCTTGGGTTCCATGTCATTCACCAGCGTATCCCCGATAAGCAGGTCGCCCGCGGTGATCGTTTCCAAACCGGCGATCATTCGAAGTGTGGTGGATTTACCGCATCCGGACGGTCCGACGAAAACAATGAATTCACGGTCCGCAATATCGATGGAAAAATCATTCACCGCTTTGTGCCCATTATCATATACCTTATAGATATGGGAAAGCTTCAGATTTGCCATTTTCTACCTCCATTTTGATTGTTTTTGTTTATTTTCCCGGCGCGGCCTTACTCGAAGCGCACACCGTTTTTTTCCATTGCGTAAAGGATCCCGTCGATCCCCGTAAGCTGTCCGTTGATCGTTGCCGCAACGCCCCCCTGTTTGTTGAAAACATAGTAGACCTTCTCCCTGCAGGTCACTTTCCCGATATCGGAAAGCGCGATGTTTTCCTTCCGGAACAGGTATCGCGTGCGCAGCACTCCCCCTTCGATATAAGCATAGTCCGTCAGCATCACGAACAGGATGATCAGCGCAGCGGCGGCGACAACGGCGATCAGTATTCCGGAGAAGATCGAAAGCGCGTTGCCCCTTCCGAGCACAAACAGCAGCACGGCGGCGGCGGTGCTTCCCGCCGCGGCGATCAGGGTGAACAGGAAGGGCTTCCTGTCGATCTCGGTGCTGATGTCACCGTGTCTCAGCAAATCAGCTCACCTTCCTCAGCACGACGGATTCGTTCGCCCCGACTTCGACCGAGCCGGAGACCGTTCCGTACGTTTCGCGAATGTTCGAATAGACGATCTCCCAACTTCCGTCGAGCTCGGCCGTTTCGCCGGAGAGCGAATGCAGAACGAGGAATTCGCCGACGGTATAGCGGATGTTTCCTTTATCGAAGGTCACTTCGCCGAGCTTTTCGCTGATCTCCTGCCGCGTTCCGAGGCGGAAATCGGCGGAAGCGCGCCTGAAGGCGATCAGTTCCTTCGTTTTTTCGAAAACATCCCTGTGCGCGATCTTCAGCGAATAATCCATAACGTTGATGAAATCGCCGACGTTATAGGAATTGCCGGAGTATTTGCCGGTCGCTTCGTCCAGCTTGCTGCGCATGAACTCCTCGCCTTCCTGGATGAACGGCACGCCCTGCGCGAGGAAGACGATCGCGTCCGCCTGCGTGTACGCGCCGAAGAGGCGGTCCTCGCTCATGGTCTGGATCAGCTGGTCGTAGAGGGTGAAGTTATCATGGCAGGAAACATAATTGAGCACGAGGTTCGGGTCGATGTTCTGCGTTTTGACGGTCCCCTTGGAGAACACGCCGCCGACGCACATCGCGATGATCGACGAGTTCGCCGAAAGGCCCTGAACATAGCCCTCGCTCGGGTTGTTCTCGCCGCGGACGGCGTTGCGGATAACGTCGTTAAACGCGCCGACGAGCACGCCGCTGCCGGAGAAATAATCCTGCGCGAGCGATTCCTGAACGGTCATCTGCTCCGAAAGCTTCGTTTCGCTCAAGCCGCTCTTCAGCTTCGATGTTCCTCCCGCCCAGGGCTCGCCGTAGATCATGATCGAGGGATCGAGCTTGCTGCAGTCGTTGTAGACGTCGATCATGGTTTGGTTGTCGATAAGGCCCATGAGGTCGAAGCGGAAGCCGGAAAGATGGTATTCGTCGATCCAGAATCTGCAGGATTCGCGGATGAATTTGTTGACCATGTACCTTTCGGAGGCGACCTCGTTGCCGCAGCCGGAGCCGTTATAGAACGAACCGTTCGCCTTCGTGCGGTAGTAATAATACGGAACGAGAAGATTGAGGTTGGAATTTTCGGAGCTGCTCGTGTGGTTGTAAACAACGTCCATATTGACGGAGATGCCCGCGTTATGCAGCGCCATTATCATGCGCTTGAATTCGACGATGCGGCAGTATCCGTCATAGGGATCGGTCGAGTAGCTGCCCTCGAGAACATTGTAGTTCAGCGGATCGTAGCCCCAGTTGTAGTTTTCGGCGGACATCGTATTGCCCGACGTGCGCTCGTCAACGGAGGAATAATCATAGAACGGCTGCAGCTGAACGTGCGTAACGCCGAGCTCGCGGATATGCGCGAGGCCCGTCGTGACAGTCACGCCGTCCTTGGTATAAAAGCCGTCCTGCGCGAGGCCGAGGAATTTGCCGCGGATATTCTCCGGCAGGCCGCTCGTTTCGCTGATCGTCATGTCTCTGACATGCGCTTCGTAGATCACCGCGTCGACGGGGCGGCCGGTGAACGGACGGACGTCCTTCGCCCAGTCCGCGATGGTTTTGTTCAGCCTCGTGAAATTGACGACCATGCCGCGCCTGCCGTTGACGCCCGCGCTCTTCGCGTAGGGGTCGACGACCTCGTTCGTTCCCTTGGAGTTGGTGACGGTATAGGTATAATACTTGCCGTCGAGGTCCTCGGAAACGGTGTATGCGAAAACGCCCTTTTCGCCGCGCTCCATTTCGAAAGTGCGGGCGGGTTCCTTCTCCGCTTCGGGATCGCCGGAATCATAAATATTGAGCACGACCTTGGAACTCGTCGGCGCCCAGACCTTGAAGGTCGTCGCGGAGGGATTTTCCTCGCTGTCGAAAGTCGCGCCGAGGTCATCCCCGTCATAAGCGTATTTTTCGTTGAATTCGGCTGTATCGTAGTAATTCGTAAACATAAGCTCGACCTGATTGATCCACGAGGGATCGAAGCGGTAACTGACCTTCACCGCGTCGCAAAGATCGATGCCGTCGCCCTTGAGAAGGAGCTCGGCCTTTTTCAGCGTCGCGTCGTATTCGCCGAGTTCGAGATCGGTATAGGCCTGGCCGTTGACTTCAACGGTGAAGCGCGGCAGGTACGGCTTGAATTCCTCGGAGATCGGCTTGAAATAAACGCTGATCGTCTTGTCGTCGCGGAGCATCGCGTAGCTGACTACCGAAGCCAGCGCGCTTTCCTGCGTATAGAAGACCGTCGCTTCGGTGGTGCGGACATAGACGTTCTGGATTCCGTCGGGCGTTTCTGCCTCGATATCGATCGAGCGGTCGCCGTCGGGGTCCTTGGACCAGGTGTCCGTGCGTATGATGAACCCGAGCTTCGTGATCGGCTTGCCGCCGGAGATCAGGTCAAGATCGAGATCGGCATAGACGCCGTAATCGTCGTAGCCGGTGAATTCATATGCCGCGCCGTTGCCGCCGTTGGTCATATCCCATGCCCAAACATTCCAGGGCGTATAGCAGCTCCTGTCGTTCTTCGAATCGTCGTTCCGCCTGTAGTGCAGACGGACGAACTTCGTTTCGGCGTTCGGTTTGGATGAATGATCCGTCTCATCCTTCGTGTATTTGTCGATGACGTCCCCCGCCGGAGTCAGCTCTATCGGCTTGTCGTCGGGGCCTTCATCCGCGGTCTCGCCGCTTTCCTTTTTGCTGCAGCCGGGAAAAAGCAGCGCTGCGGCGATCAAAGCCGCCAGAATCATCGAAAACAGTCTTTTGGTTTTCATTGCGGACCTCCGTTAAAACCCTGTCATGTCGAAGAATCCCTGCTTCAGGATATCGCCCTTGAAGTCGATGCTCTGCTTGAGCACGTTGGGATCCCAGTTATTGATGTCGGTCACCTGATACCCCTTTTCGAAAACGGCGATCAGGAAGCCGTCCAGCCCTTCGGTATCCACGACCATGACTCCGTCGCGGATCTCGTAGTTTTTGCTCCACCGGCCCGGGCTCCAGCTCCAGATATAGATCTCGAAATCGCCGTTCAGATACCGTTGATCGAGATTGAAAAGATTGAAACCGCCTTCCATAAGCTCTACCCTCGAATAGGTGAATGTCTGTTCAAAAGTGTTTTTTCCGTTGCGGACAACGACGGTCAGATCGACCTTGCCGTCCTTCAGCCGGTCGCTGAGAGTCACTTCGGCACGCTCCGTAAAGGAATGCCGATCCGAGGTATCCCCGTTGAACCAATACCAGGATTCCTCGCAGTTTTTCGTTTCGAGAACGATCGTTTTATCGTCCAGGAAGGAACAGTCCCTTTCCGAAACCCTGAGCTGCGGATGAAGATCCTTCGAGCGGGTGATCACCGCAAGCCCGTTGGCTTCGAACTGCACGCGGGCGACACGGTCTTTGACAACGACCTTTCTGCCCGTCAGCGCGTCGTAATAATTTCCGTCTTCAAGATGCGGAACGGCAGCTTCGACGGTCTCATCCGGGTCCACGTCGCCCAAATTCAGGATAAGGACGCCCTGGTCGCCGGGTTTGATCTTTTCGTTGATGTAGCAGGTCCCGTCGGCGGATTCATAGGATTCCGCGTCGTAGAACCGGTTATGGAAGCGGTTGCTCACCGCGACATATTCGCTTTCAAATGCGTAGGAGCCGATCTGCCCCACGCTCAACTCGTCGGTCGGCCGCGCGAGATAAAGCCCGCCGAGGCCCTTCTTGGCGGCGATCACCGACCAGTATTTCGCAACGCGCACGTCGGAATAATGGGTGTTCGAGGTAACGTATTCGTCGTGGCTCTCGACCCATGCGATCAGCTTTTCGGCGTCGCCGACCTTCAGCGCGGCATTCAGGATCAGGCTCGGATCCTTCTTCGCGAAAGCGCTCTTGAACTGGGCTGTGAAGCCGTCGTCCGTGATGCGCATATGGTCCGTATAGCAGGAAAGATCGCGGCCCTGCGTGCCGTTCAGGATCTCGCCGTAGACATAGAGTTCTTTTCCCCCTGTCAGGCTGCGGTAATAATCCTTCGCCGGCTCGAGAGTGCTGTCCCAGAAATCGCTCGGGAACTGCGGATCCTGCTCGGTCTCGATGTGCTTTGCGGCGTCGAAGCGGAAACCGTCGATCCCCGCGTCGATGCATTCTTTGAGGAGCGAAAGCACGCGCTCCTGAACATATTCATTGGAGGTGTTGAGGTCGGGCAGGTTGCCGTATGCGTAGACCTGCGTTTCCGAGCCCGAGCCTCCCGCCGAAGGATTATGGTGGAAGGTCACGCCGATCCCGTCGATATCCTCGTTGCGGTTGTTGTAGATCAGCGGTTCATATTCCGCCACGCCGGGGAAAACGACCGGCGTCCCGTCGGGTTCCTTCGCGTTGTCGTCGATATTCGCCATGTGGTTGACAACGATATCGGCAAGGATGCAGATATCGTATTTCTCCGCCTCGCTGCAAAGCTCAATGAGCTCCGCCTTCGTTCCGAGCGCGGAATTTTCGGCGATCGTAAAACTCAGAGGCTGATAAAATGCCCACCAGGAGGAGCCTGCGCTCTTCGGAGTCTGGACGGGCATTGTAAGAACGTTTTTAAAACCGGCGTTTTTGATGTTTTCGAGGTTTATGAGTATTTCGTGATATGTCCAGTTGAACGCGTGCAGCGTCAGCCCGTCCTCCGCGTTTTCGGGAAGGCGGTCCGTGTAATCATCCGCAAAATCCTCGAACGCGGCGGGTTCCTCGGTCTGTTCCGGTTCGCCGGGTTCGCTTTTGCCGCAGCCGAATACCGTCAGGAGCATTATCAGGATGAGGCATATGCACAGTACGCTTCTTTTCATATCGGACCTCTTTCCGGTTTGCTGTAATAATTTGCCGGTTTATAAGAATCGGGCTGATGCCGATCGAATTTCAGCATCAGCCCGATATCTGTTAAATTACTTGGCAGTTACGGTAACAGTACCTTCGCCGCCCTCAAAGGTGATGGTCACGACATAGGTGCCGTCGGCTTCGCAAACGAAGTTGCCGCCCTCGGCGTTGCCCCAGTCTTTGACATCCCAGTTGTTGTCGCAGCGGACTTTGAACTCGTCGCCGGCCTTGAGCTCGACTTCACCGGTCCAGGTGTTCTCGCCGTTCGCGGTCATCTCGACATCCGCGCCGTCGCTGCCCCAGTTGGAGCCCGCGAAGGAACCGACGATGCCGTAGGTGTGCTCGGTGGGAACGAACTCTTCGACTACTTCATAAGCGATGCCTTCCTTGGCCTCCTTAAGAACGAGCGCGATGCCGAAGCCGGGCTGTTCGGGTGAGGAAGCGTTGCCGTACTGAGCGATGATCAGCGTGTAGAGGCCTGCGCCGCCGATAACAACGGGGTTGTCCGCCCAGGTGAAGCCGTTCTCATCGGGCTGTTCCTGCCATGTGGGCATGAACAGAGTTGCGGGAGTCAGGGACTCTGCATGAGCGGTCTTGGGGTCGGAGATCCACTGATCTTCCGCATAGACCTTGTTGTCGCCGTCAACATCGACGGTGCACTGCGCGATCTTGAAGCAGTAGGAACCGTTCGCGTTGTTCTTGACGCCGTTGATCATGCACTTGCTTGACCATTCTGCGTCGTTGGTGCCGAAGAGCAGGTCGATCGTGTAGAGGTACTTGACGTCCTTCGCCTTAAGGGTCTCATACAGAGCGGCGTCGATCGCCTTGACATCCTCGAGGCTGATGGCCTTCAGAGCAGAGGCCTCGTAAACCTCGGTGTCTTTGCCGTTCCAGCCGTTCTGGGTGCCGTCAGCCAGCAGATACTGACCGTGTGCGCACCAGATGGCATGGCCCTTGTCTTCAAGGGGCTCGGCGGCAGTCTGATTGCCCTGAGGATCGTCGACAGGCTTGTCCGTGGTATCCGCGGGCTTGTCCTCGGTCTTGCCGCATGCAACAAGGCATACGGTCATCAGTGCGACCAGCAAAATAGCAATAAGTTTCTTCATGACTGTTTTTCCTCCTTTTGGAAAACGAGTGTTTGTATTTCTGCCTCGCGGAAGCCCCTTTCGGCGCCCCGTCCGGCGGTTTGGATCCCTTCATATCTATATGCTCCGCGGCCGCTGCCGATGAGAGCGCCGTCAAAAGCTCCCTCCCGGCGGACCGCAGCCATACGCTGCAAAAGAACCCGGAATCTTCCAATGTTGCCTTTATCTCCAAAGGTTTCGCGAAAGATCTCATATATATTATCACACATATTCCCGTTTTTCAATACTTTTTTTGCATATAATCATCAAAAGCCGGCGGATAATATATATCCGAAATGCGAAAAGCGGGCCGCAGGACGGTATAGTCTGCCGTCCGGGGACCCGGCGAAACCGTTCGGCTGCTTTTCGCTTCCAGCCGCGAAGAGGAATAAAGCCGCAGGCTGTTGACTTATCCGCCGCGTTCCGTTAAAATTAGAGCGCGGATATGCCCTGCCCGCCGATAAAAAGCAAATCAAAAGGAGTTGAAATTTTCGTCTAACTTTCGGGGTTCAGATCAAACCGCTGTACTGTTTCTGATCGCATTCAAGGAATATGCCTAATAACGGCAATCAGTAAGACGGCTTTTTTCATTCTCTGTCCCTCCGGTCGGGTAGGTCTGGTTAACAGCGGCGTTATTATAATATGACCGGCCGCTGCTGTCAGCAGGAAAGAAAAGCTTCGCCGGCGGCTGTTATTCCGCGATTCTTCTTGAAAAAGAAGAACGTTTGTGATACATTTAAATCGATCATCGATCTTTGTGGAGGTAAGTATGAAAAGACTGTTTATTATTTCAACCGCGCTGCTTCTTGCATGCGCAATACTTTGGGGCTGTGCTCCGAAGAGCGATACCAAAGGCGCCACCGAGCCGACGGAGGACGGGTATGCTTTCAACACCGAAAACCAGGCGTACTGGCGTGAAAAGCTTCAGTACTACCGCAAGGATGACGGCGTTCGCCAGATCATGCTCGTCAGATGCACGGAGGGCAGCAATGCGACCGTACAGTTTTATACCAAGCTTACCGATCAGAATAACGCATGGAC
>JAEEGL011485514.1_pt1 | contig 16306 bp, 15 predicted proteins | sample 9134231 | NCBI WGS metagenome assembly JAEEGL01 (sample SAMN16246548, study PRJNA631951) | gut metagenome | biome: gut microbiome; feature: rumen; material: fiber-attached | host: Bos | place: Iran: Karaj | collected 2018-10
CGGCCAGCGACATCTCCGTCGACGCACTCGCGCTCGCCCGCAAGAACGCGACCGCCCTCGGCGTCGGGGTCGCGCTGCGCAAGGCGGATTTGTTCGAGGGCGTCGCGCCCGCGTCGGTGGCGCTCGTCACGGCGAACCCGCCCTACGTTACGAGCGACGACTGCGACCGCCTTCCGCGCAACGTCCGCGACTGGGAGCCGCGGCTCGCGCTCGACGGCGGGGCGGGCGGGATGGAGATCATCTCGCGGCTTGTCGCGGGGGCGGCGGATGTGCTTTTATCGGGCGGACGGCTGGTCATGGAAATCGGCGAGGACCAGGGGCCGGCCGTACGGGAGTTGCTATGCCAGGAACGAACAACCATGCGGATGCTGGAGCTTCGGCGAGACTTCGCCGGACGGGATCGCGTAGTCGTGGCGGAGCGGTTGCCCCGCTGAGCGGGCGCGGCGGCCAGCGCACGTCCATCGGCGGCGGCGGCGGCATGGCGCGAGGCGGCAATGCGGGGTACGCGTGGATTGTCGTGCTGATTGCCGTTGGTTTCGCCATCTGGCTCCAGAACCGCTGGATGAAAGAGCAGAAACAGCGCGCCCTCGACGGCTCCCGCACCGTCTCCAACGGCTTCGCCGACAAGGCCGCCGAATGGATGCTCCGCAAGCGCGGCCTCGCCCCCGAGCAGGCGACGTCCAGTGGCAGCGCCGCGACCGCGTTCGACCGCGCCGACCGCCGCATCGACTGCGTCGCCTGCGGCGGGCTCGGCGCCGCCTACGGCGACGACGGCAAAGCCCGCCCCTGCGGCATCTGCCAGGGCGTCGGCTACCGCATGATCCGCCCCTTCGACGAACTCGACCTCCCCTGCTCCGCCTGCGGCGGCATGGGCCGCATCGAAACCGAAGACGGCGCCGCCGAAACCTGTCCCCGCTGCGACGGCCGCGGCTTCGTGCGCCCCGATCCGTGAACGGGCTCCAGGACGGGATGTATTGGAGACAACATGGACAACATGGGACAACTTTTTCAAGGTGCGTCGCCCAACCGGGCGACACTTGTTTCCCCTTCTGGGGGGTGCGACTTTCCAGTCGCGCACCTTTCTCCATGGCGCGGCTGAAAGCCGCACCTCCCCAGGGCTGTCCTCCATGAACTGGCTTCTCCTTGAACCCTCCGACGTCCCTGCTGGCGGCCCCGTCATCCTCCGCGGCGCCCAGGCCCGTCATGCGCGCGAAGTCCTGCACGCCGCCCCCGGCCAACGACTGCGCCTCGGCATCGTCAACGGCCCGCTCGGCACCGGCGAAGTCCTCGGCACCGACCCCGACGACACCATCCGCCTCCGCGCCGAATGGGAACCTGCCCCGCCGCCGCGCCCGCACATCGACCTCTTGCTGGCGATGCCGCGCCCCAAGGTCATGCGCCGCCTCTGGCCCGTGCTGGCGTCCCTCGGCGTCGGGCGCATCTTCATCGCCAACGCCTGGAAGGTCGAACGCGGCTACTTCGACACCCCCGCCCTCGACCCCGCCACGATTCGCGAGGGCCTCCTCGAAGGCCTCCGCCAGGCGGGCGACACGCTCCTGCCCGAAGTGACCATCCACCGCCGCCTCCGCCCGCTGGTCGAGGACGTTCTGTCCGCGCTTCCACCCTACGCCAGCCGTTGGATCGCCCATCCCGACCCGGCGGCTCCCCTCCCTCTCCCCTCCTTCTCCTCCCCGGCCCGCACCCTCCTCGCCATCGGCCCCGAAGGCGGCTGGATTTCCGACGAAGTCGCCCTTTTCCGCCGCCACGGCTTCGCGCCGTTGTCCCTGGGGCCCCGCATCCTCCGCACCGACACCGCCTGCGCGGTCCTCCTTGGCCTCCTCCACGCCGCCGGCGCGTAATGCCCAGCCGGGTAAAAGTATGTCCAACACACTTGGGAACACACCAGTGGCGCCGTCTCTGCCTCGTCTCCCCTCCTCGGGGATTTGATGATTGAGGGAAATGCGGGTGGTGTGTAGGATGGCCTCGATGAACGTCGGAAGCGACAGATGGATGATTGACGATGCCCCCGCAGGGCACCATGGCGCGGGGTCGGGCCATATCACCTTGGAGTGGGACCCACCAGAAAAAGGAACCACGCTGTGACTCGCGAATGCCTAGAAAAGGCATCAACCGATGGCTCCGAGCGCCCCATTCACAGTGCCCCCCACCACCCCGCCATGCCGCCCCAGCCTCTCGTCAGCGTGTGCATCGGGGCGTACAACCGGAAGGACACCATCCGGGAGTGCGTGGATTCCGCTCTGGCCCAGACTTGGCCGAACAAGGAAATCGTGGTGGTGGACGACGCCTCCACGGACGGAACCCGCGAAATCCTGCAGGGATACGGGGACCGAATCCGCCTGTTTTGCCGGGACACGAATTCCGGAATCTGCCCCGTGACGCGGAACCAGGCGGCGGAGGCGGCCAAGGGCAAATATGTCGCCTTCCTGGATTCGGACGATGTCTGGCATCCCGACAAACTTGCCAGGCAGGTGGAGTTCATGGAGAGCCATCCCGACATCCCGCTCTGCCACACGCTGTGCAACGTCATCGACAAGGATTCGCACGTGGTCGGGGTCCGGCACGGATTGGAAACCGTTCCCGGTACCGGATGGATTTTCGAGCGCCTGCTGGACCACTGCTGGATTACGATTTCGACCGTCATGGTGCGGAAAAGCCTGTTCGGGGAGGTCGGGATGTTCAACACCGGCGAACCCTACGGCAAGCTGGGGGAAGACCACGAATTCTTCCTGCGGGTCGCGAAAAAACACCCCATCGGCCTCGTCGGGGAAATCCTCGCCGGCTTCCGCAAGGCGGGCCAGGGCATCACCGCCAACAACTGGAAAGCCAACCCCGAACCGGTACCGTTGTTCCAGGCCCTCCTCCACCGCCGCGACATCTGGGCCGGCGTGGTTCCCCACCGCCGGATGGTCCGCGCCCTGACGGACAAATGCAACGAAAACGCCTGGTTCTACCAGAACCGCGGCGAACGCGACCGCGCCCGGTGGTTCGTCCGCCAGGCACTCAAGGCGGATTGGCTCGATCTCCGTGCTTGGCGACATGCCGCTGGTTTGTTGTTTGGACGCGATGGAAAGGCAAAACGATGAATGTATACGGCATCGTGTACCGTCCGGTAGGCTGGTTGCCCCAGTCGGGGATGTGGTCGGCCGTGCAGGCCGCGGGAATGGTTCCGGTGGAATTCGGGCGGCGCTGGCAGCGTTGGCAACATACCAAGAGCTGGACTCTGGGCACGTGGCTTCGCCGCTGGGGCAACTGGTGGTACGGGAACGCATGGAATTCACTGACCCCGTGGTGGGACGAGCGGGCCATCCTGAAGGCGTTGCCTCGCGGCAAGCCGCACATTGTGCATTGGCTGTGGGGCGAGTTCGCCTCGCCCAAGCGGGCGGAGACCTACCGCAGGCGCGGAGGGCGCGTGGTCGTGAGCGTCCACTGCAGCGCGAGGCGCTGGGACCAGGTGTGGCAACGCCCCGACGGCTATGCTCAAGCGGACATGGTGGTATTGACAAGCGAGAGCCAGCGTCCCTTGGTGGAGCGCGTTGTTCCGCCTGAGCGGGTGCGGAGGATTCTCCATGGCGTCATCAGTTCCCACTTCACTCCCGCTCCGCGGCGCTTGCCGGAAAACAAACGCCTGCGTTTGTTCCTCTTCGGCAACACCGAACGCGACCACGCTTTCGCCGCGGCGGTGGCCAAGCGCTTGCCGGCGGACCGCTTCGAATGGCGCGTGCGCACGGCAACGGCTGTTCCCGACACCTATTCCGGGATTCCCTGCCTGACCGTTCTTCCCAAGTTGTCGGATGGCGACGTGCTGCACGAATATCGCCAGACGGACCTCCTCTGCATGCCCATGCTCGACAGCGCCGCCAACAACGTCTTCCTCGAAAGCATGGCCTGCGGGACGCCGGTCATGACCAACCGGGTCGGCGGGGTTGCGGAATATCTTTGCGAGGATTGCAACTTCATCATGCCGCCCGATGCGACTCCCGACGACTGGGCCGACCGCCTGATCGCCCTCGAGAAGGACCGCGCCCCCCTCCTCGCCGCCCGCACCCCCGTCCGCGCCTGGGCCGAACGCTTCGACTGGGCAACAATCGCCGGCGACTACCGGTCCTTGTACCGTGAATTGGAGACTTGAGATGGATGAAACTGCCACCACTCCTTCCGCCAATCCCGCCGACCCCTACGGTCTTGCTCCGCTCTGGGACGCGCTGATGGAGATTTACGATGCCTTTGCGGCGCTGGCCACGAAGCACGGGTGGCGCTGGTATCTCATCTCCGGCAATGCCTTGGGGGTGGTTCGCCACAATGGGGATTTTGTCCCTTGGGACGACGACTTGGACATGAGCATGCCCCGCAAGTATTATGAGGAACTGCGGCGCGTTGCCAACCGCGAACTCCCCCCCCATTTGCGGTGGGTGGATTACCAAAACACGGCTTCGTATCCCTATTTGTTCGGGAAAATCATGGATGTTCGCCCGGAAGCCATTTCCCGCGTCGAGGAGGCCATCCATTCCAGGTTGCCTCAGGGGTTGTTCGTGGACATCTGGCCGATGGATGGGTTCCCCACACGCTTCTTCAGCAAGGTCAAGCGTTGGTTGCAACGCCAGGCCTTGCGCCTGGTGATGGAATACCGCACGGCCGATCCTCCAATGTCCTGGAAACAGATTGTGCGCCATCCCCTCCCATTTTTGACGGCTCATGCGCGGCCCGGCCTGAAGACGCACAAGGATTTCCTGTATGTCATGGATGCGCATGCCAAATCTCTTTCCATGGACAATGCGACGCAGACGGGACATCCCGTCCATCGCTGGTATGAGCAGGGCGGAGTCTATCCTGCCCGCCTTTGGAAAGAACCCGTCTGGGCCATGTTCCACGGACGATTGGTTCCCCTCCCCACTGATGTCGATGGACACTTGCGCATTGCCTTGGGCGAAGATTACATGACACCCCCTCCGCCCGAGAGGCGTCGCCCCACACATGGCGACTTTTTCGAAGCCCCCTGGAAATTCGGCCCCGACGGGGAGGGGAAAAGCGAATACATACAATAGTGACATGTGCAAGCAGACAATGGAACGCACCATGAACATAAAAAAAATAATCCTTGAGAATTTCCGTGGTTTTTCGAAACGGACGGAAATCATCCTCGAAAACGACATTACCGCCTTTATTGGGAAAAACGATGCTGGGAAATCGACCATCATGGAAGCGCTGGACATCTTTTTCAATGGTGTGCCCGACGCAGGGGATGTATCCGTTGGCAGCAAGGATGGAATTGTCCGCATTGCCTGTTCTTTTTCGGAGTTTCCCCGAGAGCTTGTCATCGATTCCTCGCGGAAAACATCATTTGAGGCCGAACACTTGCTTGACACCGATGGCTTGCTGACCATTGAGCAGGAATTCAATTGCGCGGGTGCCAAGCCAAAACTGACGGCGGTGTGCGCCATTGCCAACCATCCTTCCGACAACGGTGTTTCGGACTTGTTGGAATTGAAGATCGAGGCGCTGAAAAAGCGCGCCAAGGATTTGGGCGTTAACTTGGAAAACACCAATCAATCGGTCAGTTCCGAGTTGCGTCGGGCGATATGGAAATCGCGTCCGTTGACTTACTCAGAGCGGAAAATTTCTTTGCACAAGGAAGACGGGAAAAAAATATTTGATGCGATTACAAATTATTTTCCAATGGTATATCTCTTCAAATCCGACAGGCCAAGTACGGACCAAGATGAAGAGGCACAAGATCCAATGTCGGTGGCAATCCACAACATTGTGGAACAAAAGGCCAATGAGTTCCAGCAGATCACCGAGTCTGTCAAAGTGGCGCTGTCGACGATTGCGGAAGAAACCGTCGCCGCCATTGCCACTTTGTCGCCCGGATTGGCAAAAGTGCTCAAACCGCAAGTCACAACCAAGAAGCTCGATTCTCTCTTTTCCGTGTCATTGACCGGAGACGATGACATTCCCATCAACAAGCGCGGCAGCGGTGTGCGCCGGCTGATTCTTCTTGGGTTCCTCAAAGCCGAGGTGGAACGTCGTCGAAGAAATCCCGAAAATGAAACGAAGGGCATCGTGTACGCCATTGAGGAACCAGAAACAAGCCAGCATCCCGACAACCAAATGATGCTCCTTGATGCCTTGCGGGAGTTGGCAGACGAAGAAGGCACGCAAGTCTTGATTACCACCCATACGCCAGTTTTGGCGGAACGTTTGGATGCACGCTCGTTGCGTTTTGTGAGAAAATGCGAGGAATCTTTTTTTGCAGAAGTCGTGGATGCCTCCTCGGAGGCTGTCAAGCGGGAAATCATCGAAACGCTTGGCGTGTTGCCGGACAATCGGATTCGGTTGTTTATCGGCGTAGAGGGAGTTCATGATATCCAATTTTTGTGCGCAATTAGCAAAAATCTGGCGCGACTTCATCCCGATTGTTATCCTGATTTGGAAAAAGAAGAGAAAAAGGGAACGGTTGTCTTCATCCCCATGGGAGGAACCAATCTCAAATTGTGGACGTATCGCCTCAATGGCACAAATCGTCCGCAAGTTTACTTTTTGGATCGTGACAACGAACCACCGGAAGCAGCTAAATACGAACAATATCGATTGCAATTCGAGGCAGAGGGACATCTTGTGTTCATGACAGCCAAGAAAGAAATGGAAAACTACATCCCCTTGTCATTATTGTACCGATGGTTCCCCGATTATGGCGGAACAGGTCGACCTTTCGAGGATGTTCCTTGCCTTGTTTTGCAAGCTAGACAAAGTCACAATGGACAAGTAATGACTCACATGGCCAAACGAGGCGATGCCAAACAATTGCTCAACACGTTAATTGCCGCTGAAATCACCACGGATGCCTTGTTTGAAGAAGGCGACCCCGACGGTGAAATCCGGGGGTGGTTTGCAAAGCTGAATGAATTGTTGGCGGATGCTTAACACCCCATGCTAGAGTACAAAAGCGTGATTGGTTCGCAACCTGCAATAGCCGGTAAGATTCGCCACGAAACATGACAACCCATGAAAAATGACCTGACGCCATTGGAATTCCGAAATCTGCAGTTGGAGGAGACAGAGTTGCTTGTCGAGTTCTCCCGGGGGGACTGGAGAAATGCATCGGAAAGGGGCACATACCATGAAATGACGACAGGGGGACGCGGGACTGTTTCTGGCTGGATGTTGCGTAACTGATCCTATGACGGAGTGAGAAAAATTATTTTGGAATTGTTCATTATTTGCAACATATATGCCAAAAACCCAAGGGTACCAATCAAAAACCACAAATGCTTTTATGGAATTACGATAATGGCAAGATAGACAAAACGAATTAAACTCTTTTGCAGGGTTGGTTAAACGCTTGATGTCCATCCATGTTGATGATGCAAGGTGATTCGGTCAGAAATGAAAAAATCAATGGGAACGAGTAGAACATTAACTAATGAAGAATTGTCCCGGCTGCAAGCAACGATGCTGGAGATGATGGTGGAGTTCGATTCGTTCTGTGAACGATTCGACATAAAATACGTAATCACGGGCGGAACTTTGCTCGGAGCGGTCCGACATGGGGGGTTCATTCCATGGGATGACGATGCGGATATCGCAATGACGCGTCCGGAGTATGACAAACTCAAACGACATTCAAAACAGCTGAAATCAAGCACCCTCTTTTTCCAAGACCATTCTTTGGATGAAGAGTACTTATGGGGGTACGGGAAACTGAGACGCCCCAATACCAAGTTGGTTCGTGCAGGCCAAGAGCATTTGACGGGGCAAACTGGGGTTTTTGTCGATATTTTCCCGATGGACGACATACCTGGATGTTTACCGTTCCAGATTCTCAATTACTGGTCTTTCACGGTACTCAGAAAAGTATTGTGGGCTCGTGTCGGGGCACGGGATGAGGACGTTTCTTTTTGCCAAAGAACAGTGTTCCGGGCCTTGAATTGCATTCCTGCCAATTTTGCTTTTTTTCTTGTCGAAAAAATGATTGCCGCGGTTTCCGGGGGACGGAGTGGTTTGGTACATCCATGGTCACGTCCTCTTTGGAGTCGGGGAAACCGTCTAGGAGTGCCACTGCATGCGAAGTATGGGATGAAAAAAGAATGGTTTGTCGAAAGGAAAAAGTTTGAATTCGAGGGAGTCAAATTGTGGGGGAGCGAAGATGCCGACGGATTCTTGAGATATTGCTATGGTGATTACATGGAACTTCCCCCAAAAAGCGAACAAAAACCGGTCTTGCTGTATTCTTCAGTTGAAATATAATCTTATGGAATTCATATCATGGGCACAGACAAATCATGAAAAATGTCAAATTCGTTTTCGATTTGGACGGGACGGTGACCTCGGAGGAAACACTTCCGTTGATTGCCAAACATTTCAAGATTGAGGCGGAAATCGACGAACTTACAAGGGAGACCGTCCAAGGAAACATCCCGTTCGTGGAAAGTTTCATCCGGCGGGTCTTCATTTTGGGAAAACTGCCCGTTGACGAGGTGGCATGCTTGCTGGAACATACCGGCCTGCATGGAGAACTGGCCACATTCATACGCGAACATCCGGGCAACTGTGCTATCGCAACAGGCAATCTGGAATGCTGGGTCCACAAACTGCTCCGCAAAATTGGGTGTGCAAGCCATTGTTCCGATGCGATTGTCGAAAACAACCAAGTTGTGAAACTCACGAAGATTCTCCGAAAGGAACAGGTGGTCGAAGACTACCAAAGAGCAGGACACTCTGTCGTGTTCATCGGGGATGGCAACAACGATCTGGAGGCGATGCGTGTTGCCGACATATCCATTGCGGTAGGGCTTACACACGAGCCGTCAAAAAGCATTTTGCCGATTTCGGACTATTTGATCTACGAGGAGAAAACGTTATGCCGCCAGTTAAGTCTATTGTTATAAGTTGTGCCGGAATTGGCTCCCGGTTGGGGCTCGGCCAGACAAAGGCCTTGATTAAAATCAACGGCAAGTCCTTGATTTCATGGCAACTTGAACTTTTCAAGGACGTTGCCGATATCCGCATCGTGATTGGCTACCAAGCCAATGACATTGTCAAGGAAGTACTCCGGTATCGCCAGGATGTGGTTTTTGTTTACAATCACCGGTATTTCGAAACCAAGACGGGTGCAAGTTTCTTTCTGGGGGCCCGGCATGCCGCCGACTATGTCTTGGAATGGGATGGTGATTTGCTCGTTCATCCAGATGACGTGCGAAAAGTCCTCGCAACGGAGGGGGAGTTCATCTGTTATGCGGATAAATCCTCCGAAGAGGCCGTTTTCGTACAAACGGATGCAATGGGAAACGTACTGGCATTTTCCCGGGAAACCGGTGACTATGAATGGACGGGCCCGGCATGCATCCAAAGGGACAAAGTGAAGAACTCTTCTGGAAATGTTTTCAACCAACTGGAACCGTATCTCCCTTTGAGAGGGATAAAAGTCAGGGCATACGACATCGACACGTACGGCGACTACGAACGAGTCGTGAAAATCACGAAAGATTGGGGATCTTGAGCTCATGAGAGTGATAAAAGAGCATTTGGAATTGGACAACGGGCATATCAGGGATTTCTTTCGTGCACGGGCTGGTAAGTATAAGGAAGCAAATCCTTACGCTGTCACGATGTACCAAGACGACCATCCTGAACTCGTCAGGCAACGCGATGAGCGGGAAAAGGCGACATTGCTTCCTTTGCTTGAACTGGACAAGGACAGCCGGATGCTGGATTTGGCGTGCGGGATTGGCCGTTGGGCGGATGCCATTGCTGACAAGGTTGACAAGTATTTGGGAGTCGATTTTTCGAAAGAACTGATCGAGATTGCAGGAAAACGTACTAACGCTCCGAACGTGCACTTCCGGGTTGGGGCTGCAGCCGAGCTTGATAAAGTTCTTGTTCCAGACGAGCGATTCAATCGGGTGTTGATTGTCGGACTGTTAATGTATTTAAACGACGATGACGTCCAGCGATGCGCGCACGCATTGGAGAAGCACTGCGACTTGGGTACAGTCGTTTGCATCCGCGAGCCGCTTGGTACGGAGGCGCGGTTTACGGTCAAAGATCATTTTTCCTCCGAGTTGAATGCCACATACAATGCCGTCTACCGAACGCGAGACGAACTCGTGGCCCTTCTTGCACCTGCTTTGCTTGCAAATGGTTTCAGGATTGTACGTGAAGGATTTCTCTTTGGAGAGCCATCCCTTAACAACCGGAAAGAAACGGCCCAATATTACTTCATCTTGAAAAATGATTCTATTATGTGTGGACAGCACAATATACTGTAGATATTCAGACAGATTTGTTCTTCTGAAGTCTTTGTGGAATCAGCCATGCTACGTGATGTCAATGAGGGAGAGGCGCGTCCCATGGCACAAGAGAGCCACGCGCCTCAGGAAACGTCCCGGCTGTCGCATTCAAAGCGGATCGGAATGCTCCAACTATCATCGAAATTTTGCACATATGCCGTTGCGCGGGAAGGGGCGCACATTCGAGCCGATGGACCCCGGGCCGCCCGCAGGGTGTGGACGGGGACACGGTTCGGGGGCGAGCAACGTGTCCGCGGCAGCACTCTCCGCCCCCCCAAAGCCTTCCATTAAATTCCCAGAAGAACCTTTATTTCTCAATCAACCGAATGATTTTTGAAAAAGGCAGAAGGCGAGAATCTGCTTCCAAGATGCGATGGTGGATAAGGAGATCATTGGCAACGGATTGCATGGCCAAGACAGATGCCCGGGTGAGTTGATCCGGGTAGATGCAGACGTTGACCCCATGGGCGGCTAGCTCTTTTTCGGTGAGGGAAGTACAGGTTTCCGAAAGGACAAAGATGGGAGTTGCGGAATCTAGGGCCCGGAAGCGAGCGCAGAACCCGAATAATTCGTCTGGATCTTTCTGCCGGGAATGAATCATGATGGCATCGGCCCCTGCGGCAACATAAGCATGGCAGCGGGAGAGTGCATCGTCCATCCCGCGTTCGTGGACAAGGGATTCGCACCGTGCGACAATCATGAACTCACGGGTGCGCAAGGCATTCTTCCCGGAAGCAATCTTGGCGCAGAAATGGTCGACAAAGTCCTGTGTCTGGACAACATCTGCACAGGAAAAGGAATTCTGTCCGAACACGCAGTTGTCATTGATGACAACTGCGGAAACGCCGATGCGTTCGAGCGAACGAACGTTGTGGACGAAGTGTTCGGGAAGGCCTCCCGTACCCCCGTCGAAAATGATGGGTTTTGTCGTGACCTCCATAATTTCGTCGATGGTTCGGAGGCGGGCGGACATGTCCCCCAGTTCGATGTCGGGCTTGCCCTTGGCTGTGGAGTCGCAGAGCGAGGAAACACACATGGCGTCGAACTGATCGAGGCGTCCGTCGGGCTGGCGGACGACGGTCCTTTCGGCGATGAGGCCTGAAAGACCAGAGTGTGCCTCCAGAACTTTGACCAGAGGGCATATCCCAATGAGCTGGCGGAGCCGACGGCGGCGGTATTCAGGCATGGCCAAGCGCTCGAGATCCAGCGCATCAATCCGTTGAGCCTCCGGGTCGTAGGTATAGGGGACATCGACGATGGTCCCGCCATACTTGGCGAGGCAGGCCTCGACATTTTGGCGGATGGCGAGTTCAGGGGCATCGGGCCTGCACCAGTTGTCGCCGTGGATGACAATGTCGGGGCGGAGGGTGGCGATGATTTCATCGTACATCATGTCGTGCTGGACGACGACGTGGGATACTCCCTCGAGGGAGCGGGCGGCGGACAAGCGTTCCTCCAGCGAACAGGAGGGGAAGCGGTTGTAACGGATCATGGCCTCGTCGGAGAGGACTCCGACGGTGACTTCTCCGAGTTCGCGGGCACGGGCGATGATGTTACGGTGCCCCTTGTGGAGAAAGGCGGCACAGAAGCATGTATAGACTTTTTTCATGATGGCCTCAGATTCCGAAACTCAATCTTTCTTTGTAATATGGATGGATTTCACCATGGTGCAATGCCTGTTCCGCCGACACGTCGTACGGAACGCATTCAAAAGAGACCATTTCGGCCCCGAAGTCCACCACAGCATACTGTGCGGCCGGATTGGCGTTGCGGGGTTGGCCGACGGAGCCGGGGTTGACGAAAAGGGTTTTGCTGCGGGAGTCCTTGTCCACGATGTATTTCAAACAAGGGATGTGGGTATGCCCGGAAAAAACGAAGTCAATCCCGCGGTATTCCGGGGCAAGCATTTCGGCATCGCCCATTTTCCCCCAGTAGGGGTCGTGGAGGTCGCCATGGACGCAGAGCACGGATTTGCCGTCGCAGGACAGCCGAACCGGGTCGGGGGACATCGAGTCGATGAATGCCTCCGCATTGGCATCGAGGATTGTACGCGTGAATTCATTGGCATCCCGGCCGCGCTGGGAAGAAAAGCGGTCGTCCTGGATGCCCCGGAGCGCCATTTCATGGTTTCCCCGGATGTTGCACAGGAACGAAGGGACCAGTGGCTGCAGCTCCCGGATGGTTTCGTTGGGGCGCATGCCGTAGTCGATGGCATCCCCCAGATGGAACATCGGCAACCCTTTGCCGTATTTGGCCCTGACATGCGCCAAGACGGCCTTCAAGGCCGTCAGGTTGGCATGGATGTCGGCGAGGAGGCACGCTTTCATCGCGGATACAAGGTGAGATAGGGGTTGATGATCCGGGAGATGATGAAATCCGCCATCCAGGGGATGGAATCGAACGGTACTTCTCGGGGGATTTCGACGCCGAAGGTCCGCTTGACTTTTTCGGCCAGGGAATCCGTCCAGAAGAGGGAACCGTTCTCCACGTTTTCGACTCCATCCAGAGCGAGGGAGCGGCGGTTGACGGCAAGCATTTCCGAGAACGGGAAGTAGCGTTCGTCGAAATCCAGGGAAACCTTGCCGGCGTGAGCGGAGAGGCGGAGGGGATAGCCGCCGATGTTGCCCCCCACGCCCGGGGAGTGCAGGAAACACTCTCCGCCGGAAGCGAGGGTTTCGGAAATCTTGGCAATGATTTCGAAGTTGCTGCTGGCGTTCATCATGTTGCGCTTGGCATCCACGGGCATGGGAATGGCACAGGCTTTCCAGAGTTTTCCGGTATCGGACACGGGAAGGTCGGCTCCGCGGAACCCCAGGTGCAGCAAGGGATCGATGCCTTCGGTTTGCCCTTCCTTGCTGATGACGACGTCATGGAAATGGGCCGTGGCAAGGGTGACATCGATCTGGGACGGATCGGAGATGCCGTGGATTTGCGCCGCGGCGAGTTTGATCCGGGGGACAAGGTGGTTGAGATTGCCGCTGCCGAAGTCCGGATAGGCCATTCCGGCGCTCTTGAGCCAGGGAATGACAGCATCGGAGTACGAGGTGTTGATGACGATGGATTCCGATCCGCTTGACCGATGGGCGGCCATGATGTTGCGGATGTACTTCATCGCCAAGGGAGTCCACAATCCGTAGGCGCGGATGGTGTGCCACGAAATGCTACCGTATTTCAACCCGCTGTAGGCACGGCTGGAATTGACAACGAAATCCGGGACGGTCTCGGCAAAAAAGCGCTCGATGGATGCCGGATCGTTCAAGTCCGTCCCGACAATGCGGACCGGTTTCGGGTTTTTTCCCCGAATCAAGCAGGCCACCCGGACAATGTTGACATCGGAGCGCGCCCTCTCCAGGTTGCGGCAACCGATGACAATCTCCAAACCCGGAAAATCCCAGTTGTTCAGGTATTCGAGCAGGTAATTGCCCACACTGCCCAGACCGAGGATGGCAACCCGGAGGGGTTGGCCGGCGCGGATCCGCGCCGCAAGGGCGTTCAAGCGTTTGTTCGTGTTCTTCATTTCCGGAGCTTCATGTGGTTGAGCATGGCACGGTAATCCGTGACGGTGTTGCAGTTGAACCAGGTCCGGAAGGAAAACACCCGCGGGGTGGATGTGCCGGACCCGGAATAATAGTCCTGGATGGGGACGAGATTGGTACCCTGCCGTTCCGGGATGCCACAATGGCCGGAACAGCGTTTCAGCCGGGGAAGGTCGGCGAATTGCCAGACCTGACCTGAATTGCCAAGCTGGACAAAAGGATTTGGAATCTGCAACTCGGCATGGGCCGTATCGTAGTAGTATGCGAGGTCCCCGGAGGACGAAATGCAAAACGCGACACATGTCCGTGCGTCCACGATGCCGGGGGCCGCCGTGATGGCGTTGCCCCCCGAGGCGACCATTGCAGCGAATGTGGCTTCGTCAAAAAGGAGATCCCCTTCCAGGAATGCAACCGCGTCCACGCCGGTTGGCACGGCTTCGATGCCCAAACAAAGGCTGTGGCAGCTTCCCCAGTCCGCGTAGTGTTCGTTGAATACCAAAGAGACAGGGCTGTCCGACCACCGCGCACGCACATGGTCTTGAACCTCGCCGAAGCGGTATCCCCCGACGAGAACCACATGGTCAAAGCGGTTGCGCCAGAGCAAATCCAGTTGCCAGTCCAACAGGGGTGTGTCCGTCGGCGTTTCCCGATAGAGGGATTTGTGGCATTCGTGGCCGACGCTGGCCGAAAAACGGCTGCTGGTTCCCGCCAGCGTGATGATGGCCGCCCGGCTCACGCTTCCTCGCCCTTTCTGGCCAGACGGTTGGCAATGCAGGACTTCAAGCCTTCATCGAGGGGCACCCGGGATTGCCACCCGGCCCGTGTCCTGATCTTGTCCACGCACAGCAGGCGCCGGGGCGGGTCAGCTGTCCTCACCCCGCTGAAATCAATCCGCGGAACAGAAACGCCCATGAGCGAAGCAATTTTCGCAACGAGATCCACGATGCGGATTTCTTCAGTCGTTCCCACGTTGTAGATGCCGCCGTCGAGGGCCGACGGTTCCCGCAACAGGGCGAGAACGGCATCGCAACTGTCGCCGTTGTTGAGAAAAGTGCGCCGCGTTTCCCGTGCGTTTTCAAGCAGCGTGACGCCTCCGGTGCGCTGGAGCGAGTCGATGATGTGGGGAATGATGTGGTCGGCGAAACGTTCCTCCGGGCTGTACACGTTGGCGAAGCGCATGGAACAGCCCAGGATGCGACCGCGTTCGGTCGCATCCCGCATGAAGAATTCGGTCATCAGCTTGCCGGTCGCATAGCTGGTGCGCAACGATTGTCCGGCCGTTGCGATGAGCACGGGAGAATCCTCGCGCACGCCGCCTTCCATCCAAGATTGCATGGAATAGACCTCGGAAGAGGAGCAGTTGATATAGCGGGTGCAACCGGCCCCAATGCTCCTCTCCAACGAATCTTTCATGGACACGACATTGGTTTCGAAGGTGTCGTCGGGATGATAGAAGTGCTTGGTGTGCACGACGGCCGCGCAATTGACGAACCATTTTTCGGCATTGGGGTATTCGTTTGCAATCCAAGCGAAAAGAGCGTCCATTTGACGGCTGTCGTTGATGTCGTATTCGAAGAAGTGGAAGCCGGGCATTTGGGACAACTCGGAAACCACCTTGCGGGAACCGCAAAAAAAGTTGTCAAACCCGACAACATCGATTCCCGACCGAAGGAGTTTGGCCGCCGTCATCGAACCCGTCATGCCCGCGACGCCGCTAATGATGCAAATATACTTCATTTTCTATGGTGACCAGAGGCTAAATTGGAAAAACGCATGTTAATGTGAGAGTTGGCACATCGATTGCTAACTTCATAATGGGAATATGAGGTAATTCCCTTAATGCCACAAGACATTTCTTCTGGGCGGGACCCGCCAACTGACGCCAGCCATAACGCACGACCAAAAGTAATGGAGGTCGCATCTTTCACAGGGGAATCAGGGGCAAGCACAAGTCGGGATTAGCAGGATTCGGACAAGCTCAACAGCAGGCAACAATCGATGGGGGGGGATACTTGTTCGTGTGGTTGGGAGGGAGGTGGCAGGGTGCGGCACTTTCAGCGAGACACGCATCCCAGCACGGAAAGGGCAAGAGGTCCGGCGGATTCTTTCGGCACCACTGCGGGAGTGGCCCCCCATGCGCCATGCCAGGCGCTTTAACCAGGCCGAAATCGTCGAATCGTCGCTGTGGAAAGTTTTGCGCTTTACTCCCGGGGCGGGGAGCCGTTTAATCGGAGGAGCATGAAGAGTCCATTCCCAGCATCCGGCACAACCGACCGCCGCCGCGGCATGACCGTGGTGGAGGCGTGTCTGTTGGTGGCCATCGTGGTGCTGGTGGGGGTGATTGCGGTTCCGGCGCTGTTCAGGAACAAGCAGCGGCGGCAGACGGCCCAGTGTGCGGAGCGGCTGGAGGCGCTGTCCACCGCCTGCAAGGAGTACGCCGCCGCCAACGGGAAGTGGCCCTCC
>JAEEGL013772006.1_pt1 | contig 16306 bp, 11 predicted proteins | sample 9134231 | NCBI WGS metagenome assembly JAEEGL01 (sample SAMN16246548, study PRJNA631951) | gut metagenome | biome: gut microbiome; feature: rumen; material: fiber-attached | host: Bos | place: Iran: Karaj | collected 2018-10
GAGAAACGCACAGCCTTGTTAATATCTGAGTAGAACTTGATTTTACGAACGTCAAAGTTCACACTGCTCAAATACTTGGGATTGAACCCATTCTTCTGGAACTCCTCTATCTGCTCAGGACGTCGCATATACCAGTTAATGCGGCGGCCTCCGCTCATAGCCATTTTTGCAATAGCAGTAGCCCAGCTACCACCACCCATAATGCATATTTTGCTATCTTCCTTCATTTCTTGATTAATGGAAATTAACTATCAACTGTCAATTATCAACTGTCAACTAACTTCTGGTTTCATCTGCGGGAATAGCAGCACCTCCTGAATTGTTGTCTGCCCTGTCATAAGCATAACCAAACGGTCAATGCCAATACCCATACCTGATGTTGGAGGCATACCGTACTCAAGTGCACGTACAAAGTCCATATCTATGAACATGGCCTCATCATCACCCTTCTGGCTCAGACGCAGCTGCTCTTGGAAGCGCTCATACTGGTCTATCGGGTCATTAAGCTCAGAATATGCATTGCAAAGCTCCTTACCTGCCACCATAAGCTCAAAACGCTCTGTAAGTTCAGGATTATCTCTGTGGCGCTTGCAGAGAGGTGACATCTCTATTGGATAGTCTGTTATGAATGTAGGCTGGATGTAATTGCCCTCGCACTTCTCACCAAATATCTCATCTATGAGTTTGCCCTTGCCAAATGACTCGTCAACCTCAATATGGAGCTGCTTGCATACACCACGCAGAGCCTCCTCATCCATGCCGGTGATATCGATACCAGTGAACTCCTTAATTGACTCTGTCATTGTCACACGCTTGAACGGACGCTTGAATGATATCACGTTATCACCAACCTTAACCTCTGTGGTGCCGTTAACATCGAGGCATACCTTTTCAAGCATAGCCTCTGTAAAGTCCATCATCCAGTTGTAGTCCTTGTATGAGATGTAAATCTCCATACAGGTGAACTCTGGGTTGTGAGTGCGGTCCATACCCTCATTACGGAAGTTCTTGGAAAACTCATAAACGCCCTCAAAACCACCCACGATAAGACGTTTCAGATACAACTCATCGGCGATGCGCAGATACAGAGGAATATCAAGTGCGTTATGGTGTGTAATGAACGGACGGGCTGAAGCGCCTCCCGGTATTGACTGCAGAATAGGAGTTTCAACTTCAAGATAACCTTTGGAGTCAAAAAACTCACGCATAGAGCGATATACCTTGTTGCGTTTCAAGAAAATATCTCTCACGCCCTCATTAACTACCAGGTCAACATAACGCTGACGGTAACGCTGCTCTGGATCTGAGAAGTCATCATACTTAACACCGTCCTTCTCCTTTACAATAGGCAGCGGACGCAGTGACTTGCTCAAGACTGTGAGTTCTGACACATGTACTGAAATCTCACCCATCTGTGTGCGGAACACGTAACCCTTAATACCAATAAAGTCACCTATGTCAAGCAGTTTCTTGAAAACTGTGTTGTATAGCTCCTTATCATCGCCCGGGCATATCTCATCACGCGATATGTAGAGCTGGATACGTCCTTTTGAATCCTTGAGGTCAGCGAATGACGCCTTACCCATTATACGGCGGCTCATAAGACGGCCTGCCATTGAAACCTGACGAGGCTCGGCATCATCACTAAAATTAGCCTTAACCTCATCTGAGTATGCATTCACCACATACTCTGCTGCAGGATATGGGTTAATTCCCATTCCGCGCATCTTAACCAGACTCTCACGTCTGAATAACTCCTGGTCACTAAACTCTCGTTCCATATAATGTCTTATTGTTTAATCGGTTAATTGGTGAATCGGTGAATCGAATTGAAAATTTAACTCTCAACTGACTCCGTTGCTCATTAAATACGCCTTAATGAACTCCCCTATGTCTCCATCCATAACTCCGTTCACATCAGAGGTCTGGTAGCCTGTACGGTGGTCTTTCACACGGCGGTCGTCAAACACGTATGAGCGTATCTGCGAACCCCACTCTATCTTCATTTTACCAGCCTCAATCTTTGCCTTTTCCGCCAGACGGTGCTGCAGTTCCTTTTCATACAACTGGCTGCGCAGCAAACGCAGGGCGTTCTCACGGTTCTTAGGCTGGTCACGGGTCTCTGTATTCTCTATAAGAATCTCCTCCTCCTCACCAGTATAAGGGTCCTTGTACTGATAACGCAGACGGACACCAGATTCCACCTTGTTCACGTTCTGGCCACCAGCGCCACCGCTACGGAATGTATCCCATGATAGCAGCGCAGGGTTAACCTCCACCTCTATGGTGTCATCTACCAGCGGAATTACAAATACAGAGGCGAATGATGTCATACGCTTGCCCTGTGCATTGTAAGGAGATACCCTCACAAGGCGGTGCACGCCATTCTCACTCTTAAGATATCCGTACGCAAAATCACCCTCAATTGTAAGAGTGGCTGTCTTAATACCAGCCTCATCACCCTCCTGATAGTTGCTTACTGTAACTTTGTAGCCCACACGTTCACAATAACGCTGGTACATTCTGAGCAGCATTGACGCCCAGTCCTGGCTCTCGGTGCCACCTGCACCGGCCACTATTTTAAGAGACGCACCCATGTTATCCTCCTCAGAGGAGAGCATGTTTTTCATCTCAATATCTTCAAGCATTTTTGACGCTGTGGCGTATGCAGAATCCACCTCAGCCTCTGAGGCCACCCCTTCTTTAAAGAAGTCAAAGGCGAGTGCAAGTTCCTCAACCGCCTTGTTCACGGTCTCATAACCTTCCACCCACTTCTTAAGGTCCTTAACCTTTTTCATCTGAGCCTGGGCCTCCTTTATGTTATCCCAGAAATCAGGAGCCTGAGTTCTCTGCTCCTCATCCTCTATCTGAATAAGTTTCCCGTCTATGTCAAAGATACCTCCTTAGAGCGCCAACGCGTTCTTGAAGTTCTTTAAGTTGTTCTGTAGTAATCATATTTTAGGGTAAAATTGTAGGATACAAAGGTAATCAATAAAATTGAAAATTACGCCTTTTGGCTCCAATTTTAAAACACTAAGGTCTGTATGCTGCGTCCTGCAGGAACATGCGGCTGTCAGAGGGTTTCATAAGATCCTGCAGCGTTACACTCTTGTTTCTGTCCATGTAGCTTTTTACCATCTGCAGCCCTATGTAAACGCCTAAGCGTCCTGGTGACTCCTGACTGAGCCCCGATGTGAACGGAGCAGGTGATATGTACTTGGTATAGACTTTCCAGTCTGTGGAGAAGAGCTCCCTGCTCTCCATAATATGGTTCCACACCTCATTCTCAAACCTTTTGCACCACTCATACTGGCTTTCAGTATAGCCCAGCAACACTGACTCCTCTGTATCAGGGAAGAACACCTTTTGCAAGTACATGAGTTTGCCTTGATAAATCATAAAATCAAGCAACTGCTCCCCTTGAAGTGTTTCCGGGAATGAAGAGCTAATCCATGCGTACATCATATCCACAGGCAGCTGCTGTGGTGTCATGAATGGTATCTCGTAAGAGTAAGCCACATACTGGTAAGGTTCATAGTCAGCACCTAAATACTGTTCCACACTGGCAGAGACAACATTGTCAGCAACCACCATGGCCTGATTAAATCCTGATATGTGAAACATTACACGTGGAATCTCGTTATCGGGGAAGTAACGGTGATAATAGCGGAATGCAGTAGTCAGACTTTTCTCCACGTCTGAAGCGCCTCCTTTGGCCGGATATATCCGCTCCACGTCTGTATGGAGCTGCATAATTCCGCTATCAGTTGTAAACCTGTAAAGTTCATCTGTACTTCTAAGGTTCAAAACATTACGTGCGTATAATTTCAAAAAGCCACCATACTTGGCAGCAAGAGCGGACGAGTCAAGGCTGAACAGATCCAAATCAAAACGCTCAACCTTAATCTGCAGAGTGTCATTCTGAACAGAATCGTCATAAAAGCGTGTTCTATTGTTTGTGCATGACACAAAAATGACCGCCACCCAAAACACTACAATAAAACTACGGAAACGCATATTACTACTCTCCTATCTTTAATATCCAAGCAGAGGGATATTCACTCTTAATGGAGGCAAGCAAGGCACGCAGTTCCGTATCATTGTCTGATGACTGATATACCACTCTGTGCATACCTTCAGGGCTCACAGCCACATACGGATTACCCTCTCCCTTCTGCATAATCTGATCAACCATATTGCTTGCGTTAAGGCGCTCCTTAAAACTACCTACTACAATCAGGTATTTATGAGTTATGGCTGAGCCTGAAATATCCTTGTACACATTAGCGGAAGCTGGAGCTGAAGCTGAAGAAGTCTCAGTCTCTGCAACATTTTCTGCAGATACAGGCTCTGTAGCCTTTTCATACATTGCAGGGGTGTACTTTGACGCTGACAAAGATAATGGCAACGCCAAAAACAATAAAGCATACAGTTTTTTCATAAGTTTAAAATAAAGAGGATGACTTGCATGCTAAAATAGACATACAGGCCATCCTCTGGGTTTTATAAGACTACTGCATTAGTAGTTCCATACATAATTCTTAGTCTTAGGAATTATGAATGACAATGTGATTTCATGTGTGTTTGAAGAGTACTGACGCAGGTTCTTGCCAACGCTCATGTCATAGCAGTAACCTAGACGGAGCCAGTGCCACTCAAATCCAATCATGAAAGAGAGCATATCGCTTGAGAATGGATAGCCGCCAACGCCGGTGTAACCGCCACGGTAGCCAATACCAAACCAATATTTACCCTTGTACATAGCTGTAAGGCTCAAGTCAAGGATATTATCCTGCTCAATACCTTCACCCAATACGCCGTCAGCTGTTTTCTTGCTCAATGCACCAACATTCTGGAATGCAGCGGCAGGAACAAGGCTGAAGTTCTTAGGGAGATAGATGTTACCTCTGACGTAGGCATTGATGTGAGGAGGAGCCACTGTAGTGGATACCTCACGGGCAATGTTACGCATGTGAGTCATAGAGAAGCCCACCAAAAGGTATTTCCAAGACCACTCAAAACCAAAGTCAATATCAAAGTTTGTAGTGGTTACCACCTCTGTAGGTATGGCAGGGTCATTTGGATCTTTCCAAATGTGACGCTTAGGATCAAAGCGCTTGTTAATAACACCTGCAGAAAGACCAAGAGAGAGAAGCATTGTCTCTGAAAGGTCAATATTATAGGCGTAGCAAATCTTAGCGTCAATAGTCTGGTTTGCAAGACCAAGCTCATCATAGATGAAGCTTATACCAAAACCGGACTTGATACTTTCAAAATAGATATGACCGTTCAACAACGCTGATGTAGGCGTAACCTCAAGACCTCGTGAAGCCCACTGCAGACGTGTAGCTGTAAACAGCTGTATCTTTTCATTGTTGCCTATTGCAGACGGGTTCTGATTGATACGAGAGAACATCTGCTCAGAAAGTTTGAAGTCGCCCTGAGCAAACAAACTCGTACCAACGAGCAATACGGCTATTCCTAATAAAAATCTTTTCATGGTATAAATTTATTTACAGGGTTAGTTTATTTCTTACGAATTTGTGTTGCCTCGTCTGTAAGGATATCAACAACTACACGACGGTTCTGATAGAACTCCTCCTCATTCTGAGGATCAGCAATTACAGGACGCTGCTTACCCCAACCTACTGCAATTACGCGGTCAGGAGCAATACCCTTCTCAAGAAGTTTGTCTCTAACTGTGTTTGCACGCTCAAGAGAAAGTTTGTCATTATACTTGTCAGAACCACGCTGGTCAGTGTGACCCTCAACTACGAATCTTGTCTCAGGTGGGAGCTGGTTCATAACCTCAACCATAGCGTCAATCTCACGCAAGAAACGCTCTGTCAGCTCATATTTGTCAAAGTCAAAGAGGTAGAACGCCCAAGGGAATGTAATAACAATAGGCTCAAGCTCTGGAATAACAGGCTCCTCCTCCTCTATGATAGGAAGCAGCACCCATGCCCAGATATCCTGATTGCCACCACGGTCTGAAATCAAGAACGGAGTCTGGTCTTTTACAACGATGTTAGCATCGTATGAAGGTGTGTTATAAACAGTGTCAAGCTTAGAAGCCTCACCTGTCTTGCCACAATCAAACTTAGCTGTAAATATGTTATAGTTTCCGTCACGGTTGCTTGAGAAGTAGATCTGAGCTTCATTCTCAATAAATGCGAAGTCCTCATCAGAGTCTGTATTGACAGCCTCACCTGCATTTACAGGAGCCTTCCAAGTACCGTCACCTTTTGGCTCAATGTACCAGATATCCTTACCGCCCTTACCATTCTCAATGTTAGAGCTTGTGAAGTAGATACGTCCGCACTTCTCAGAGAAGAATGGGTTAAGCATCTCAATGGTAGGAATCTCTGGTTTGCCTACGTAGTTCCAACCGGCATTTGCAAGGAAGTGGCTTCTACCGCGCTCAGGCTTAACAACCTCAAAACCCTCTACAACAAGTTTTACAGGTTTGCTGTATGAAGAGCCGTCAATTGTAGACTCATAAAGTCTGTCATTTCCGTACTCATCCTCGAGAGAGAAGTAAATCTTACTGTTCTTAGCATCGTAAGCAACTGTACCGTGAATGCCGAGATCTTCAAGAGCCTTATCCTCTTTGATGTTCTTAATCTCAGTCTCTGTGGTGTCAATAACACCAGTGAACACCTTGCTGTCTCTCATAAAGATGACAGTGCTATCCTTGTAGAGAGAAAGGAACTGCTCTTTTTCACTTGTATTGCTATCAAGTGACTTAAACTCATAATTTTCATCTGGGGTTCCAGGATACTTTACTGAATCAATGGCAGCAAAAGCAGAACCACCAGCTAAAACCATTACTAATGGTAACAAAATTCTTTTCATTACTTAATTATTTTTTTAGTTATTATTTCTTTTCTGTTTTAAGCTCATTAAATACTTCTATGGTGCCGCGATATGTCTGATCCTGACCGTCTACTGTACATACAGCCACATAGTAATAAACACCAGGCATTACAAAGTTAGTACCGTCACCAGATACTCCGCTCCATCCAGCCTTTGTGGTCTCAGCAACCATGTTGCCGCTACGGTCAAACACTTTTATGCTAACAATATTCTCCTCTGGGAAATTAATTGACCTATTGCACTTACCGTCATTGCTCTTATCTGCGCAGTAGAACGGAATGAACAAATCATTCAAGTTATCCTTAGCATACGGAGTGATAATTGTAGGCCACATGATGTCACAACCAGCAGTAATATTAACAGTAGCTTCGCAGTACATCATGTCATCATCGCCACCAAACTTAACTGTATATGTTGCACCATTGATAAGACCCTCTGTAATGTACTCTGGATCCCAGTCACAGTCAGATGGTTCTGCGCTATCATCATAACCTGTAACACTTCTATTAATGCTAATATTAGGATTGTTATCTATCACAACAGTTCTTGAAGCGCCTCTTGCAGGACGCTGATAGGTGTCGTCACCATTGCCATCGTTGTTATCCTCACAACGGTCTATCTTCTGACCGTCTTTATAGAACTCATACAATTCGCCCATAGGCTCACCATAGCAAGCATCCTTAATCTCAGCAGTCAGGCGATACTTGCTCATGCAATCCTCCTGGCTAAGAAGTTCTGCAACAAGAGATGTAACATATACAGTGTTTACATAACCAATAGCCATGTCGCCAGATGTATTATCAGTTACCCTGATACCAAGTTCACAACAATCAGCACTTGCTGCGCTCTTTTCTTTGTTCAGTAAGTCAAAGTACGCTTTTGCGTCAAACTTAAGCTCTACAGATGTCTGCCCCTCTATAACCGTCCAGCCACAATTCTCATTACCATACTCCCACTTAAAGGTATGTCCGGACTCTGGGTTCTCTACCTCAGCCTCGTATTCATTACACTTCTCCTTCTCAATAGTTAGCTTGAGAGATGAGCAATATACGTATGCTGCAGGAGTCTCAACCACACTTGCACAAGGCTCACTCTCCGGATCTCTCCAGTATAAGCCAACCTCACGCTCACTCAAACCAATCAAAGCCTTATAGTACATTGGCTTGTTCTCAATAGTGGCTACACCAGCCTTTGCATAATCAATACTCAAGCCGTCGCAGTTTCCATAACCAGCCCATGGCTGATCATCAACCTTAAGCTGATCCCATGTCTCACCATCCTCAGACTGAAGCCACATAAAGTAAGCGCAACCCTGAGGTATAGGGAAGATGTCCATGAAAATCTTTTCAGGGTCTGCTATAAGTGTAACATTATCACCACACTTCTGTGTGCGAACGTTCTTAATATCATCAAATTTCTTTCCATCCAAAGTTTCAGCCACAAGGCCCACAGCAGGACGGCATATTTCAAATTGGATGTCATCAATAAGAACATCATTGCCACCACCAGTTTGTCCGTAGTTGACAATCTGGAGTGTCAAATCAGAACCGGCATACGGGATAGAAACTATACCCCTCTTCCAGCCTTCATTAACACTGGCAACCACATCAATGGAACCAAGAACAGCACCTGTTGCATCCTTAACACGAAGCAGCATGTCTATATTGTGAGTTTCACCTCTGCCACGGTTCCAGTCTGCATTGGCAAACCATGCTGAGAAGTTCAGCCAAATCTTGCTATTAGGGCAGCCAAGCTCGTCAGCTGTGAATGTCTTCTCAAGTACGACATCTCCTACAGGCTGTCCGTCTCTACAGTTTATAAGCAACATTCCTCCGTAAACACCATCCTTGGCACCTCCTTGAGTGTGGTCATAAGTGCTACGGAACCAGTAGTCAGCCTCTTCACGTACAGGAGTGTTATCCTGGCCGCAAGTACGTGGATTTGCTGTAATAGCATATTTGCCGTCCTTTACATTACCTGTTGAAGCGTATGTATATTTAACATCGGCGTATGAATTTCTGGCATCTTCAGATGCAAGTGTGCCAAAATCCTCATGCCATACAACCTTTGAATTCTCACCGCACTCAAGATAACGTATTACCTCAACAGTGTCAGCAGAAGCTATTTGAGTATCATCCTGACCAAGTGCTGTAACTGTATAATAAGAACTTCCTATGGAAGGCATAAGCTCAATAGGGTTCTGTCCTGTAAACTGAATAAGTTCCGGATAGTATGGGAATCCGCCTATTGACTCGCCCTGGAACCAATGCAGGCGCTGCTGAGTTACAGGCTCACTATATATAGCATTCAGTTTCACAGGTGTGCCAAGAGGAGCCACCAGCTGGGAAGCCGTGAGTTTCAGTACGTCTGGTGTTCCATGTACATAGAAAGTAGATAGTGCAAACACACAGTCATCACCTTCATTATAGTTGCCACGTCTGATCTCATACACAACTTCTGCTCCCTCGGTAACTGCTGTAAGATCAAAACTATATTCATCTATCTTAAATTCAACCTTTTGGTCATTACGGTCAAACTCATAGTCTGTAATTTTTGAAGTCTTACCTGCAGGGCCGGCCCAAAGCTCAAGTTTAGTCTTGTTACCCTTCACAAGAGTGATTATCGTCCTGATATTCACGCCTGTTTTTGCCTTATGTTCAGCACTAATGGATAATGCCGTCTTTTCCTTAGCAGGAGCATGAAAGAAAAGATAATTCTGCCTGCCGTCACCAAAATTAAAGGAAGATGTTATATTTGAAGCTACATTTGTAACGGCATAGTACGGATTTGAAGTGGTACCTCCATTGCCGAAACCGCTCTGTTTCTCTGTGTATGCCTCATCCATTGTAATTGAGGCGGCCTCAGGATAGACAACAACATCACTTAGAGGGAATGTTGTCAGCTGAGTTGTAGAAGACGCGTCCTCTATTGAGAATGTTGAGGCGGCCAAAGGACTTAGCCCATAGTACGGGCTCTTATCTATTGGATAGTTGTCCATAGTCTCAGCCTGCACTACCATACAAGCTAATGCACTAAATAGTAAAGCCGTAAGAACTTTAGCAAAGTAAACTTTCTTCATAATATATATAATTTCAGATATTTCCTTCCGTACACAGCAATGGAAAATATATTTTCAAAGTGCAAATATAAGCAAAAAAAAGCAACCCTTATAATTTTTTAACATAATTTTAATTTGTAACCTTAAAAAACGTTATCTTTGCGTAGCAATGGCAACCATATCAAACACATCAGAAATAGCGGAAGGGTTCTACAAGGAGAAGAGCAGCAAGTTCCTTTCATTTGCCCATCATGTGGAGAGCATAGATGAGGCCAAGGCCATCGTGGCAAAATATAAAAAGGAGCACCACAAGGCACGCCACGTATGTTTTGCATACAGGTTAGGGGCTGATGGCAGCATTTATCGCGCCGCAGATGACGGAGAACCTGCAGGCACGGCAGGCAAGCCGATACTTAAGCAGCTTGAGGGGGCCGGTCTTACAAACTCAATGGTGGTGGTGGTAAGATATTTTGGAGGCACACTTCTAGGCACAGGCGGGCTTGTGAGAGCTTATAAGGAGGCCGCCGCCGATGCGCTTTCACACGCAAAAATCATAGATTAGTATAGGTGACTACTATACGCATAGGGGACTTCTCATTGACCCCGCTACGCACGCGAACTCCGTACGGACGATATTGATGTCTTATCACAGCGTTAGTTCCTGCTATATCATTAGCACCTGAAGTAGGCAACACAACATACGGGTTCAACGAGTCAAAATATTTCTTACGTTCTGTTTCACTCATTCTGGATGCCTTACGTAGTATCTCCTCAAAATCTTCTGCGGAGTTTGCAAAGGTGTACGCCCCGGTTGCAACCTTATCAGTCTCAAGCCATCCAAGCTCTGTGTATATACCTGGTGCAGGATAGAGGCTCTGAGTGAAAAACGCCCCCATATCAGCCTCTCTTATAATCATAGGCACTTTAGGATAAGTCATACGAGCGCTCTTATCGTTATCATCAGTGTATATGGCAGGCTCAAACACGAGGCTGAAATCATTGAGATTCAAACTGTCTGTACCCATATCGTTGCCTTCAATCATACGCTGGTACATCCTCTCAAACGGTATCTCAATCTGCACAAACGTACCGCCAGGGCATGACATATACTCCACGCTGTCAGGCTTCCCTAAAAGAGCGGCTGGCTCCCCCTCCACCCTTATAAACTCAGTGGTTTCACGGTTTGAAGGGAAAACAACCGTCTCATACGCTAGAGAATTCGGCTTCTCAGCATCAGGAACATATCTGTATGAAAGTTCAATATTTACGGAGTCTATAAGAAGCACAGTCTGCTGGCCAAAGGTGTTTGTGACATACACGCCTTTGAAGAAATCTGTAAAGGCATCCTGTGACTGGTATATGTCAGTGCGGGCAATCATCTGAGCAGCCATCTCATCCGGAAGTTTGACTTTTACAGTATTGCAATACAAAGCGTCTTCACGCTCTGACGGTGTGACTGTATTGTCATAGGCCACGTATGACCTACTGCCTAAAACAATATTTTTGGAGCAGAAGTCTTCAACCTTACTGTCTGAGTAATAGTGCTCTGAGAAATCCAGTTTCTTCTTATCAATCTGGTATACAGTAGCCTCTTGTACTGCGGATGAGTCTCCAAAGAATGACTTGTAGTACATCACAAGATAAAGGGAGTCAGAAGTGGTTCCAGGCTTGAATGTAAGGTTCTTGATATACCTGAACTCTGAAAGAAAATCCGCCTTAAACTCTCCGAAGATATTGTCTGTGTAGTGTCCCAGCACCGGCTTGGTGGTTTCTGAATAGAGATGCTCCGCCTTAACAGTAGTACTCTTGACTATGAAGGAGTCTGTAACCACACGTAGTGAATCCTCTGACGGACGCACTATGTGACCAATGTCACTGGTTTTTTTACAAGATATAAGCAGCAGAGCCGCCACAGCCAGGCTACAAGCCCAGAACTTTGTCATAAAACTGATTGTACGCTGAAACATAATTATCCTCATCCACATAATCAAGCGTGAGCTTACCGGTCTGCTTTGCATACTGCATAACAGTGTCATTAACCGTCTTGCTCGCCTGAATCACTCCGTCACTATAGTTTATCGCAAACTTGCTGAGATTCACAAAATCAGCCCCGTTTTCAAGCGGTGAAAGGTCTTTACTTGTGATACCGTCAAGAAGAATGCGTTTGGTAATATCTGCTGACAGAGGAGTTTTGAACTCAGTATCATAAACGGAATATACCACTTTAGATTGTGCAAAGAAAGGATCTTCTGAATAAACTTTCTTTATATACGCCGGCAGAATGGACGTAAACCAACCGTGACAGTGTATCACATCAGGCGTCCAGCGCAGCTTCTTTACAGTCTCAAGCACGCCACGGGCAAAGAAGATAGCCCTGTCAGCGTTATCTGCGAACTCCTTGCCATCTGCGTCTGAAAGGACAAACCTGCGACGGAAGTAGTCTTCATTGTCAATAAAGTAAACCTGCATTCTGGCGGACTGAATAGACGCAACCTTTATAATCAGCTGATGGTCAGTCTCATCAATGATAAGATTCATTCCAGAAAGGCGTATAACTTCATGAAGCTGGTTTCTACGCTCATTTATGCACCCATACTTAGGCATAAACGTACGTATCTCCCTTCCTTGCTCCTGAATAGCCTGTGGTAGTTTTCTACTAATATTGGCCATCTCTGAGGCAGGAAGATAGGGGAACATCTCCTGAGTAACGTATAGTACCTTCTTTGCGTCCATAAAGTGTATAATATTGCCTCTGCAAAGATATAAAAAATTTTCTACATATAAGCAACTATTTCACCAGAATTTTTGTAACAGAGCCATTTACGCTTACCAAATAGACTCCGCTGCACGGCACTGCAACATCTTTGTCACCCCTTGAAACAATTACGCCTACTGTATCAGTAACCACGATATCCTTGACATCGGGGCAGACTATATGGATAATACCGTTAGAGGCATACACCTCACACGGCGCTCCATTCTCCTCATCTGCACCTGTCGGGGCGGCATTCACAGTAAGAGTAGCCACAGCCTCCTCTGAAACGCATTCGCAACCGCTATACTCAGCCACACACTTGTAATCACCTGCGTCATTTGCTGTAACGCCTGCCAATGTAAGCGTGCGCGCCGCTGTCTCAAGCTGTGTCCACACCTTCTCACCTGCAGCACGGAAGAACCATTTGTAATTATAAGATCCTGAACCGCTTACCGTAGCACTGAATGACGCGTTCTCACCCTCATCCACAGTCTTGTCTCCATCAAGAGAAAGCCCGCTCAAATACTTAGGAAACTGTTTTATCAGATTGCCAAGATTTGTCCTACGGCTGTTAGTCCAACTTCTGAGTTCATTATAGTTAACACCCACAGCCTCATAATATTTACTCAGATGTGACACAATATTTGACTCTGTAAGAGCACCGCCGCTTGCAGTGTGACGGTCCCATTGCTGACGTATCTTGGCTTTGAAACAGTCATCAGCCATAAGGCCGTAACCATTGCCGACATGGTTGCCCGAATTTGTGTAGCCGTCCCACCAGAAAGGTATCGGGAATGAATACTCGTGAGCCACTGTTTCCGTTTGATACAGGAAGCCCTCCGTTGTCTTTAAGCTTCCGCCACTATATCCAAGCTCCATATCCCAAAGTGGTGACGCCTGAATCTTGTCATCAAGACTGTTCAACTTAAAGAACTGCGATATGCGGTATCCGTCATAGTTCATAGTGAACTCATTGATTATGAAGTTGTCAGCCCATGAGCCATAATCAATCAGATCACGCACTTGGGCGTAATTACTGCCAGAGAGGGCGTTTTCAAATTCCGTTATACGGCCACGCAAAGTATTCACCACTCCCTGCCATGCATCATCAGTATACTCCTCTTCATCATACTCAGGATATACAATCTCAAACGCCTGATCCACAACAAGAGCGTATGTACTTATATCTTTTTTACCAGTACGGTTTGTTGTAAATGTGGAGCGGTCACCATCCGTGCTTGAAGCGCGGTCTACAATATCCGTTTTGTCATATTTGAAAACATATCCGTCCTTACCCACATTTATACGGTCCTTGCTCTGTTTGTTTTTCTCCATAAAGACATATATGCCCCTGTCCACTCCGTTCACAAACAGGCGAACATATCTACCGTGAGAATTCCACTCCCCAGTCATATCCTCATATAGGTTAAGACTCAGCATATTACGCATATAGCTACCATCTGAGGCAGAGGCGTACAGGATGAAATCCTTGTCCTTTGACTTGTTAAGGTTAAACATATTCTTCTTATCCTTAACCCATTTACCCTTGATTGTGCAGCTGTCATCGCCAACCACAAAAGCGTAATTTTTACGTTCATTAGCCATGCTTGACGAGCCGCGATAGTTCATACGAGCCTTACGGTCATAGTAGAGACGCTGCGGGTTAGTACGGTCATCTCCCGTGTAGGCGTTTGTAACATCGTCTGTACTATTCTCGTCCCATATAATCTTAACATCCACGCTAATTTTTTTCTTAGCCGCTGCAAGCGCTTCATTACCCTTGTCCAAAACATTTGTGGCATCAGGAAAATCCTCAGCATCTGTACGTACAATAACTATTGGCAGATTAGTTGAGATGGACCTTGAAGAACCGCCCTTGTCTGTCACAGTGATAACATTTGAGGTGGTTGTAACGTAACGACCTGTAACCTCATCCATCCTTGTTACATGAACACGATAATCACCTTCTGTAACAGGGCGGATGTTGTTTGTATTATACTTCTTGCCATCTTCAAAGCTTGCCCATGAAGAGCCGCCGTCAGTTGATTTCTGCCACTCCAGGCTATAAGAACCAGTATATTTCTCATTGTCAGAGAGTCCGCCGTAAGAACTTATATACAGCGATGCAAAGTCTGTAAAATCTCTTGGGTTAAGCGTGTTTCTGTGAGCTGAGATGACCGGCGCCTCAGGTTCCTCCGGAGTGGGGTCACCTATTGTGTACTTATAGAGTTTGCTCTGCTTGATACACAGCAGGTCAAAGCCATCATATTCAGGATTCAGTCCCCCAATTTTTGTAGTGTATACCATGTAATACACCGTAGCTCCGTCAACATTCACCTCTGCAGGAATTTCAGCCTTGTATGACGAGCCCTCCATCTGAACATCAGTAGTGGTAAACACATCGCCGCTGCTTTTGTATGCAAGCCTCAGAATCTCCTCATCGCTCTTTGCAGCAGAGAGTTCAACACTCAACTCGGTAGGTTTGTCAGCCCCTTTTGATATCTCAGTAACAGACCAGATACCTACAGGCTCATTCCGCGTCTCAATAACAGCAAAACTGTTATCCCCCTCATTGCATGTAACGTTAAAAGTATAATAACGGCCACTTCTGATATTAACTGTAAGATCTGCCGCGCTACCGTCATTGGAACGGCATGCAGTATAAACCTGTCCAAATTCACAGTGCTTGGACACACCGTGGTCACAAGACGCCCACTGAGGCTCCCAGCCGGTATTGCCGTTTGCAAATTTAAACCATACCTCGTCTGCATTTGTATTAGCTGCAACGGTCTTGCAGCTCACATTGCCAGAAGAGCGCTTTTCAACAGTGATATTTGAGCCGGACGGCACTGCAGAACTTAAGCCGTCAAATTTTGAGCTGCCTGCCAGATAGTTTGGCTGCGCGCACACTGACGTAACACAGAATAGCAGAGAAAAGACAAATATAGAGTGTATAGCTTTCTTCATAGCACTTAAATTTTAGATGTTTTTAAACAATACAACCACAAAGTTATAAAAAAATTAATAAAATGACTAACTTTGCACCCTGATAATTCAAGTAGAAAATGATTATTGCAAAAACTATCAAAGAGTTGAAAGACTCTATCAAGAAGAGCGGAGCCGCTAAGGTGGGTCTTGTACCTACAATGGGCGCGCTGCATGAGGGGCATATTTCACTTGTAACCCGATGCGCAGCCGAGTGCGATTTGTGTGTTGTGAGCGTGTTTGTGAACCCTACCCAGTTCAATGATAAAGGAGATTTGGAGCGTTACCCACGCACCCCGGAGGCTGACGCCGCCCTGCTTGAGAAGAACGGATGTGACATAGTGTTCATGCCTTCTGTTGAAGAGATGTACCCAGAGGAGGATACACGCCGTTTCAACTTCGGCTCACTTGAAACTGTTATGGAGGGTGCGTTCCGCCCAGGTCACTTTAACGGAGTGGCTCAAATTGTGAGCAAACTCTTCTACGCAGTGGAGCCTCAGGTTGGATACTTTGGAGAGAAAGACTTCCAGCAGGTGGCCATAATCAGAGAGATGGTCCGCCAGCTCAACATACCAGTAGAGGTTATAGCCTGCCCTATTATTCGTGAGGAGAGCGGACTTGCCAAGAGCAGC